>Ga0256404_1003457_pt1 | contig 32100 bp, 20 predicted proteins | sample RumenRJG_01DNA_FD_185990 | JGI IMG/M metagenome (GOLD analysis project Ga0256404, IMG submission 185990) | Bovine rumen microbial communities from Lethbridge, Alberta, Canada - RJG_01 | ecosystem: Host-associated > Mammals > Digestive system > Stomach > Rumen | place: Canada: Alberta | collected...
TTGACTTCCTCAACAGCCTCGGTCACAGCGTCGGCGGCATCAGTGGCGGCGTCAGCGGCCTCGGTCTTGGCTTCCTCGACAGCCTCGGTCACGGCGTCAGCAGCCTCGGCGGCGGTGTCGGCGGCCTCGGTCTTGGCTTCCTCAACAGCGTCGGCGGCGTCAGCGGCGGCGTCGGCGGCTTCGGTCTTGACTTCTTCGACGGCCTCGGTCACGGCATCAGCAGCCTCGGTCTTGACTTCCTCAACGGCGTCGGTCACAGCCTCGGCAGCGTCGGCGGCCTCGGTCTTGACTTCCTCAACAACTTCGGTCACGGCGTCGGCAGCCTCGGCGGCGGCATCGGCGGCTTCGTCGGCCTTGTCGGAGTCGGCGTCGGCCACTTCCTCGACCTTGTCGGTGACGGCATCGGCCGCTTCACCGGCCTTTTCACCGGCGGCGGCGAGCAGATTCCCAGTGCCCTCTTCCACGGCGTCGGCCTTTTCCTCGGCGACATTGGCGGCTTCCTCGGCCTTCTCCTCGACGGTCGCGGCGGCCTCCTCAGCCTTCTCCTCGACGGTCGCGGCGGCCTCCTCAGCCTTCTCCTCGACGGCCTCGGCGGTCTCTTCGGCCTTCTCCTCGACAGCTTCCTCAGCCTTCTCCTCGACAGCCTCGGCAGCCTCTTCGGCCTTCTCCTCGACGGCGGGGGCCTCGGTGGGGGCCTCGGTGGCGGCGGGCGCGGCTTCCTTCTTGCCGCAGCCGGTCAGGCACAGCGCCAGGGACGCGGCCAGCAGGATCGCAAGCAGCTTCTTCATGTTCACGACTTCCTTTCAATGGATGGTTTAGCGACGGGTCAGACGATGGGGGTGGACTCTGATGGGTTATACTCTGCAAATATCCATTCCCGTAGACGGAACCGTCACGATTAAACAAAGGACAATGGAACAGCGCGCGGCTGTACCACTGTCCTTTATCTCAGCATGACGCCCGATCAGCCCTGAGCGGCTTCCTCAGCGGGAGCCTCAGTGGCAGCTTCCTCAGCGGGAGCCTCGGTGGCAGCTTCCTCGGCGGGAGCCTCGGTGGCAGCTTCCTCAGCGGGGGCCTCGGTGGCAGCCTCAGCGGCGGGGGCCTCGGTGGCGGCGGGAGCGGCTTCCTTCTTGCCGCAGGCGGTCAGGCACATGGCCAGCGCGGCAAGAACCAGCATGAAAGCGATAATCTTCTTCATGATCGTAATCTCCTCTTTAATATGATGGTGTTCCTTGAACACAACGGCTATTATAGCCGTCGAACGCGGCGGATGTAATCGCGTTCATGTTTCATATATGTTTAATTTGTGTGTCGGGATATGGAAAAACGGGAACGGCGAACCGTTCCCGCAATCATGATGGGATCAGACGACGACCTCCACGCGGCAGGCCTTCCTGCCGTCCACATGGTCCACGCGCTTGCCCTGGATGGGCTGGCCGTCCACCTTGACGCCCTTGTCGGCGCCCTTGGTGACGTGGATGTCGTACACGCAGCCGCGATAGAGGCGCTTGGCGTCGAAGCCGTCCACGCTGTCGGGCAGGCAGGGATCGACGATCAGGCCCTCGTAATCCGGGCGCAGGCCCAGAATGTACTGGCTGACGGACACGAAGGTCCACGCGGCGGTGCCGGACAGCCAACTGTTCTTGGCCTCGCCGGGGATATAGGCGTCGCGGCCCGCGGTGGTCTGGCAGTAGACGTAGGGCTCGGTCTTGCGGATCTCGCTGTTTTCCTCCACCCACGCCGGGCAGATGCGGGTGTAGACCTCAAAGGACTCGTTGGCGCGGCCCATGGTGGCCTCGGCGATGCCCACCCAGGGGTTGTTGTGGGTGAACACGCTGCCGTTCTCCTTGTAGCCGCCGGGATAGCTGGTGATCTCGCCCAGCTCCACGTGGTACCTGGTGTACACGGGATGCAGGATCTCCACGCCCCAGGGCCCGAAGAGGATGTTCCGAGTGCTGTCCAGCGCCTTGAGGGCCATGCCGTTGTCGCGGCCGATGCCGGCCATCACCGCGAAGCCCTGCGGCTCGATGTAGATCTGGGCCTCCTCGGTCTCGTGGGTGCCCACCTTGTGGCCGAAGGCGTCGTAGGCGCGCAGGAACCACTCGCCGTCCCAGCCGTCGCGCTCCACGGCCTTCTCCATCTCGTCGGCGGCCTTGCGGGCGCGCTCGGCCTCGGCCCTGTCGCCCCAGCGATCGTTGAGGTCGGCGTACTCGCGGGCGTACTTGACGAACATGGCCGCGATGAACACGGACTCGGCGATGCCGCTCTCATAGTTGGCGGTGGTCTGGAAGGACTCGCCGTCGGTCTCCGAGAAGCAGTTCAGGTTCAGGCAGTCGTTCCAGTCGGCGCGGCCGATCAGCGGCAGGCCGTGGGGGCCGCGGTTGTCGATGACGTGGTTGACGGAGCGGCGCAGGTGCTCCATCAGCGGCTTTTCACTGCCGGGCTTGTTGTCGAAGGGGGTGGGATGGTCGAGGATGTCGTGGTCGCCGGTCTCGCGGACATAGGCGGCGGTGCAGGCGATCAGCCACAGCGGGTCGTCGTTGAAGCCGGAGCCGATCTCGTTGTTGCCCTTCTTGGTCAGGGGCTGGTACTGGTGGTAGGTGCTGCCGTCCTCCCACTGCACGGAGGCGATGTCGATGATGCGCTCCCTGGCGCGGTCGGGAATCATGTGCACGAAGCCCAGCAGGTCCTGGCAGGAATCGCGGAAGCCCATGCCGCGGCCGGTGCCGGACTCATAGTACGAGGCGGAGCGGCTCAGGTTGAAGGTGACCATGCACTGGTACTGGTTCCAGATGTTCACCATGCGGTCCAGGCGCGGCTCGTTGGAATGGATGCGGAAGCCGCCGAGCAGGCCCTCCCAGTACGCGGCCAGCTGCTCCAGCGCGGCGTCCACGGCCTTGGGGTCCTGATAGCGGGCGATGACGGCCTCGGCCTCGTCCTTGCGGATGACGCCGGGGGCCACGAACTTCTCCTCCTTGGCGTTCTCGGCGTAGCCCAGCACGAACACGAAATTGCGGCTCTCGCCGGGGCCCAGGGTCACGTCCACGCGATGGGCGGCGATGGGGGACCAGCCGTGGGCCTCGGAGTTGGCGCTGGCGCCCTCCAGGACCAGCTTGGGATTCTGCCAGGTGCCGAAGCGGCCCAGGAAGGTCTCCCGCTGGGTGTCGTAGCCGTCGGTGGGGGCGTTGACGGCGAAGAAGGCGTAGTGGTTGCGGCGCTCGCGATACTCGGTCTTGTGGTAGATCACGCTGGGCAGGATCTCCACCTCGCCGATGTTCAGATTGCGCTGGAAGTTGGTGGAATCGTCCACGGCGTTCCACAGGCAGAACTCCACGCAGCCGTACAGCTTCAGCGACTTCACCGCGTCGCCCAGGTTGGTCAGCGTGATCTTCCACACCTCACAGCGCTCGCCCTTGGGCACCAGCAGCGTCTCCACCGCGCGCACGTCGTTCTTCTCGGCCTCAAACACCGTGTAGCCCATGCCGTGGCGGCACTTATAGCTGTCCAGCGGGTCGCCCGCCGGCAGGAAGGAGGGGGACCACACCGCGCTGCCGTCGTTGATGTACACGAAGCGGCCGCCCAGGTCGCCGCTGGCCTGGTTGTAGCGGTAGCGGATCAGGCGGCGCAGCTTGGCGTCCCGGTAGAAGCAGTAGCCGCCGCCGGTGTTGGAGATCAGGCTGAAAAAGGCGTCGCTGCCCAGATAGTTGATCCACGGCAGGGGCGTCTCCGGCGTGGTGATGACATACTCCCGCGCCGCGTCGTCAAAGTAACCGAACTTCATATGCATTCCTCCCCAAAAGGTCGTGAACGAAACCGTTTTCGCTTACTATTATACCTTTATTGAGAGAAGATTGCAAGATGGATTTTATGTAAAATTAATTTTGAGGGAACAGGGAACAGGGAACAGGCAACAGGGAACAGGCAACAGGGAACAGGAATGGCGGCTGCCGCGCGGGGCATTTATCGGTTTTTCTCTGAAGAGTTGAGAGTGGGGAGTTAGATGGCGGGCTGTGCGCTCTCCGACAAACAGCGTCAGCCGCCATTAAACTCTCCACTCTCCACTTGTCTTGTTGCCCTGCTTACGCGGGCTTTGCTCTGCGCGCGGGGAGGTTTGCCAGCACCGCGCCGGCTACCGCGCCCAGAGCTGCGCCGATGAGGAGCTCGCCCAGCATGCCGGGGACCTGGAAGGCGCTGCCGCCCAGGCGGACCGCCAGGCCGTATCCCAGCGCCATGTACATTATCGCCAGGGCCATGCCGGTGAAGAAGCCGCGCTCGCCGCCCCGGCCCACCGCGACGGTGACGCCGGTGAGGATCGCCAGGCATTTCAGCACCTGGTTCAGCCCCCGGATCAGCCCGTCCGTCGCCTGGGCGTACACCGCCAGCGCCGCGATGCCCACCATGCCCACCAGCGTCACCGCCACCGCCGCCAGCAGCCCCTTCAAAAGCCCCAGCGCCACGCCCGCACGATTCTTCCCCATAGCAACCGCCTCCCGTCTTTTTTTTCATTCTATGCGGGACAGCGCGCCCGTAAGACATGGGGGAACGGGAATGGCACGGGAATGGCACGGTTGCGATGCGCCGTCCATCCTACGAAAAGCGGTGATTCACACAAAGATTACATATGGACTACCGAAAAGTAAGACGACCGCCTTTGCTTTTCCGGGAGCAAAGTGCTAAAGTATATCTATTCAGTTTTGCTGTGATTAGCCGGGATTTGACAGCGTGACGGGGAGGGATTAGGAAAGAGGGATTAGGGATTAGGAATAGTGGCTGCCGCGCGGACTATTTCAATGCTTTCTATAGAAATCGCGGCAGCGGCATTGTCCAATCCCTAATCCCTCTCCCAGACAGATCCTGGTTCGGCATGTGACGGTTGTGTGACAAACCGCGTGATATACTGATTCCAGAAAGCAGGCAAAAGGACCGACCCCTCAAAGGAGGCTGTTATTATGAAGAACGATAAAAACATGAATGTGAATCCCGAGAACGCCCGGGAGATGGACCTCGACGAGCTGGAAGAGGTCAGCGGCGGCGGCATCAAGGAGATCGTGGCGGCCACGACGCTGGCGGCGATGGCCATGACCGGCAACACGGTCAGCGCCTTCGGCCTGGCGCAGGCCATGGCGGAGGAGTCCGCCGGGCACATCGAGGCCGCCCCCGAGCAGGAAGCCTACGGCGTGGTATTTGGCGGCGAGATGGCCGACTTCATCGAGCCCAAGGCTCTCGAGCCGCTGGAGGCCCCGGTGGAGGAGACGCCGTTCGAGCTGGGCGGCGAGGAGACGCCTGACGAGGCAGCTGAGCCGGTGGTGATCACCGAGGCGGAGTCCGAGGCAATCGACGGCGAAGCCCTCACCGCAGACGCCGACGCAGCCCGTGCAGCGGACGAGGAGACGGGCCTGACCATCATCTACGACGGCGAAGAGGACGAGGCGGCGGCGCCCGTCGAGATCGAGATGCAGCTGGATGCCGAGGCTGAGGCGCGCGGCCAGAAGCTGGTGGATATGATCAACGACGCGGTGGAGGCCCGGCAGGACGAGGGCATCTACGCCGCGCTGGACAACACCTTCGCCACGCTGGCCCAGAACGCGGATGCCCTGGCCAACCCGGAGACCGGCGTCATCGAATCCGATGGCAACGCCATCGTCAACGCCACGTTCGACGCCCTGGAGTCCCGCTTTGACTATTCCCCCGAGGAACTGATGGGCGCCATCGGCGCGGCGGCGGTCCGCGCGGATGATATGGGCTACCTCCAGGCACTGGGCGGAGATCCGGCGCTGGTGAGCCTGGCGGCACAGGAATCGGGCAGCGAGGCAGATGCCGCCACAATGAAGTATATAAAGAACCTTTTCGACGGCGCGCTGGACGGCATCGGATTGGCATGCCCCGGGTTTAAGCCCTTCGTACCCCTTTTGAAGACGCTCGGCGGTGACATATTCACAACCGGCGGCAATCCCAACGCCCAGGTGCTCAATAAGCTTAGCGATATCGAGCGGCAGATTCAGGACGCCGAGGACAGCATCCGGCGCAATACCTACGACGTGGTCTCCCTACAGGCCATCGGCGACAAGTATTCCCTCGTGGCGGACAAGGCCGAGCACATTCAGGAGAGGATCGGCAACATCGTGGGCAATGGCGCACTCACCGATGCGCAGAAGCTTCAAAATGTGGCGGATCTTATGAACAACGGCGAGTTTGAGGCATTGGAATCCGCCATGGACGGCGCGACCAGGTGCTTTACCAGCAATGTCAACGACATCTTTGAGCGCCAGAGCCTGTTCGAAGCGGCCTATGCCAGGGCCTGCTCTACGGTGATGTTCAGCGGCGAGGCCATCGACATTTCCATGCCCTACATCGCCCGGCAGTTCGCCGTCTACTGCGCCGCCTACGGCGTCATGAACCAGGTCTACAACGCCTACGAGCAGGTCTATGGGGCGAGCTCTCTTACGGCCACGCGAGGGAAGATGGCTGAGCGCCTGGGCGGCACAGACCTTCAGGGCAAGCGAATCGGCGGCTCCGTTGCCTCGGCCATCAAGACTTACTTCGAGGGCGACCGCTACGTCTTTGTCAATCGGGGTAGCGCAAACATCGCGCTGGATCGCGGGATCGTCGTGTGGAAGATCCAGAATAAAGCGTGGGGCGTTGACCGGAATGGCATCAATGCCGATACCAGCGCCATTCCCCTGACGGGTCAGCAGGTGGAGGCCCTTTGCAGCTATGCCGGGCAAAGGCACAGGAGCCCGTGGGACTTCCTGTTCAACGATATGCACTTTGCGCCGGTGATGTCCTCTAAAAAAAAGCTGGGCAGCGATGCCAGGCCCATCGTATACATCAAAGAAATCTCGAAGGGTTTGGACATTTTTAATAAGAAGATTGTAAAGACGAAGAGTGATTCCAGCGTGATCGAGGTCGATGATTTCACCCTCGCCTACAAGATCAACGAGGATACCCAGACCTGGAAAGCTCCGTCCAGCCTCGTCTGCATGGTCGATGGGCGGCAGGGACTTGGAAGTTACACGGATGGCGGCCGAAACAAACACGCAACGGTCGATGCCCTGTATGCCACAGAAGTGGGCCTGAAAAAGTTCCATGACAACATGTGGCTCGCTCACTACTACAGTTACAGAGATACATGGATCGCCGAGCGCACCGTGGATCTGCTGCTCTTCCAGGGACGCTGAACCTTTTCCCCCCACAGGATACCGCACGGCGCGTGACACTTCTGTGACGGTTGACATGCTATACTGATTCCAACAAAGTGCGAACGGCCCCTCACCGGGCCGCGCAGATACAGGAGGACAATACAATGATGAATGAAAACGATATGAACATGATGGAGCTCACCGATGCGGACCTGGAAGCCGTCGCGGGCGGCAGGGATATCGTCGCCACCGCGCCTGTGAAGGTGTACATGGGCCCCGGCCTGGACTTCTCCGTCCTGGGCTATATGGATCGGGGCGAAGCCCTGTCCTATGCCGGCGACAGCATGCAGGACGAAAACGGCGTGCGGTGGTATCGCGTCAGGTTCCGCGACACCACCGGCTGGGTCTCCAGCCGCTACAGCAAAAAGAGGTAAGCGCCATCCCAATAACCCCCTCTCTCAGGACCCGCGGCAATCGCGGCGATCGGGAGAGGGGGTTTTCGTGTGTCCGGGGGGAGAGGACGAACGGCAGCCGCGTTTTCATTGCGCCGTATGCTAAAATATGAAAAACTATTGACATAAATTAGAAATATATGGTATAATCTGGGCAATATTTGTGGAATATGTGGAGGTGCCCTATGAGAATGGTTTGGCGGCGGGCGCTGGCGCTTATGCTGGCGGCCGCGATGGGGATATTTCTGACGGGCGGCGCGATCGGCGAGGAAGCGGCGTCGGCTGTGGAAGGGCCGGTATCGGAGATCGTGGAAGGCCCGGTGCCGGAGGTCGGAGAAGCGGAGCTGACCGAGGACGGCCTCCCGGAGGGCCTGGAGGCCGAGGAGGCGCTCGCGGTGGAGGACGAGCCCGCCGAGGAGATGGCGGTGGAATCCGAGGAGGCCACGGGCGTGGCGAGGATGCCGGACCTTGAGGACGTGACGCTGGCGGTGGGCCAGACCGTCACGCTGTCGGTGCCGGTATCGGGCACGCAGTACAAGAGCTCCAACACCAAGATCGCCACCGTGGGCCTCAACAGCGGCGTGCTGAAGGGCGTCAAGGCCGGAACCGCCACCATCGGCGCGCGCGTGCCGGGCTACGGCGACATCTTCTGCAAGGTGACGGTCAAAAAGGCTCCCACCAAGGTGACCCTGAACGTCACCAAGCTGAGCATGAACGCGGGGGAGAGCTACCAGCTGACGGGCAAGCTGTCGCCCTCCGGCTGCTACGGCACCGTGAGCTTTTCAAGCTCCAACAGCTCCGTGGCCCGGGTGAGCGACCAGGGCCTGATTACCGCCGTGGGCGCGGGCAAGGCCACCGTCACCGTGCGCACCAACAACGGCAAGACGGCCAAGTGCACCGTCACCGTGACGGCCTCCGTCACGGGCATCGAGCTGGACAGGACCAGCGCGGCGCTGAACGTGAAGGGCAAGCTGACGCTGAAGGCCACGCTGAGACCCGCCGGGACCACCGCCAAGCTGACCTGGAAGTCCTCCAGCACGTCGGTGGCAACGGTCACCTCCTCGGGCAAGGTGACGGCGAAGAAGGCGGGCACCGCCACCATCACCGTCTCCACCCCCAACGGGCTGAGGGCCAGCTGCGTGGTCACCGTGGCAGCGGCCCCCACCAAGATCACCCTGAGCGCCAAGACCGCCACCATCGGCGAGGGCGAGAGCTTCACGCTCGACACCGCCATTACCCCGGCGGGCGCAGTCAGCGAGCTGACCTGGGCCAGCTCCAACAGCAGGGTCGCCAGGGTCTCCGCTGACGGCACGGTCACCGGCGTCAAGGCGGGCACCGCCACCATCGGCGTCAAGACCGCCAACGGCAAGTCCGCCACCTGCAAGGTCACCGTCAAGGCCGCGCCGAAGAAGGTCACCGTGACGCTGAGCAAGTCCACCCTGACGGTGGGCCAGACCGCCACCGCCACGGCGAACGTCAGCGGCGTCACCTGGAGCGCCGAGGGCGGCGCGGTGACCGTGGACAAGAAGGGCAAAATCACCGCCGTGAAGCCCGGCGAGGCCAGCGTGTGGGCCACCGCCGAGGGCGGCTCGATGGGCGGCGCGATGATCACCGTGGTGGCCGCCGAGGAGGAGACGCCCTCCGTCAGCGCTCCGCAGGACGGCTTCATCATCGACATCTCCAAGTATCAGGGCAATGTGGACTTCGACAGGCTCCAGCCCTACGTGTCCCTGGTGATCCTCCGCGCCACGCTGAGCATGGACGAGGACACCCGCTTCGAGGAGTACGCCCGGGCCCTGAACGAGCGCGGCATCCCCTTCGGCGTCTACTGCTATTCCAAGGCCGCCACCGCCTCCCAGGCCAAGGCCGAGGCCAAGCAGCTCTACGCCGTGGCCAAGAGCTTCCGACCCAAATTCTACGTGCTGGACGCCGAGTACAGCAGCCTGACCCAGGCGTGCCTGACCGCCTTCGCCAAGCAGCTGCGCGACTCCGGGGCGGACAAGGTGGGCTGCTACATCGCCCATAACTACTACACCCGGCTGGGCTACGCCACCATCGCCAGCCAGTTCGACTTTACATGGATTCCCCGCTACGGCAAGAACGACGGCACCCTCACCAATTCCACCCTGCCCGCCTATCCCTGCGACCTGTGGCAGTACAGCGACAAGGGCAAGGTCCCCGGCATCACCGGCTACGTGGACATGAACGTGATCACGGGGCAGGGAAGATCTTTGAGTTGGTTCATTCGTTAGGGAGTAGGGAGTAGGGAGTAGGGAGTAGGGAGTAGGCAGTAGGGAGTAGGGAGTAGGGGAGTTACGGCACGGGCTTTCAATTCTATTGAAAGGCATTGCTTCGCGTAATGTTATTGCACGGACGTGGAACCGATTAAAGAGTGGGGCGTTAAATAGCGCGCTGACGCGCTTTCTGGCAAATCCCGTCAACCGCCATTTGACTCCCCGCTCTCCACTTTGTCCATTTCTATAGAAACGCAGCCTGTGCCGCAGCCCCCCTACTCCCTACTGCCTACTCCCTACTCCCTGACAATCCGGCTGTACTTCCCGGACACCCACGCCGTCCTGCCCTTGTAGGTGATGGCGTTCCAGCCGTTTTCGGAGGTCTGGCCGGCATAGGGATAGGTGTCGCCGTCGTGGGCGACGCCGAGTTTTTTGGCGCTCCTGTCGGGGGCTTCGCGGATATAGCACTTGCCGCCGCGGATCAGGACCCGCCCGGGTTTGGACACGGGCTTTTCGGACCGGGCCAGGGCCAGCTCCAGCGCCTCCCCGGTGGCGGCGTCCACGATGCCGGTGACGGGCAGCTTCCTGTCCTTCTGGAACCGGCGCACCGCCTCCTCGGTGGCGTCGCCGAAGTCGCCGTCCGCGCCCCAGCGGCCCAGGTCGTAGCCCAGGCGGATGAGCCCCCGCTGGAGCCGCCGGACATCCTCGCCCTCCATGCCGTTCTCCAGCACGCGCTCCTCGGGCGCGGCCTCCCCGTCGTAGTCGAAGTACAGGGTCATCAGGCCCCAGTAGTCCGGCTTGCGGCTCAGCAGCCGCGTGCGCACCACGCCGTACATCACGCCCCGGGCCTCGATGAGATACCAGTCGCCCGCCGGATCGTCGGCGTCCACGGGCTTGTACAGGAAGGCCACGTGATGGATGTCGGAGGCCGAATCCCCCCAGAACACCGCCGCGCCCGCCACGCGATACCGCGACGGTATGACCCCGCTGCCCTTCTTCCCGCACCAGTCGGCGTAGTTGTGCCGGGCCTGGGTGTCGATGCTCACCCCGGCGTAGTCCCTGTAGAGGCCCTCCGCCAGGCCGTTGCAGTCCCACACCCGCTGGGCGTGGGCGCGCCAGTACAGCGCCTTGTCGTACTGCTTCCGGTTGCCCTCGTATTGCGTGAACCAGTGGCTGTCCGCCTTCCACTTCCGCGGGTTCTGCCCCGTGGCGCCCATGATGAACCCGTCTCCGCGTTCATAGGCCGCCCCGATGCCCTCGACGAACAGGTCGATGGGCATTCTCTTTCTCGCCATGCGATCACCCCCGGGCATACTATGCGGCGGGGGAGGGGAGGGTCCGAAAGAGTGGAGCGTTGAAAGCATTCAGTCGCCGGGGGTGACTCCCTCAGTCAGCCTGCGGCTGACAGCTCCCTCAACTCCCTCAGTCAGCCTGCGGCTGACAGCTCCCTCGGAGAGGGAGCCTGGACGGGAGCCTGGACGGGAGCCTTTTGGAACGAAACGTACAAAAAGCCTTCCTCTCTGAGGGAGATGGGCCGTGTAGCCGGTCGATTATTACCTCCCGTCAGACAAAAGAAACGACACCTCACATCATAGAGTGGGGTGTCGTTTGTGATTATCCTTAGGAACTGTGCAGAAATTATTCGTACAGAATGCGCCGGATGAATTCGTCAGTGCAAGGCGGAGGAGGGAGGCGTGCCGGGGCACGCTGACCGACGACAACGCAGCAATGGCGGATTCAGACAAGCATAATGTATGAATAATTTCTGCACGGGTCCTTAGCCCTTGACCGCGCCGGCGACCATGCCCTTGATGATCTGGCCGTTGAAGGCGAAGTACATGATGACGATGGGGGCCATGGTGATGAGCATGGCGGCCATCTGCTTGGGATAGTCGGAGGCGAACTGGCCCTTGAACTGGGTCAGCGCCAGGGGGACGGTCTGGAGGTTGACGTCATTCATCAGCACCAGGGCGAAGGAGAACTCGTTCCAGCAGCCGAAGATCTGGATGATGGCGATGGTGACCAGTATGGGCCTGCACAGCGGGAAGATGATGGTCCACAGCGTGCGGGAGAAGGCCGCGCCGTCGATGGAGGCGGCTTCCTCCAGGGCCACGGGGATGCCCTTTACATAGCCCTCGGTGAGGAATATGCCCATGGGCAGGCCGAAGCTGACGTAGGGGAACAGCAGGGTGTACCACTTGTCCAGCAGGTTGGCGTTTTTGAACACCACGTAGATGGGCACCAGCAGGGAGTGGATGGGGATCAGCATGCCCATCAGGAACATCAGGTACAGGGGCCGGTTCAGCTTGAAGCGCACGCGCGCCAGGATGTAGCCCACGATGAAGCTGAACAGCACGATCATGATGATGGACAGGCCGGTGGTGCGCAGGGAGTTCATCATGGACTGCCACAGGTGATAGTCCTTGTTGGAGAGGATCTTGACGTAGTTGACGGGGTCCCACACCTTGGGCAGCCCCACGATGTCGGCGTTGAAGACGCGCTTCTCCTTGAAGGAGGAATACAGCATCCAGATCAGGGGGAAGATGCAGCTCAACGAGAAGATCCACAGCACCAGATTGATGAGCACGGTGCCGATGGCGGTGCCGACCTTGCTGGTCTTGCGGACCGCGGTGATTTCAGCCTTTTTCTGCATGATTACGCCTCCAATCTGCGGGTCGCCCGCTTGACCAGCCACTGGCTGCCGCCGATGACGGCCAGCGAGAGCACGAAGATGGCCACGGAGATCGTGGAGCCATAGCCCAGGTTCGACTGCTCGAAGGACACCTTGTAGCCGTACATGGCCATAACCATCGAGGAGTAGCCGGGGCCGCCGGCGGTCATCGTGTAGATGTTGTCGAAGGCCTTCATGTTGCCCGCGATGCACAGGGTCAGGCAGACCAGCATGGTGTTGCGGATTAGGGGCAGGGTGATGTGGATGGCGGTCTGGAAGCCGTTGGCGCCGTCGATCTCGGCGGACTCGAAGATGGACTTGTCGATGCCCGCGATGGCGGAGAACATGATGACCATGTAGTATCCGATGTACTGCCAGATCAGCGGGATGGACACGTAGAGCATGATGTTCTTGGTGTCGTTCAGCCAGACCTTGGCCCACTCGGGATGGCCCAGCACGTTGATGATGAACCAGTTCAGTATGCCGTACTTGTTGTGATACACCATCGACCAGATCATACCGATACACACGGCGGAGATGGTGGACGGGAAGAAGCCGAAGGTGCGGTGGATGGTCTGGGCCTTGGCCATGCGGGAGTTGGCGAACAGCACCAGTATGAAGGCGATGCCCAGCTGGCCGACGATACAGGCGGCCACCAGGTACAGGTTGTGGCCGAAGGACGTCCAGAACACCTGGTCGGCGAACAGCTGGCGGTAGTTGGCCAGGCCGTTGAAGGTCTTGTTCGGGCCGCTCTTCCACTCAAAGAAGCTGTACACCAGCGCGGATATCAGCGGGAAGAATACCGTGAAGACAAACAGGGCAACCGGGATCAACAGATACAGATAGATGGTCGATTTCTTGGGTCTGATGGCATCGAGCACGCTCTGTCCCCTCGCTTTCCTTGTAATGTGCGCACTTCCGCTCCCATGCCGCGGAGATTCCCCCCGCGGCGTGGGGCCGGAAGCGCTTGTAGATGGGAGGCTTGCCGGGAATAAAACAGCCGCCCGCCCGTTTCGCAGGCGGACGGCTGTCGGGATCGGATCAACTCAGCGCTTGAATCAGCTGTTGTACACAGCGTCATAAGCGGCCTGGGTGTCGGCGGCGACGGTCTCGGGATCCTTGTCGCCGTTCATCATTTCCTGCATCTCGGTGTTCAGCACGGACCAGATGGAGGAATCCAGGTAGGAGTCGTAGATCTCGCAGGTGTCGGTGTCGACATAGGACCAGTTGTAGAAGTCCTGGGTCTGCTGATCGAAGGCGCTCAGGTCGACGTCGCCGGCGCTGGTCAGGCCGCCCAGCGCGTACTTCTCAGCCACGTAGGAGGAGAAGGCGGGGCCGGTCAGCTCGTAGCACAGGTCGATGGCAGCGGCCAGCTTGGCGGGATCCTCAGCAACCTTGGGGTTGATGGCCATGGCGTAGCCCAGGCCGATGTTCTGGCTGTTGGGAGCCTCGGTGGCGTCAGCGGGCTGGGGCAGCACGGCCAGGCCCATGTTGTTGAACTTCTCCTCGTCGGAGTCCTTCAGCACGGCGTAGATGTAGCTCCAGTCCCAGTTGCCGCCGATGAAGGCAGCGGCGTCGCCGGCGATGTAGTACTCGCGGGCATCCTCGTTGGTGACGGCGTTGAAGTCGGCGTTGAAGATGCCGGTGTCATGGAACAGATGCTGGGTCTCGGCCAGGGCCTTCACGAACGCCTCGTCGGTGAACTTGGCGCCGGTGTTGGCGATCAGGCTGGCGAACCATTCGGGACCGGTGTAGCGGTTGCCCAGGGTGGACAGGAAGTCGGAGTTGGCCTGCCACTGGCCGCCGTTGCCGAAGGCGATGGTGTCGATGTTCTGAGCGGAGAAGTACTCGTCAGCCTTCTCGACGTCTTCCCAGGTGGTGGGGAAGCTGTCGAAGCCCGCCTCGGCCCACATGGCCTTGTCGTAGATCACCACGGTGCAGGTGCCGCCGGTCAGCACGGGCAGGCCGTAGATCTTGCCGTCGGGGGTGGTGAAGGGGGTGAAGTAGGCGGTGTTGTAGGCATCATAGTAGGGGGAAGCCTTGATGATGTCGGTCATGTCCATGACCAGACCCTGATCCGCCCAGGCGATGGTGTTCATGCCCTGGAGCAGGAAGACGTCGGGCAGGTTGTTGGCGGCGGCCAGAGTGGCGACCTGGGTCTTGTACTCGGCGTTGGCCAGCACGTTTTCGGTCAGGGTGATGTTGGGATGCGCCTCTTTCCAGGCCGCGATGGTGGTGCGGAAGCCGTCGGAGCCGCCGTTGCCCTCGGATTCCTCAGAGGTGGAGAAGTGCATGAGCACCAGCTCACCGTTGTACTCGAGCTCGGTAGCGGCCACGGGAGTGGCGGCGAAGGCCACAGCGCTCATGGCGAGCACGGCCAGGGCCAGAACCAGACTGATTACCTTCTTCATAATGGTAACCTCCTTGAAAGATTTCGTCCATCGGAACCATGTCCGAGTGGATTGTAATGATATTCTATAACGGTTATGGGTAAATGTCAATACATCGTTTTCGTTAAATTGTTTTAATCGACAGTGAATTTCAAATTTAACATGATGAAATCAGTCGTTTGTCGCCGTTTTGCGGCCTTTCCACCCTCCATTTTTAGTGACTCTGCCCATTCAGGATTACAGCCGCGCAATGAAGTGACAGATGAGCCCAAACACGCACTAAAACGATTTCGGTAATCTATATAAAAAAACCGCCGCTCCGCGGGCAGAATTAGGAATTAGAAATTAGGAATTAGGAATTAAAAATAGCGGCTGCCGCGAACTCTGTAGGGGCGGCCAATGTGTCGCCCGCTCGATACCGAATCAATACGTATTACCCGGCAGGCGGCGTATCGCCGCCCCTGCGCAGCCAAGCTATTTCAATTCCCAATTCCCAATTCCCAATTCCCAATTCCCAATTCCCAATTCCCAATTCCTAATTCCTAATTTCCGTCCCACCGCACCACCGTCGCGCCCTCGAGCAGCTTGACCGGCACAGTGACCAGCTCGGCGGGGGCGGTGTTGGGGTGCTCCACGCGGTCGATGAGGCGCAGGGCGGCCTGACGGCCCATGGCTTCGGAATCCTGGGCCACGGTGGTCAGCCGGGGGTGGAGGGACTGGGTCAGCCGGATGCCGTCGTACCCGGCCAGGGACACGTCCCCGGGCAGGTCCAGCCCCAGCTCGCGCACGGCCTCCTGCGCGCCGAAATAGGAGGCGTCGTCGGGCAGCAGGATGCAGCTGGGTCGGTCGGCGCGGTTGAGCAGCGTGGCGGTCAGGCGGCGGGTGGCGGGGGCGTCGTCGTAGCGGCCCTCCAGCACGTAGCCGTCGGGCACGTTCAGCTTCAGCGCCTCCATGGCCCGGTAGAACCCGGAGATGCGGGTCTCGGTGACGGAGGAGTTGCGCTGGCCGTGGATGTAGGCGATGCGCCGGTGCCCCAGCCCCGCGGCGTACTCCACCAGCATGCGGATGCCCGTGCGGTTGTCCGAGGCGATGCAGGGACGGTTGTTGAACACGTGGTCCACGGTGGTGCTGGGGATGTCGCTGTTCACCAGCTCGGCCACCTCTGCGGAATAGAAGTCCACGCAGGCCAGGCACACCCCGTCCACGTTGCGGTAGCGGCAGTGCTCCAGGTAGGTCATCTCCGAGGTGCCGATGTTGTGGTTGATGAAGGTGATGTCGTAGCCGTGGGCCTCCGCCTCGGACTTGAAGGCGTTGAGCATCGCGGCGAAGAAGGGGTGGGTCAGTCCGCTGGTGTTCTCGTCCACGAACAGCACGCCCAGGTTGTAGGACCGGTTGGTCTTGAGCGCACGCGCCAGCGCGTTGGGCTGATAGCCCATCTCCCGGGCCAGCTTCAGCACCTGCTTCCGGGTGTCCTCGCTGATGTCCGGGTAGCCGTTGAACACCTTGCTGACCGTGGAAATGGACATGCCGCACCGCCGCGCCACGTCCTTGATGGTAATTGCCATGCGCTCGCCTCCTCGCCCGGCCTGGAGCGCCTTCGCTCCTCCGGGTGATAGCAGTATACCTTAAACGGGCAAAAAAGGCAAGGTAATTTCGAGAAAGATAATATTTGGGGGGGGGTGAGGGAACAGGGAAAAGGGGAAAGGGAACAGGGAACAGGGAACGGGAATGGCTGCTGCCGCGTCTCCGCAGGGGCGGCCCCTACAGAGTGCGCGGCAGCACTGTTTATAATTCCCAATTCCCAATTCCCAATTCCCAATTCCCAATCCTACTCCTTAATGATCTTCCGCATCAGCACCAGCGCGCCGAGCATCAGGGCGATGGCGACGGGGAGGGCAATGAAGGCGTTGGGGACGAGGCCCGCCACGATGTAGGCGACGAAGCTGACCGCGGCCACGGTGAGGGCGTAGGGCAGCTGGGTGGACACGTGGGTGACGTGGTCGCACTGGGCGCCGGCGGAGGCCATGATGGTGGTATCGGAGATGGGGGAGCAGTGGTCGCCGCAGACCGCGCCGGCCATGCAGGCGCTGACGCACACCACGCCCAGCGGGTCGGTCAGCGGGAACACGCCCAGGGTGATGGGGATGAGGATGCCGAAGGTGCCCCAGCTGGTGCCGGTGGCGAAGGACAGGCCCACGGCGATCAGGAATATGATGGCGGGCAGGAAGGACTTGAAGCCCGCGGCGGAGCCGTTCACCACCATCTCAACATACTGCTTCGCGCCCAGGCTGTCGGTCATGGCCTTCAGGCTCCAGGCAAAGATCAGGATGAGGATGGCGGGCACCATGGACTTGAAGCCCTCGGGAACGCAGTCCATCATCTCCTTGAAGGAGAGGGTGCGGCGGATGGCGTAGTAGATCAGGGTCAGCACCAGCGTCACCGCGCTGCCCATCATCAGGCCCACGGAGGGGTCGGCGTTGGAGAAGGCGTTGATGAAGCTCTCGCCGGAGAAGAACCCGCCGGAGTAGATCATGCCGATGACGCAGGCGACGATCAGCACCGCGATGGGCAGCACCAGGTCGATCACCTGGCCCTTGGGGTTGCTGGCGTCGTCGGCGGCGGCAGCGTCGGTGCGCTTGCCGGAGAAGATGTCGCCCTTCTCGATGGCGTTGCGCTCATGCCGCGCCATGGGGCCGTATTCCAGCCCGGTGAGGGCCAGGAAGATCATCATCACGATGGTAAGCAGCGCGTAAAAGTTGAAGGGGATGGCCTTGATGAACAGGGCCAGGCCGTTGCCGTCGGACACGTAGCTGGATACCGCCGCCGCCCAGGAGCTGACCGGCGCGATGATGCACACCGGGGCCGCCGTGGCGTCGATGAGGTACGCCAGCTTGGCGCGGGAGATCCGGCTCTTGTCCGACACCGGGCGCATCACCGAGCCCACCGTCAGGCAGTTGAAGTAGTCGTCGATGAAGATCAGCACGCCCAGCGCGATGGTGGACAGCTGCGCCCCGGCGCGGGTCCTGATCCGCTGGGACGCCCAGCGCCCGAACGCCGCCGAGCCGCCCGCCTTGTTCATCAGCATCACCAGGATGCCCAGGATCACCAGGAAGAACAGTATGCCGACGTTGTAGATGTCGGCCAGGGAGGTGGCGATGCCGTCCACCAGCACGTGGTTCAGCGTGCCCTCCAGGTTGAAGTTGGAATACAGCAGACCGCCGACCACGATGCCCACGCACAGCGAGCTGTACACCTCCTTGGTGATCAGTGCCAGCGCGATGGCGATCACCGGCGGCAGCAGCGACCAGATGGTCATGTAAAACGGGGACGTGACCTGGGCAGCCTCCTCAGCCTCCTCCGCCAGCGCCCCGGGGATCGCAAGCGTCAGCAACAGGATCAGTCCCACGACGGACATCAGTATCAGCCTGCGCTTTTGCATAATAATACCTCCCTAATGCGAATTCATGCAGGTTCGGTCCCTATTATACAGAATAACCGTTAAAGCTGTGTGGCGCGGGGTTTACAAGATTATTACTTGTTTAATGTGGTAAAGGGGGACGAGGGAAAAGGGAACAGGGAGAAGGGAACAGGGAAAAGGGAAAAGGGAAAAGGGGGACGGATGGCGCCTTTTCACGGGTCCGGCTTGCTTTTCGTCGTTGGGGCATGTATAATGGAAGACATGAAGTGACTGTTCGGCGGATGATGGGGTTTTTAATTGGGAATTGGGAATTGGGAATTGGGAATTTGAGTTTGCGGCTGCCGCGCGCATCGTCGGGGCGGTCAATACGAAACAGTATGTACTGCCGGGCGGGCGGTGCATCGCCACTCCTGCGCAGCCTAACTATTCCTGTTCCCTGTTGCCTGTTCCCTGGCACAAGCCCCGCATCACAGAACGGTCTTACGATAAAACTGCTTGGAGCGTGCGGAATGGGTAAGCGGAAGGACAGGCGGGGGATTGAGCGGCGGTTGACCACGGCGCTGATCGTGCTGCTGGCGGCGGCGACGTTGGCGCTGGGCGGCTACGTGGCGGGCTGGTATGCCAACCGGGCCCGGACGCGGGAGGACGCCAAACGGTATCAGGCGATGTACGTGCCCCAGGAGGCGGAGTCCACCGCCACGGCTGAGCCCGGTGCGACGGCCACGCCCGCGGGGACGCCTGTCGTGACGGCCACGCCGGGGCCGACATCGAGCCCGACGCCGACGGCGACGGCCACGCCGACGGCGACGATTACAGCCACACCGACGCCGACCCCGGCGCCGACGGCTACAGTCACGCCGACGGTGACGGCTGCGCCTGCGCGGACATTGACGGCTACGGCTGCGCCGACATCGACGCCGACGGCGACATCCACGCCGACGGCGACGCCCCTGCCCACCGATCCGGTGGCGGTGGACGTGCCGCTGACCACGCCGGGGGCCGACACGCTGATCCTGTCGCTGCCCACGCCGCCGCCGGTGCAGGAATCCTTTGCGGCCCTGCTCGGGCACAATCCGGACACGGTGGGCTTTCTGGAGCTGCCGGACATGCTGTCGCTGCCGGTGGTCCAGCGGCTCGACGACAACGACTACTACCTGACCCACAGCTTCGATGGGGTGGCCGCGGAGGAGGGCGCGCTGTTTCTGGACGGCATCAACCGGCTGACCCCGGAGGACGACTGCCTGATCGTGTACGGTCACAACATGAAAAACGGGTCCATGTTCGGACCCCTCCACCTCTACGGCGACGGCGACTATATGCGGGCCCATCCGCTGGCCCGGTTCGACACGCTCTACGAGAATCGCACCTACGTCCCCGTGGCCGCCTTCGCCGCCAGCACCGACCCCGCCGACGCCCGGTATTTCGACGTGCGCCAGTTCCTGTTCGACGAGAAGGGCTTCGAGCTGTACACCCTCCGCCTCCAGGCCCGCAGCCTCTGGCCGTGCCCGGTGGATCTGCGCTACGGGGACCGCCTGCTGCTGCTGGTCACCTGCGACTACACCGCCCGGGAGGGCCGCTTCATCCTCGCGATGCGGCAGCTTCGCCCCGACGAGGAAGCGGAGGCGGTGGCGCAGCGGGTGCGGGAATCGGGTCGGGCCGGTTAATTGCGGTATCCAATAAAACACAACAGGGGGAAGTACAGATGAACGGTAAGAAGAAGCTCTCTACGGGCAAGGTATGGTGCTTTGCGGTGGGACAGTTCGGATGGTCGGTGCTGGCCGCGCTGATCTCCAGCTGGCTGGTGAACTACTACCAACCGGACCTGGCGACCCAGGCGGTGGGACAGCCGATCTTCGTGCCGCAGGGCCGCGTGGTGCTGGGGATCCTGACGGTGCTGGGGGCTATTACGGCCTTCGGGCGCATCTTCGACGCGGTGACCGACCCGCTGATCGCCTCGCTGTCGGATCGCTGCAAATCCAGGGACGGGCGGCGCATCCCCTTCATGCGGGCGGCGGCCATCCCCTTTGCCCTGTCCTGCATACTGACCTTCTGGTCCCCGGTGAACGGCGAGAGCTGGGTGAACGCGGGCTTTCTGTTTCTGATGCTGATGGCGTTCTACCTGTGCATGACCCTGTACTGCACGCCCTACAACGCGCTGATTCCCGAGCTGGGCGCGGACCAGAGCACCCGCATGGCCATCTCCACGGCCATCTCCTTCACCTACATCGCGGGCATGGCGGTGGCCTACGTGGCCCCGGTGGTCTGGGGGCTGCTGGAGAAGGCCATGCCCCGGGTCACGGCCATACGGGTGACCTTCACGGCGATGTCGCTGCTGGGCATGGTGTGCATGTTCGTGCCGGTGTTCACCATCCGCGAGAAGGATTACGTCACCGCGGCGCCCAGCCAGTCCAACGCGCTGGGCTCTCTGGCCGCCACCTTCCGCAACCGTGACTTCAGGGTGTTTGTGGCCTCGGATATCGCCTACTTCCTGGGCATCACCATGTTCCAGACGGCGCTGCCCTTCTTCGTCACGTCCCTGCTGAAGCTGGACGAGGACATGTCCACGGTCTACTTCGTGCTGATGACGGCGCTGTCGGTGCTGTTCTACGTACCCATCAACAGGCTGACGCCCCGTTTCGGCAAGAAGAAGCTCATACTGTGCGCCTTTGCGATCTTCACCGCCAGCTTTGTCTACACCGCCTGCTTCGGCAGCCGCCTGCCCATCCCGCCGGCGGTGCAGGGCTATATCCTCTGCGCGGTGGCGTCGCCCGCCATGGCCATCTTCGGCATACTGCCCCAGGCCGTGGTGGCGGACATCGCCGAATACGATGCCCTGGAGACCCATGAGAACCGCAGCGGCATGTTCTATGCCGCCCGCACCTTTGCCTTCAAGCTGGGCCAGTCCATCGCCATGCTGCTGGTGACCGCCTTCGCCACCATCGGCCAGGAGACCGGCCTCGGCTACCGCGTCACCGCCATCGCCGCCGCCGCGGTCTGCCTGCTGGGCGGGGCGCTGTTCATGGTATACGACGAGGCGAAGGTCTACAGGAGGATCATGAAGTAAGGATCTGTGCAGAAATTATTCATACATTATGCTTGTCTGAATCCGCCATTGCGGCGTTGTCGTCGGTCAACGTGCCCCGGCACGCCTCCCTCCTCCGCCTTGCACTGACGAATTCATCCTTCGCATTCTGTATGAATAATTTCTGCACGGCTCCTAAATAATGGAACGTGGAGCGCTTGCCAGCGGTCGGCGCCGCCCGGATGCGCTCCATACAAAAAGCAAATGAAGGGGGCGCGGATATGCGCGGCTTTAACGAGACGGGCCTGATCTTTTCCGAGGGCTACGCGGAGACCATGGCGGGGGAGGCGCTGCCGTATATCGGCGCGCGGCGGACGGATATGCGCGTCTCGGGGAAGGACGGCAGGGCGCTGTTCGTCTCCCGGTTCGACGCCGACGCGCCAAGGGGGACGGTGCTGATCGTCCACGGCTTCACGGAGAACGTGGAGAAGTTTTCCGAGCTGATCCATTCGCTGCTTATAAACGGCATGAGCGTGGTCGCCTACGACCAGCGGGGCCACGGGCGGTCCTGGCGCGCGCCGGGGCTTAAGGACATCTCGCTGACCCACGTGGACCGCTTCGACGACTACGTGGAGGATCTGCGGCGCGTGTACGCCGACGCGGTCGCCCCGATGCCGCGGCCCCACCGCATCTTCTGCCACTCGATGGGCGGCGCGGTGACGGCGCTTTTCCTGGAGGACCCCCGGGGCGCGGCCATCGACCGCGCCGCCATGTGCGCGCCAATGATCGCCCCGGACCTGAAGGTGCTTCCGATCCCGGCGGGACGGTTGCTGTGCGGCGGGGCCAGGGCTCTGGGCATGGGGAAGCGGCGCGTATTCATCTCCAGACCCTACGTCTATCCCGATGACTTCGACACCGCCCCCGCCAACGGGCGCGCCCGCTTCGACTGGTACGAGACCGTGCGCCGCGACCACCCGGAGTTTCAGAACAACGGCCCCACCTACGGATGGACCCTGGAATCCATCGACGTGACCCGCCGGATCCTGGCCCCCGGCGCGCCGGAGCGGATCGGGGCGCGGATACAGCTCTACACCGCCGCCCTCGACGACACCGTGCTTCCCGGCCCCCAGAAGGCCTTCATCGACCGCGTCCCCCGCGGCGAGCACTTCACCGTCCGGGACGCCAAGCACGAGATCTTCCGCTCCACCGACGCGGTACTGTTCCCGTGGTGGGCAGGCGTGCTACGGTTTTTGACGGAAGCGGAGACGGGCGCGTTCTGAACGCGCCGCATGCCCGCCCTTCACGCCTGCCGCAGCTCCGCCAGGCCGATGAAATCGTCGATGCCCGCCAGCCGGATCATCCCGGACAGGGCGGCGGGGGCGGTCTGCCGGGTCTGGGCCACGGCGTTGAGCTGGGCGGCGAGGGCGGTCAGGCGGCGCGTGAGACCGGCGCAGAGGGGATCGTCCGCCGCGCCGGGAAACAGGGACAGCTTCTCCGCCGCGGCCTGGGCTTCGGTGGCGGTGAGGGCGCAGAGGGTCCTGGCGGCGTCGGGCTGGAGCTGGCCGCGGTCTAATTGCAGGGCCATGTCCGCCAGCCGGACGGTCTGCTCCGCCAGCAGCGCGTCGGCGGCCTCGATCTGCTCGATCTGGGGCTCGGGCGCGGTGACGCGGAGCCTGAGCGCCTCCGCGCGCAGGGGCAGCACCTCCGCCTGGAGCCCGTCCTTCTCCCGCAGCCTGTCGGCCATGCGCCGGGCCTCCCGCTCGCTGTCGTACATTGCCCCCAGCACGTGCCACGCGCCCTCGGCCTCGACCACGCAGCCCGCCGCGCCCCGCCCGGCGCAGCCCGCGGCCTCCACCCGCGCCCGGGCGGCGTCCTCAAACGCGCCGAGGGTGACGCACCAGCCCTCCAGCGCCTCCAGGGCCACCTCCCGGGTCACCCGCGGCGCGGCGGACACCTGCGCCGCCCGTGGCCGCGCCGAGGTCCAGGTCAGCGTGTACACCGCCAGCATCGTCACCGCCAGCGCGATGGACCACGCCAGCGCCGTAGGCCGCTCCCGCCGCACCCAAACCCGCGTCTCCTTCATGCCCGCACCCCCTGTCGTCGAAACAGTGTATTCCGGGGGAAGGGAGAACATGACCGGGTGGTTTGAATTGAGAATTGAGAATGGAAAAGGGAGAATGGATGTGGAAATCCTTGCGGATTTCTTTGATTATAGAGAGCGTAACAGCTTCGCTTATAGTGTGTAATCAAACAAATCCACAGGATTTGCACCGCCATTTTCCATTTTCCATTCTCCATTTTCAATTTGACTTTCCGTTTGTCGTACGCGCGCATGGCAGAGCCGCAGCCCTTTGCCCCAAATAAATGCTTGCATCTTTCCCCTTCAGCGTGTATAATAGAAATGTTATCACGTTGAGAATACGGAGTCGATACCGTGAAGAATATATTCAGGAGCCTTTTCAAGAAACCGGAGAAGTGGATCGCGGTGGATGTGGAGCTGGACGGCATGCACCCCAGCCGGATCATCCAGCTGAGCTACATCATCATCGAAGGGCGGCGCATCCGGGGGAAGAACTTCTATTTTCCCGCCAAGGCGGTCAACCGCTACGCCCGCAAGGTGCACGGCCTGAGCGTCCACGACCTGTGGCGGCTGTCGGAGGGCAAGACGTTCGAGGACCGCATGGACGAGATCTACCGGGACTTCGTCGACTGCAAGCTGGTGATCGGCCACGACGTGGCGGGCGACGTGAAGTACATCCGCCGGGAGTTCCAGCGCTACGGGCTGACGCTGCCCAACTATCCCATCTTCTGCACCCTCAAGCACTACACAGAGGAGGCCCACATCCCCCTCAAGCAAAATCCCAACGTCCTGAAGCCCCCGCGGCTGGAGGAGCTCTGCAACCACTTCGGCCTCACCCCGGATTTCATCGCCGCCCGCTGCAAAAAATGGTACGGCGGCGGCGACCACTACCACGACGCCCGCTTCGACGCCGCCGCCGCCTACCTCTGCATGGTGGTCGGTGAGCAGATGGGGTGATTGTTCGGACATCTGTTTTTCATAAAATGGAGAGCGGAGAATTAAACCACCGGCTAAGCTGGTGCTTTAATTCCCCGCTTTCCATTTTTTCGCGCATCCCTTACCGGGGCGCGCTTTTCAGCTTGTCGTTGAGCTTCCTGTAGATCACCGCCATGAACGGCTCGTCCCTGTTGTCGGCGGCCTGGTCGAGGGGGAGCCAGGCGACGGCGCTGTTTTCGTCGGGTTTGACGCGGAGGGGACGGGTGTCGTCGGCGGCGAGCAGATAGGTGACGTTCAGGTGCAGGTGCGCGGAGACGAATTTGCCCCGCTTGACGTGGGCGTTCACCGGGAGGATCTCCACGGAGTAGATCTCCGGGGTCACGGGGGCGATGTCCTCGAGCCCCGTCTCCTCCGCCGCCTCGCGCAGCGCCACCGCCAGCAGGTCGGCCTCGCCGTCCGCGTGACCGCCGGTCCAGGCCCAGGTGCGGTAGATGTTGTGCCAGGCCATCAGCACCCTGTCCCGGGCGGGATTCACGATCCAGCCGGAGGCAGAGAAGTGGGCAAACCCGTTCTCGCGGCTCAGCGGGCACGAAAGCGTGTCCAGCGCCCGAAGCATCAGCGCCTTGTCCGAGGTCTCCTGTTCGTTGCAGGGACGGTAGGCTGTGAGCTGGGCTTTTAAACGATCCATGGTTGTCGCTCCTTTGGAGGGCTGATGCTGAATTGAAAATGGAGAATGGACAATGGAAAATGACGGTACAAATTCTGCGGATTTGTTTGATTAAACGTGACTATTCAGTTGCTCAGGGATGACTCCCTCAGTCAGCCTGCGGCTGACAGCTCCCTCAACTCCCTCAGTCAGCCTGCGGCTGACAGCTCCCTCGGAGAGGGAGCCTGGACGGGAGCCTGGACGGGGCCCCAAAAGCCTCCCTCTTTGAGGGAGGTGGCCCGCGAAGCGGGTCGGAAGGAGTCAACGACTGAACAGTTACAATTAAACACTGTAAGTGGCATTGTTACGCTTGTTGACGGTCTTTTTAATCAAAGAAATCCGCAAGGATTTCTACATGGATTCTCCATTCTCCATTTTCCATTCTCAATTCAGGCAAATACCTGTTTATCACGGCAAAACTGAGCGGATGCGTTCGCGGCGGGCGCAATGCGCCCGCCGCGGGTGCTTACTTGGCGTACACGTCGCCGTCCTGGTTGAGCAGGAGGGCGGTGGTGGCGGCGTCCACGGAGGCGGCAGCCTGGGGCAGGGCCGCGCCGTAGGCGTCGTTATACCAGGCCTGGAAGTCGCGCACGGCCTGGAGGGTCGCGCCGTCCAGCTCGCCGCGCTCGAAGGTGTCGGCCTCGAGCCAGCCCCAGCCGGTCAGGCGGTCCTGGAGCCGGGCGATGAGGTCCGGATCGGACTCGGCGGTCACGGTCAGCGGGGCGTCGGCATCGCCCGATTCCTCCGCCTCCGCAGCGTCGATGTCGCCCTCGACGTAGACGTCCTCGTCCTCGTAGACCTCCTCCTCCGCTTCATCGGCGGCGGCGTCCTCCTCAACATAGGGCTCCTCGTCGTAGGCTTCCTGGGCGGCGGGCTTTTTCTCGAAGGACTCCTCCACGTAGGGCTGCTCGTCGTAGGATTCTTCCTCGTAGGATTCCTCCGCGTCGGTTTCCTCCGCGTAGTCCTCCTCGTCGTAGTCCTCCTGGGGTTCGGCCTTGGGGGCCTCCTCCGCCGATTCGTCGGGGACCTCCTCCGTCTCGTCAGGCGCCTCCTCCTCGGGGGCTTCCTGGACGACCGGGACCTCGTCGGGCGCTTCCGCCTTGGCCGGGGCCAGGGCGAAGCGGGCGCTGGCGGCGGCCTCCCAGTCGGCGGCATCCACCAGGATGGGGGCCACGTTCAGGGTGTAGATCTCGCCGGGGTTCAGGTTTTCGGGCTTGACGGACAGGGCGGTCTTGTCGGTGACCGCGTGGGCCACCACGTCGCCGTTGCCGTTGGTGACGTTCACCTCGTAGCCGATCGCGCCCTCGGCCTGCCACATCAGGCGCACGGCGTCGTAGGCCAGGAAGGTCACGCCGTCGTCCTCGTCCACCACCGTCTCAAAGGACAGCTCGGGCACGGGCACGGCGGGCGCGGCCACCTGAGGCTCCAGAGTGATGACGGGCTGAGGCTCGGCCAGGACCTTCTCGGGATCGGCCTGCTCCGGCTCGTCTTTGGGCTGTTCAGGCTGCTCCTGCTGTTCGGGTTCCTGCTCCGGCTGTTCGGGCTGTTCGGGCTGCTCCGGCTCTGGGGTCACCTCGGGCACGGGCGTGGGCTCGGGGGTGGGCACGGGCGTGGCCTCGGGCACGGGCTCGGGGGTGGGCGTGGCCTCCACGTCGTCCGCCTCGGGCGCGGGCGTGGGTTCCGCCTCGTCGGGCTGCATCAGCGGCACATCCTCGGGCGGCTCGGGGCTGGGCGTCGGGATGGAGGCGTCCTCCAGTGCGAACTGCTCGGCGTTCACGGCGGCGTCCTCCAGGGTGCCGTTGGTGGGGATGGCGTAGACGAACAGCGTGTAGACCTCGCCCACCAGCAGGTCGTCGGTGGTGACGGTGGCCTGCTCGTCGCGGGTGTTCAGGCTCATGACGGTGTCGCCGTCGGAATCCAGCACCTCGACGTAGTAGCTGTCCACCTCGCCGTCGGCGTGCCAGCCGAAGATCACCTTGCCGGGGGCTACGAACTGTATGCCGTCCTGCACGCGGGTGACCGGCTCAAGGGTGATCTCCGGGGTCTCCACGTCGCCGATGGGCGGCTCCACGGGCTCCTCGGGGATGTCCACGCGCATGAACCGCAGCTTGGCGCTGGTGACGTGGCGGCTGTTGCCGTCCTCGGGGTAGGCGGTGACGGTCATGGTGTAGGGATCGTCGTAGTCCAGCGTCCACAGGGACACGCCGGTGCGGCTGAGCAGGGTGTCCTCGTCGAACACGGTGTGCCCGTCGCCGTCCTGGATGCGGACGTGGTAGGATTCTACATCGCCCTCGGCGTACCAGCTGAAGGTGATGTAGCCGGTGTCGGAGGTGTCGTCGGTGATGCAGTAGATGTTCTTCTCAATGTAGGCGTAGGGCTTGACGCTGATCACCGGGGCGCCGATGACCGTGGGCGCGACGTAGGCCGGCGCGTCCCTGCGGAACAGCAGGGTCTGGGTGCGCACGTTGGCGATGCCGGTGTCGTTCAGCCCGGACAGGCGCTGGAACAGGATCACGGCCTTCTCGGTGGACGCGCCGTAGTAGCCGGTGATGGCCCCGGAGAAGTAGTTCAGCTGCTTCAGGCGGCGCTGCAGCTCGGCCACGCGGGTGTTCTCGTCGCCGCGGCGCAGGGTGATGTAGCCGGGCGCTTCGGGGGCGTAGGCGCTGAACAGGCGGCGCTGCACCCGGGCGGTGGCGTTGCCGTCCACGGACAGACCGGCGGAGCGCTGGAAGGCCCGCACGGCCTCGGCGGTGGCGGCGGTGTAGCTGCTGCCGGGGTTGTCCTCCAGGTAGTAGAGGGCCTCCAGGCGGTTGTTCAGCTCCCGCACGCGGTAGCCGGTGTAGCCGCGGTACAGGTCGATGTAGCTCATGCAGCGCTGCGCGCCGTCGGAGTAGAGCAGCTTGAGGGTCTCGCGGGTGGCCCCGTCGGAGACGTTCAGGCCGTTCTCAGACTGGAACAGCTGCACGGCCCGCTGGGTGTTGGAGCCGAAGATGCCGTCGGCGGCGTCGGCCAGATAGCCCAGATCGCGCAGGCGCTCCTGCATGATCTGCACGCGCATGCCGCGGTTGCCGCGGGTCAGGGCCATGTAGGCGTCGTAGTGGGGCAGCGCGCCCTCGATGAGCATGCGCTGCAGCTCGGAGTCCGCCACGCCGTTGACCGGGCGGTTCAGATCGGCCTGCAAAAGCTCCACGGCGTACTGGGTGCGGGGCCCGAAGATGCCGTCGATATAGTAGTCATAGTAGCCCAGATCGTACAGCGGCTGCTGGATGGCGCTGACCGCCTGGCCGCGGCTGCCCCGGGCGAGGGGGCTGTACTGCTTCGCGGGCTTGAGGTAGGTCCACGCGGGCTCCTCCCCGTCGATGGGATAGGTCGTCACCAGGCGGGAGACATTGGCCTGGCTGTCGGAGGCGGAGGTGAACTCGATGAAGCTGAAGTCCGGCGCGCCCTCGGAGTATTCGGCGTACACGTTCAGCTGGCCGTCCATGCCGTAGAGCCTGTAGCCCTCGAAGGTGTAGCCGTCGAGCTGGGGGATCGCGCCGCCCAGCTGCTTAAACGCGTCCAGCGTCCGGGTCTGGAGGTTGACGGTGTAGAGCTCCGCGCCCTTGTGCATGAACAGCTTCTCCGCCGAGGCGGTGAGCTGGCGGTCCACGTCGGGCTCGAGGGTCAGCACCACCTGCCAGGTCATGGACGCGGGGTCGTAGCCCTTGAGGCGGGTGGCGCTGCCGGTGTTGGCCAGGTAGTAGACGTTGCCGTCCAGCACCGTGAAGTCGATGACGCCGGTGTCGATGATCTCCTCGGTGAGGCTGGCGGCGCTCTTGAGGGTCAGCTCCCCGTCGGAGAGGATCAGCTCGTAGGCGTCCGTCAGCAGCGTGGCGGCGGGCAGCGCCCGGGCATAGCGCTCGAAGCTGTCCGTGCGCGAGGCGTACACCATCGCGCCCATGCCGTCCACCTGATCGAATACCACGCCCTCGGCGGTGTTCACCAGCCGGTCGATGGGCTCCGCGGCGGTGTAGGCCAGCCGGGGGGTCATGTCGTTCATGGACATGCGCCACAGCTGGGCGCGGCTGGCGGCGGGCACGTAGTACAGCGTGTCCTCGTCGGCCATCACCGCGGCGTGCACGCCCCGGGCCAGCCGGGTCTCGGCAAAGCCGCCCAGATCGATCATGTAAAGATCGTCCGTGCCGTCCGCCTGCCGGGAGGTGAAAAGTACCCGGTAGGGGTCGATGGAGATGAGCTTATTCGCGGGAGCGGTGTTGATGGCCTTCCCGTTGCCGGGCAGGAACAGCCCGCCCAGGCCGTCCACATAGGCCGCCAGCGCGCCGCTGCGCTCCACCGGCTGCTCCGCCACCGCGAAGCCCGCCAGCAGAAGCAGGCACACCGCGATCAGTAGTGCCGCTGCTCTTTTCATGTTGGGTCCCTCCTGATTGATGTCTGTTGGGTCTGATGAGTTAGACGCGCGGGAGAGGGAAAAGGTTCCGGAAAGAGCGTTGGAAATGGAGAATGGAAAATAGAAAATGGAAAATGGAGAATGGAGAATGGCGGTGCAAATCCTGCGGATTTGTTTGACCGGGCACTATAAGCGACGCTGTAAGTCTTGTCTACAGTCTTTTTGTAACTGTTCAGTCACGGACTCCTTCCGACCCGCTTCGCGGGCCACCTCCCTCAGTGAGGGAGGCTTTTGGACTCCTGTTCAGGCTCCCTCTCAGAGGGAGCTGGCAGCCAAAGGCTGACTGAGGGAGTCATCCTTGGGCGACTGAATAGTTCGAAATCCGCAAGGATTTCCACATCCATTTTCCATTCTCCATTCTCAATTATCCATTATTCTCTGGTTTCCCCTTTACAAATCTCCCCATCCGTGCTATAATGCCTGTATCGAACATATGTTCTTATAGGCATATCTGTGCCTGTAGATGCATATATTGATTACCGGGCAGGGCAACAGGCGGGGCGTTTGCGCCTGGGCCGGGACCCGAAGAAATATCACAATATCACGACCGGAGGGGATACGATGGAAAATCCGAACAACCGAATCATCGCCACGGGGCGACTCGAGGGCGAGCTGGAATTGAGTCATGAGGTGATGAACGAGCCGTTTTACACGGGCATCCTGGCGGTGCGGCGGCTGTCGGGGACGGTGGACCGGCTGCCGGTGACCATCCCGGGCAAGCTGATGGCGCTGCTGCCGGAGGACCGGAGCCAGCTGATGCTGGTCAGCGGGCAGGTGCGGTCCTACAACAAGGTCGTCGACGGCGCGGGGCGGCTGATGGTGACGCTGTTCGTGCAGGGCATGAGCCAGACCAACGAGAACGACACGCTGAACCGGGTGAGCCTGACCGGGGCGCTGTGCAAGCCGCCGGTGTACCGCTCCACGCCGTTTGGCCGGGAGATCTGCGATATGATGCTGGCGGTGAACCGCGCCTTCGGCAAGAGCGACTACATCCCCTGCATCGCCTGGGGCCGCAACGCCCAGTACGCCTCCCGCTTCGCCGTGGGCGACCGGGTGCGGCTGACCGGGCGGCTCCAGTCCCGGGAATACCAGAAGCTGCTGGACAGCGGCGAGACCCTCACGCGCTCCGCGTACGAGGTCTCCGCCTTCACCCTCGAGGCCGCCGAGGCCGAGGCCATGTACGAGCCGAGGGTCATGCAGAACGTGAGAACCGTCTATGCCCCGGCGGGGAGATATTTGAGTTGAATCTGTCGGGGTAAAACAAAGCATCAGGCATTAGCCGGAGTTGCGGGGGACGACCTCTCAGTCAGCCTGATGGCTGACAGCTCCCCTGAAAGGGGAGCCAAGGCTGACGCAATGTCATTCCTCTTGGCTCCCCTTTCCGGGGAGCTGTCGCCGACGAAGTCGGTGACTGAGAGGTCGTCCTCCTATCCCTTCAAACAACCTGTTTCCTGCACAACCTGAAGGGGATACAATAGAAGCAATAGCCTTTGCCATTCCTTGACTAATGCTTACCGCCTCAAACCAACGAAAACCCCTGTCCGCGCGGGACAGGGGTTTTGTCGGTTTGCTGCTACTTACAGCTGGGGACCGGCGGCGACCAGGGCCTTGCCGGCTTCGTTGGACTCGTACTTGACGAAGTTCTTGATGAAGCGGCCGGCCAGATCCTTGGCCTTGGTATCCCACTCGGCGGCGTCCTTGTAGGTGTCGCGGGGATCGAGGATACCGGTGTCAACGCCCTCCAGCTCGGTGGGCACCTCGAAGTTGAAGTAGGGGATCTTCTTGGTGGGCGCCTTGAGGATCGCGCCGCCCAGGATGGCGTCGATGATGCCGCGGGTGTCCTTGATGGAGATGCGCTTGCCGGTGCCGTTCCAGCCGGTGTTGACCAGATAGGCCTTCGCGCCGGACATCTCCATGCGCTTCACCAGCTCCTCGGCGTACTTGGTGGGATGCAGCTCCAGGAAGGCCTGGCCGAAGCAGGCGGAGAAGGTGGGGGTGGGCTCGGTGATGCCGCGCTCAGTGCCGGCCAGCTTGGCGGTGAAGCCGGACAGGAAGTAGTACTTGGTCTGCTCGGGAGTCAGGATGCTCACCGGGGGCAGCACGCCGAAGGCGTCCGCGGACAGGAAGATCACGTTCTGCGCGGCGGGGCCGGCGGAGACGGGATTGACGTTCTTGACGATCTTCTCGATGTGCTCGATGGGATAGCTGACGCGGGTGTTCTCAGTGACGGACTTGTCGGCGAAGTCGATCTTGCCGTTGGCGTCCACGGTCACGTTCTCCAGCAGCGCGTTGCGCTTGATGGCGTTGTAGATGTCGGGCTCGGACTCCTTGTCCAGGTTGATGACCTTCGCGTAGCAGCCGCCCTCGAAGTTGAACACGCCGTTGTCGTCCCAGCCGTGCTCGTCGTCGCCGATCAGCAGGCGCTTGGGATCGGTGGACAGGGTGGTCTTGCCGGTGCCGGACAGGCCGAAGAAGATGGCGGTGTTCTCGCCGTTCATGTCGGTGTTGGCGGAGCAGTGCATGGCGGCAATGCCCTTGAGCGGCAGATAGTAGTTCATCATGGAGAACATGCCCTTCTTCATCTCGCCGCCGTACCAGGTGTTGA
>Ga0256404_1003458_pt1 | contig 32084 bp, 22 predicted proteins | sample RumenRJG_01DNA_FD_185990 | JGI IMG/M metagenome (GOLD analysis project Ga0256404, IMG submission 185990) | Bovine rumen microbial communities from Lethbridge, Alberta, Canada - RJG_01 | ecosystem: Host-associated > Mammals > Digestive system > Stomach > Rumen | place: Canada: Alberta | collected...
TATCGCTCCCTACGGTCGCTGAGGAGTTAAGACAACAGTCTTTTTGGCGTAGTTTTTTAAGCAGCAAGACATACGTCTTAACTCCTTAACTTCCTTAACTCCTTTAACTTCCTGATATGCGAAAGTTCAGTAAATAAATTAAATGTGTTTTAGACTTCCAACGGAGAAATTTGGGGATTTACCACAAATGGCAAGATTATATCGACCCAAGCGTGGTAAATGCAGATACTCCAATCCACGAGTACACTCATATTTGGGCAGAGGTCTTGCGTGAGAACAATCCAAAGGAATGGAACAACATTGTTGGATTGATGGATGGTACAACTCTTTATAATCAAGTGAAGAGAGACTACACCGAACTGATGACAGAAAGCGATGTTGCAGACGATGTCTTAGCAACCTTTATTCGGCATGAGCCTTCAACCATTCCAATCTGCGCTGATCGGGCAAATGCTTTACTTGGAAATTCTCAAACTTTGCCTTGAAGCCTTCGCCATCAGGACAAGCTGTAGCCAAACCAACCATGACAGGAGTGTTGTCCTGCATCCAGCAGTTGCGCATCATGGTATAGGTCTTGTCATCGAAAGAATAGAAAATCTCAATGGCGTCCAAACGGCGTACTGCCTTTATCCATACGAAATCTACAGGCTTGTCGAGTGAGATAACGCTCCAGTCGCTAGTGTGATGAGTGACAACACAACTCAAGTTGTATTTGCCGCCAACATACTCAATACCAGCCTTCAACCAGTTTTCCTTATCTATTCTGATCATAAGGCCAGCCTGATCGAAGCGCACCTTGTAATCGCCAGAAACCTTAACCTTAGCTTCAAACTCACCACCATAAGTGTTGTAATAGAAAGGAGCGTCGTCCACCGTAAAGCCATAGTGCGAGATGCGCCAATAATCGCAATGGCCAGGAACATCCATAGTCAAGGTGTTGTTCTTGATTTCATAACTTGACGGCTCATTAAACCATGTCATTTTCTCTAATTTCTGTGCATGCATTGGCAGGGCTAATGCCGCAGCCATCACACAATTCATAATCTTCTTCATTATTATTTCTTTTAATTAGTCTTATACCAATAACAGTTGTTTTGCTTTGTTGCAGGCTTCTGTCATATTGGATACCTGCATCTTGTTGATGATGTTCTGACGATGGCGGTCTACGGTATTCTTGCTGATGTCAAGTTTGGAGGCAATCATTTTGCTTGACATTCCTTGACTTACCAATTTAATGACGGTTATTTCGCGCTCACTCAATAGCTGCTTTTCGTCAATGTCGATCTGACGTTCCTCGCCCGTGAGCGTGTTCTTCATGACAGCCACTTTGCTTGTTTTGACAGCAAGGTTGAAAAGACAAATGGCATAGCTTACACCTCGTTGCCCCTTGCCTTGGAAATAGAAAATACGATGGAGCGTGTTCAAATAATTTCCGCTCTTGTCTGCCATACGCATGGTGTTCTCCATATACCAGTCGAATGCGTTGTCAGTATGTGATGTAATGACAAAATGGTTGTATGCCAATTCCTGCAGATTGCGGCGACGCCGGTCGTCAGGGTGGATGCGACACAGTATCTTCTCTTCCCAAATAGAATCTATTTTTTCATAGCTTCCAGCGGGTTCAAAACCTAAGACGTTGCTCGTCCTACCATAATATATATAACTTTTGTCTGTACGCAGATTGCTAAGCACGGCAATGGAATTCTCGCACATAGCATAAGATTTTGCTATAAGCCGAAGTCTATGTTCCTCGTCCTCATCAAACATGCCATCCATCTGCTGGCGTAATTTCTCATTCAGTTTATCATTAATCTCACTCATAACTAATATGATTATGAGTGCAAAATTAGACTAAAAAAATTATAATCACAAATAACTAATAGAAAAAATCAGTCCTAATGGTCATTTATCAGTATGGCAATTTTCTTAATGGCCCGACAGACGATTTACCATGGCGATTGCGGATGGAAACAGGAATAAAGAACATTATTCTACTCGAAATTGAACATTTCTCCTTAAACTTTCAGGTATAATCTGCGTCTAATTCTTAGATGGTGTAAAAAATCCATCACAACTTAGGTATTATATTTTTAAAATTTGTGACTTATGAAAAGATTTTTTCAAATATTGATGTTGACAGACAAGCTAAATACGTTCTTGAGATAGAATATGAACAGAATAAAGGAAGAGAAGCAAGTAGTGGAGCAGATGATACGTCTGTACTGCAGGAAGATGGAGGGCAACAAGGAATTGTGCCCTTCTTGCAAAGAGTTGCTACAATACGCTGTTGCAAGACTGGAACGTTGCAAGTTCGGCGAGAACAAGCCAACTTGCAAGAAATGTCCCATCCACTGCTATCGCCCTCAGATAAAAGAACAAATGTGCAAAGTGATGCGCTGGGCAGGTCCGAGAATGATTTTGTATCACCCGGTTGCTGCCATCAAGCACATCATAAGAGAATTGTAACAAGTGGGAATAACAATACAGATTGCAATAATGGCCTATTTACCTCTATGAATGGGGATAAACTAAAGTGGTGTGTGTAATCGCAAGAAATAATGTGAAAGTATGTAAAATGACACCTTGCTTTTGGCGGTCACTATAGATTAGCATTGAAATATATTGCCAAAATGTTGCAAAAAATAGAAAAGAAAAAATCCTAACCGCTCAATATCAAGCAGTTAGGATTTCTCTGTGTGCGCCTGATAGGACTCGAACCTACACGGCCTGAACCACTAGATCCTAAGTCTAGCGCGTCTACCAATTTCGCCACAAGCGCATTTGCGAGTGCAAAGATACAACTTATATTTCAATTAGAAGAAGAAAAACACAAAAAACTTGGAAGTTGCTTGCTTTTTCGCAATTTTATTACTATTTTTGCAAACTGAGATAATGGCGGGAACCTATACCTCAAAGAACTTTAGCAAGTTCTGTTACAATTACTTCCCAACTTGCGAAGCCAGAATTACGAACCCCAAAAGATGATATCACAGATGAATATACCAACTATTTTTACCCAGGTAGAGTTTTTCTACTCATTGGCATGCTATACTTTCATCCTGTCTGGCACATTCTGTGCCATAGTGAGATGATGTCACATGTGCCATCCTTTCGACAAGCAGGGCGATTACTTTTACCCTGCTCGCCGGCAGATGACTTTCTTCTATGCTGCCACCGCCTTGCAGTTGCCATACGTGCTGTGCCCGGCAGATCCTGGAACATGGTTTTTCGCACGAAGCTTTGGCATTCTTTACTATCCCGTATGCTTTGCCATGCTCTACCACCGCTATTTCCAAATGGGAAAGATGTGGCGAAAGGTGTCGTCCATCTTCTATTTCCTCACCCCTTTCCTGCTGCTCGGCGGTTTGTTCACCATTGTGGTTTTCCATGCGGAGGAGATTCTTCTGCCCTACAAACTGCAATGGGAATGTGTCGTAGGAGGCATGAGCATCCTGCTGTCCATACCTATGATAAGAGTAGGCAGATGGCTCATCAGGAAGGTTGACGAATACCACACACAGAACTTCTCGAGTGATTCCGACTTTCCTTTTGCCTTCGCCAAGAAGATACTTTACCTGCCCGTGATGTGGCTCTTGGTGATGTGGACCCAATTCCTCGTTGACAGCCAACTGCTGAAAGCCTTCATCGACCTGTTCCTTGCAGCATGGCAAATACGATTTCTCTGCAGAATTCTGCATCCCAACAAACTGATTCATTCTGCACAGGGACAGGAAGACATGGACACGATAGCGCAGGACAACATGGAACGAGTGCTTAAAGAAACTGAATTCTTCGAGCAAATAGTGCTGTCGGCAGATAACCAAACAATGGAGGAAACAAATATCAAAGATATAGAAAATGCCGACGACGAACCGGAACTACAGGAGCGCAACAGGGAAAACAGCAGGTTGCAGATAAAACAGGAAAACTGGGAGTCGGTAAAAAACGAGGTGCTGACCATCGTAAGCCGCAGATATCTGGAACCCAGCCTGAAGCGAATAGAAGTGGTGCGCGATGTCAGTTCGATGAACCACACTCTGGCAGGCACCTTCATCACTCAAGTGGGATTCTACAGACTGGTCAACGCTTTCCGCATCCGTCATTACGAAAGGCTGATGGCGTCCGACTCTTCTGCCAACATAGGACAGGAAGCCGCTGCCGAGCTGTGCGGTTTCAAGAACAGATGGGGACTCACCAATGCCAGAAAGCGACTCAAAGACTTCGACTACGACCTGATAGAGAAGTATGTGAGTTGAACTTTTTAGCTTTTTACTCAACTTTCGCTTTACTCAACTGTCTTCACGGAAGTTCTGTAATTGTTTTCAGTTCATTATGAATTTGTTATGACTCTTGTAGAAAAATCTCCGTTCCGTGATACGGAATGGCCGTTCCGTATCACGGAATGGCCGTTCCAAACTACGGAATGTACGTTCCGTATCACGGAACGGAGATTTTTATAGCTAAAACAAAACATTTATGCAGTAAAAGAATAAGATTTCTGTGGTTTTACGATTTAAGTTGCCCACTCTAAGCATTTGTGCAGAATCGTTTCCTTAAACGTATGGAGGGAAAAATAATATAAAAGCACAATATAGGTATAAAAACTGTTTGAAAGGAACAAAATCAACGTGAACGTGCGGTGGATTTAGTTAAAAAATACTGAATCCACCGCACGTTCACGTTAAAAAACTGAGGTTCACAACAAAAAACTGAGGTTCACTCCCGTTGATTAGTTTTTACTTATTTTTGCAGTCAAAAAAGTAATAACCTATTTTATTAACTGCTTCCCTTTTTAATATTTATATTGTAATAAGATATATGAAAGTAAATATATTTAAAAGGTATATAAGGAAAAGTGGAGCTTAAAAACTAAATTAATTATGAAAAAGAAGTTTTATCCTATGTTGCTCATAGCAGCCTTGAGCTTGTCGGCATGTACGGACGTAACTGAACCTACTGTCGATTATGGTGGAAACACATTTATCAATGACTACTCAGCACTGGTAGATGCAGTCAATAACTTAAACAAGACGCTGAAAGAGCGATTTGATGCCCTCAATACATTGTTGAGAGACGGCATGGCAGACATTAAGGTAGCAGTAGACGCCAATACAGGTGCCATCACCATATTGAGCGAGAACACCAAGAACGGTCTGAAAGACATCAACACATCTCTATTTAATGGTTTCGAAGCCTTAACCGCACAGTTGACCACACTCACAGGTCAGGTAACCGCACAAGGCGAAGCCATCGTATATGCCATGAATCAGAATGGCGATATACTGCGCCTGCAGATTGATACCACCGGTAAGCTTATCTCAGCACAGATCTTGGCTTCTGGCAATGCCCTTGTAGATGTGATCAACAACCAGGGCAACACCATGGCTGAGCGCATAGCTGCCTTGACAGCTGCCGTGAAGGGTGGATTTGCCGACATCAAGGTGGAAATTAACAAGAACACGGGTGCTATCACCGCACAGGGCGAAAGCCTGAAGGCTGGTCTTAACACCATCAACACCACACTGCTCAACGGCTTCACAGCCATCAAGACTACGATAGACGATAATGGCAATAAGATGGTGACCGCATTGAGCGAAAATGCTGAGGTTCTGCGCCTGCAGATTGACACCACTGGCAAGCTCCTCAATGCTACCATCGTGGCTAAGGCTGATGCCATCATCAAGGCTATCAACGACCAAACAAAGAGTCTGGATGCACGTCTCAATGCACTCACATTAGCTGTACAGACTGGTCTCGCTGACATCAAGGTAGAAATAGACAAGAACACGGGTGCCATCAAGCTTCTTGAGAAGACCACCCAGACAGGTCTTGCTCAGATCAACACTACGCTTGTTAATGGTTTCACCGAGCTGAATACCCAGATTGACAATCATGGCAAAAAGATCGTGACTGCTATTGGTCAAATGAGTGATACGTTCGAAGCACAGAGCAGACTGCTCCGCCTCACCATCGACACCAACGGCTCACTCATCGTAGCACAGCTCAAGAGTAGCGTCCTCAACCTCACAACAGAATTGAAGAACCAGACTCTTACTCTGGGTAGCAAGATTGAAGCCATCAACACCACCGTTGGTGCAGGACTCGCAAAGATTGAGGTTGTCAACGACAAGATCAACACCACGCTCGACCTCCGTCTCACAGCAGTGGAGAACAAACTTGGTAGCAACAACACTTCACTTGGCGAGATCAAGACAGAACTCAGCAACTTGAAGACCGCCATCGACAACGTGAACACCAACATCACCGCGGGCTACACAGCAGTAAAGGGTAGCATCGATGACATGACCGGACAACTCACCGTTAAGTTGAGTGACAACACAACAGCCATCGTCAACATGGAGAACGGCATGAAGGACCAGCTCATCGCTCTGAAGCAAATGATTGAGCAGCAAGGCGGCAAGATCGTTACAGCCATCGGTAAGAATGGTGACGTCATCGTAGCAGCAGTCAACGCTCAGGGCACAGTTCTCGGAACAGCCATCACCACACAGAGTGGAGAGATCAAGGGCTCTATCACAGGTTTGGAGAACGGCATCAAGAATGCCATCACCCAGCAGACTACCGACATGAATCTCAAAATCGCAGGAGTGGTTGATGCCATCACAGCACAGACCGCCGCTCTCAACACTGCTATCGCTAATGGAGTTAGCAAGGTTGTAAAATCTAACACCAAGTTGCAGAATGCCCTTACCACAGCCATTAATGAGCTGAAGGACAAGCAGGATGCCAACTCACAGGCCATGCTGAAGCAACTGGAAAAGATGGCTGCCGACAACGGCATCTATCAAGATCCAGCCGACAAGACCTCTGTATACATGGAACCAGCTATGTGGGCAGCAGTCAATGCAAATCCAGAACTGAAGAAAATCATCTCTGACATGCTTGAGGTACAGAAGCCTACCATCCTGTGCAACGCCTACTATCTGGCAGAAACTGGAATGGTACAGAACAACGACTACGTCACGGTAGAAAATGAGAAAGTATTGTCTACAACAACTGACGTTGTGGCAGGCACACTCCAGCCTCTGGAACTCGCCAACGGCAAAAAGGTTATCAGAATAGCCAAAGTGCCAGAGCAGATGAAATATAACGTTTCCTCTACTACCGAGAAGCGCATCACACACATCTATTTCGTGGATGCCAACGGAAAGTCGTACACCCACCCAGCAGGAGTCACCAACAAATGGCTTACCTTGACTACCTATAAGGATGGCGTCATCATGTCGGTTGTGAAGTGCAACGTTTACTTGCAAAATGATGCAGGTGTGACAGGAACTCCAACTTTCGAGTATCCCGAATAAGTAAGAATCTGCAGAAAGAGCATGAACATCTCATGCCGATATGCTACCGCATTACAAATTCAAAGCAGTTACAATTATGAGAATAAAACGTTTAACCATGGCAGTCGCCGTCTTAGCGACGGCTGCCACACTCCAAGCACAAACCTACAATGATACGGTGCGTACTCACACTTGGTCGGTTTACATCCAGGGAGGAGGAACTCTGTATCATGGCATGAGGGGTATGGACGAGATAGCTAAAAGAAAGCACATCATGCCCTTCGGGGGTGTCGGAGTGAAATACAATATCAAGCCCTGGGTAAGACTGGGTTTGAACTTAGAGTACGACATGCTCAGGTCGACAGACAAGGGCATGCTCTCTACCACAACGAACAAGGATTATGAGATAAAAGATCCTTCTACAGGAAAGACCTATCCTACGACCTTGGAGACCAAGATGGACAGATTCCAGAACCGCTATACCATGCAGTACGCCATGGCCGACCTGAATGTAGACTTCAACATCATGGAGTTCTGGCACAACCGCAAGGCTCAGCAGCTCAACCTCTGGTTGGGAGTCGGTGTCGGTTATCTGCGTGGATGGAGCCGCAACTCCACTACCTTCTCTTTCAGAGAGATGGCTGTTGCCAAGGGTGAAGGATACTACAACGTCTACACCCACAACTACATGAAGAGTCATGCCTTCAACGAACATGTTGACGCGATGTATATCCCGGCAACCCTGTCGTTGGAATACGACCTTTCCTCTCGCTGGACAGCAGGTGTATTCGGCAGATACAGCTATCTGCCTCTCAACAAGGACTTGACTCCTAAGGGAATGTACAGTGCAGGAGTGGTTCTTCGCTTCAACTTCGTCAGCAAGGTGATGCCAAGCAACAAGGCCCGCTACTACAAGGCTCTGAGAGATCAGGCCGAAATGAAGGAAGCCTACGAAAAGCAATTGGCTGAAAAGCAGCGTGCATACGACGGATTGTCTGAGAGTCTGAAGGCTTGCCGCAAGGACAATGCCGAACTGCAGTCATTGCTCGACGACTGCGAGAAGTCGAAGAAGGTGAAGTCTTACGAGGTATTCTTCAACGTAGACAAGACCAACATCACGACTCAGGAAAGACTTCGCTTGAAGAAGTTTATCAACACCCTGAAGGAACAGGGCGACTACAAGCTTACCATCATCGGTGAGGCTTCGTCGGACGGAGTTTCTTCAAAGAACTACAAACTCAGCGAGGGTCGTCTGAACAATGTTGTCAACTTCCTGAAGAAACAAGGCATCAAGGACTTCGACATCAAGTTGGAGAAGGCCATTGGCGACAGCAACGGCTGTTCAAAGGAGGAATGCCGCAGAGTTTTGATTACTATTGAGTAATAATACAGGGTAAATCTTTTCTTTTAAGCCGCCACAGATAGCTTTAAGCTTCTGGGGCGGCTTTCTTTATGGGGAAGGAAGTTTCTTCTTTAACTTCTGAAGTAACTCCCCTATTGATCCTTCAGCCAGTCGCGGTCTTTTTCGTCTTCCGCAGTAAAGTTCTTATCGTCGAAGAGGCTTGTCTGTCCTGTCAGCTCATCGATAATCTGTTGCTGGCTCTTGCCGGCATCAGGGTCGAGGTTCTCGTCGGATGATTTTGCCTTTATCCGGGACGACACTTTGCCGTCGGCAGCATCGCCCTCGGCTGCGTCGGCAGCATCGGCTGTATCTGCAGGCTCTGGGAAACGGGTCGGCTCTATTTCCTCTATAGAACCTATGTTCCAGGTAGAGAGTCGTTTTCCCTTAGCCTTGAAACTCTTCTGTGCGATAAACTGCTCGGCGTCGATTTCCTCGGCAGGACGCACAGCATCCACACCTCCATAAGTCACCTTGATACGAGGATAAACTGTATCGGTAAGGAGAATCAGCTTGCTGTTGACATTCTCGCCAAGGAAGTTCTGATGGCGCTTGGCAGCGTCCATGGTGAATCGCTTGATGTAAGGATAGCCTTCGTTGTCGGCATCATAGAGGACGGCAGTCCATATCTTATGCTCGTCCCACTTTTCCAGTCGCAGGATATTGTCCTCATAGTGGTTGTTGGGGTCGAAGTTGGTGATATAGAACTCGCCATTGTCGAGAACCACCAAGATATATTCATCGTCATTAAACTCGCCGAGGAAACGTCCGTTCTCGTCGTAATTGATACGGTTGACATCAGGATCGAACCACACCTTTCTTCCTCCCAAGGTACTGTGTCCATGACTCTTCAGACCAATGCGACGGATGGTTCGCCTGGTGAGCAGATTGCCCTTGGCGGCACGTCCCTTGATGATAATATCCGAGAAGTCTTTCTCGATAAAGATGCTCTGTCGCTTCTTCGAGAGGTCTGGATCCAGTGTTATCTTGATGATTTCAGCCTCACCGTTGGGATTGGCCGTGAAGTAGATGACACGGCTTCCGGGCGTTCCCTGCGTGATGTCGTACATCTTGTCGCGTGTCATCGACGTCACGTTGAATCGCTTGATGAAGTATTCGCCCTGCTTGCCATCGCGATACACACAGTTGTAGATGGTTCGCTTATCGTTCTTCTTGAACACCTGCACATGAAGGATGTTCTTTCCCACGAAGATCTTGTCGGCCACCTTGGTCACCTTGAACTTTCCGTCCTTATAGAAGATGATGATATCGTCGAGGTCGGAGCAGTTGCACACCAGCTCATCCTTCTTCAGTCCTGTACCCACGAATCCTTCCTGTCGGTTGATGTAGAGTTTCTGATTGGCCTCCACCACCTTGGTCACCTCGATAGTGTCGAAGTTTCTTATCTCGGTGCGTCGTGGATGCGCCTTGCCATACTTGGTCTTGAGATATTCAAACCAGTTGATAGTGACATCAGTCATGTGGGCGAGGTCGTTCTCTATCTCCAACAGTTCGGCTTTGATTTTCAGCAAGAGGTCGTCGGCCTTGTCCTTATTATATTTTAGGATGCGCTGCATTTTGATTTCAAGGAGTTTCAGAATGTCCTCGCGCGTTATCTCTCTGTGGAATGCATACTCCACCTTGCCTTTTCCGTCAACTACGGCTGTGAAGAGTTTGTCCTTGAAAGGCTCCAGCTTCGAGGCGATAAAGGCCACAACCTCGTCCTGACTCTTGCTCTGCTCGAACTTGCGCTCCTTGTAGATGCGCTCCTCGATGAAGATACGCTCGAGCGAGGAGAAGAAGAGCTGTTCCTCCAGTTCACCCTTGCGCAGCATCAGCTCCTTGCGCAGCAGTCCCATGGTGCGGTCTACGCTGTGGCGCAGCACATCGCTCACGGTGAGGAAGCAAGGCTTATTGTCCTCGATGACACAGCAGTTGGGCGAGATGTTGATCTCGCAGTCGCTGAAGGCATAGAGTGCGTCCATGGTCTTGTCGGAAGAGGTTCCGGGAGCCAGATGGACGAGGATTTCCACGTTGGCAGAGGTAACGTCCTCTATCTTTCTGGCCTTTATCTTTCCCTTCTCCACCGCCTTGGTGATGGAGTCGATGAGGCTTCCGGTGGTCTTGCTGAAAGGAATCTCGGTGATGACAAGCGTCTTGTTGTCGAGTTTGTCTATCTTGGCGCGCACCTTCAGCACGCCTCCACGCTGTCCGTCGTTATACTTGCCCACATCGATGGCTCCACCCGTAGGGAAGTCGGGATAGATGGTGAAAGGCTCGCCCTTGAGATAGTGTACGGCAGCATCGCAAAGCTCATTGAAGTTGTGTGGCAGCACCTTGCTGCTCAGACCTACGGCGATGCCCTCTGCTCCCTGTGCCAGCAGCAAGGGGAACTTGGCGGGGAGCGTAATAGGCTCCTTGTTGCGGCCGTCATAGGAGAGCTGCCAGTCGGTTGTTTTGGGATTAAACACCACGTCGAGCGCGAACTTGGACAGACGCGCCTCTATGTATCGTGAAGCCGCCGCACGGTCGCCGGTGAGGATATTTCCCCAGTTTCCCTGTGTGTCGATGAGCAGGTCTTTCTGTCCCATCTGTACGAGTGCGTCGCCGATAGAGGCGTCACCATGCGGGTGAAACTGCATGGTGTGTCCCACGATATTCGCCACCTTGTTGTATCTTCCGTCGTCCATTCTCTTCATCGAGTGCAGTATGCGGCGCTGCACGGGCTTCAGTCCGTCCTCGATATGAGGCACGGCACGCTCGAGAATTACATAGGAGGCATAGTCGAGGAACCAGTTCTGGTACATTCCGCTAAGATGGCGCACCGCCGAAGCATCAAACCTGTTGACAGGCTTGTAGTCGGAATGCTGTTCAGCCGCATCCAATTCTTGTGGCTCACCACCCTTCTGAAGTTCGTCTTTGTCTTTAATTTCGTCGCTCATAGATAGCTTTTAATACTTATTTTATATATTTTAGGCAAAAATACAAAGAAAATTCGAGAAAAAGGCGTATCTTTGCCGAAAATTTGAAAAATATAAGATTTCATCATGGCACAAGAAGATGTTTTTAAGAAGATTGTAAGCCATTGCAAAGAGTATGGCTTCGTGTTTCCAAGTAGCGAAATTTATGATGGTTTGGCAGCCGTTTACGACTATGGTCAGAACGGTGTCGAGCTTAAAAACAATATCAAGCAGTACTGGTGGCAGAGCATGGTATTGCTGCACGAGAACATTGTGGGTCTCGACGCAGCCATCTTTATGCACCCTACTGTTTGGAAGGCTTCAGGTCACGTGGATGCGTTCAATGATCCATTGATCGACAACCGCGACTCGAAGAAGCGTTATCGCGCCGATGTGCTCATCGAGGACCACATGGCCAAATACGAGGAGAAGATCGCCAAGGAGATCGCCAAGGCTAAGAAGCGCTTCGGCGACAGCTTCGACGAGACTCAGTTCCGCGCCACCAATCCTCGCGTCTTGGAGAATCAGAAGAAGTTCGACGACCTTCATGCCCGCTACACCAAGGCCATGCAGGGTCCTAACCTCGAGATGCTGAAGCAGATCATCGAGGACGAGGGCATCGTATGCCCTATCAGCGGCACCAAGAACTGGACAGACGTTCGTCAGTTCAACCTGATGTTCTCTACCCAGATGGGTGCAGCGAGCGATGCTACCAGCAAGGTTTATCTGCGTCCTGAGACAGCCCAGGGTATCTTTGTCGACTACCTGAGCGTTCAGAAGACAGGCCGCATGAAGCTTCCTTTCGGTATCTGCCAGATAGGTAAGGCTTTCCGCAACGAGGTTGTGGCTCGCCAGTTCGTATTCCGTATGCGCGAGTTCGAGCAGATGGAGATGCAGTTCTTCTGCCAGCCTGGCACCGAGATGAAGTGGTTTGAGTACTGGAAGAAGGTTCGTCTGGCATGGCACGAGGCACTCGGCATGGGCAACGAGAACTATCGCTACCACGACCACGAGAAGCTGGCCCACTATGCCAACGCTGCTACCGACATCGAGTTCAAGATGCCATTTGGCTTCAAGGAGGTAGAGGGCATTCACAGCCGTACCAACTTCGACCTTTCTCAGCACGAGAAGTTCAGCGGCCGTTCTATCAAGTACTTCGATCCTGAGAAGAACGAGAGCTACGTGCCTTACGATGTAGAGACTTCTATCGGTGTAGACCGTATGTTCCTCAGCGTGATGTGCCACTCTTACTGCGAGGAGAAGCTCGAGAACGGCGAGAGCCGCGTGGTTCTGAAGTTGCCTGAGGCATTGGCTCCTGTAAAGTGTGCCGTATTCCCACTCGACAAGAAGGACGGCCTGCCCGAGTTGGCTCACGAGATCGTTGACGAGTTGAAGTTCCACTTCAACACCCACTATGGCGATCCTAAGGACTCTATCGGCAAGCGCTACCGTCGTCAGGATGCCATCGGTACTCCGTTCTGTATCACCGTAGACCACGAAACTCCTAACGACCACAAGGTTACTCTGCGTTATCGTGACACGATGAAGCAGGAGCGTGTTGCCATCAGCGAGCTTCGCGGCATCATCGAGGACCGTGTGAGCATCACGAGCGTACTGAAGAAGCTTGGCGCGGAGATCAAGAACTTCTAAACGAACCACGGAAAAAATCAAATACACATAGATGAATTTGAAGATTTTGAAATATCTGTTTCTGCTCATGATGTCGGCTCTTGTGCTGGCATCATGCAGCGAGACTGACGAAAACACCGAATCCGAGTACGACGACTGGCAGGCAAAGAACGAGACGGCTTTTGCCGAGATTCTCGTCAAGGCCAAGCAGGAGGGAGAAGCCAACGGATGGCACGTCTACCGCAATTGGAGTATGGAGAACCAGACGGGAAATACTGATCTCAACAACCAGCCTGTCACTCCTACCTTCAATGAGCAGGAAGACAATATCGTGGTGCAGGTGATGCAGCAGGGCGAAGGTTCTGCCGTGCGCCCTCTCTACACCGACTCGGTGATGGTCAGCTACAAGGGCATGCTGAAGAACGACTATGTCTTCGACAGCAATTTCACTGGCGACTATGATGTCGACAAGGCTCAGACCAGCAATTTCATTGTGAAGGGCGTTGTCGACGGATTTGCCACTGCCCTGATGAAAATGACTCATATCGGCGACCACTGGATGGTTTACATGCCTTACACTCTCGGCTATGGTTCCAGCCAGAGCAGCAGTTCCACCATACCTGCTTACTCAATGCTCAAATTCGAGATTGTGCTCAAGGGTTGGTACACCGATGGCAAATGGATTAAGAAATAATTCTATTCCTCCATACAGAAAGTCCTGTGCTTCTTCGGCACAGGACTTTTTTATTTTCCCCATCAACTCGGAGGAGTTTCTTCGGGAGTTTCTTCAGGAGTTTCTTCGGGAGTTTCTTCGGGAGTTTCTTCGGGAGTTTCTTCAGAAGTTAAGGAGTTAAAGGAGTTATCGCTCCCTTCGGTCGCTGAGGAGTTAAGACAATAGCCTTGAGGGAATGTTTAATGTTAAAATTCACAAGCCCACAAAGCTGTTGTCTTAACTCCTTAACTCCTTTAACTCCTTAACTCCTGAAAAAACTCCTTAACTCCTTTAACTCCTTAACTCCTGAAAAAACTCCTTAACTCCTTTAACTCCTTAACTCCTGAAAAAACTCCTTAACTCCTTTAACTCCTTTAACTCCTTAAGAAACTCCTGAAATCCGAAATCTAAAAATATGTTTCAAAGAATAAACAAGTGTATGTGTTCGCACACATTTGGGGCTTATAAGCAAAAAAAATGTTATTTTCATGCAAAAATATACGCAAAAGTATTGCAGATTTCAAGAATAGTAGTACCTTTGCACCAGAATTATAAGCTTTAGGTTTTTAGTTAGGTAATTGATTGTGATAGGTTATTAGTTTTAGGTAAACAAGAGATTGTTATTCAAGGACGACAGGTATTAGAATCTAAAGGTAAACAAGAGATTGTTATTCAAGGACGACAGGTATTAGAATCTAAAGGTAAATAAGAGATTGTTATTCAAGGACGACGAAAAGTGAATGAAGTCAGGATATAGAAAAGAGTTTTCAAGATTCTCTTTTTCTTATCCGCTGAATTCAACCCAATAGATAGAGATTTTGTTTAAATCTTGTATTTTGGGATAAATAGAAATTTAACATTCAAATCATAAAAATGGCGATTCCTTTTAGGAGGAATCGCCATTTTCTCGCTTTGACTGTTCCTACATACTATCGGGCAGTTCAACAGAAAACAATAAATGGCAGTACAAACATTATGTTATATAGCAAAAAGACAGAATATCTGATGGAATCGATACGGGCAGGACGCTCCATGCACCGCGGTGAGAAACTGAACCTCATCGTAGGCTTGAGTATTCCCTCCATGCTGGCACAAATTTCCACCGTCATGATGTTCTTTATCGATGCCTCTATGGTGGGACATTTGGGTGCAGAGGCTTCAGCGAGCATCGGACTCATCGAGTCTACCACCTGGCTTATCGGCAGCCTGCTGAGTGCCTTTGCCACTGGTTTCTCAGTGCAGGTAGCCCACTTCATCGGAGCCAACGACTTCGGCAAAGCCCGCCAGGTGTTTCGCCACTCGCTGCTCTGCGGCATCATCTTCAGCACCCTGATAGCCCTCATCGGCGTGGGCATTCATTCTCCCCTGCCCCACTGGTTGGGCGGAGGCGATGATATTGTCGACAAGTCATCGGCCTATTTCCTGGTCTACAGCCTCGTGCTGCCCTTTGTCTACCTGTACCACATGTCGGGCATGATGCTCAAGGCCGCAGGCAACATGCACACGCCCAGCGTCATGGCAATTCTGATCTGCCTGTGCGACGTCGTGTTCAACTACATCTTCATCTATGTGCTGCACATGGGCGTGGTGGGCGCAGCCTTCGGAACCGCCTTAGCTTATGTCTGCATCTCGCTGCCCAACCTTTGGCAGGCAGCCTGCCACAACAAGATTCTCAACCTGCGTCAGGACAAGATTCGCTTCAGCTGGGTACGAGAATACGTGCGCAATGCCTTCAAGATAAGCATTCCCTTGGCCATACAGAACATCCTGATGAGCGGTGCACAGATTGTCAGCACCATGATAGTGGCGCCATTGGGCAACATCGCCATTGCCGCCCACTCATTTGCCATCACCGCCGAGAGCCTGTGCTATATGCCTGGCTACGGAATAGGCGATGCCGCCACCACGCTCGTCGGTCAGACCCATGGCGCTGGCCGCATCGACTTGTGCCGCAATTTTGCCTACATGACGGTGGGTCTCGGCATGGGCGTAATGGCTGTGATGGGTGTTGTCATGTATCTCTTTGCACCGGGCATGATGGCAGTACTCTCTCCCGTCGACGCCATCTGCGACTTAGGCACACGCTGTCTTCGCATAGAGGCTTTTGCCGAACCGTTCTTTGCTGCCAGCATCGTGACCTATTGTGTCTGCGTGGGAGCCGGCGACACCTTCAAGCCTGCCGCCATCAACCTGGGAACAATGTGGTTGGTGCGCCTCACCCTGGCCTATGCCCTCTCGCAGCGCTTCGGCCTGGAAGGTGTATGGATAGCCATGGCCACCGAACTGACTTTCCGCGGCATCCTGTTCCTCATCCGCCTCTATCGTGGCAGCTGGATGAACAGTTTTCTGAAAGCGAAGGGCTGAAAAACAGAACCTAATGTTAGGTTATGTTAGTGGAATGTTAGTTTAATGTTAAGAATGCAGGCATTTTGGGAAAAAACTTCCCAAATGCTTGCTTTGTCGTTAGAAATGTGCTACTTTTGCAGCATCAAGTTTATGAAAGAAGAATAAATACACATTATTATATATATAAACCAACATCAGCTATTATGAAACTTAAAAAGTTTTTTGCTGCAGCCATCGTGCTGCTTACTGCCGGACAGGCCATGGCTCAGATGATGCCACCTATCCCGGTAGACAAAGATGTGAGAATAGGCCATTTGGACAATGGTCTGACTTATTACATCCGACACAACAGTTTCCCTGAGCATGTAGCCAGCTTCTACATCGCACAGAAAGTAGGCTCTATCAACGAAAACGACGACCAGCGCGGTCTGGCTCACCTCTTGGAGCACCTCGCCTTCAATGGCTCTGAGCACTTCCAGGGCAACAGCCTTCAGGAATACCTGCAGAGCATCGGTGTGGAATATGGCCGCAACCTCAATGCCTACACCTCTATTGAGAAAACCGTGTACTACTTCACCGACGTGCCCACCACACGCGTGTCGGCAGTAGACTCATGTATGCTCATCCTGAAAGACTGGAGCAACGGCATCTCTCTCACCAAGGAAGCCATCAACGACGAGCGCGACGTGGTGCACAACGAGTACCGTATGCGCATGGTGGGACAGCAGCGCATACTGGAGCGTGCCCTTCCTAAGCTCTACCCTGGCTGTAAGTATGGCTACCGCATGCCTATCGGACTGATGAGCGTCGTCGACGGCTGCGACCCAGAGACCCTGCGCGCCTATTACCGCAAGTGGTATCGCCCAGACAACCAGGCTATCATCATCGTCGGCGACGTGGACGTAGACTATATCGAGGCACAAATCAAGAAACTCTTCGGAGGCATCAAGGTGCCAGCCAACGCTGCCAAGGTAGTGCCCGTGGAAGTGCCCGACAACAACCAGGGCATCTACGTGGTAGACAAGGACAAGGAGCAGCAGATGGGCATCTTCCAGATCTTCATGAAGCACGAAGCCACACCCGACTCGCTGAAAAACGGTGTCGACTATCTGCTCAAAGGCTATATGGACAACATCTTTGCCAGCATGATGAATGCCCGCTTCAGCGAGAAATCGCAGGAGCCCGACTGCCCTTATCTGCAGGCAGGAACCAGCATTGGCGACTATCTGCTCTCAAGCACCAAGGAGGCGCTCACTTCCTTCGGCGCTGCCAAGGACGGACAGATGAAGGAGGCTTATGCCGCCGTGATGCGCGAACTGAAGCGTGCACACGACTTCGGCTTCACTGCCACTGAGTATCAGCGTGCCAAGGATGAGTTTATGAGCCAGATGGAGAAGGTTTACACCAATCGCGACAAGATGAAGAACGAACAGTTCACCACTCAATATGTGGACAACTTCACCAGCAACGAGCCTATCCCTTCGGTAGAGGACGAATATCAGATCTATCAGATGCTGGTGCCTCACATCCCTGTAGAGGCCGTCAACCAGTACGCCAAGCAGTTGATTTGCGAAACCGACACCAACCTGGTGTCACTCGTCATGATGCGCGAGGCCGACGGTGCTGTTTATCCCACCGAGCAGGAGCTTGCCGACATCGTGAAGCAGGTGCGCGGCGAGAAGCTCGAGGCCTATGTGGACAATGTGAAGCAGGAGCCTCTCATCGCCCAGAAGCCTAAGGCTGGCAAGATCAAGAGCACAGCAGAAGACAAGAAGCTGGGATTCAAGACCCTCACCCTCTCCAACGGTGCCAAGGTGGTACTGAAGAAGACCGACTACAAGGACAACGAGATACAGTTTGCTGCCACAGCCAACGTAGGTTACGCAGCACTCGACAAGGCCGACTACACCTTCGCCTTCATGGGCGGCATGCTGCTCAACGCCAGCGGTCTGGGCCAGTTCTCAAGCAACGACCTCGAGAAAGCCCTCGCAGGCAAGCAGGCAAGCGTGGCTTACACCATCACTCCTTTCAAGCATGGACTCTCAGGCAACTCTACTCCTAAGGACATCGAAACCCTCATGCAGCTCATCTACCTCAAGATGACAGCGCTGAGCAAGGACGAGAAATCGGCTGCCAACCTCCTGAGCACCATCAAGACCGCTCTTGCCAACCAGAGCAAGAACCCAGAGATGGTTTACCAGGATTCGCTGCAGAGCACTATCTACATGGGCAACAAGATGGCACGCATCCCTAAGACCGAAGACCTCGATGCTGTCAACTACGACCGCGTGCTCGAACTGGGCAAGCAGATGTTCACCAATGCCAAGGACTTCACCTTCTTCTTCGTGGGCAACTTCGACGAGGCCACTCTCCTGCCACTCATCGAGCAGTACATCGCCTCTATTCCAAGCAAGGGCGCCAAGCTGAAGAACAAGGCCATCCCTGTAGCTACAGGCGAGGTGAAAAACATCTTCACCAAGAGCATGGAGAACCCAATGTCGCAGGTGACCGAGATATGGTATGCCAAGACTCCTCACACCCTGCAGACAAGCGTGCTCGCCGACATCTCTGCACGATTGCTCCAGATGGACTATCTGCGCAACATACGCGAGAAGCTGAGTGCAGCCTACCATGCAGGAGCCGAGGCAAGCATGGAGCTCGACTGGGACGGACAGCTGGCACTCAGCCTGACCGGCAGCGCACAGCTCAACCCCGAGAAGCTCGACGAGGCTCTGCCTTACTTCTTCTCTGGCCTGAAGACTACCATAGAACAGCCTAACGCCAGCGATCTGCAGAAGATCAAGGAGATTCTGACCAAGCAGGCTTCGGTAAACGCCAAGACCAATGGCTACTGGACTGGCATCCTGCGCAACTATGTCATCAACGGCATCGACCTGCACACCGATTACGTGAAGACAGTAAGCAGCGTCGACGGCAAGGCTATAGGCGACTTCCTTAAGAATATCGTCCTCAAGCCAGGCAACCACCTGGAAGTCATCATGAAGGCTACCAAGGAAGAGGCTGGAAAATAAAAGCTCAACGAACTTTTCAGAAATGGGAAGTTAAAGAAGTTAAAGCCATATGCTTTACAGCTAAATATTCTGCAAAAAGCTGTTGGCTTTAACTTCTAACGACCGAAGGGAGTGATAACTTCTTTAACTTCTATAACTTCTCATCCCCAGAGAAAACAATAAAACCATAAAAGATCCCGTCGCAGAACCAAGTTCTGTCAACGGGACCTTTTACGTTACACGGGAAACGACGTTCCCGGAATGTCAATTCTTTTTGTGTCTTTTTGAGAAAACAATCTCTCTTGTTTTTTAAGCTCTTCTTCTAACCTTGTTAGCGAGGGCTTCACGTCGGTCATGAAGAATCTGCTGGCATTTGTCCTGTGCAAGATTCTCAACCTCTGCATTGACCTTAATTAAACTATAATCCATAACCTATTGCGATTTGTAATGTTGCAAAGGTAAGATATTATGACTACAAGCACCACGAAAAAAGTGAGAAAAGAACACTAAAAACCTCATTTTTTGACATAAATCAAGGAAAAATAGGGAAAAACCTACAAAAAATATCCATTCCCCTTTCTCCATCTGCGCTTTTTTTGCGATATTTGCACCCGAAAAAGCATAAACTCCACACTGGGCTTCCGAACACAAGAGATTCAGAGATCCAAAGAGAGAGAAAAAAAGAGTTTTTCAACTTGAAAACATCAAAAAAGTATCAACAAAAATGAAGAAAGTATTCATGATGGTTGCCCTTGTGCTGACATGCACCACAGGCAGCCTTGCCAACGAGACATGCGCCGAGAGCGCCACAACATCCGAAATGAGCAGCCTTCCTGCCAAGAAATCAACCAAGAAAAAGAAGGCTACTACTAAGAAGAAGTCTACCACCACTGCCAAGAAGACTGCCTCCAAATCTTCAACATCGACCGCCACAACAGCTTCCACAGCCACGACAGACTCTTCGAAGACACATTCTGCCGACACTGTCAATACCAAGGCTTCTGCCGTAGGAGTATTAGCAGGACTCTTGGGCTATGCTGGCGGAAACAGCAGCAACAGCACAGGCTCCACCACAAGCAAGGTGGGAAGCATCGTGGGAAGCATTCTCGACAACGTGATTGGCTCAACCACATTCAAGAAAGCCGACCTCTGCGCCCACACATGGAAATATAAATCGCCTGGCTGCGCCTTCACCTCAGAGAACCTGTTGGCGAAAGCCGGTGGCGAAATCGCTGCCAAGAAGGTGGAGGAAAAGTTAAGCACCTATTATCAGAAAGCTGGATTCAGCAGTTCGAACACATACTTCAAGTTCAACGAGGACGGCACCTTCAATGCCAAGATAGACGGAAAGTCATGGAGCGGCACTTACACCTTCGATGAGAAGACTCACGCCATCGACCTGAAAGGTCGTCTGCTGCTTAGCCTCAATGGTTTCGCCACCAAGAACACATCTGGCATCAGCATTCTCTTCGAGTCGAAGAAACTGCTTACCATCATCCAGACGCTGACTGCCCTGAGCGGCAACACCACTCTCGGTACTATCGGAGAAATCTCCAAAAACTATGATGGCATCCGCGTTGGTTTCGATCTCAGTAAATAAATAAACAAATACAAATTTGAGATTTATCGACCTGTACGGTTGGAATTACGCAGCACGCCCTGAAAGGGCAGAAGCTCTTAGCCCAGGGAAACGCCCTGGGTATAATGCCAATCTGCAAGGCGCCCTGTAAGGGCAAAAGCTTTACTAATTGTCCGGTATTTTAAAGCTTTTGCCCTTACAGGGCGACAAGTTTGCGAACATAATAGCCCAGGGCGTTTCCCTGGGCTAAGAGCTTCTGCCCTTTCAGGGCGTGCTGCGTAATTCCAATCGTACAGGTCGAGATTTATTCTTGCCAAGAATTTGAGAAATTGTTTCTTGTCAAGAATTTAAGTAATTGTTTCTTATCAAAAATTTGAGAAATTGTTTTTTATCAAGAATTTGAGAATTGGAGATTTATTTATCAACAGAACTTTCTCGTGTCAGGAAGTTATTGAAATTAAAGAAGTTATAGCCCATAGCCTTTTGCCGTATACTTAGCAATAAAGCTTATGGCTCTAACTTCCCCATTTGCGAAAGTAGAATAAAAAATCCCTTTACCACAGATTTCTCGAATTCTAAAATTCTTGATTAAAATGATTTCATTTATTCATTGACCACTTCTACCTGCATCGCGACATCCTCTTTGGGACGGTCATCGCGAAGAGTCTCGCAATTCTGAATCTTCTCCACAACATCGAGCCCCTCTACCACTTCACCGAACACGGTGTACTGTCCGTCGAGGAAAGGCGTGCCGCCCAACTCGGTGTAAACCTTGGTCTGCTCATCAGTAAACTTGGGATAGCCCTGCTCCCTGCAGCGCTTGCGCGTCTCGTCGGCAAGCTCGTCCTGAAGTTTCATCAGTCCCTCACGGTCACGACTGCGGCGCAGGTTCATGATTTCATCGTGATGCTCGCGAGCCAACTCGTTGAAGACATTCTGCTCGGCCTGCATCGCCATCTGTTTCTCCATCTGGCGCAGCTCGTTCTGTCGATAAGTCTTACCCCACACGATGTAGAACTGGCTTCCGCTGCTCTCGCGCTGTGGGTTCACCTCATCGCCCAAGCGGGCAGCACTCAGGGCGCCACGCTTATGAAACAGGCGTGGACAGTCTATCTCGGCAGGAATCGTATAGTCGGGGCCGCCCGTTCCCAACATCTTTCCCTTGGGAGCATTCTTGCTGTCGGGGTCGCCGCCCTGAATCATAAAGTCCTTGATGACACGATGGAAGAGAGTGCCGTCGAAGTATCCTTCCTTAGCCAATTTTATGAAGTTGTCACGATGACGAGGAGTCTCGTCGTAGAGGCGCACGATGATGTCGCCCTCTGTAGTCTTGATTTTTACTGTTGACATATTTGAATTCGATGATAATTTAATCAACTTTTGATAATGAAGAAGTAAAAGAACTAAAAAATTTCAATTACTTATAATATTCCTCCCACTGCTTCATCGCCTCTTTCCAGTCGGTCTGCTCTCCCTCAGCGATGGCCTGCTGCTCGCGTTCAGCCTCATCGCGGGCCTTGTCGCGCGCACGTTTTGCCTTCATTGCCTCAATAGTGGCATCGTCGAGGATCACGATAGCTCCTCGCTTGATGGCGTCTTGCAACTCCTGCTCACCGAAAGCCTTGCCCGGCTCATTGAAGTCGGAGATATTAAACTCGTAGTCGACACGCAGGTCGTGACGTATCTGTTTCTGCTGCAGTCGGTTTCCCGCATTCTTGAGGCGCAGCAACTTTCCTATCTGGCTGATTTCTGCCTGTGAGTATTTATTTCTTCCCATAAATCTTACTTTTCTTTTGCAAAGATAATGCAAATGAGCGCAATGAAAACTTGTTTTCAAATTGCCGAATGCAGCTATTCTTCTGCAAAGATAATGGAAAACGAGCGCAAAACATCAAGTTTGCTTGATTTTTTTGCCGAAATGCAGCTAATTTTCTGCAAAGATTCACCATTTTTTGCCACACTGCATCCTTATCAAATCTGAAGACACCAGACTTTTGTCACGATTGCCATTTCCCCGTCATCCTGTTTTTGTAAGGTTTTTAGACATTCCCAACAAGAAATCCGCCCCACCCAACTGCACCCACTGATAAGCAACAGCTCTGTCACAACAAAGCTCCAAGACGAAAAACAGCTCCACCGCCTCGGAAGTTTGACCGATGAAACCGCTAAAAATAGATTTTCAGCCATTTTCTCGCACTCTTTTCCTACCATTCCAAGAACAAAAAAATGATATTCACAAAACTTCACAACAAGTATTCTCCATCCACACACATCAACAAGAAATGTTGTTATATTTTACCAGCCAAGAATCTACTCATGTGGTGTCATTTGTGTCATTAGTGTCATTTGTCATTAAGGACTTTTGAAGAAAAAAAAGTTCTACTATAGTATATATAAATAATATTTATTATTTATATATACTATAGTAGAGTCAGAAATATCCCGAAACTCTTAATGACAAATGACACTAATGACACTAATGACACGCAAGAAGTGTAAAGACAAACACCATACTATCTCCAAACACAGTAAATCGAATTCTGGGAAAAGATACAGCTCAAAATAAGTCATTTTCCTGTTGTCAAGCAAAGACAATTCTAACTCATGAACCAGTATATGCACCAAGAAAGAAGAAAATCCCAAAAAGACGCAGTTTATGTAACTGCCTCGAAACATGTTAATTACAAAACTATTTTAGGCGTTTTTCAGAGGACCCGCCAAAAAAATTTCACCCAAAATTTGCATTTTCCAAAACAATGTATTATCTTTGCACCGTCAACCAACGAGAATGCTATAAGGGCTCCACAGGGGGCATCTATTACGACCAAGGTCGGTCACAATAGACGACCAACGCCGGTCATCTATTAAGCCCCCAAAAGAGCACTACTCCAAGGCCGACAGACGACATCGGGCAACCAACAAGACACCCGACACAAGGGCTGTAACAAATGCCCCAACTATTTCTTAAGATCCGCCTCTCCCGCAGACAAAGGCCCGGCCACCAGAATCGGGGAAACAACAGGACGGACACAACATATAAACCATCATTTAACTGTTATTTTTTAGTCATTAGTCATTAGTCATTTTCGCTTTTCTAAGTACAAGAACTTGAAACTATTTTGCTTGCAGTAGCCTCTTGTCATCATACAGAGACAGGACGATTACGACACAAACGGCGCTCGACGAGTTGCCTTCCGACACCACCACATCGAGAGTCTTGGTGGGTTTGCATCCATCTACACTCCTACCTTAATTTTCCTATCCCATTGTTGTTTTTCATTTTCCTGTAACAAATATACTACTTTTTTCTTCAGCAGTATACTTTTTGGGCATTTTTTTCGAAGAAATTTCGAAAAAGGAGTCAAGGAGTTTAATTTGAGGACTCAACTCCTTATTATATATACTCAACTTTCGCAAGTTCAGAAGTTAAAGAAGTGTACGGTTGAAATTACCCAATACGCCCTGAAAGGGCAGAAGCTCTTAGCCCAGGTTGTTATGGACACAAGCAGCACGCCCTGAAAGGGCAGAAGCTCTTAGCCCAGGTTGTTATGGACACAAGCAGCACGCCCTGAAGGGGCAGAAGCTCTTAGCCCAGGTTGTTATGGACACAAGCAGCACGCCCTGAAAGGGCAGAAGCTCTTAGCCCAGGGCAACGCCCTGGGTATAATGCCAATCTGCAAGGCGCCCTGTAAGGGCAAAAGCTTTGTAAATTGCCACGAGTTATAAAGCTTTTGCCCTTACAGGGCGATAGGCTAACGCTACAAAATAACCCAGGGCGTTGCCCTGGGCTAAGAGCTTCTGCCCCTTCAGGGCGTGCTGCTTCTAAGAGTTTTTCCACCTTTTGGGTAGGGCATGCTGCTTCTAAGAGTTTTTCCACCTTTTGGGTAGGGCATGCTGCTTCTAAGAGTTTCCCCCTTTTGGGGCGTTTCAACCGTACAGCTCGAATAAATTCAATATTACCTTCTCCATCCCCTATTTCAACCTCACCAAAATAAGGCGATAACGAGAAAAGATGAAAAATATTAAAATGAAACTAAAACAGACTATTTTACTTTCACTTTGTCAACTATAGCGAGCAAAATAGTTTCTTATTGAAAGTAAATTAAATATTCAATAACAAAAAGTAAGTTATTATCTTTAAATAACTACCAAAATGTTGTAATTTTGCAGTCGTAAACATACATACTGTTATCATTTTATAAAAGAAACAGAACAAATAGTTACAAATCTATAATAATAGGAGAGATTAGTTATGAAAAAGATTGAAGCAATCATCCGTAAGACCAAGTTCGAGGATGTGAAGGAAGCATTGCTTGCAGCCGACATCGAGTGGTTCTCTTACTACGATGTACGTGGCGAAGGTAAAATGCGACAGGCACGCATCTATCGTGGTGTGATGTACGACACGAGCAGCATCGAGCGCGTACTGTTGAATATCGTTGTACGTGACAAAAACGTAGAGAAAACTATCAATGCCATCCAGGAGGCTGCCCGCACAGGCGAGATTGGTGATGGTCGTATCTTTGTCATCCCTGTAGAGGACACTATCCGTATCCGTACAGGCGAGCGAGGCGACATCGCCCTCTATAATGCCGAGCAGGAGAAATAGTGATTCATATTTAATGTTTAGTGTTTCCTTGTAAGGACTACATTACAAACAAAGGACAGCACAAGTACTTCAAACGAAGGCAAGGCATTAAACGTTTTCTGAAAGTTTTTAATTAATCTTGTGTAGTGAGGGCGAAAGCCCGACAAGACAACAGTCACTACACACTAAACAGTAAAAAGATTATGAGTGTACAGGATTTAGGAATTTCATTAGATACCGTGTGGATGCTGTTGGCAGCCATGTTGGTCTTTTTCATGCAGCCGGGCTTTGCCCTCTGCGAGGCGGGCTTCACCCGTAGTAAAAACACCGCGAACATCTTGTTCAAGAACTTCGTCGACTTCATGGTCGGTTCGGTTCTCTTCTGGTTCGTAGGTTTCGGATTTATGTTTGGCAGCGACGGAGCTGGCTTCATCGGAATGCCTAACTTTGGCGACCTCACCTTCTATAAAGGCGACTTACCAGTAGAGGGCTTCCTGATGTTCGAGACCGTATTCTGCGCCACCAGCGCCACCATCGTGTCAGGAGCTATGGCAGAACGTACCAAGTTCTCCATGTACTGCATTTATTCATTCTTCATCTCATTGATTGTCTACCCTGTCGAGGGTCACTGGACATGGGGTGGCGGCTGGCTTTGCAACGCTGACGCAGGCTCATTCATGATGAATACCTTTGGTGCTGCCTTCCACGACTTCGCAGGTTCTGCCATTGTTCACAGCGTAGGTGGTGTATTGGCATTGGTAGGTGCCATCTGCCTTGGCCCTCGTCTGGGCAAATATCGCAACGGCAAGAGCACTGCCATCCCTGGTCACAACCTCATGGCTGCTGCCCTCGGTGTATTCATCCTCTGGTTCGGATGGTTCGGATTCAACCCGGGTTCTCAGCTCGCTGCTTCTGGCGAAGTAAACCGCATAGCCATCAGCCACGTGTTCCTGACAACCAACCTCGCAGCTGTATGCGGTGGCCTTGGAACCATGTTCACCTCTTGGATCAAGTATGGCAAGCCTTCATTCTCACTGACTCTGAACGGTATCTTGGCAGGTTTGGTAGCCATCACTGCAGGTTGCGACTTGGTTAGTCCATTGGGTGCAGCCATCATCGGTCTCCTGGCAGGTATCATCCTCGTGTTCTCTATAGAGTTTATCGATACCAAACTCCACATCGATGACCCTGTAGGTGCAAGTTCAGTACACGGTGTATGCGGTATCTTCGGTACAGTGATGACAGGTCTCTTCGCCATCGACGGCGGCGCCTTCTACGGCGATGGCTTCGGATTCTTCGGTGCACAGTGCTTCGGTATCATCACCATCGACATTTGGGCAGCCGTAACAGGTATCATCCTCTTCTGGGGCATCAAGAAGATTGGCGGTCTGCGTGTTGACAAGCGAATCGAGGAAGAAGGTCTCGATATCTACGAGCACGGCGAGAGTTGCTACAACTAATCTGTGGCAACTGGAGTATACGAGAAAAAAAATAAAGATTGGGCAGCTGCTGCGATCAACAGAAGATGAGCAGCTGCCACAACCTTAGGAAACTGAGTATTAACACATAAAAAAGAATGAGTATGAAAAGTTTGAAGAAGATTGGATTGTTGGCACTCACATGGGCAGCATGCGCCACGGGTGCCCAGGCACAGGATAAGATTGAGGCAAATGTAGCTGCCGATGTTGTAAGCCAGTACATCTGGCGTGGTCAGGAATGCGGACAGGTGTCATTGCAGCCTACACTCGGACTGAGCTGGAAAGGTCTCTCGCTCACAGCATGGGGAAGCGTAGGACTCTCCAAATGGGAAGACACCAAGGAGTTCGACCTCACCCTGGCTTATCAGACAGGCGGTTTCCACATCGGTGTGACAGACTACTATTTCGACACAGAGGGCGAACGCTACTTCCTCTACGATGCCCACAAGACAGCCCATACATTCGAGGCTAACGTAGGTTATGACTTCGGTCCTGTAGCGCTCAACTGGTACACCAACTTTGCAGGTCATGACGGTCTGAACAAAGACGGCGACCGCGCTTATTCTTCCTATGTGGAAGCCACAGTGCCATTCCGTCTCGCTGGTCTTGACTGGCAGGGCACTTTAGGCGCTGTTCCTTATGCCACAGACTATTATGCTGACGCCTCTGGATTCGCTGTGACCAACGTGGCTGTAAAGGCTACCAAGGACTTGAAGATCACAGACAGCTTCTCGGTTCCCGTCTTTGCCCAGGTGGCAGCCAACCCAAGTTCACAGAAGGCTTACTTTGTGGTAGGCTTCACTCTCCAGCCATAATGAAAAACGCATATTGGGTTTCTAAGTTATTTCTTGATTAAATCACAAAGCCTTCACACCTTTGAAGGCAATGACAAAGATGCCGATAGTTCCCCCGAACTGTCGGCATCTGTTTTTTTAAAGACTCTTTGATTTTTCTCTTATTTTTCAAGTAAACTTTCAAATTGTAATATACAAACAATAGAACACTTACAATATGAAAGCAAGACGACAATAATAGCTTCAAGATTAAAACAAAGCACACAAAACTAACACAAATTGTAAGCAAACTTTTCTTTAATATATCAAATTGCAGTAATTTTGCACCCAATACTTAGCAAAGTGTTATAAATAACCGTAAAAGAAAGGAAAAGCTATTATGTGTGGAATCGTATCTATCTTCAACATTCAGGAGCAAACTCCCGAACTGCGACAGCAAGCGTTGCGCATGAGTCAGAAAATCCGCCATCGCGGACCAGACTGGAGCGGCATCTACTGCGGTGGTTCAGCCATCCTGGCTCATGAGCGCCTGAGTATCGTAGACCCAGAAAGCGGTCGACAGCCCCTCTTCTCACCCGACAAGAAACAAGTACTTGCCGTAAACGGCGAGATATACAATCATCAGGACATCCGCTCACGGTTTGCCGGACACTATCAATATCAGACAGGCAGCGACTGCGAGGTGATTCTGTCGCTCTATCGCGAGATGCGCGCCGACACCGACTTCGCCACACTGATCTTTCAGGGCGAGGACGCCGTACATGCACGCATCTGCCAGATGCTCGAAGAGCTGAACGGCATCTTTGCCTTCGCCCTCTACGACGCAGAGCACGACGAGTTTCTGATTGCACGCGACCCCATCGGCGTGATTCCACTCTATATCGGCTACGACAACGACGGCAAGGTGATGGTGGCTTCCGAACTCAAGGCACTCGAAGGACAGTGCGACCACTACGAGCCTTTCCTCCCAGGACATTATTACTACAGCAAGACTCCAGGCATGAAGCGCTACTACACACGCGACTGGTTTGAGTATGCTTCCATGCAAAAGAAATACAACATCGACGACAGCAAGAAAGCTGCCGAACAGCTGGCAGAGGCTGCACCACAGGAGCAGGCTGCCGTCGAACAGATACACGACGCACTCGAGGCTTCTGTGAAGCGACAGCTGATGAGCGACGTGCCCTACGGAGTGCTGCTCAGCGGCGGACTCGACTCTTCGGTCATCTCGGCCGTTGCCGAGAAATTCTCTGCCACACGTGTAGAGAACGGAGGCGAGACAAAAGCCTACTGGCCACGGTTGCACTCCTTCGCCGTAGGACTGAAGGGCGCTCCCGACCTGGCTAAAGCCCGATTGGTGGCAGAGCACATCGGAACCGTGCATCACGAAATCAACTACACCATACAGGAAGGACTCGATGCCATCCGCGACGTCATCTACTTCATCGAGACTTACGACGTCACCACCGTGCGCGCCTCTACACCTATGTATCTGCTGGCACGCGTCATCCGAAGCATGGGCATCAAGATGGTGCTTTCGGGCGAGGGAGCCGACGAGGTGTTTGGCGGCTATCTCTACTTCCACAAGGCACCCGACGCCAAGGCCTTCCACGAGGAAACCGTCCGCAAGCTTGGCAAACTCTATCTCTACGACTGTCTGAGAGCCAACAAGAGTCTGGCAGCCTGGGGCATCGAGGGCCGTGTGCCCTTCCTCGACAAGGAGTTCCTCGACGTGGCCATGGGCATGAACCCCGTGCTGAAGATGTGTCCCGACAAGACCATCGAGAAGAAAGTAGTACGCGATGCTTTTGCCGACTTGCTGCCCGAAGAGGTGGCATGGCGACAGAAAGAGCAGTTCTCCGACGGTGTGGGCTATTCGTGGATAGACACGCTGAAACAGATCACCGCCTCGGCAGTAAGCGACGAGCAGATGGCTCATGCCGCCGAGCGATTCCCCATCAACCCTCCACAGAACAAGGAGGAATACTACTATCGCTCTATCTTCGCCGAGCATTTCCCCAGCGACAGCGCTGCCCGCAGCGTGCCAAGCGTGCCAAGTGTGGCTTGCTCTACCGCCGAAGCACTGGCATGGGACGCCTCATTCAAGAACCAGAACGACCCCAGCGGACGAGCTGTAGCCGGAGTGCACGAACAGGCGTATAAATAGTCAATTTAAGTTTCGCAAGTAGGGCTCAACACGCCCTGAAAGGGCAGTAGCTCCTAGCCCAGGGCAACGCCCTGGGTATAAAAGTAATCAGCAAGGCGCCCTGAAAGGGCAAAAGCTTTGTATATTGCTTGGTACTTGAATGCTTTTGCCCTTACAGGGCGACAGGCTTGCGTCCGTAATTACCCAGGGCGTTGCCCTGGGCTAGGAGCTTCTGCCCTTTCAGGGCGTGTAGGGAAGTCACATGCGAAAGTTTAGTAGACAGCATGAAATAATGATATATCAATAGTTAGAAATAACCGATAAATATAAAACGAACAAGAAATGGAAAAAGGATTGTACAGTTCAACCTATGAGCACGATGCGTGTGGCGTAGGAATGGTGGTTAACATCCACGGCAACAAGAGCCATGAGCTGGTAGACAATGCCCTGAAGGTACTCGAGAACATGCGCCATCGTGGCGCTGAGGGTGCCGACAACAAGACGGGCGACGGTGCCGGTATCATGCTCCAGATTCCGCACGAGTTTATTCTTCTTCAAGGTATTCCTGTCCCCGAGAAAGGCAAATATGGCACAGGCCTCATCTTCCTGCCTAAAGACGAAAAGAAACAGCAGGACATCCTCTCCATCATGATCGAGGAGATAGAGCGCGAGGGACTGCAGCTCATGCATCTGCGCAACGTACCTACCAACCCAGAGTGTCTGGGAGAGGCCGCACTGAGCAATGAGCCCGCCATCAAACAAGTGTTCATCACAGGCGTCACCGACGACAAGGTGCCTGTCTTCGAGCGCATCCTCTACCTCGTACGCAAACGCATCGAGAAGCGCATCAGCGATCCTGACTTCTACATCTGTTCGTTGTCCAATTCGAACATCGTATACAAGGGTATGCTGAGCAGCCTGCAGCTGCGCCAGTATTATCCCGACCTCACCAATAATTACTTTACCAGCGGTCTGGCTCTCGTCCACTCACGCTTCTCTACCAACACCTTCCCAACATGGAGCCTGGCTCAGCCTTTCCGTCTGCTCTGCCACAACGGTGAGATCAACACCATACGAGGCAACCGCGGCTGGATGAGGGCACGCGAGAGTGTGCTCAGCAGCGAGGCTTTGGGCGACATTCGCGAAATCTCGCCTATCGTACAGCCTGGCATGAGCGACTCTGCCAGCCTCGACAATGTATTCGAGTTCTTCGTGATGAGCGGTTTGTCGCTGCCTCACGCCATGGCTGTCATGGTGCCAGAGAGCTTCAACGACAAGAATCCTATCTCAGAAGACCTCAAGGCCTTCTACGAGTATCACTCTATCCTGATGGAACCTTGGGACGGACCTGCCGCTCTGCTCTTCAGCGACGGACGCTATGCCGGCGGTATGCTCGACAGAAACGGTCTTCGTCCTGCCCGCTACACCATCACCAAGAACGACATGATGGTAGTGGCCTCCGAGGTGGGCGTCATGGACTTCGATCCTTCCGAGGTGGCAGAGAAAGGTCGTCTGCAGCCTGGTAAGATCCTCCTCATCGACACACAGGAAGGCAAGATATACTACGATGGCGAAATCAAGGAGCGCCTGGCTGCCCAGCATCCTTACCGCCAGTGGCTCAACACCAACCGCATCGAGTTGGAGAAACTCCGCAGCGGCCGCAAGGTAGAGAACGCCGTAGAGAACCTCACCCGCAAGGAACTGGAGTTCGGCTTCGGCGAGGAAGACATCGACGGAACCATCATCCCGATGGCCACCAAGGGCCAGGAGCCTACAGCCTCTATGGGTAACGACACGCCACTGGCTGTGCTCTCCGACCAGCCACAAATATTCTTCAACTACTTCCGTCAGCAGTTCGCACAGGTCACCAACCCTGCCATCGACTCCATCCGCGAGAACCTCGTGATGAGTCTCACCGAGTACATCGGCCGTGTGGGTTCAGGCATCCTGAATCCCGACGAGAGCAACTGCAAGATGGTTCGCCTGCCACATCCAATCCTGACCAACACCCAGCTCGACATTCTGCAGAACATACGCTACAAGGGCTTCAACACCGTCAAGCTCCACATGGTGTTCGAGACTGCCAAGGGCGAGGAAGGTCTTCACGAGGCTCTCGACGAGTTGTGCAAGCAGGCAGCCCA
>Ga0256404_1003459_pt1 | contig 32082 bp, 28 predicted proteins | sample RumenRJG_01DNA_FD_185990 | JGI IMG/M metagenome (GOLD analysis project Ga0256404, IMG submission 185990) | Bovine rumen microbial communities from Lethbridge, Alberta, Canada - RJG_01 | ecosystem: Host-associated > Mammals > Digestive system > Stomach > Rumen | place: Canada: Alberta | collected...
ATTTGATTCAGACCGTTACACGGTCCGAATAAGAATTCAATATCCAGTCCAGAACTTACTGGCTTATTAAGCTTAGTTTGTTCCGTTTACTGTTTTGGTTGCGCCTGTGTTTCCACAAGCTACGTTCAAATCTCAAAAATTAATTTTCAAAGCTTTTCAAGATTGTCTCACTGTTCAGTTGTCAAAGTATTGTCGTGCTGCGTAGCAGTACGACGCTGCGAATTCTCGAAGAGAATTCGTGTTCAGCTCCCTTCAAGGAAAATCAGTTTCGCTGATTTTCTTCGCTTGCTGTTTCTTTGTGAAGCAGCTTTGTTATTATAACACAGTTCCGAGCCCTTGTCAATACCCTTTTTTATTTTTTTCTGATTTTCATCAGAAGTGATAGAAAAGGAATCGGAGAAAGAGGGATTTGAACCCTCGCGCCGCTATTCGCGACCTACACCCTTAGCAGGGGCGCCTCTTCAGCCTCTTGAGTATTTCTCCAAAGTCTGAACAAGCACGTCACCGTACCAAATAACTATTTAATTCTTTGCTCTTTGTGATAGTGAACTGCGAATCTCTCGGTCACCTGAATCACAAGTGCGATATTTATGATATCATATTTGAGCGGATATGTCAAGCCCCTTTTTTGAATTTTTTCAAATTGTTTCTACTATTGATACAATTTGTGGTTCAATTTTGTTTTGGCCCAACATCTTGTATCTTACGTATACTTTACTCTGATCTAATAATGCAAAAGCAGGCATCCAATATCGGACCACCTGCTTTTTACACTTAGATAACTAATTACTTGTAACTGTTCAGGCCTACTCATTCGAAATGCTTCAATGATACCCACGCCATTAGAATTGCGCTTCGCGCAAGGCGAGTCGCATTGCTTCGCAAAGCGACAATCTACGAAGCACCGCTAGCGCGGCACTTCAATCTTCGCATTTCTCATGTAGTAGGCTCAAGGGGCTATCGCCCCTCATAACCAAACAAATATATAAAGCAATTACAGCAAGCTGTATTTCTTCATAATTTGTTTTGTCTGAACAGTAACAATTACTTTTATTCTATCTCTTCACTGTCATCGCGCTGTCTGCCATCTTCTCTTACCTTAGCTATCTGGGCGATGATCTCTCCGTCAGAAGTATCCATAAGCTTGACGCCGCTTGTATTTCTTCCGCTGACGCTGATATCTGATACAGCCATCCTTATGATTATTCCGGCGGTATTTATGAGCATTACCTCATTTTCATCGTTTACAGCCTTGGCACCAACTACATTACCGGTCTTTTCGGTAATCTTATAGCATCTGATTCCCTTGCCGCCTCTATGCTGAGCCTTAAATTCAGTCATAAGAGTACGCTTGCCGAGACCCTTTTCAGAGACTATTAACATCTTGTCTCCCTGGGTACTTGTCTGCATGCCAACTACTTCGTCGCCCTCTGACAAAGTTATTCCTCTTACGCCTGAAGCTCCACGACCCATGTCACGCACATCATTTTCATTAAAACGTACGCACATACCCAGCTTCGTTACCAGTAAAATATCCTTGCTGCCGTCTGTAAGCTTAACCTCAATGAGCTCATCATTTTCATGAATATTGATTGCGGCAAGGCCCGCTTTACGGATATTTGCGAATTCTGAGAGCTGAGTCTTCTTAACCGTACCATTCTTTGTGGTCATGAATACGAAGGTTGCTTCAGGATCGATATCTTTTCTGACATTTACAACTGCCGATACATGCTCACCCGGCTGCAGCTGTAAGAGATTTACCATTGCGGTTCCCCTCGCTGTACGGCTTGCTTCCGGTATCTGATATACTTTTAGCCTGTATACCCTGCCAAAATTAGTAAAGAACATGATGAAATGATGGGTTGTGGTCATCACGAGATCTTCTATGAAGTCCTCTTCGATTGTCTGCATACCCTTTATGCCCTTACCGCCACGGTTCTGGCTCTTAAAGTTATCAGGCGTCATTCTCTTGATATATCCCTTATGAGTCATGCAGAGTACTGTATTCTCATCAGGAATAAGATCTTCATTTGTGATCTCAGAGTCATCGTGAACTATCTTTGTGCGTCTTTCATCACCGTATTTATCACGTATTTCGGCTATTTCAGCCTTGATTACGCCAAGAAGCTCCTTCTCGTCAGCGAGAATTTCCTTGTAGCGGGCTATTTTTACCTGGAGCTCCTTAAACTCATCTTCAATTTTGCTGCGTTCGAGACCTGTAAGAGCCCTGAGACGCATATCAACTATAGCCTGCGCCTGAACGTCATCGAGGTTGAATCTTGCCATGAGGGCCTGCTTTGCCTCATTTGTGTTGGCTGAAGCTCTGATAATCCTTATGACTTCATCGATATCATCAAGAGCGATAAGCAAGCCCTGTAAAATGTGGGCACGGTCTTCAGCTTTCTTAAGTTCAAACTGAGTTCTGCGCCTTACAACATCCTCCTGGTGCTCAAGATAATAATCGAGAATCTGCTTGAGGTTCATTATCTTCGGCTGATTGTGGTCGAGCGCGAGCATAATGATACCGTAAGATGTCTGGAGAGCGGTGTGCTTAAAGAGCTTATTTAACATAATCTGAGGATTAATATCTTTTCTAAGCTCTATGCAGACTCTCATGCCTTCTCGGTTTGATTCGTCGCGAAGTTCAGTGATTCCGTCTATTTTCTTCTCACGGACAAGCGACGCTATATATTCTATCAGCTTAGCCTTGTTTACGCCAAATGGAAGCTCAGTCACTACTATCCTGTTTTTTCCATTTGCCATAGGCTCTATATCTGTTACCGAGCGGATTATTATTTTCCCGCGTCCAGTCCTGTAAGCCTCTTCTATTCCGGCTTTTCCTAAAATTTCGGCGCCTGTTGGGAAATCAGGTCCTTTGATTATTTCAAGAATTTCCTCTAAATCGGTGTCCCTGTCCTCATTTATCCGGTTATCCATCATTTTTATGATGGCGTTTATAACCTCCGTGAGGTTGTGAGGAGGAATATTTGTAGCCATTCCGACAGCGATACCATTTGTGCCGTTCACGAGAAGATTTGGAAATCTTGACGGTAGCACAAGCGGCTCTTTCTCGGTCTCATCGAAGTTAGGAATAAAATCCACGGTTTCCTTCTCTATATCGCGTATCATTTCCATGGAAATTTTTGTAAGTCTGGCCTCGGTATACCTCATAGCGGCAGGACTGTCGCCGTCCATGGATCCGAAGTTGCCGTGACCGTCTACAAGAGGATATCTCGTGGACCAGCTCTGAGCCATATTTACAAGTGAACCGTAAATCGATGAATCACCATGAGGATGGTATTTACCCATGGTATCACCGACAATACGGGCGCACTTTCTGTGAGGCTTATCAGGCGTATTCGAAAGCTCGCCCATATCGTATAGGATTCGCCTCTGGACGGGCTTAAGTCCATCTCTTACGTCCGGAAGGGCTCTCTGCGCGATAACTGACATGGCGTAGTCTATATAAGACTGCTCCATGGTCTCCTTAAGGTCGACATCATCGACCTGGTCAAATGTATTGTTATCCATTTATTTCCATCTTTCCTGTTATTTTGACGCTGATGTAAAAATATACCGCAATCAGCTTATATCGTCTTACACAAGATCCAGATTCTGCACAAACTGAGCTCTTTCCTCGATAAACTCACGCCTTGGCTCAACATTGTCACCCATAAGCGTGCTGAACGTAAGATTTACCTCGGAAGCGGTCTCATCGTCCATGTTGACCTTCTTCAAAATTCTCTTCTCAGGGTCCATTGTCGTATCCCAGAGCTGCTCGGCGTCCATTTCACCAAGTCCCTTATAACGCTGAACCTTGTTATTATTATCTCTGCCAAGTTTTACCATTATGTCATTGAGCTGGTTGTCGTCATAAGCGTAGTAATACTTGTTATTTCTCTCTACCCTGTAAAGAGGCGGTTGGGCAAGATATACATGTCCCTGTTTTATAAGCTCCGGCATGAACCTGTATAAAAATGTCAGCATAAGGGTATCGATGTGGGCACCATCGACATCGGCATCGGTCATAATGATTATCTTGTCATAGCGGAGCTTAGAAATATCAAAATCATCATGAATTCCGGTTCCAAAGGCTGTAATCATAGCCTGGATTTCCTTGTTGCCTAAGATTCTGTCAAGTCTTGCCTTCTCGACATTAAGAATCTTGCCTCGAAGCGGCAGTATAGCCTGAGTCTTCCTGTCGCGGGCTTCCTTCGCCGAGCCACCCGCGGAATCTCCCTCGACTATATAAATCTCGCAGTTTTTAGGGTCCTTGTCCGAGCAGTCAGCAAGTTTTCCCGGCAGACTCATATTTTCAAGCGCTGTCTTACGCCTTGTAAGGTCACGGGCCTTCCTCGCCGCCTCTCTCGCATGCATTGATACAAGAGACTTATCGATAATGATTTTCGCAACAGAAGGATTCTGCTCAAGGAAAAGCTCAAGCTGCTCAGTAACTACGCTTTCAACAGCTCCTCTGGCCTCGCTGTTACCGAGCTTCTGCTTTGTCTGGCCCTCAAACTGAGGTTCAGGTATCTTAATATTTACAATACTTGTCATACCCTCTCGGATATCCTCGCCTGTAAGCGGCGGATCATTTTCCTTGAGGAGCTTCATGTTCTTGCCGTAATCGTTAAAGGTCTTTGTTATGGCGTTCCTGAAGCCCGTAAGATGGGTACCGCCTTCAGGAGTATTTATATTATTTACAAATGTGTAGCAGTTGTCGTTATACTCATCATTGTGCTGGAAGGCGACCTCTACCTGAATATCGCCGCGGACTCCCTCACAGTAAATTACGCTCTCATAGAGCGGAGTCGTAGATCGGTTCAGGTACTGCACGTATTCCTTGATTCCGCCCTCATAGTGAAAGCTTTCCGTTTTCTCAGGGTCAGACCGCTTATCCGTAAGGCTTATGCGAAGTCCCTTTGTTAAAAATGCCATTTCGCGAAGGCGCTGCTTCACGACATTATAATCAAACACGGTCTCCTCAAACATTTCCTTGTCAGGAAGAAATGTCACGGTTGTACCATGCTCTTCTGAGTCACCTATTTCCTTGAGCGGATACATGACCTTGCCTCGCTCATAGCGCTGCTTATAAATCTTGCCATCTCTCCTTACTTCAACCTCAAGCCATTCTGAGAGGGCATTGACAACAGAGGCACCGACGCCGTGAAGACCGCCGGATACCTTATATCCGCCACCACCGAACTTTCCGCCGGCATGAAGCACCGTAAATACGACCTGCACCGCGGGAAGTCCTGATTTATGATTTATGCCTACAGGTATACCTCGCCCGTCATCAGCGACAGTTATGGAATTATCCGGATTAATATAAACCTGTATATGAGTGCATGCACCGGCAAGCGCCTCATCGACAGAGTTATCCACAATTTCGTAGACAAGATGGTGCAAGCCCTTAGACGATGTAGAGCCGATATACATACCCGGCCTTTTTCTTACCGCCTCAAGTCCTTCCAAAATCTGTATCTGGTCTGCTCCGTATTCCTGCATTTTATGACTCCTTATCTATCTTTCCGCCTGACACCCTGAAAACCGAGCAAGATGTCCTCCGTTTTTCTATATACTCTTCAAGACCCGTACAAGTGATAAATGTCTGGACATCCCCAATCCCTGACAAAAGCATCTCCTGCCTGTTTCTGTCAAGCTCTGACAGAACATCGTCAAGCAAAAGGGCCGGCGTATCACCTGTAAGGCTCTTAGTAAAGTCTATTTCCGAAAGCTTCACAGAAAGCGCCGCTGTGCGCTGCTGCCCTTGGGAACCAAACCGTTTAGCGTCATTTTCGTTTATATAAAATACAAGATCGTCCCTGTGAGGGCCGTGTCTTGTCGTCTTCTGAAAAATATCTCCCCGATGCTCTTTATTCGTGACATCTGCGAAATTTTCATCCGTTACATCAGGTAAATATTTTATTACTAACTCTTCTTTCCCACCGGAAAGCCTCTCATGAATCGGCTTTACGATTTCGTTTAATTCATCAACGAACCTTTTACGGGCTCTGTATATCTCAACGCCATAATTTATGAGCTGCTCATCCCATACACTAAGGGTGTCGGCGAGAGAAGCGTTATAATCCAACTGCTTAAGCAAGTCATTTCTCTGGCGGATGACCTTATTGTACTTTGACAGGTTATAGAGGTAAATTTTGTCAACCTGTGAAAGCTCGGTATCTATAAATCTCCGCCTCTCGGAAGGTCCGTCTTTTATTATATCAAGATCCTCAGGCGAGAAGAAAATGAGATGCATCAGACCGAAAATATCAGACGATTTCTTAACCGATATCCCATCAATAGCCGCTCCCTTGGCCCGATTAAGCCTGAGCTCCATATCTATCCTGCGCCTGTTACTATTTTTCTCTATTTCAACCCTTATATGGGCGTTCTCAGAGCCGAGGCGGATCATTTCACGATCCTTACTTCCCCTGTGAGACCTCGTTGTTCCCGCCACAAAGATAGCTTCAAGAAAATTTGTTTTTCCCTGGGCATTGTCCCCGTACAGGATATTCAGCCCCTCTTCCGGTTCAAGAGAAATGTTTTCGTAATTTCTGAAATCCGCTAACGATATCGACTTAATCACCATCGGATAAAACTTTTACCTCTTGTCCATCGTAGGAAAATGTATCGCCCGCGACGAGCTTTTTTCCGCGTCTTGTGTCGACTTCGCCATTTACCATTACTTCGCCGTTTTGAATGACTTCCTTCGCAAGAGCTCCATTATCTACAAGACCCGCTAATTTCATGGCCTGACCGAGCTTAATAAAATCATCTTTGATTTTTATAGTCTGCATGATTATCTCCTAGTTATCTACAAAGTTAACCGGCAGTACGACATACTCGTAAGTTCCATCCTCGTTCTTGATAAATCCCGGAGCCCTCTGATGGAGAAAATACATGTCAATGCTCTCATCCTCGATAGCCTTAAGAGCGTCAATGAGGAAGTTAGGATTAAAGCCAATCTTAATATCCTCGCCGTCCTTTGTGATAGGCGTATCCGAGCTTAATGAACCGAGGTTTGTTCTTACGCGTATATTTAAATTGCCATCAGTGATATCAAATACAACCGGTGTGTTGTCGCTGTCAGGGATAAGTGGCAGAGAAGCTGAAAGGCTGTCAATAAGCTCCTGCCTGTTAATGGTAATTTTCGTCTGATAATCACCTGTAATCATTCTGTTTACATCGAGATAATTTCCCTCTATAAGTCTTGTAACGACAAGAGTATCGTTAAACTCGAATGAAAGTACCCCGTCGCCGAAGGTGAGCTCAACTGTATCCTCTATCTCACCGGTAAGGATTTTACTTACCTCATTCAGTGTCTTGGCGGGTATAATGGCATTCACATTTCCTTCAGTAGCCGGTATTTGGGCCTTTCTGATAGCTATACGGTGGTTGTCAAGAGCCGTAACCTTAAGCTCACCATCTCCCGCTTCAAAGTACTCACCTGTGATAACCTTAACATTTTCGTTCGTCGAAACTGAAAATATAGTTCGATTAATCAGGTCCTTAAGCACAAACTGAGAAATGGTAAAATTATACTTTTTCTGTATTTCGGGAAGAGGCGGATAATCTGTTGTCTCCCTTCCCGGTATTTTAAATACGGATTTACCACACTTTATGGTTGTGTTAAGGCTGGTATCTGTCTCTATCGTAACTTCTGAGCCTGTTAATTTCCTGATAATGTCAGTAAATATCTTAGCGTTAAGAGCTACTGTTCCCTGCTCTTCTACAGATCCGATAACCAGTGTCTCTATACCAAGCTCCATATTGTTGGCGGTCATATTTATCGTATCGCCAATAGTCTTAATGACTACACAGGTAAGTACATCCATAGTCGTCCTTGCAGGGACAGCTCTGGTGACGATATTTAATTTTTTTATTAGTTCAGCCTGTTCACATCTTATGAACATCGGTTTCTCTCCTTCCGGCCGGTGGTGAAACGGCAATAAATATATATAATAATTTATTAACAGTAGTAGTAGAGCCTGTGAATTTGTGGATAAGCTCTGAAACCCTTGCCTGAGGCCGGTTTCAGAGAAATTAAACCGGGTGGATGAATGTGAAAGAAAAAAAATTACAATTCACGGCTTTATCGACAAAATAAACCGGAATCAACATATGTATTCACATATTTCCACATAGTTTTCCACTTTAAGGAGCGAGCTTCTTCTTAAGCACGTCAAGTCTGTCCGAGAGCTCCTTGCGTCCTGACTTCTTCTCATCCTTTAGGTCAGTCTCTATCTTATCGTAGCCATGTAAAATGGTCGAGTGGTCGCGGTTACCCAGATATGCTCCTATATCCTGGAAGCTCATGTTCGTAAGGTTCCTGCAGAGGTACATGGCTATCTGACGAGGATACGCTATGTTCTTACTCTTCTTACTGCCTATGAGATCCTGAGGATTGATATTGTACTGGTCGGCTACAACCTCTACTATGCGCTCGGCTGTAATCTCCTTCTTCGCCGTAGGAGAGATTATATCCTTAAGGGCTTCCTCAGCGAGATCAAGGGTCACGACCTTATTCTCAAGCTTACCAAGGGCAACGACCTTATTAAGGGCGCCTTCAAGTTCCCTGATATTGGAATTAATATTGGCAGCTATATAGTCAAGTATGTCGTTATCTATATTGAGGCCGTCTATCTCCTCCTTCTTACGGAGAATAGCCATACGGGTTTCGTAGTCAGGTGGCTGAATGTCAGCTATGAGGCCCATTTCAAAGCGTGAGCGTAAGCGCTCTTCTAGGGTCTTGAATTCCTTAGGCGGCTTATCTGAGGAAATGACAATCTGCTTCCTCTTTTCCTGGAGTTCGTTAAAGGTATTAAAGAACTCTTCCTGGGTTCCCTCTTTTCCTATAATGAACTGAATATCATCGATGATAAGGACATCAATGCTCCTGTATTTTTCCCTGAACTTTATAGGATTGGCGTTGTCTCCGCGAATGCTCTCGATAAGCTCATTGGTGAAGTTCTCACTTGTTACGTAGAGGACCTTCGCGTTATCATCCTTTTCGAGGATGTAGTGAGCTATAGAGTGCATGAGGTGGGTCTTACCGAGTCCGGCTCCGCCGTAAATGAAGAGCGGATTGTACATCTCAGCCGGAGACTCAGCTACAGCAAGGGCTGCCGCATGGGCAAACTTGTTATTGGCGCCCACAACGAATGTATCAAAGGTATAGCGGGGATTGAGATTAGCCTCGGCTGACCGCTTTGAGACGTTATCCTTTATGTCTTTCTTCTTATTATATGTAGTAATATCATCCTTAGAAATATATACGACATTGTAAGATTTTCCCGTAATCTCCTCTATGGAATTCTTTATAAATATGCCGAACTTCTTCTTTATAAAGTCAATAGTGGTATCATAAGGAGCAAGCTCTTCATCGTCAAGCAGAAGCGTTACCGTGCTTCCATCGTCATCGTAATACTTGAGAGGCTTTATAAATGTCTTGAAGGATACCGGCGTTATGCCGAATTCCGTTTCAAGGCACGAGAGAATCTTCTCCCAGTTCTGTTCTATCTCTGAATTCATCAATCTGTACTCCTTATGTTTTTGTAAAGGAATGATGTGCGCATTACTCCTTATACAGATATCTATTTTATAACATTCAGAGGAGAATTTCAAGGTTAAGTTACAGTAAACGTTCATTGGTGGATTAACAAGTGTGGATAGAGTTGTCAATGTGGAAACAGCTGTGAATACTGTGGATATCTTGTTGATAAAGTGTTGTTTTGGTGTTCATTTTTTGTAGATTCAACAAAGCTGTGCACAATTTATCAAGGTTATCCACATTAGTAGAACCTTGATAACAGTGCATTCTATCTCAAATATAAAAGTTATCCACAAGTTATCAACAAATTGTGGATAACTTTTTCTACAGCGATTGAAGATTGTGATTACTTCCTTACAGTTGTAAACATACCCCTGTGAAAACTATGTTTACAGGTGTGGAAAGCAAAAAATATTGCCAAATTTGAATATTTTACTTGATTTTTCGCTCTATAACTGATATTATTACTATGTTTGACGATTTGTCCCGATCGTCCGATTACTCATATTAAGAAAGATATACACAGGAGGTGTTATAGATGAGTCAGAGTAAGATGACCTACCAGCCAAAGAAAAGACAGAGATCAAAGGTACATGGTTTCCGCAAGAGAATGCAGACAGCCAACGGCAGAAGAGTATTAGCCAGAAGAAGAGCTAAGGGAAGAAAGAAGTTATCTGCCTGATCTTGCTTCCGGGCACGGTTTTCCGTGTCCGTTTGCTTTAGACGATGGAAAATCTATGGATTTAGAGTCAATTAAGGATAACAGAGACTTTAAGAAGGTCTATCACAAGGGCAGGTCATACGCCAACAAATTTTTAGTGATGTACGCCATGAAGAACAATTCCGACCTAAGCAGGAGAGGGATATCTGTTAGCAAGAAAGTCGGAAACAGCGTAGTCAGGCACAGAGTGACCCGTCTTATCAGGGAGAGTATCAGGCTGAACCAAGGAAAAATAAAACAAGGCTATGATATTGTGATCATAGCAAGGAACGCCGCTAAGGATAGGGGATATAGGGAAATAGAGAGCGCTTTCCTTCATTTATGCAGATTACATCATTTAGTAAAAGAAGATGATAAAGATTGAAGAAGCTTCTAATTCTGTTGATTAAATTCTATAAGAGATATATATCGCCGTATAAGGGTGGTCCCACCTGCAGATATATTCCTTCATGCTCCACATACGCGATGATGGCGATTGAGAAACATGGAGCGATAAAAGGTTCAGTACTGGCAGTTAAGAGGATAATGAGATGCAACAGGCTATTCCCCGGAGGATATGATCCTGTTCCCTGATTTAACCCTTGTTTCGGAGGTTTTATGAATTTAATTTTACTTGTGATGCTTAACCAGAGCAATCGTAAGATAGTAGGAACTATCGCCTGGCTTCTTGGAAAATGTATCACAGCGCTTTACAACTTTTTCTCAATGTTCGGTATTGAGAACGCGGCACTCTGTATTTTCGTATTCACATTTATCATGAGAGCTCTCATGATACCTATCTATTACAGACAGCAGAAGACGACTCTTCTTATGAGTCGCATGAATCCTGAGCTTCAGGCTATTCAGGAGAAATACAAGGGCAAGAATGATACAGCCTCTCAGCAGAAGATGGCTATGGAGACACAGGAGCTCTACCAGAAATATGGCTCGAATCCTATGTCGGGATGCCTTCCGTTGCTGATTACTTTCCCTATAATGATTGCCCTCTATGAGGTTATTCAGAACATACCGGCCTATATACCGGCTATCAAGAATATCTATTTACAGGCGGCTGACGCCATCCATGGCCAGAGTGGATATGTAGACACATTAAACGGACTTATTACCGGCAACACGGCAAAGCTTGTAAGCGGAGCTGATGTCAACTCTATTATTGATGTCATCAGTAAGTTTACTAAGGCACAGTGGCAGAACCTTGCTTCAGCCTTTCCTTCGGCTTCAGATACGATAACAGCCGCGGGAGCTCAGATAGCCAAGGTTAACAATGTATTCGGAATCTGCCAGATTACAGATACACCTAAGTTTACAAATATTACCATAATTATTCCTCTTATAGCCGCGTTTACCCAGTGGCTCGCTACCAAGCTGTCTATGGCTAACCAGCCTCAGACCGCAGGTAACGATCAGGCAGCGGCGATGAATAAGAGCATGAACATATTTATGCCTATAATGACAGGCTTCTTCTGTCTTACATTCCCTGTAGGTATCGGTATCTACTGGATTGCGGGTAACTTATTCATGCTCATTCAGCAGCTCATTTTCAACAAGATGCTTAAGAAGGTGGATGTAGATGAGCTGATAAAGAAGAATCAGGAGAAGGCCGCCAAGAAGAGGGCAAAGAGGAAGGATATTCCTACTACGGAAGCCTTCAACAGATACGCGAATGTTTCGACGAAATCAATAGCGACCATGGACACCGAGAATTTGGAGCAGACTAAGAAGAGCTCCGGTAATTACAAGAAGGGTGTTACTAAGAAGGTAAAGGATTATAAGATTACAGATTATTACCGCAAGGAAGGCGAATACCACACTACAGATATCGCGGCGGTAGCAAACATGCTTAAGAAGGACGATGAATAAGGAGCATTAATTTTATGGAGAATGAATGGAAAGAGATTTCCGGTAAAGATGTAGATGAGGCCGTAACTGAAGCCCTTGCTGAACTTGGTACAACAGAAGATAAGCTTGAATACGAAGTTATTGAAGAAGCTAAGAGCGGTTTCCTCGGTATAGGAAGCAGACCGGCTAAAATAAGGGCTAGGATAAAGGCGGGCGTTCCTGAACCGCTTCATGTAGAAGAAAGAGCTACGAAGGCAACCGTATCCAAGGTTTCAGACGCAGAGACTGATACTAAGGCTGCTATATTAGATGATGAGAATCCTCTTACGGGAGCTGCCGTATCATTTGACAGTGAAGACGATATACCGGAGAAGACAAAGCCGGGCAGGGCGTTAAGTGAAGAAGAAATCAAGAATCTTGCCGGTAATTTCCTTACGGATGTCCTTTCAACCATGGGCATGAACGCTGAGATTAACGCGACCTATGACCCTGAAGAGGCAGAGCTTTCACTTGAAGTATCAACTGACGACAAGGGAATCCTTATAGGTAAGCGCGGTCAGACGCTTGATTCACTCCAGTACCTTGCGAGCCTCGTTGTAAATAAGGAAAGCGACAAGTATATCAAGGTAAAGCTTGACTCTGAAGATTACAGGGCAAGAAGAAAAGAGACACTTGAGAACCTTGCTAAGAATATAGCCCTTAAGGTTAAGAGAACCGGCAGGCCTGTTACTCTCGAGCCTATGAACTCATTTGAACGCAGGATTATCCACTCAGCCATCCAGCAGATTCCTGAATGTGAGACGAGAAGCGTCGGAAATGAGCCATTCCGGAAGGTTGTTATTTCTCTTACAAAGGAAGCTTACCAGGCAAGACGTCCTTACAATAAGACTAACTCTTATCATAAACCATATAACCGTAATGGTGGCAGCTATGACCGTAACGGCAGTGGCAGACCTTATGGCGGCAGAAAGCCTTATCAGAGTAAGGGAGGCTACAGCAGAGGCGGTTACAGCAGGACATATAACAGCAACAGAGGCGGTTATAACTCAGGCAGAAGATATGACCACAATTCATACAGAGATAATGGACCTTCAAATGGAGAGACCACTGCTTCATCAGCTGATGGAGAGTAATCAGTAAATATCAGAACCGGATCAGGGGTAAATCCCGGTCCGGTTTTGTGTTTATTACCTGGGTATTTCCAAAACGTAATACGGAGAAATTTATGACAGAAACAATAGCGGCCATTTCAACCGCCCTCTCAAATTCCGGAATAAGCATTATAAGAATAAGCGGTGAAGACGCTTTTTATACAGCTGCCAAGCTCTTACACTGGTCAGAGAGAAAAATATCTACAATCGAAAGTCATACTATTCACTACGCTAAGGCTTTTGATGATGATGAACAGATAGATGAGGTCTTAGCCTCCTTCATGCGGTCACCTAAGACCTATACAAGGGAGGATGTAGTTGAAATAAATTGCCACGGCGGTGTATTTGTTACAAGACGAGTCCTTAACGCTGTGTTAAAATGCGGAGCAAGGCTTGCCGAGCCCGGTGAATTTACAAAGAGAGCCTTCCTTAACGGACGTATAGACCTCTCCCAGGCAGAAGCGGTCATGGATATAATAAGGGCGAAAAACGACTATGCCCTTAAGAGCGCCGAAAATGAGCTGTCAGGCAGTATCGGCGAAGTAATTGCTCCTATAAAAAATGAGATTTTATCAGATATGGCCTACATAGAGGCAGCGCTTGATGATCCCGAAAATATTCCGTTCGATGAAGATAAGGACAGTGAACTAAGGGAGCATGTTGAAAAAAATATTGCAAAATTATCTCATATAGTGGATAATTTCGATAACGGCAGAATTATAAAGGAAGGCGTGAAGACTGTTATAGTCGGCAAGCCGAACGTCGGTAAGTCATCATTTTTAAATTATATATCGGGAAGTGATGTAGCTATAGTTACCGATATTCCGGGAACCACAAGAGACGCGATAGAAGAGAGCGTTTCACTAGGCGATATTACGCTTAACTTTGTCGATACGGCCGGAATTCGTGAGACCGACAATGAGATAGAAAAAATCGGAATAGAAAGAGCGAAGAAGCATTTAAATGATGCCGACCTTGTAATATTTGTCGTGGATTCATCTATTCCGCTTTCTGATGAGGACAGGGAAATTACTGAGTTAATCAGAGATAAGAAGCGCATAGCCGTATTAAATAAATCAGACCTGTCTCAGGTAGTCACAAAAGAAGAGCTTGAACTTTTCGCTGATTGCCGTGTTATAGAAATGAGCGCCGCTAAGCATACAGGAGTCGATGAGCTTAAAGACGCCATAAAGGAAATGTTCTTTAAAAATGAGCTTGACCTTACAAATGATGTTTATATCTCAAACATAAGACAGCAGAACGAAGTAAGGTCTGCGCTTGAAAGTCTGAAGCTTGTAATAAAATCAATGGACGACAAGGTTTCAGAGGATTTTTATACTATTGATTTGATGAACGCCTATAATTCCTTAGGCGCCATAACAGGAGATACGACTTCAGAGGATCTCGCTGACAAGATATTCTCTGAATTCTGTATGGGAAAATAAAATGACACACACATACGAAGCTTATGATGTAGTAATTATCGGAGCGGGTCACGCCGGCTGTGAGGCTGCCCTCGCTTCCGCAAGAATGGGCCTTTCGACACTCGTATTTACGGTAAGCGTTGATTCTATAGCCATGATGCCATGCAATCCTAACGTAGGAGGCACTTCAAAGGGACACCTTGTCCGTGAAATAGATGCCCTTGGCGGAGAAATGGCAAAAAATATCGACAGGACCTTTATCCAGTCAAAAATGCTAAATTCAAGCAAGGGACCTGCCGTTCACTCATTACGTGCCCAGGCTGATAAGCAGGCTTACAGCCGCTCCATGAGAAAGGTCCTTGAAAATACCGACAATCTCACCATAAAGCAGGGAGAAGTCTGTGAGATACTTACAGAAAATGGTAAGGTGTCAGGCGTAAGAACATTTACGGATGCGATTTACCCTTGCGGCGCAGTCGTTATAGCGACAGGAACCTACCTTAAGGCACGCTGCATCACGGGAGACAGTGTCACTTACACCGGTCCGAACGGTCTCGCCGCGGCTAATCATTTGACCGAATCTCTTATAAACCTTGGAATAAAGGTCAGAAGATTTAAGACCGGAACGCCCGCGAGAGTAGATAAGAGATCAATTGACTTTTCTAAAATGACACCCCAGTACGGTGATGAGAAGCTTGTTCCATTTTCATTTTCGGATAAGGCAGAGGATATAGCGAGAGACCAGGTTCCTTGCTACCTTACCTATACGAATGAGAAAACCCATGAGATAATTAGGGAGAATATCGACAGGTCTCCACTATACTCAGGAGTTATAAAGGGCGTAGGTCCAAGGTACTGTCCATCTATCGAGGATAAGGTCATGCGGTTCGCAGACCACGACAGGCACCAGATATTTATAGAGCCCGAGGGACTTTATACAAATGAAATGTACGTGGACGGTATGAGCTCTTCAATGCCGGAGGATGTACAGATAGCCATGTACCGCACTATACCCGGACTTGAGCATGTAAATATTGTTAGAAACGCTTACGCTATAGAGTACGACTGTATAGATGCGAACCAGTTAAAGCAGTCCCTGGAATTTAAAAATATTAATGGTCTCTTCGCCGCAGGTCAGTTTAACGGAAGCAGCGGATATGAGGAGGCGGCAGCCCAGGGACTTATCGCCGGAATTAACGCGGCCATGTATATTAAAAAGAGAAGCCCACTCATTTTAAAGAGGTCCGATGCCTATATAGGAGTTCTTATAGATGACCTCGTAACGAAGGAATCTCACGAGCCTTACAGGATGATGACCTCGAGGGCTGAATATAGGCTTCTCTTAAGACAGGATAACGCCGATTTACGCCTTACGGAATATGGCCATGACATAGGACTAGTTTCTGATGAGCGGTATGAAGCAGTTATGAAGAAGAAGACGGCGATTGAAAATGAAATAAACCGACTTAAGGAGACTATGATTAGCGGAAGCAAGCCTGTTCAGGAATTTTTATCGGGCCTTGATTCGTCCCCGCTTAATACAGCGGTTTCACTCGCGGAGTTAATAAGGCGCCCTGAGCTTGATTATTTTAAAATAGCGGAACTTGATAATGAGAGACCTGAGCTTTCCGATGAGGTTACTGAGCAGGTAAATATCAATATTAAATACGAAGGCTATATAGCGAGGGAAATGAGACAGGTGAACCAGTTCGCTAAAATGGAAAATCGTCTGATTCCTGAAGGTATAGTCTATGAGGATATAGAAAATATCAGGATTGAGGCAAGGCAGAAATTATCTGATATGAGGCCCGCTTCCATAGGTCAGGCCTCAAGAATTTCAGGAGTTTCGCCATCGGATATTTCAGTGCTTCTTGTCTATATAGAGCAGTGGAATAGGACTCATGAAGGGTGATGGAGGTTATATGAATGAAAAAGAGCGATACATCAAGGAACGGTGCGAAGCTGAAGGTATTATTCTTTCTCCTGAGCACTGTGGCAAGCTATATATTTATTTCGAAAAAGTCATTGAAACAAACAAAGTGATGAACCTTACCGCCATAACCGACTTTGAAGAGTTTGTGACAAAGCATTTCGTAGACAGCCTTATGATATCAAAGGCCTACGATATGAAAAATGTTACGACCCTTCTTGATGTCGGGACAGGGGCGGGATTTCCCGGTATTCCGATAAAAATTCTTTATCCGGATATAGAAATTCTGCTCCTCGATTCACTCAATAAGCGGCTTAATTTTCTAAATGAAGTAATTACTTCGCTAGAACTAAAAAATATTTCTACGATTCACGCAAGGGCTGAGGAATTACAGAGTAAGGGAGATTACAGGGACCATTTTGATTTAGTGGTGTCACGCGCCGTGGCTGCCCTCCCAACCCTAAGCGAATATTGTCTTCCTTACGTTAAGAAGGGCGGAGCGTTTATTTCATACAAATCTCGCGGAGCGGAAGAGGAAATTAGTGAGAGCAAGAAGGCTATAAGTGTTCTTGGTGGTAAATTGATATCCACTAAGAATTTTACTCTCGCCGGAACGGATTACGAGCGCACACTTATAGTTGTGGAAAAGACCAAGGAAACACCTAAGAAATATCCCAGAAGCGGTGGAAAACCATCCAAGCAGCCGATTATATAAGACTTTAACAGGAGTGAGAAATATCTCACCCCTGTTTTTTAAAATGAAGTTCATATTTTTTCCGGAAACATTGCGGACATTTCTTCAGGTGTTTCCTTCATTCCCCGGGAAAACCAGGTCTCTATCCATCCGTATAACATATAAAAGACAAATGACTGAGAGTATACTACAGCTGCCGGACCTTCCGTACTGTAATGTAATGATGTAAATATCACGTCTTTTAATATATAGATAAGTCCCCGCTCATTTAGGAGAGCATAAAAATCGTGGTATTTCTCAAAGTGAGAGAAGATAATATATACTAACTCCTTTAATCCACCCTTATCATAGGAGACTGTGCTGATCCACTCTTTGTTAAGCTTCGTCAGATATTGCCTGAATATATCAGTAATATCCTTGTAGTTCCTGTAAAATGTGGCTCTGCCTGTTCCGGCATGGTCGGACAGTTCACTTATCGATATCTTCTCGATAGGCTTTAACTTAAGGAGCTCAATTGCTGCATTCGTGATATGTTCCTTTGCCCAGGTGCTGCGCATTTCATTACTCATCGCTGAGACATTTTCTTCTTTTTGTTTCATTTTATTTACCCTATTGACTTTCTGACTAAGAGGCGATACATTTGTATTGATGAAACAAATGTATAAACACATTATACAACGCCCTTAACTAAATGTCAAGTTCACAGAAAGGAAAAAATATGACACTGACAACTAAAAGAATTATTATTGTAATTATTGTAGCCATTATCGGGATTATCCTGGGAAGACTGGCAGTTAGAGCCTTCGGCAACTTTTTACTCGGTGGAACTTTGTTCGGAGGCAATATATTATGAGTAAGGAAAAGAGTAAAAGAAAGGGACGCGGTAGATGGGCCATGATTTATATACTGACTTTTATTGTTGCTTTTGTTGGTTCCACAGTCTTTAAATTGAAATATGATCCTACTCACGGAAAATATTCAGTAAAGTGGAGTGAGGAGATCGGAACCATAAAATATGATCTCGCTTACGGTGACAAGGAAGCGAATAAATTTGACCTATACCTGCCTGCGGATAAAACAAAAGAGAACTATAAACTTGTTGTATACTTACATCCGGGCGGATTTACTACCGGAGATAAGTCAGGTGATGCTGAGGTGTGTAAATGGCTCTGCTCTAAGGGATACGTTGCGTCAAGTATAAATTATACCCTATTTACTGAAAAGAATCCTGATGCAAATATTTACACCCAGTCCGTTGAGATAAAGGATGCTATGCCTTATGTAGTTGAAGCAGCTAAGAAGGAAGGATATAATATTACTGAAATGGCTATGGCCGGTGGATCCGCCGGCGGGTGTCTTGCCTTAATTTATGCCTACCGTGACGCATATACATCTCCTGTTCCGGTTAAAATGGTCTTTGAAGCGGTCGGGCCATCTTCACTCTATCCTGAAGACTGGACCATGTATGGTTTTGATCAGGACTCGGATGAAGCAAGGCAAGGTGCTGCCGGGTTATTTTCTAAAATGTCAGGAAATACAATTACACCGGATATGATAGGAACTGAAGCCTATGATGAAGCCATAAAAAATGTTTCCGCCCTCCTTTGGGTAAATGAAAATACCGTTCCGACTGTAATGGCTTATGGAAAATATGATAAGGTACAGCCTTACTTAGGTTCTGTAAGACTTGACAAGGCGCTTACCGAGGCCGGCGTTAAGCACGAGTATATAGTATGCGAACACTCAGGCCACGGTCTCCAGAATGATAATGCCAAGTTTGGGCTTTATATGACGAAGGTTGAAGAATACCTGGCGGAATATTTGCCAGTCAATTAATGAAAGGAAATTCATATGCATATAATAGGAAAAGTCGCGAAGGTAATTATAGTTACTATCATGGTGATAGTTGTGGTAATAATTGCAGCCATTGTAATTTTTCTTGCAGTTGCCGGCTATAGAGAGTCTCATTATTATAATTACGCTAAGCCTGTAGGGAAAATTGAAAAGAAATATACGGCTCTTGGCGACAAGCAGGTTTCTTATATTAAATATGATGCGGCCGATAAGATGAGTAAGGAATTTAAAGTCTGGTATCCTTCCGACATTGACAAGTCTGATAAAAAGTACCCTTTGGTTATCATGGTAAATGGTACCGGATATACCGCTTCTCATTATAAGGAAGTATTTAATCATCTGGCGAGTTGGGATTTTATTGTCGCGGGTAATGAAGATGGTCAGACAAGGACAGGCGCTTCCACGGAGGAAGTATTCGAGTTTATGTTAAAATTAAACGAAGATACTTCGAGCCCATTCTATGGCAAGATTGACACCGAGAATATCGGAGTGGGCGGTCACTCCCAGGGCGGAGTCGGCGCGATAAACGCTGTTACGAATCAGAAAAACGGCAATATGTACAAGGCTATGTGGACAGCGAGCGCCACGTCAACATACTGGGGTCAGGATGATGTTTTCGGAAGCGAATGGAGCTATGATGTATCTAAGATAAATATACCGTATTTAATGGTCGCAGGTACCGGGTATACTGACGCTGGGAGCGCCGAGGATATCAATCCTCATGAAGGACAGGGCATTTGCCCTCTTTGGAGTCTTACTACAAATTTTGATAATATTTCAAATGACGTGCCAAAGGTAATGGGACGTCTCAAGGGTAGAGATCATGGTGACCTGTGTCGCTTTGCGGACGGATATATGACCGCCTGGTTCATGTACTGGCTTAAGGGAGACGAAGAAGCCGGGAAGGCCTTCTTTGGCGAGAATCCGGAAATGGCTACTAATTCAAATTGGCAGGATGTAAGAATAAATGATGTGAGATAAGATAGTTTCTTAGATGAAAAAGGTTCATGGACAGACCATGAGCCTTTTTTATTGACATTAAGAGTATAATATGTTATCATTCGTTTAGTAACATAAATGTTAGTAACAATTATGTTACTAAAAATATTGGTAGCTACATACTGATATATTTTGAAAGGAGACGAAATCAATGGCTTTCATTGGGAGAGAGCGGGAACTTGAAACTCTTAACAATTTATATAATCGCGATGGATTCCAAATGCTTGTGCTGTATGGGCGTAGAAGAGTAGGCAAGTCTACTCTCTTGAAAGAATTCATAAAAGATAAAAAGGCAGTATATTACACTGCAATTCAGGACAGCGTATCAAGTAACCTTGAAATGTTTGCAAAAAGCATTAGAGAGACCTTTAATGACGCGAGATATGCTAATTTTAATTCCATCGAGGCCTTATTTTCTGCTTTAGGAGAATTATGTTCCGATGACAGGATAGTTGTAATTATAGATGAGTTTCCTTATTTGGCTGAAAGTGACAGTTCTGTTTTATCAGTTATACAAAAGCATATCGATAATGAATGGCAGAATGGAAATATGTTTTTTATTCTCTGTGGGTCCTCTATAAGCTTCATGGAGAATAAGGTTCTATCTGAAAAGAGTCCTTTATTTGGCAGAAGAACATCCCAGTTGAAGCTGCGCCCACTTGATTATATTCAGTCAGCGTTATTTACGCCTGAATATTCTTATGAAGATAAGGCCTTATGCTATGGATTTACCGGTGGTATACCTAAATATTTATCGTTGATTGATCCAAAGTTATCTGTGTACAACAATATTATCAGATTATTCTTTAGAGAGGATGGGTACCTCTTTGAGGAGCCACAAAATCTCATTTCACAGGAATATAAAAATGTTGCTCTCTACAGCTCAATTATAAACGCAATTGCAAATGGCGCATCAAAGTTTTCTGATATTTGTAATGAAACCGGACTTTCTGCCACAACAACTACAAGAGCCTTGAATGAACTTATTTCTACTGAAATTATAGAGAAGCAGACAGCAATTACAGAGGAAAACAATAAGAAAAAGGCTTTATATACTATAAAGGATGGTTTGTTTCGATTTTGGTACAGGTTTCTCCCGGATGCGATATCTCTGATTAATTTAGGGAAAGGGGATAAATATTTTGTTGAGATTGTAGACGACCTAAATGATTTTATGGGGAGCGTCTTTGAAGATATGTGCAGATATTTTGTACTTAATATAGGGATAGATAAGAAATTGAATTCTACCATAACGGAAGTAGGCAAATGGTGGGGAACTAACCCAAGGACTCACGAACAGACTGATATTGATGTTGTTGCATTAAACCACAGAAAGAAGGAAGCTATATTAGGTGAGTGCAAATATAGAAACAGTCTGTTAGATAAGAAGGTACTGGATGCTTTAAGAGAACGCGAGGGCTTGATTGATAAGAGATACAGGACTGTCCAATATCTACTCTTTTCAAAGACCGGATTTAGTGACTATGTTATTGAACAATGTAAAGATGGCGTGATAAATACCTTTACATTAAGCGATATTTATGAGATGATATAGACAATAATTTTTTTGAGGTAAGGACAATGAAGGTTGAACATGTAGCGATGTATGTCAATAATCTTGAAGGAACAAAGGATTTCTTCTGCAAATATTTTAATGGCAAAGCGAATGGTGAATATCACAACCCTAAAACTGATTTCAAGTCATATTTTATTTCATTTGATGACGGAAGCAGACTTGAGATAATGACTAGGCCGGAGGTTGAAGAGTGTAATCGAAAGCCTTATGGTTTAGGATACATCCACATTGCTTTTTCAGTTGGAAGCAAGGAGAAAGTGGATAAGTTGACCGAAGTACTTAGAAGCGATGGATACAAAATTGTAAGCGGGCCCAGAACAACAGGAGACGGATATTACGAGAGTTCAATCGAAGGTGTTGAAGGAAATATTATAGAGATTACGGAGTAATTTTTATTCATCCCGTGTCTGGCTCACAACAGCGAAGCTGTTGGTGCCTGACTAGGGATGTAACTTAGCCAATATATAACATACAGCATTAAATAGAGTTATTCCTTAGTATATTAATAATGTTTCACGTGAAACATTCAAATATAGTCTAGCATTTTCTATTCACTTGTGCTATTATATATAAGCGTGATGTTTCACGTGAAACATTTTTAATGTAAGAACCAAACTGCAATGTTTCACGTGAAACATCATCATAAATCAAAACATACAATTACCTCGGAGGGAGAGTACATCGTGTCAAGAGTTATTGCGGTAGCAAATCAGAAGGGTGGCGTCGGTAAGACCACAACGGTTATTAACCTTGCGGCCTGCTTAGCAGAAAAGGGTAAGAAGACCCTGGTTATAGATATCGATCCGCAGGGAAATACATCTAGTGGCCTTGGAGTAGATAAAAATAACATCCATACTACAGTCTATGAACTCCTCATAGGCAACTGTGAGATTAATGACTGCATAATAAAAGAAATATATCCGAATCTCGATATAATTCCGTCTAACGTTAACCTTGCCGGAGCGGAAATCGAACTCATCGGTATCAAAGACCAGCAGTATCTCCTTAGCCAGAAGCTCGAATCCAAAAAGGATAATTACGACTTCATCCTCATAGACTGCCCTCCATCCTTAAACATGCTCACTGTAAATGCCATGGCGGCCGCAGACACGGTCCTTGTCCCTATCCAGTGTGAATATTACGCCCTCGAAGGACTCTCCCAGCTCATGCACACAATTGACCTTGTTCGTGAACGAATGAATCCAAAGCTCACCATGGAAGGCGTAGTCTTCACCATGTATGACGGCAGGACAAACCTCTCCCTCCAGGTTGTTGAAAATGTAAAGGATAACCTTAAGCAGAACATTTATAAGACAATAATACCAAGAAATGTTCGTCTTGCCGAGGCTCCAAGCCACGGAGTTCCAATCACGGTATACGACCCGAAATCAGCCGGGGCCGAAGGATATAGAAATCTGGCTGATGAAGTTATAGCACACGGAAAGGAATTATCATGAAAAGAGGATTAGGAAGAGGAATAGATTCCATGATTCCGGCATCAACCACAACAACAAATCAGGCAAAGCCGGTTTCAGAAGAACCTCGCCCATACACAGAAATAGATATAAATCAGATAGACGCAAACTCTAACCAGCCACGTAAAAGATTCGACGAGGATGAATTAAAAGAGCTCACTGAATCCATAAGACAGTACGGCGTGATAGAGCCGATAATATTATCGAAGCGTGGCCGCCGTTATGAAATAATCGCCGGGGAACGCAGATGGAGAGCCGCTAAGAAGGCTGGCCTCGCAAAAATCCCTGCTGTCGTAAAAGAGCTTTCCGACAGAGAGATAATGGAAGTATCTCTTATTGAAAATATCCAACGTCAGGACTTGAACCCTATAGAAGAAGCTAAGGCCTACGAAACCCTTATCAAAACCTATAACCTAAAGCAGGAAGAGGTGGCCGATAAGGTCAGTAGAAGTCGTGCCGCTATCACGAACTGCATGCGCCTTCTTAAGCTTGATGAGCGAGTTCAAAAAATGGTAGAAGAAGGAATGCTCTCAGAGGGTCACGCAAGAACCCTTATCCCGATAACTGACCCTGACAAGCAGTATGATACTGCCTATAAGGTTTTTGACTCAAAGCTATCAGTCCGTGACACTGAAAAATTAGTAAAAAACGCTCTTGAGGATAATGCCCCGGACCCGAATAAGAAACCGGAAAAGACAGAATCAGAAAAGCGCGCGTTTTCGGAACTCGAAGATAAATTAAGAAGCTATGTGGGTAATAAGGTCGCCATAAAGTCAGAAAAGAGCGGAAAAGGAAAAATAACCATAGACTATTCCTCCCTCGACGACCTTGAAAGAATATCAGACTTAATTATGAAAGGAAATAAACAATGACACTATTCGGTTATAATATCGAAGCGGAATACATTATCTGCTCACTTGCGGGAGTTATATTATTACTACTCATATTTGATATTATCCAGTTTGTAAAAATCTCGAAGATAAAGAAACGTCAGCTCGCCTTCATGGAAGGAAAAGACGCGAAAAGCCTTGAAGAAGAGATAACCAGTCGTTTCGCCGAAATAAAATCACTCAATGAACGCGAGACCAAGTCCGAGGAAGATATAGCAAAAATCTTCAAGACCCTTGAAAATACCTTCCAAAAGAGGGCAGTAGTCCGCTATGATGCTTTCCGTGAAGCCGGTGGTCTTCAGAGCTTCGTGGTAGCCCTTCTTGACGAAAAGAATAACGGCTCTATATTAAACTGCGTATACAGCAGCCGTCAGGGAACATATGTATATCTTCGAGAAATTAAAGAAGGCATGAGTGAAATAGAACTGAGCGAAGAAGAACAGCAAGCTCTCGACACAGCAAAATTACAATGATGAGAATAGGCGTAACAGCAAAATCTGTTACGCCTTGCGCTATATAGAGGAAATAAAATGACATACGAAGAAGCAATGGGCTTAATCCACGGCGCAGACTGGAAACACGCAAAAATCGGCCTTAAAAGAATGCGTGACCTGTTAAATATCTTAGGAAACCCAGACAGAAAGTGTAAATATATCCACATAGCCGGAACTAACGGCAAGGGTTCCGCCGCAGCGATGACAGCCAATATATTAAAAGAAGCAGGATATAAGACAGGCTTATATATTTCTCCTAACATTGGCGACTTCAATGAACGAATACAAATAAACGGTAATAATATACCGGACAACCAACTAAAAGCAATCGCTGCAAAAGTTAAGTCCGCTATTTTACACATGGATGAGGAGCCGGTTGATTTTGAAATAATAACAGCCATGGCCTTTCTTTATTTCGCTGAAGAAAAATGCGATATAGTAGTGCTTGAAGTAGGCCTCGGTGGGAGACTTGACGCAACTAACGTCATAGATCCACCATTAGTTTCAGCCATTATGAATATAGGTCTCGAGCATACTGAAATTTTAGGTGATACCATAGAAAAAATCGCAGGCGAAAAGGCCGGCATTATAAAAAAAGACTCGGATGTCGTAATATACCACCAGAGTAGCGAAGCGGAATCAGTATTTAAAGAAAAATTTCACGAGGTCAACAGAGAGGAAAAAACAAATCCAACTCTGGTAACTACGGAACCTGAGAGAGCAGAGCTACTATCGAGAAATCTTACAGAGCAAAAATTCATATATCCTCTATTCTATGAAGATGTTATGACATTAAGCTTAGCCGGAAATTACCAGATTCAAAATGCCCTGGTTGTACTATCGATAATCAAGCTGTTAAGAGAAAAGCATGGCTATAATATATCAAATGAAGCCGTAAAATCAGGCCTTTTATCCACAAGGTGGCCCGGGAGGTTCGAAGTTATCCACCAAAATCCCACTGTAATTGTGGATGGAGCTCACAATCCTAACGGAGTCGGTGCATTAATTAAATCAATCGATACTTATTTTCCTGATACTAAACTCATCTTTGTGGCAGGAGTTATGTCCGATAAGGATTACAAATCCATGATAAAGCTTACAAAAGGATATGCGAAGATCTATATAACCGAGCTTCCACAAAAGTATGACCGGGCGCTTGATCCAAAATTATTCGCAAAAGAAATACAAATTGAAACAGACGTTCCGGTAATACCAACTGAAAATATTAACGACGCCATGAAAAAAGCATTCGAACTTTCAAAAGAAAATAACGATATGCCAATAATATGTTTCGGTTCGCTCTACCAGGTGGCGGCCATAAAAAGTATACAGGAGCAGCTTGATGAAAATAACAGTAGGAAGACTCTTATATAAAATCAGGATGAGAAGAAACTTGCAAATAAAAGATGTCTGTCAGGACATTTGCGCTCAGACGACCTATAGCCGTTATGAAAAAGAAGAATGCATCCCTGATATGTTCACTGCCTCGCAGCTTCTTGAACGGATGGGCGCCGATACATCAGGAATCCAGTATGTGTCATCAATCGTTGAAGCGGAAGCTATGAATCTTAAGAAAATACTTGATGAGGTCCTGATAAAAAATGAGTTGCTTCAAAATGAAGAGTTGGTAGAATATTTTAGTAACAATTATACCGATAGAACCACTAATAAACAATTCAGCTTCCTCCTTAAAGGGAAAATCTGTGAAGAGAAAGGCGACAAAGGAAGAGCTCTAGCCTATTATAAAGAAGGCTATAATCTGACCCATAAAAGTCAGGCAACAATTTTAAACGCTCTTTATTCTGAACAGGAATTTGACTTATTGATTTCATATATGAGACTTTCAGGCGATGAAAGTCATTGGGGAACTCTGTATGACTGGCTTATTAACAGGGATGATTATAATATTGTAAAGATTAAATATATAGCGCCAGTAACAGTAGAATTGTGCAAGAATGAGCAGGATATCAATGCTAAAAATACGCTATTAGATAAGACACTTACGTATTTAAAGACCGTAAATGCTCTGAACGGCACAATATTATTGTTACAATATAAAGTAAAGGAAGCAGCCAATGGAATAAAAATAACGAAAGAAGAACTCGACCTGTATCTCGCGTATTACGCAGTCAGAGATATGGTAGATTCAACTGAGACTGAAAGTACGGAGTACAATAAGGGTAAATATATTCGTGCTCTAAGGCAGGAGTTAAATATGACCCAGGAAGAACTGGCCGATGGAATCTGCGATGTCACTGCATTATCCCGCTATGAAAGTGGCAGGATGGATCCCGGACAGGATAAATTTAGTAAATTACTGAAAAAAATGCACAGAAGGGGCTTAAATTATCAATTTTCATATAATAACTCAGTATCAGATCTTGAAAGTTATATGAAAATAGAAAAATGCTTTGAGAGGCATAAGGAGAAAGACGCAGTGAAGGTATTTAACCTTAGCGAGCTTCTATCAGACGCGGTCATGGATGACGATGAAAAATACCAACTGAGCGAAAGGATGGCCTTAATAGAAAAGAAGCTAAGCGGGAAAATCAGTGAAGCAAGTTATATAGAAGGCTTAGAGAGGTTGATAAGGAAAACGATACCTGAATATAAAGACGGAAACTTTTCATACCATCGCATAATGAATGAGACAGAGCTCAGTATTCTTAATCAACTTGGAGCAGAATACAATAATAACAAACAATGCGAAAAGAGGAACGCCATATATGAAAATATAAAGAGTTATGTATTTAAGCAAAATATGACGTTTAATAGATCTATTATCAAAGCTTTTAATAATTATGCGGCATTTATTGGATACGAAGGAAAGACCGAAGAAGCTATGGGACTATGCAGACGGTCAGCCTCTGAAATACTTTGTTATCCCACACAAAATATGCTGTATATCCCGGTTTATTATTTAGGGTGTATGCAATATCGATTAAATAGGAGAAATGAGTCGATACATGATAATATTAAACCGATTAGATTAATAAGATTAGGCCGTGTGTTAAATATATACTTTGATGAATCTGAAGTGGCACTGGAAATACTGGACAATTATCTTAATTATATCTATATGTCTGGGAAAGAGGAATAGTCTTCATGAAGTTTCATAAACCTTCTTAGTTGTCATTAAAACGGTTTCTCCTTTATTGTTATAACAATATTATATCATGGAGAAATACTTGATTCCATAGCGTATCACGCAAAAAAGAAAAATTTGAAAGTTGCACGATACGCTATGTACAGATAGTAGATAAGGTGGTAAACTATAGTCAACATTTGAACCCGGGTTATCAGATGATGAGAAGATGTAACCAGAAATTTATACTTATAAGGAGTTTATTATGAAAAAGGCATATAGTTTTATGTTTTCGAGACTTAGCAAATCCTCAAAGCTGCTATTGTTTATGTCATTTGTTGAGTCGATAATATATAATTTATCGGTGCTATTTATTCCTATATTGCAGAAGCAGCTGCTAGATCGAATTACGGATAATAATGAATCATCGAGCTTTATTGCATATATTGCGGTTTGTTCCTTGTGTATATTATGTATGGTTTTTGGAACCATAGTTAATAGCTATATACAGAGGGCCATACAAAGAAGATTACAGGAGGAGATGCTTATAGGTGCGGTTTATGATGATTCACTGATAACGGCAAGAGGTCCCGGAGCCTATCTAACCAGTATTTTCGGCGATACAGAAAGAATCGTGCAGATACTGGGGATAAATATATTTGACATGATCTTTCAGATAGTGAGCGCTATAGTGGCCTTGGTTATTACATGGAAATGGAACCACATATTTGTATATACAGTAATTCCGTCATATATTATTTTAATAGGCGTACAATTTATCTGCCAAAAAAGCTTTATAACGGCCTTTACAAAAGGTAGAGAGAAAGTATATGAGACCAATCCAAAGGTACTTGAATTTATTGAAAACAGGAACACTGTCGTAGAATATACACAACTGCAGGAGTTTCTGAAGCCGATTTACAGGCTATTTAATGAAAGAGATCATTATTTTATTAAATCTCAGGTAGTAAGTTCAGTAGGTGATTCCGCTACATTGAGCGTAAAATTAATAGCAACCTGTGCATTATTTATATTAGCAACACCATTAATACAGAATAATAGTCTGACAATGTCTGAATTTGTCGCTATGCTTTCATATTTAGCGATGGTATATTTGCCTATTAATACGGTGAATGAATATATAAACCAGGTTGAGTCATTCAAGGTAGTGTATGATAAAATAAAAAGGAATTTAAAGGAGGAAATAAAAACAGGCTTGCCGGACAAAAAAGAATTAGGAGTGGAAAATTGTGACTTCTCTTATGAAAATAAACCGGTATTACAAAACATTAATCTGAATGTAAAAACTAAAATAGGCCTGGTCGGAATATCAGGGGAAGGTAAATCTACATTAATAAAAATACTGCTTGGTAAGATAAAACCCGCTTCTGGCAAGTGTAGGTTTGGGGGCATTGACACTAGCGGTATTAATAGCGGATTGTTAATGTATGGCTTAAACTATTATCCTCAGAGTATTGAGCTCTTTAATGAAGATTTAAGGTACAATATTACGCTTGGTAAGACCGGTATTGACTCGGATGAATACACAAGGATGGTAGTTGTAACTCAGAGCGCTCTCAAAGAACTTTTTGATAAGATAAGTGGCGAAGACATTAAAAATATCCGTCTTAGAGATAACGAAATAAAGCTTTTTAAGAAGATATTTATGATGTCAGATAATTACAAGCTTACAGATGGCATAATCCTTAAGGTCAAAGAACAGTTGGCAAATATTAATGACCTTAATTATACTATAAAGCTTGTAGCTGAAATGGTCTGTGCTAAGGAATATTATATTATTGAAAAATACGAGTCACTTATTAAAGACCTGAACCTTGAAAAGCTTGATGGCAGATCTTTTGGTCAGAGAGGTGAAAATATATCCGGAGGAGAGAAGAATAAAATTGCTATGGCAAGGTTCCTCCTTCCGGAAAATAACTATGGTTTCTTTATAATAGATGAGCCATTTACAAACCTTGATGCTATATCTGAAAATGAATGTTACCAGGTAATGAAGAGGTACTTGAATAACTGTAACGGCATTCTTATATCTCATAAATTAAACCTGATCAAGGATTTCTGTGATGATATAATAGTTTTAGATGAAGGCAGGATAGTTGAAGAAGGAAACCATGAAAAATTAAACGCGGATGAAGGACTTTATAGGAAGCTCTACGCGGAATTTATTAGGAATGATAAAAGTGATATAAATGAAGATTAATGACAAAAGCATCCGTAACAGAAGGATTATCTCTACGATAATCTTCTCCGTAATACAACTTTTAACTCTTATTTCGCCCTTTATTATGGGAAGGATAATAGATGTCTATATCCCAAATAATAAGGTGAAATATGTTTGCCTTGGAATTGCTCTTTTTGTAGCAATTCCATTTGTTAGTATAATATTACAGACAGTTTATAACTATTTTACTATAAAGTATGTGCGCAAGAAGGGCAATGAATACTCCATAAAAATAATGAAAAATCTTGTATACAGAGAAATGTCCTTTTTTGATAAGGAGAATTCACTGGAACTGCTTTCTTATGCATCTAAGGAAATAGTTGACTATGTAAATTTTGAAGTGGCTGAGTTAAGCCAGTATTATGTTAATATAATACTGGCAATAGCTACATTTATCACTCTTCTTACAATTAATCCGTATCTTGCCATGATACAGTTAATATATTTACCTGTGGCAAAATATCCGATTAAGAAGATTGGTGGTAGCGTTGAGAAGGAAATAAAAGAGGTTGTAACGAAGAATGCGGAAAATAACCAGATAAAGGGCGACACTTTTAAAGCTATAGAATATGTAAAATTAAATCAGCTTGAAAAAGAGAAGATTGGTGAAGTTGAGAAAAATAACGACGCTATTAACGCTGTCTGGGGTAAGGTTGCTGCACTAGATACACTCAGCGGAATCTGGACAGGTGGCTTTGCGACGGTACTGTTTACAGGAGTGACCTTTGGTCTTGGCGCCCTTCTAATTATGAATGGCAGAGGACTGACAGTAGGTAAGTTGGTTTCAGTAATTACTTACTGTGGTGTGCTGTATTCCTGTATAAATTCATTACTGCAGACAGATATAAGCAAGGCTAAGAATAACAGTGAGTATGAGAAGGTATTTTCTTTTCTTGATATGGAAGGGGAAAGAGAAGATAATGAAAGCAAGGTTCCATTTAAAATGGAAAAAGGAATATTCTGTAAAAACCTTACCTTCTCATATCCTGATAAGAATCCGATCTTAAAGGACATTACATTATCTTTTAAGAAGGGAGAATGGACGGGTATAGTCGGACCATCCGGAAGCGGTAAATCGACATTGCTAAAGCTAATGTGTAAGCTTTACGAAGCCCCGAGAGGAGAGTTATATATCGATGATACTGACATAAATGATATTAACGCATTTTCAATCAGGGAAAATGTAGCTAAAATAAGCCAGGACATATTCCTCTTTCCGGGGACAATTCTTGAGAATATGAAACTTGTCTGCCCATCGGCTACACTTGAAGAGATAAATCGAGTACTGGATATTGCTTGCCTGTCGGATTTTATTGCGAGATTATCAAATGGTATTAAAACTGACGTAGGCGAAGCCGGAAAACTTATCAGCGGTGGAGAGAAGCAGCGCCTGTCGATAGCCATTGGCCTCCTAAGGAAAACAAAGGTCTTGTTACTTGATGAAGTATCATCTAGCCTTGATTCCGAAACAGAGGAAAAGCTCGCTCGGAATCTGCATGGACTTGCTAAGGAAGGATATACCATAATATCCATAAGCCATAAGCGCGAGTTCCTGACCTATGCCGATAAGATAATAGACTTCGGAGAGAACTAAGAATCCTGAGACAGTCACCAGCAGCAAAGCTGCGAGTGACTGTCACGGGATTGATAAGCGCCCAAATAAATATGTTGACAGAAGGATAACTTTGTGATATAATACATACTAACGGTATGTAAGGAGGCGTACATGGCAAGAAACAAGTATCCGGAACAGACGGTCGAGATGATTTTGGATGTGGCTGAACGCCTGTTTCTTGAAAAAGGTTATGAGAAGACTACCATTCAGGATATAGTGGACAATATGAATGGTATGACGAAAGGAGCAATCTACCATCATTTTAAGGGGAAGGAAGAGATTCTTACGGCAGTTGAGAGCAGAATCACACTGAGAGATAATCCCTTCGAAACCGTAAAAGATGATAAGAGTCTTAGCGGACTCGAGAAACTTCGTAAAGTAATAAACAATAATCAGGCAAGGCAGTCAGATAATGCTCATGTACGGTAAGGAAGCAAGCAACCGAAAACAATAGATAGACCGCCAGCACTACACTATTCCGAACCAAAGACCAAAAGATAAGCATTTTGAGAAAATCTAAACTTTTGGATTTTCCTA
>Ga0256404_1003461_pt1 | contig 32056 bp, 21 predicted proteins | sample RumenRJG_01DNA_FD_185990 | JGI IMG/M metagenome (GOLD analysis project Ga0256404, IMG submission 185990) | Bovine rumen microbial communities from Lethbridge, Alberta, Canada - RJG_01 | ecosystem: Host-associated > Mammals > Digestive system > Stomach > Rumen | place: Canada: Alberta | collected...
TCACGGAAGGATATGTCAACAAACTGAAGGCCGTGAAGCGCATGATGTATGGCAGGGCAGGCATCAAACTCTTAAAAAGAAAACTTGTACTGGAGCATGTACTCTTCAACTAAATTGCAGAAGAACCACCGTATTCAGGAAAAGACAGGCAGGGTGGGTGTTTATGGCAGCCATCGATGACAAATGACAGATGACAGTTTCCAGAAATCAAGTTGCAATTATAGTTAGTATTATATATATTATAATATATATAATACTAATACTCTCTATACTCTCAAATTCAATAAACTGTCATCTGTCATACTGTCATTTGTCAACAGTAAAATTAAGCTTCGTAACTTTGGTTGTAAGGGCATGAATCCCCTAAAATAAACTGTAAAACACACCCATTGACAATTTATCCCATAAAAGATTTGGTAGTTCAAGTATATTTTCATAATTTTGCATTCAGATCAAGAATAATGCGTTATGGGGCAATTAGCATTTTTGCAGATGTTCATTTTGGTTGCGATTTCTATTGACGCCAATGATAATCGTCGGCATGTGCATGTGTTTCGCAAAGGTAAACGTCATCAGCATTCGCTGGCAAAAATCTGGATAGAACGCAATGGTCAGCAATGCGTGGAAATAGCAGAGTCAGAACTATCTGCTAAAGATAACGAGATGATAGTGGCCGCCATAAATCGTCACTGGGAGTCCATCAATGACCAGGTGACCAAGGCATTCAACGGAGAAAAGACAGTTTCAATCAATATTGAGAAATAAATAGGAGGACAACGAGAGATGTGCAAGATGAAAGATGTCAACGTGGGTATCAAGGATCTGAACTTCAGGTATCGTCGCGGCAAGATGCTGGTGCGTCTGACCGATGGCCGTGAGGTGCTGATACCCGTCAGTTTCTTCCCTGACATTCAGCAGATGCCAGTGAAGGAGCGCGAGAAATGGATGGTGCTCGATGACCAGTATTTTACGTTTGAGAACATGACGCGGGTCTATTCCGTGCTCGACTTGCTGAAAGTAGCCTGATGAAAAAATCTCGCAGGAGCAGCAGGTGATAATGTACTTCGCAACAGAGAGCGCACAGAGGACTGCCCCTTTGTGTGCTTTATGTTAAATGAAAACGGATACTATACAGCCCCAGAAAGCGAGGATAACAAGAATGGTGTCGACACGCGGGCAGGAGTACTTTTTAGGGCGTGAAACAGTCTGTAGGTGCTGTCTGGCTATCTGGGCATCGGGCGCAGTGCGTATGTAAACGAGGAGTGCAAAGTGCGTACAGTGTGGGATGACAAGGAAGAAAAGGTGGTAATTCTGCGTTGTTGATGTGGTGGAGGCACTGACAGACAGTGTAACCCCAACTGACTATTTCAACAAATGAAGAAGCGTGACCATAAGGGCTTCAATGCTCAGACGCAAGTGGCAAGGGAAGGCGGCAGTGTGGGTGAGCTGAGAAACAGCAGAAGAGAATATTGGAGGATAGTACCAATGGCAGAAAGTTGATGAAATCAACATTTTTTGCAGGTTTTCGTCCGGATAGGTTTCTTATTCAGAAAATTTTTGTATTTTTGCAACGTCAATGACTGCGCTTCGGCGAGCGGGCAGGGACGCGACAAATATTAGAGACAAGATTTGAGAAGTTATGGCAAAGATTTATAGTCCATCAGAATTTCTGAAAGAGAAGAAACTCCGCGAAATACCCGTGGAGAAAGATCTTCTGGAGAAGTTCAGGGAAGCCCTCTCAAACCATTTGCCGCCCAAGCCCGACAATGGTCCTGAATCAAACTACGAGGACAACGTAAAGGCTCTGTTGGAAGACACTTTTTACAAAGGCAAGAACAAGATAGCTCGGAGACAAGATGTCAATACGGACTTGAACATCTTCGAGGACAATACCACATTATCATTGCCTGTAGTGCTGATAGAGATGAAAAAGCCCTCGGAGAAAGGTGAAATGTTGAGGGAAGATGACCTGAACCGCAAGGCACTCCACGAACTGATACTCTATTATCTGACAGAACTGCTGGACAATCGTCACAACAATGCCATACGCTATTTGATAGCCTCCAATGGCTACGACTGGTATGTTTTTGAAGAGAGCATGTTCCGCAGGCTATTTAATTCAAAGAAGTTTATACAGGAATACAGAAAGGTCAACCCCCAGGAGGCTAAGCTGTATAAAGAAACAACCAGAGACTTCTATGCCTATGTGGCAAAGGAAATCGGTGATGAAGGTTTGACGGACAAGATGGCGTGCATCTACTTCTCTTTGAAAGACTGGGACAAGATGAGCAATCAGCGGCTGTCCGCGATTTGCAAACTGCTGTCTCCCTATTTCCTCCTTGGCAAGCGTCGCCTTGACCCTAATGATATGAACGATGCCTTCTATAAGGAGTTGCTCTACATCATTGGTCTTGAAGAAAAGAGTGAAAAAGGCAATGTTACCATTCAACGTTTGCCTGAGGGCTATCGTGAACAGGGATCGCTGATAGAGAGCACGCTGTCGTGTTTGGCAGCACATGACCAGTTCACTGAGGATGAGAGATACGATGCAGCCCTGGAGTTGGTTCTGACATGGGTTAACCGGCTGCTGTTCATCAAGTTGGTAGAATCGCAAGTAATCAGTTTCAACCCTTGGGATGATGTATCAAAACACCGCTTCTTCAATGAAGAAAAGATAAAGGACTTCCTGAATATTGACGACTTGTTCTTCAAGGTTCTTGCACTTCCATTGGAGGATCGTGATGACGATGTGAACAGGCAGTTTGCGGCAGTACCCTACCTGAACAGCAAGTTGTTTGAGTGTACCTATCTGGAGCGTCGTCTCAGTACCAGAATTTCCAACTTGAAGGTAAAAGACATCAGACCCTACAAGAATACTGTCGTTACAGACAGTGCCGGAAGGAGAGCAAAAGCCCCATTGAGCAACATTGGCTATCTGATAGCATTCCTGGCCAGCTATAACTTTGGCGAGGCAAGGAAAGACGACACGAGGGAACTTATCAATGCCTCTGTGCTTGGCAAGATTTTTGAGAAAATCAACGGCTATAGAGATGGTGCCGTATTCACTCCCGCTTCAATTACCAACTTTATATGCAAGGAGACATTGGAGCGCGCCGTGATAGATAAGCTCAACCAGCGGCTGGAATGCCAGTGCCAGAACTTGCAGGAACTGAAAAGCCACATCCCCGCCGAGAAGTCGCGCATGGTCAGTGATGCTATCAATGAACTCCGCGTGTGCGACCCTGCTGTCGGCAGCGGCCATTTTCTGGTCTCGGCTCTGAATCGATTGGTGGCCATCAAGGCGGAACTCGGCGTGCTGTTAGACGAAGATGACCAGCCGCTGACGTTCACTTACAACATCGCCGTCAACGAAGATGATGAACTGGAGGTGAAACGCGTGGGACAACATTTCTCTTACAAGAGGGGGGTGGACGAACTAACTCGTATTCAGAAAGCACTTTTCCAGGAGAAGGCTGCCATCATCAGACATTGTCTCTTTGGTGTTGATCTGAATCCCAAGTCGGTGGACATCTGCCAGCTACGATTATGGATAGAACTGCTGAAGAACGCCTACTACATTGGTGACCGGCTTGTGACGCTGCCCAATATTGATATCAACATCAAGCAGGGTGACAGTTTGCTTCATAATCTGCCACTCGATGCTGATATTACTTCGATTTTGAAGAAGCATTTAGTCTCCATCAGTACTTACAAGGAGGTGAACACCAACTACAAGACGGCTGACAAATCACAGCGCAGAAAGTATGACAAGATACTGAAGGACATACAGAAAAGCCTGCTCTACATAGCCAAGAACAAGGAAGACCGACTGTATAAGCGAAGAGAAAAGCTGGAAAAAAAGCTTGACAAGTTGGGCTTTATCGGCTATGTAAACCCGCTCTTTCACCATGAGGAGATAACCGATGAGAACACCAAGGCAGAGGTGGAAAAGATAGAGTCTGACTTAAAAAGGGTAAATGCTCAGATCAGCGAGCGCGAGCTCATCTATGAAAACGCTTTCGAATGGCGATATATGTTCCCCGACGTGCTTGCTGACGACGGACGTTTCGAGGGCTTTGACTGCATCATCGGCAACCCGCCCTATATCCAATTGCAGAAGATGGGTGGCGTAGTTGATGAGTATGGCAGTAAAGGCTATACATCGTTTGTCCGCACGGGCGACATCTGCGTGCTTTTCTACGAATGGTGCATGAGTCTGCTCCGCAAGGGCGGATACCTGACATTTATCACCACCAACGCATGGATGCGGGCCGACTATGGCAAGAAACTGCAGAAGTTCTTCGAGCATAGCGATGTCAATCCGATGATGTTGATAGACTTCTTCACCTTTCAGGTATTTCGGGAAGTTACCATCCGTACAAATATCCTGATGCTGCAGAAAGCTGAGAATCAGAATTGGCTGATGACTTGCAGGGTGGAGGACAACAAGTCGTTTAAGCTGAAGGACGTTGGGAGGTTCTATAACGAAAACAAGAAGGAATATTCGTTCGCTGGCAGAACACCTTGGGTGTTCCGTGATGAAGAGAAAGAAGCGTTTATTCGTTCCATAAAATCTCAAGGAAAACCACTTGCTGAGTGGGGCGTGAAAATCAATTATGGTATAAAGACCGGCTGTCATGATGCATTTTGGATATCATCAGAGCAGTATCAGGCGATGGTCTCTGAAGACGAGCGTTGCAAAGAGATTCTTGTGCCCCACCTTCGTGGCCGCAACATCAAGCAGTATCAGATAAACTGGGAGGGATTCTACCTTATTAATAGTCATAACGGATTGAAAGAAGAGAATCTCGCCCCTATCGACATCAACGACTACAGGCCTGTTAAAGAGCATCTTGACACCTTCTATGAAAGGATCGAAAAAAGAGCGGATAAAGGTGATACCCCCTACAACCTGCGTAATTGTGCTTATCTGAGAGATTTGGAAAAGAAGAAAATTATTTATCCTAACCTGACTACTCAGTTAGGCTTCTATTTAGATACAGAAGGATACTATGTCAACGAGAAAGCCTACATGATTGTGGGCCGTCACCTTGGCTACCTGACGGCATTCTTCAATTCCGCTCTTTTCAGATATTGCTTCACCGACGATTTCCCAATTATACAAGGGGGAGGTCGCGAGCTACGCAAAAATGTCTTTGAGCGCATCCCCATCAAGGACGTCACCGATGAAGAGGATGCCGAATACGAGCGCCGGGTGATGGAAATCCAGCAGATGAGACGCGATGGGCTCTCAACCTTGGAAAAAGAGCATGAACTGGACAGGATGATTTCTGCTCATTATGGTATAACCGAATCAGATCAACAACAGAAAATATGCAGACACATCTTTTGAAACTTGAACCGCCTTACAGGTTCATATTCGACGAGAAATACGGCAGGACGGGCAAGGTGATTGCCGTCTTGCTGAAGGAAACAGACGACCCCGAAGACCCTGAGTACGGCAGGACTGTCTCCGTGCCCATCGTTGACTTGGCGTACACCTGGGACGGCACTGACCTAGCCGACTGCACGGTGCTGTGCGACGAGTTCGCACCCCGCATCTCGTTCGAAAGGTTTATCAGTTGCCTCATGACGGTTCCTAAGAGCATGTGGTTCCCCAACGGACTTTTCTCCGTATATAGCTTCGGCAGTCAGCTCACCGACCTCGGCATCCGGGTCTTGTTTCCCTGTGAGGGCGAGACGGAGGGGCAGTTCGACGTGACGATGAAAACCGACCTCCACTTGGGCATCGACAAGGGTGAATATTGGGTAGAGAACAGCTTCGGCGGCTTTTTCTTCAATGGGCGCTATCAGTCGCGCGAGGCATTGCGCTCGGCCATTCTCACGCGCCGCAACGATTACTACAGGGCATTCCCGCGTAAGACCTTCCGCATCAGGCTGATGACGGACAATGCTGACTTCAAGGACTTGGTGGAGGAAATCAACAATACGCCTTACGAACGTGATGAGTGACCTGGAGGAGTTTGAGGGAGAAAGCCTCCCGGTCAGATACTGTCTTGAGGAGGCTATGTCGTGCCCGGAGTATCGTGATGCGATGCCGCTGGAGCGTCTGCTCTCGCGCTATTTCTTTATGCGGGGCGACGTGCGGCTGGGGTCGCTCGTCTCGGATGTAATCCGCCGTCACTTCACGCCGCCGGAGCGTTTCCAGCGTGCCCTGCTGGACGATGCTGAGGCCAAGGAGATCGTAGCCGGCATGATCCAGTCGGGCATGATAGACGGGCAGTATCATTTTGTGGCGGTTTACAGAGTGTTGTCCGACTTCTGCAACTTCCCCAAGGAGATCACTTCGTTCTGCCACAAGATCATCGGATACGGTCTGGAGCTGAAGGGTGAGCGGCTGGAATATAAAAGCTTGTACCAGTCGGTGCAAAAAGGTATCAACGCGCACCCCGTGCTGCCCATGAAATATAAGAGGTGGACGGAGTATCAGATTAAGGATGGGGAGCGCGCCTCTACGTTTCTGCGCCAGAAGGCAGTGGCCGACCATCTGGTGAAGATTCTGCGTGAGAGAAAAATACTCCTGACAGAGTAAAAACACATCATCTTACTATCTTTTTTACGATGCGAAGTAGGTATTCGCATCGTATTTTTTTTATGCCTAATTTTGCATTCGGAAACAAAAGACCACGGGCTCTATAAACCCCGACTGGGTGAGTTCCAAGAAGTAAAATTAGTATTAACCCTGAGTTGAAGCGGTAGGAGGATATTCTCGAGTAAATGGCCAAAGATTCTGAAACCTTCCGACTCGCAAAAAACAACTCTAAAAAGATGAATACAACAAAAAGCAATTACAAACAGCAGATTCTGAACGATGTCCAGATGGATACTCAGACAACATTCATGGCGGGGGGCGACATTAACATCCACGTCTGCCCGTGGGAGTTGGACAAAGCTCCCGTGACTGCCAACGGCAAGCCGATCGTGCGCTATCGCGCTGGTGTGATGGTGGTGGACGAAGGCCGTATGGTGGTGAAACGCGTGCGCGAGGGACTGAAAGGACCCAAGTATGAGGTGATCTACCAAACTGCGCATGCCGATGTGAAGCGCACGCGAGAGATGAACCACGGACAGCGCGGATGCCTGAAGGTGGAGTTCCGTTTTCCACGACGCTACCCGCTCTCGCTGATGACGAGCCTCTTCTGCGAGGAGTCCGAGGAAATCATGTGTTACTTTAATTCGAGAAAGGAGGAAGCCGTATGGTAAAGAGACTCATAGCACTGAACACGAAGCACTTCGCCGACCGCTCGAAGAACAATCGGGGATACGCTGAGACACAGAGTTCGGAGCAGCTTGACGAACTGCTCCGCCAGGAGTGGCTCAGAAGAGACGTGGCCGACATCCGCAGCGGTAAGGAAGAGAAAAAAGACTGGCTGCCCTTCATCTGCCCGCACTACACGGCGTTCAAGGACAACCATCGGGCGCAGGATGCCATCATCCCCGAGGCGTTCACCTTTATGACCTGTGTGGACATCGACAACCCGAAGTTGGTGCGCCAGGCATTTGCAAAGGCGCTGGAGGTGAACAAGGATGAGATGTCGGAGTGGCAGGACATGGTGCTCAGGTTGGCACGTTCGGCTCGAGACAAAGGTCACATCTATATCCGTATCCCCAAGGGCATGACCATCGAGGAGGCGCAGCGGGCCTTCTGCGAGGAGATAGGCTTCGATGCCGATGAACTGCTGGACGCATCGTGCAGGACACCGGAGCGCTATATCTACGTGACGGGCATCGATCAGGAGGTATTCCGCTCGGAGCACTGGCTGGAACCCATCGAGGGCGAGGAGTTAAAGGAGCGCCGCGAGGCTTATCTCGAGCGCGGGCTCGATGTGGACGGGAGGCCGCTGGCTGGCGCAGCCGTTCCCCTCCCTTCAAGGGGAGGGGTAAGGGGTGGGGTCTGTAACTCTGCCGCCAGCAAAGGTCCTGTAAATAATGATAATACTGTCCCCACCCCCAACCCCTCCCCTACAGGGGCGGGGAGTGATTACACGGAGGCTGATGCCCGCACCCTATATATCTTCGATGCCTGCATGAAGGAGGCGGAACTGACTCCCGACGTGCTCATCGTGGAGGGTCATCGGCATGAGGCACTGAAGAGCATCCTCTCCGTGGGGGCCACGCAGCTGCTGAAGAAGGAGGAACTCCTTGGGGTGCTCCAGGTGCGCATGGCGCAGAACTGGCAGGACAAGAATATCCAGACACTGGTGGATGACTTCTATTCCAAGTACTATGATCCTAATCAGAAGATGTCGCAGTTTCAGCGCAAGGTGTTGGCCAAGTCGCTACGATTAAGTGAAAAGTTAAAAGTGAAGAGTGAAAAATTTGCTTCCGCACAGGAAGAAGCCCCAGACTCATCAACAAACACCCAGACCTTGTCGCCAGAAATGCCCAAGAAACTACCGAAGGTAGTACAGCTGTTAGTGTCAAAGACTCCCGACATCTACCGTCCTGCTGTGGCTCACGCTATCTTTCCTTCGTTGGGCGCCCATCTGTGGAAGGTGCGCTTCCCGTATATCGACAATGTGATGCACGAAGCTACGTTCATGAACGTGCTGATGGCGGGAACCGGTGCCGGAAAGGACTGTATCTCGCAACCCATCAACCACATCATGGCCGACATCCGCCGTCGTGATGCCGAGAACCTGAAGCGCGAGGCTGACTGGAAGAAGGAGGTGAACTCGAAGGGCTCGAACAAGGACAAGCGGCAGAGGCCTGAAGGACTGGTGATTCAGGAGGTTGACCCCGACATGACCAACCCAGCCTTCGTGATGCGCATGGCCGAGGCCGACGAGCACTTTCTCTATACGAAGATGAACGAGATAGACCAGTTTGATGCCCTGCGCGGTTCGGCCCGAGGCTCACAGCAGTTTCAGATTATGTGCCTGGCCTTCGACCCCGACAACCGCTACGGTCAGACACGTGTAGGCACTCAGAGCGTGACGGAGAAGGTGTGCATCCGATTCAACTGGAATGCCGCCACAACCATCCAGAAGGGGCAGAAATACTTTTCGCGGGTGCTGACCGACGGGCCCATCTCGCGCATCAACTTCTGCACCATCCCCGAGCGTGAAATCGGAGCCGACATGCCCGTGTATGGCACTTACGATGCAGGCTTCGACGAGGAACTGCGTCCATACATCGACCGCCTCTGCCGCGCATCTGGAGTGATAGACTGTCAGCAGGCTTTCCGGCTGGCCAAGAAGTTGAAAGATGAGTGCGCTGAGTTTGCCCGGCTGTCGCAGAGTCGCGTGTATGAGAACCTCTCGTTCCGCGCCAACGTGATTGCCTACTTGAAGGCCTGCGTGCTCTACATCTGCAACGACTACAAATGGTCGAAGGAGATAGAGGAGTTCGTGCGCTGGAGCCTACAGTATGATATGTACTGCAAGATGACATTCTTCGGCGAGGCCATCGAGAACGCCAATCGTCAGGCTGATGAACAGACTGGCCGCCGAGGCCCCCGAAACCTGCTGGAGCTGCTGCCCGCGACATTCACCCTGCACGATGCTGACCTCATCCGCCAGGCCAATGGCATGGACACGCGCGGCACCCGCAACATGCTCTCGCAGTGGGTGCATCGCGGCTACCTCTTACAGATGACAGATGACAGTTTTTCTAAAATCAAAAAGAAGTAACAACTATGGAACTGATACTGAAAAGAATTGCAAAACGTAAGACCTACACGATAGGCCGTCTGTATATCAGACAACAAGTGATGGATGAATACCTGCCCGGCACGGAAGATAAGTATTTCTGCGACACGCTGGAACCCACATGGCGCGACTACGAGCACGGGGCGTATAAAGTGAAGGGCCGCTCGGCCATCCCCGAAGGGCGCTATGCCGTGGTGATCTCGTACTCACCGAAGCTCAAACAATGGTTACCCATCCTGCTCGGTGTACCGAAGTTTGAGGGCATCCGCATCCATGCGGGTAACACGGCCAAGGACACTGAGGGCTGCATACTGGTAGGCCGCAATCAACGTGTGGGCGAGGTGCTTGAATCCCGCAAATGGCTCTACGAACTGAAACAGAAGATCGTGGAGGCGAAGGATAGGGGTGAGGCGGTGTGGATCACCATTAAGTGACGGAACTCGACGAAGTCAAGTAGATGTCTGCACCATGAAAACATCAACCCGGCACGGCCATCCATCGAGTGGTGGCGGTGCCGGGTGTTGTTTTGTTACTGTTGTTGTTTGTTACTTCAGATTCTTATTGAAAAAGTCTGCGAGCTTGTCCCAAGGGATCAGGTTCTTGGGTTCGCCCTTGCCAACGAGTTCGGTATAGCCGCCGTCATAGAGGTCGCAATGCGATGCACCGGGGATGATGAGCAACTCTTTGTTCTCAGGATTGGGATTAGGCTTGCCCACGACATTATACCCCTCGGCCTTGCCGTCCACCATGTAGTGGTAGGCAGCCTCGCCGAAGTAGCGTGAGTGGGCTTTCTCACCGTGCATCACGAGGACGGCCGAGCGGATCTCGTTGATGTAGTAGAGGAAGCGGCTGTTGGCGTATGCCTGGGTGCCGATGGCGCGCCAGCCGTCGTTCGAGTTGCCGCTGCGCTTGTGATAGCCACGTGGGGTGATGTAGTAGTCGTAGTAATCTTTCACGAACTGCGGGGCATCGGCAGGCAGAGGATTCACCACACCGCCAGCCATCGCCATCGGGTCGGCGAGTCGCTGCTTGGCCATGGCCTCGCGGGCAGCATGGCGCGACTCCTCCTTGTCTTCCGAGTCAAAGTACCCGTTGCCGCTGACGCGTGTCATATCGTACATCGTCGAGGCCACCGTAGCCTTGATACGTGTGTCGGCAGCGGCAGCATTGAGGGCGATGCCTCCCCATCCGCAGATACCGATAATACCAATCTTCGCAGAATCCACATTCTCCTGACGCGACAGGAAGTCAACAGCCGCCATGAAGTCCTCGGTGTTGATGTCGGGCGATGCTGTGCGCCTCGGTTCGCCACTGCTCTCCCCCGTATAGGAAGGGTCGAAGGCCAGTGCCACGAAACCGCGTTCGGCCATGCGCATGGCATAGAGACCGCTCGACTGCTCCTTGCAGGCTCCAAAGGGGCCGCTGACGGCAATGGCCGCCATCTTTCCATGACCATCCTTCGGCTCATAGAGGTCGGCTGCGAGGGTCAGCCCATACTGTGTTTTGAATGTCACCTTCCGGTGGTTCACCTTGTCGCTCAGTGGGAATACCTTGTCCCACTCCTGCGTTAGATTCAATGTTGTATCCATACTGTTGTTGTTTTGATTATCCATTTTCTGGTTGCATGCCGTGATGACCAAGGCTGTAAGCATTGTTACGAATACTGTTTTTTTCATTCTGTTTCGTTTTAGAGGTTTTGTTTGCAAAGGTACAAACATTTTTCCATATAGATACCACATAAAAGGAATCAATTCCTACCAATTTTGCATTTCTTTGTACATCGCCCTTTTGATTTTTTGTATAAATGTTGTCGGTTGTGGTGATATAAGAAAAAATAATTAAAAACTGTTGTATAAATAAAACACGGTGAGCGCAAAAGAGAGTTTTTCCATATTATTTCATTACCTTTGTGCCGTTTTAAACCACTAAACAATCATTAGGAATGTACAGATGGATGTCTTTAGCAGCAATCATGCTATTTGCCATGGTAGGCCGCGCGCAGGATTTACAGCTCAATGATCTTGAATATTTCGAGCGACAAGGTGTGAACGTATTGGTGTTCAGTAACAGCTTTAACGGAGGGTTCAACGATGAGAAGAACTCAGGAATAGAAATCATCCACCATGGGGTGAGAACCATTCAGGGTGGGGCGGTGCGACTGAACAACACCCCCGAGCAGTGGGATCTTGTGCCGAAGATGATAAACCGTGTGGTGGATAAGGAAAAGAACAGCATTGAAGTGGCACTGCGCTACGATGACTACGATTTTGACAGTAGGGTAGTGGTGACCGCCAAGGGTAAAGCTGTGGAGATTGCTGTGTGGTTAGACAAGCCCGTCCCCGAGAAACTGGCAGGCGAGGCAGGGTTCAACTTAGAGTTCCTCCCTTCGCAGTATTGGCTGAAGACATTCGTGATGGACGGGCGTCTGAATCGTTTCCCACGTTATGCAACGAGTGAGACCGTGACCCGTCCGAATGCTGAGAAACCACGGCAATTCAAAGGCTTCAAGACATACGATGACCGTGGCACCGATCGTTTCATCGATCCCAAGCCCATAGAGACAGGCCATTCCATCCTGATGGCTACGGATGCTCCTGAAAGGATGATCATGATCAGCAGTGATGATGCCGAACTGAAACTGTACGACGGTCGTGTACTGGCACAGAACGGCTGGTATGTGCTGCGCAGTGTACTGCCCGCCAACAAAACGGGTAAGGTGGTGACATGGACAGTAGAACCACATGCCGTAGAGAACTGGATACGCGAGCCGAATATCGGATTCTCGCAGGTGGGCTATGTTCCCGAGCAGCCGAAGGTGGCTGTCATCGAACTCGATAAAGCCGACAAGATCCGTCCTACAGCCACGCTGTATCGTATCAATGAGCAGGGACGTGCCGAGGTGGCCTATCAGGGCAACACCCAGTTCTGGGGACCGTATTTCAAGTATAACTACGTGAAATTCGATTTCTCCTCCGTGCGCCAGCCGGGTGTTTATTTCATCCAATACGGCGACACGAAAACCAATGATTTCCTGATCGACGAGCATGTCTATGACAAGATCACCGATGCTACCACCGACGTATGGGTGCCGATCCACATGAACCACATGTATGTGAACGAGGGCTACCGGGTGTGGCATGGCGAGCCTTTCAAGGAGGGTTACCTGCAGGCACCGCCCAGCGATCATTTTGACCTGCACTCGCAGGGTGCTTCCACCGACACGAAATACAAGCCCTACGAACTCATTCCAGGTCTGAACATCGGAGGATTCTTCGATGCCGGCGACTTCGATATCGAGACAGGATCGAACATCAACGTGGTGCAGAATTTCGTCAGGACCTGGGAACTGTTCAAGCCCCAGCGTGACGAGACCTTCGTGAGTCAGCAGCAGCGATATGTTGACTTGCATCGACCCGACGGAGTGCCCGATATCCTGCAGTTCATCGAGCATGGCACATTGAATCTGGTGGCACAGGCAGAGCAGATCGGACACATGGCATCCACGCTGTCGAACTCAGTTCTCGACAACTACCACCATTTAGGCGATGCCGCCAGCATCACCGATGGCCTGCACTATGACCGCAGTCTGAAACCCTATGAGGTATCTGCAGATGGGAAATCCAGCGGCACGCCCGATGACATGTGGGCATTTACCACCCGTAATCCTTCTCTTGACTTCCGCGCCGCCACCATGTTTGCCGCTGCCAGCAGGGCCTTGGAAGGCTATAACGACGATCTGGCCCAGCGTGCACTCACCCAATCGAAACGTCTGATGCAGGAGGCAACGGAGCTGAAGAAGAAACGTCAGCAGCGTTTTGCTCAGGCAGAAGCAGACTTCAACGGGCTTGACAGCACTGTAAACAATAACAACACCAACAATGCCAACCGCCGACCGCGTAACCGCCGGCGTTTCCAGCAGATGGACGATATGGCCACCAACCTGCAGCTCTATGGAGCCACGCGCGAACAGCAATACCTTGACAAATTCCAAGCTCAGATATGGGAAGCCCTTGACTGGAACGTGTCGCAGAATATGCAGACAGCCTTGGATGCCGTTCCTTATATGGATGAGGCCTATCGGGTGAAACTGCGTCCGTATGTGGAGCAGTACAAGACCTACATCGAGAGCTTTGACAAGAATAACCCCTATGGTGTGCCTATCGGGTTAGGAAACTGGGCAGGTGTGAATGCAGTACTGAACTTCGGCATCACCGTATGTTTCGCCAATCTCTATTATCCGGAGATCATCAAGAAAGACGAGATCTATCGTGTGGCCAACTGGCTCTATGGCTGTCATCCCTATCATAACTACTCATTTGTAGCTGTGGTGGGAGCCGCCCGTCCCAAGGCCGTGTTCTATGGGAACAACCGTGCTGACTTCTCTTTCATACCTGGTAATGTCGCACCCGGATTGCTTTTCCGCAAGCCCGACCACTTCGAGAACTTCGACGACTGGCCATTCCTTTGGGGACAGAACGAGGGAACGATTGCCGGCAACACCCAGTATGTGATTTTCGGATCGGCATTCAAAGACCGGGTAAAAGAGAAATGATGCCCTGAATGGATGATGCGTCATCCTTATTACGATTGATCATGAGACAAATAAAACTATTCCTTTGCATTGTATGTGTATGGTTGGCCCAGAGCATTTGGGCACAGTCGGATAACCCTGTACTCACCATCAGTGGACGACTGCACGACACAGAGATGAAAGAACCGGTGGCACAGGCCACCATCCAACTGTTCCTGACCTCCGACAGCTCCTTTGTGGGAGGAACGGTCAGCAACGAGAAAGGTGCCTTCTCTGTGGAAGCACCGTCGGCAGGGAGCTACCGACTGAAAATCTCTTCTGTCGGCTATCAGACCATCGAGCGGGAGGTGACTCTCCGCCGCAACCAGAATGAAGACCTCGGTAACCTGCAGATGTCGTCAGAGACCGTGATGCTGAAAGAAACGGTAGTCACGGCACGGGTGTCCCCGGTGATTGTGAAGAAAGACACGTTGGTGTACAGTCCGGAGGCTTTCCGTACCCCTGAGGGCTCGGCCATCGAAGAACTCATCAAACGTATTCCGGGAGCCGAAGTGGATGAAGACGGAAACATCACCATCAACGGTAAGGAGGTGAAGAAGATTCTGGTGGATGGTAAGGAGTTCATGCTTGGTGATGTAGAGACAGCCCTGAAGAACCTTCCTGTCAGCATCATCCAGAATGTGAAATTCTACGACGAGCAGAGCGATCAGGCACGTATCACCGGCATTGACGACGGTAACAAGGAGGCGGTGCTCGACTTCTCGGTGAAGAAGGGGATGAACCGCGGATACATGACCAACCTCGACTTGGCGGGCGGTACCAAGCACCGTTATGCCTCGCGCGCCATGGCCAGTCATTTCACCGACAAGATGCGAATGGTGGTGCTGGGGAATTTCAACAACAAGGAGGAGAATGCAGGATGGTGGAACCGCAGAGGACTGAATGCCCGCAAGATGCTGGGGTCGAACCTGAACTACGACGATGGGGAGAAGCTGAAGCTGGATCTCAATATCCGGTGGCGCCACAACGATGGTGACAACCAGAACGAGAATGCCAGCGAGAATATCTACAGTGAGAACTACCGTACATTCTCGAACAGCATCTCGAAGAATTTCTCCAGAAGCAACACCTGGAGCGGGAATGCCCGAATGGAATGGAAACCCGATACGCTGACCAATATCATGATGCGTGCCAACGGCAGTGTGGGTACCTCCGACGGTACCGGCACTTCTCTGTCAGCCATCTTCAGTGAAGATCCTTATCTCTATGTTGACCAACCCTTAGACGAGATTCTCACACCCTCAGACAAGCTCTTGCCCGTGATGGTGAACAGCAGTCAGTCGGCCAGTCTTTCCTACGGAGAGAACAAGAACGTTTGGGGTATGCTGCAGCTCTACCGGCGACTGAATCCCCGTGGTAGGAATATCATGCTGCGGCTCGAAGGCAGTATGGGCAGTAACGAGAACAGGAGTGCATCGGATAACAGCGTCCATCTCTTCCGTGTCAAAGACCAATCAGGACAGGACTCCACCTACTACACCGCCCGTTACCACACCACACCCACCGACAACAACGGCTACGTGGTGAGCACTACCTATAGTGAGCCGCTGTGGAAAGGTGCCCATCTGCAGGCCAACTACGAACTGAGATACAGTATGAACAAGAGCGACCGCAAGACGTTCGATTTCAGTAGGCAGCCGCAAGATATCTTCGCGGGGATCTCTCCGGAGTACCGTGAGTGGAACCCCTGGCTCTCGACAGTCAACGACCGGTTGGATTCCTTCCTCGACCGTTCGCTGAGCCGCTACTCTGAATACAGGAACTACACCCATAATATCCGTCTCACCCTGAGACATAAGGAGGAGAACTACGACTATAATATCGGCTTCTTGGTACAGCCCCAGCACTCCAACTTCATACAAGACTACAGGGGCATCCATGTGGATACCGTCAGGAACGTGACCAACCTGACGCCCACGCTCGACTATCACTATAAGTTCAGTGAGCAGAGTAACCTGTGGATACACTACCGGGGAGACACACGACAGCCGGAGATCACACAGCTGCTTGATATCACAGACGACTCCAACCCTCTGTATATCACGCAGGGTAACCCCGGACTGAAGCCTCAGTTCACCAATTCGCTGAACACCTATTACAACACCTATATCCAACGATATAAGCGGAGCATCGTGGCGTATGTGAACTATCGTCATATCAGCAACAGCATCTCCAACCTCGTGAGATATGATGCCAAAACGGGAGGAAGCATCTCACGACCGGAGAACATCAACGGTAACTGGAACATCAACGGAGGATTTACCTTCAACACCGCTCTCGACTCTGCCGCTCACTGGAATGTGGGCACCGATACCCGGGTGCGATACAACAACTTCGTGAGCTATGTGGCACAGCAACAGGCCGATGCCAAGAAGAACACCACGAAGAGCGTCAACGTGAACGAACGCATCACGGCAGGTTTCCGAAACGAGTGGTTGGAGATCACGCTGGACGGACAGGTCAATTACCAGCATTCGCGCAACGAACTGCAGCCCAATGCCAATGTCGACACCTGGCAGTTCAACTATGGAGGACAGTTCCTGGTACACCTGCCCATGGACTTCGAGGTGAGCAGTAACCTGCACGAGAGAAGCAGGAGGGGATACAACGATCCGACGATGAATACCAACGAGCTGATCTGGAACGGACAGGTCTCGAAGACATTCCTGAAGAACAAATCTCTTGTCGTTGCCCTGAACTTCTATGACCTGCTCGGACAACAAAGCAACTTCGACCAATGGGTGAATGCCACTGGCCGAAGCGATACGAAATACAACAGCGTGAACAGTTATGCCATGCTGCATGTGCGCTACCGACTGAATATGTTCGGTGGGAAACTGGATACGGAAGGACGTTACGAAAAGAAATGGGGAAACAGGGACCGTCGGGGATAATCCGGTATAGGTCCTGACCCCCCAACAGTCTTATCCTTGCAGCTGTGCCTTCGCCTCTTCTAAGGTGGCGATGACACGGTCGCACCATGCATCGAACTCCGGATCTTCCTGTCGGCACTCCTCATGCGACAGCACATATTGTATGCACCGACGTACCCCTTCCTCAAAACGGATACGGGCTTGGTATCCAGGAACGGCACGTTTCAGCTTGGTACAATCGAACACCACCGTCACAGCCTTGTCGCCCAAGAGGTTGCCCTCCACGTCATATTCCTTCGGTGCTACGGCTCTCAGGAATTCCGATGAGATATAATAGGGCTTGAATGGCACATGGAGTGCATCGGCCACGGCCTGATAGATCTGGTTCCACGAAAGTGACTCGTCTGACATGATCTGGAATGCCTCGCCAATGGCCTTGGGATTGCCTAACAGTCCGATGAACCCGCGGGCAAAGTCTTCGTTGCACGTCATCGTCCACAGCGAACTGCCGTCACCATGTACGATCACGGGCTTCTCGTCGAGCATACGCTTCAGTACTTGCCAGCTGCCTTTGGTGCCATGGAATCCCACGGGCACGCTGCGTTCGCAGTAGGTATGACTGGGTCGGACGATGGTCACGGGGAACTGTTGCTCCCTGTAGTATTTCATCAAGAGTTCTTCACAGGCAATCTTATTGCGTGAATACTGCCAATGGGGGTTGGCGAGGGTCGTACCTTCAGTAATCACGTAGTTGCGTGCCGGTTTGTTATAGGCAGAGGCCGAGCTGATATAGACATATTGTCGGGTGCGGTTGGCAAACAGACGGTAGTCGCGTTCAACCTGTTCGGGAACGAAACCGATGAACTCGCATACGGCATCGAAGCGCATATCGCCGAGCAGTGCATCCACGGCTTTCTCGTCGTTGATGTCGGTCACAATCTGGTTTACGCCCTGCGGCACCTCATCCGATCGGTTACCACGGTTCAGTAACCACAGCTCATGTTCGCTCTCAGCCAGTTGTCGGGTAATGGCACTGCTGATGGTGCCTGTTCCTCCAATGAATAAAATTCTCATAGGTCTTTATTTTTTAGTGAATGAATTATCTCTTTTTTTTAGTGAATGAATAATCTCTGTGGGAGATGTTGATCACTGGTAGGTGATCTTTTGTACGATCTGTCCCGGATCCACGATGGTCAGCGTGACCACGTGTTGCTGGCGATGACGATCAAGAGGCAGTGTCAGGACGAATTCCTTTCTGTTCTCCAGTACCTGTATCTTCCATTCGCGCCCCCATTCCTTGAAGATGTTCTCGCAGACTTCAGCGTTACCATGGTCTGCGCTGACAGCGATACGGTTGCTCCGGGTTGTGGATACCGGCCACATGGGAACCATGGAAATGCAGAGCTGGATGGAGTCGGCATCAGCGGCCAGTGTTCCTTCTGGAAGGGGAATGTCGATACTGCCAGTGGTAGTCAGTTTGAGCGGCTCTCCTAACTGGAGTGCTTTCCAGTCGGTGCCGATACCATCGAGAAGACGGAAGGGTTCGTTCACGGTGAGTGATGCGAGGTTAATCTTGTGGGTGAATTCGGGATGCCGCTGGTTGTCTGGCAGCCGATAGGCGTCGGTAGGGGTGTCGGTGAACTCCGGCATCTGCTGATAGAGGGCTGTATATCCCGGTGGCACCTCCGAAATCATCTGATTCCACTTGCCGCCAAGCAGGGTGTTGTAGCGCTGAAGGAGTCGTTCAATCTCTCGCTGTGCATCTTTCGACTGCTCGGCAAACGATCGGTTGCCCGTTTCGTGGTTTGCCTGTGCATAGAGGAATTTGCGGTTCATCTGGTAAGCGGAGTGTACGGCATAGCCGAGCATCTCGAACAGGGCTGGTCGCCAATCGGGGTCTATCTCCTGTTCGATGGCATCGTAGGCGAAGCAGATGTCCTGATAGTCGATGAGCCGTTTTTGTGCCGTTCCGTCCTGGAAAGAGAAATCCGTGTCGTACAAACGGGCATATTCAGGTGTGTCCCATTCCATTTCATAGCCCATGAACTCCGGCTTGCGGTTCCAAGCCAGTTGGTAATAGTGGTCGAGAATAAACTGGAAGGTTGTTTGGTACTTCGCTCCGAACAGCCGGGAGAGCCATGAAGCCTGACAAGTGTTCGCATTGTCGTAGCTGAACGAGTTGAAATCGTATGCCATATCCATGAACATCTGCATCTCTATCTCCATCGGTTTGATATCGCCAACATTGAGCAGCCAGTAACGGTCGGCACCTGCATGGTATGCCTTCAGCAGCTCCTCGTACATCAGCATGGGGGCAGTGGTGGAGAGCCAAAGGTTGTCGTGGGGGACACCGCAGTAGCTCAGGTGATAATATACCCCGCTGCCGCCGCTACGTTGTTGCTCTTCCGGGTTGCTGACGCGCTTCATGTAGCCGTAGTTGTCGTCGGGCCATACGAGGGTGATGTCGTCGGGCACCCTGAGTCCGGCATCATAGATGTCGAGTGTTTCTTTGTAGGGCACGAAGATCTGCGGAATCTGGTCAGCCCTGCGCTGCTTGTATTTCTTCAGGATGTCACGCTGCTGTGCCATCACCTTCTCCAACGTGCGGGCACGGTCCTTGGGGTCGGTACTTCCCTTCATGGCCTCGTCGTGCAGACCGCGCATGCCCATCGTATAGATGTTGTCGTAGTGGGCAGTCTCGCGGATACGGTCGTCGAGCTTCTGCAGGATCCTGCTGCTGTTGGTCTCGTAGTTCCATTCACCATCGCGCTGCTTGTCCCATTCCGAGGGGGCCGCATTGTTGAAGAGCAAGGGCTCGCAATGACTGGTGGTGATCATGATACCCCATTTGTCGGCCATCATCTGACTCTCCGGGTGACTGTAAAAGGCACCTGTGCAAGTGTGCATGGCGGGTGCCAGCATATTTCCTTTCAGACGGAGGATCAGCTCGCAGACACGGTCGTAGGTCTTCGGACCGATATCCCCTAACTCTTTTTCGAAAGTCTGGGCGGCCCATGTCTTCATCCCCCAGTCCTCATCGTTGATGAAGATCCCACGGTATTTGACACTTGGCGACCTGCTCACCATATTCTCCCGATAGTCAAAGACTGTCTTGTTGGATTTGTCAATAGGCACATCGGCGAACCAATACCACGGATTCATGCCGATGGCTTCACTCACATGCAGCACCCCATAAGCCAGTCCTCTGGCGTCCGAACCGGTGATATAGAGGGTCTCGCTGTGAGAACGGCTCTTCTTAGTATCGATGGCAAATCGTTCCCAGCAGCCTTGTAACTCGCGGTGCTGACGGGTGTATCTCACCGTACCGATCACAATCTCACTGCCACGGTCTCGCCTTGTGCTTACAGTGGGTCTGGTGCCCGATACCCGTTTAATATCATCAGCCAATACCTGAGCCATGTGCTTCACCAAAGGAGCATCCCCCTCGGCATACACAATGGTAGCTTGGGTGAGGTCAAGAGCCATCAAGGGCATCCCAGTGCAGAGTACTGCCAAAATCATCAATCGTCTTTTCATGTATCTTTGTCAACTGGTGGAAAACGTAAGATATGCACCTGCAAAGATACAGATAAACGAGCACAATGCAAAGAAAAACGGATTGTTTTTTGTGTCATCGAGTGGAAGTACGGCTTCCTGATCTGACAATGACATGGCTTTTAAACTCCAAGAAGGGGAATATGCGGTAACAAAACAATTTGTTTTGTACTTGAAAAAACGTCAGTTTGGGAAGCAAGAACCGTCTTCTTTGAGAACAAAACAATTTGTTTTGTCACGGGAGTCCTTGGTGTTAGGGTGCAAAAAAGACGTTTCCGGCTCATGTTTATCGTTTTATTACCCATCCTTCATCGATGATTGATCTGTATTACTTAACTTCTTACTCCGACACTTAAACTGTTTTACAGATTCTTTTCGAGAGTCTGGGGTGCGGAGGGACGTGGGAACGAGATTACCTTTGTGAGCATACGTAACCGAAAAGTCAAAAAACGAATGCAAAATGACAGAAAACAAATCAAAACATTTAAGTTGGGTTAAGAAACTAACATAAAAATCAAGAAATACGTGGCTGTTTCGAAAAAAAGTCGTAACTTTGCACGGATTATGCGGACTCTTGTGGTACATTGCTCATAAGAGGTCGTTTGTTACGGAACAATTATCAATAAACAACCAGGATAAACATGAAGAAAAAGCTGAGTAAAGTGCTGGTTTTAGGCTCTGGCGCTTTGAAAATCGGACAAGCCGGTGAATTTGATTACTCCGGCTCGCAGGCTTTGAAAGCATTGCGCGAGGAAGGCATCTCATCGGTGCTCGTCAACCCCAACATCGCAACCATCCAGACTTCGGAAGGCATTGCCGACAAGGTGTATTTCCAACCGGTGAACACCCATTTCGTCACGGAGATTATCAAGAAAGAACGTCCCGACGGAATCCTGCTCGCCTTTGGTGGACAGACAGCACTGAACTGCGGTACGGAACTTTATCAGAAGGGTATTCTGAAAGAGTACGGTGTGGAGGTGCTGGGAACATCCGTGGAGGCCATCATGAACACTGAGGATCGTGACTTGTTCGTGAAGAAGTTGGGAGAAGTTGACCTGAAAGTGCCTGTGAGTCATGCCGTGGAGAACATGGAGGATGCACTGAAGGCAGCCCATGAGATCGGCTTCCCCATTATGATCCGTTCGGCCTATGCCCTGGGAGGACTGGGGTCTGGTATCTGTCCTGATGAGAAGACATTCATTGAGTTGGCAGAGAGTGCCTTCACTTTTGCCCCGCAGATTCTCGTGGAAGAGAGCTTGAAAGGCTGGAAGGAAATTGAGTTCGAGTGCATCCGCGATGCCAACGACCGCTGTTTCACCGTGGCCTCGATGGAGAATTTCGATCCCTTAGGTATCCATACGGGAGAGAGTATCGTGGTGGCTCCTACCTGCTCGCTCACCGAGGAACAGGTGAAGATGCTGCAGGAGATTACCATCAAATGTGTGAAGCACCTCGGCATCGTGGGTGAGTGTAATATCCAGTTTGCCTTCAATGCCGTGACCAACGACTACCGTATCATCGAGATCAATGCCCGTTTGAGTCGTTCGTCGGCACTGGCCTCGAAAGCCACCGGTTATCCCTTAGCCTTCGTTGCCGCGAAGATCGCTTTGGGTTACACCCTCGATCAGATTGGTGAGATGGGAACCACCAGCTCTGCCTATGTTGCCCCGCAACTCGATTACATGATCTGTAAGATACCGCGCTGGGACCTGACCAAGTTTGCCGGTGTGAGCCGTCTCATCGGCAGCTCGATGAAGTCGGTGGGAGAGATCATGTCCATCGGTCGTTCCTTCGAAGAGATGATCCAGAAAGGCTTACGTATGATTGGACAAGGCATGCACGGATTCGTGGGGAACGACCATACCAAGTTCGACAACCTTGACGAGGAACTGGAGAACCCCACCGATCTGCGTATCTTTGCTATTGCACAGGCCCTTGAAGAAGGGTATAGCATCGAGCGTATCGAGGAACTGACGAAGATCGACGTATGGTTCCTGGAGCGCCTGAAGCATATCGTTGACCTGAAGCATGAGCTTTTGAAATACAATGCGTTGGAGGAATTGCCAGACGAGCTGCTCCTGGAAGTGAAACGTGCCGGCTTCTCCGACTTCCAGATTGCTCGGTTCGTACTGAAACCACAAGGCGGAAATATGGAGAAGCAGAACCTGGAGGTGCGCCGCTATCGTAAGCAGAAGGGTATCATGCCCAGTGTGAAGCGTATCCCTACCGTTGCCAGCGAGCATCCTGAACTCACCAACTACCTGTATTTCACTTATACCCATACTCCTGCCTTCGGTGTAGAGGACGGGAAACAGTATGTGGCCAAGCACGACATTGACTACTACAAGAACGAGAAATCGGTGGTGGTGCTCGGATCGGGTGCCTACCGTATCGGCTCCAGCGTGGAGTTTGACTGGTGCTCTGTGAATGCGATCAATACGGCCCGTAAGTTAGGATACAAATCGATCATGATCAACTATAACCCCGAGACAGTATCCACCGACTACGATATGTGTGACCGTTTGTATTTTGACGAACTGTCATTGGAGCGTGTGCTTGATGTGATTGACCTTGAGGAACCGCGCGGCGTGATTGTCAGCGTGGGCGGACAGATCCCGAACAACCTTGCCATGAAACTCTACCGACAGGGCGTTCCCGTCTTGGGTACATCACCTGTCAACATCGACCGAGCAGAGAACCGTGACAAGTTCTCGGCTATGCTTGATAAACTGGGCATCGACCAGCCTGCATGGCGAGCACTGACTTCGTTTGAAGATGTGAAGGAGTTCGTTGACCAGGTGGGCTACCCGGTATTGGTACGTCCGTCGTATGTGCTCTCTGGAGCAGCCATGAACGTTTGCTACGACGATGAGGAGCTGCACCGTTTCCTGAATATGGCTACCCAGGTGTCGAAGGAGTTCCCCGTAGTGGTGAGTCAGTTCATGCAGGACACCAAGGAGATCGAGTTTGACGCCGTGGCCGACAAGGGTGAGGTGGTGGAATATGCCATCTCGGAGCATGTGGAGTATGCCGGTGTGCACTCGGGTGATGCCACGATGGTGTTCCCGGCTCAGCATATCTACTTCTCTACGATTCGTCAGATTAAGAAGATTGCCCGGAAGATTGCAAAGGAACTGAACATCAGCGGTCCGTTCAACATTCAGTTCCTGGCTAAGAACCGTCAGGTGAGAGTGATCGAATGTAACCTCCGTGCCAGTCGTTCCTTCCCCTTCGTGTCGAAGATCCTGAAGCGGAACTTCATTGAGACGGCCACGAAGATCATGCTTGATGCTCCGTATTCCAAACCCGACAAGAGTGAGTTCGATATTGACCGCATCGGTGTGAAAGCCAGTCAGTTCTCTTTCGCCCGCTTGCAGAATGCCGATCCCGTTCTGGGCGTGGATATGAGTTCTACTGGTGAAGTGGGGTGCTTAGGTGATGACCTCAACGAGGCATTGCTGAACGCTCTTATCGCCACGGGCTATCGGATCCCCAAGAAGAGTGTGCTGATCTCTTCGGGTGGCGTGAAAGGAAAGGTGGATCTCCTTGAGCCTGTTCGCGAACTGGCCAAGAACGGATACGAGATCTATGCCACGGGAGGTACGGCTAAGTTCTTCAATGAGAATGGTGTGAAGGCTACAGCTGTGGCTTGGCCTGATGAGAACGGAGAGAACAATGTGATGGATATGATTGCCAACCATCAGTTCGAACTGATCATCAACGTGCCGAAAAACCATACGAAGCGTGAACTGACCAATGGTTACCGCATTCGCCGCGGTGCCATCGATCACAATATTCCGCTGATGACGAATACCCGACTGGCCAAAGCCTTTATCCAGGCCTTCTGCGACCTGAAGGAGGAAGATATCAAGGTGAAGAGCTGGCAGGAGTATAATAGTTGAAGATGAGAGATGAAAGATGAGAGATGAAAGATGAGAGATGAAAGATGGGAGATGAATGATGAGAGATGAGAAAAAGACTTTGCTGGGGATGTCGCTCTTCGAACTGAAAGAAGTGGCGAAGGAATTGGGTATGCCTGCCTTCACGGGCGGACAGATGGCAAAGTGGCTCTATACACAGCATGTGGGCAGCATCGACGATATGACCAATATCTCCAAGGTCAACCGTGAACGACTCCAAGAACAGTATGTCGTTGGCTGCATGCCTCCGATAGACTGTCAGGAGTCGAAAGACGGAACGAAGAAATATCTCTTCCCCGTGCTGACATCTTCATCTTTCACTTCCGACATCTCTTCTCTCAAATATGTGGAGACCGTCTATATCCCCGATAAAGAACGTGCCACCCTGTGTGTGAGCTGTCAGGTGGGATGTAAGATGAACTGTCTGTTCTGTCAGACAGGTAAACAGGGATTCGAGGGGAATCTTTCAACGGCTGACATCCTGAATCAGATCTACTCGCTGCCAGAACGAGACAAGCTGACGAACATCGTGTTCATGGGACAAGGAGAACCGATGGATAACCTCGACTCAGTGCTGCGTGCCACCGAGATCCTTACCGCCGATTATGGCTATGCGTGGAGTCCGAAGCGTATCACGGTGAGTAGTGTTGGTGTAAGGAACAAGCTGAAGCGATTCCTCGATGAGAGCGATTGTCATGTGGCGATCAGTCTGCATAACGCCATCCCGGAACAACGGGCGGAGCTGATGCCTGCTGAACGAGGTATGGGAATCCTGGAGGTGGTGGATTTGCTACGCAACTATGATTTCACGCACCAGCGCAGACTGTCGTTCGAATATATCGTGTTCGGAGGAGTGAACGACTCACTATCACATGCCAAGGCCATCGTCAAGCTGCTCCAAGGTATCGAGTGCCGCATCAACCTGATTCGCTTCCACCAGATTCCTGACGTTCCCCTGCATGGTGCAGGCGAGTCGAGAATGGAAGAGTTCCGCGACTATCTCACGCAGCACGGCGTCTTCACTACGATCCGTGCCAGCAGAGGACAGGATATCTATGCCGCTTGCGGTCTGCTGTCCACGGCTCAAAAGATGAAAAGATCGTGAGACGACTGCTGTGGCTATCATGCCTGACGGTGCTGCTCGCGGCATGCGGTGACGGCAAGCGTCCCTTCCTCCCCAAGAGTGGCGGACTGCCGTATGAGGTAGTGGTGGAGGAAGATATAGACAGCTTGGTTTACTATGCCTTGGACACCGATGTGGAAGGGCTGCCGCAAAGGGAACCCTCGTTCGATATCTTGATGGTGAACGACAGGAACTATCCTGCCTTCGCCCAGTTGGCAAGGAATATCGTCAGGGTGAAGATCGATCCTCGGGTGAAAAGACCGCAGGTGAGATTTGCGAAGAACGTGGATGCCCAGCCACAGATCAGGATTCACGTCACTGCACCTTCCCGGAAGTCGCTGAGAGAGGCGATGCCAGTCATCGGTCCTCAGTTGCGGATGTTGCTGGTGCGTGCAGAACAGAACGTGGAGATCAACCGATTGAAGAAGCATTATCTCGGTAAGGCCAGAAAGGACCTGATGCACACATTCCATGCCGACATGCTGATACCAGAGGAGTTGACAGCAAGTAAAAAGGCCGCATCTTTCAGATGGTACTCGAACAATGCTGCACAGGGTATGAGTAATATCTGCCTCTATGCGTATCCCGCCCAAAGATTCAGTCTGCAGGAGTGGGTAGCGAAACGGGACAGTATTCTGAGAACCCATATCCCTGGTGAAACAAACGATATGTATATGACAACGGTAAAGAGCAACCTCCGCCACGACCTGCAAAGGGAGAAGAACGGTGACCGATGGGTGATACGCGGTTTATGGGAGATGACGAACGATATGATGGGCGGCCCGTTCGTGGCTCATGCGGTCTATGACTCCGCTCGTGCTACCGTCATGGTGGCTGAGGCTTTCGTCTATGCACCGGAATCTAAGAAAAGGAACAGAATCAGACAGCTTGAGGCTGCACTCTATACATTAAATATTCAAAACAATGGAAGATAGAAAAATTCGCGTGGCTATCACGCACGGTGATACGAATGGTATCGGCTATGAACTGATCTTCAAGACATTTGCCGATCCCACGATTCTTGAATTATGTACTCCTATCATCTATGGCTCACCCAAGGTGGCGGCCTATCATCGGAATGTGCTCGGCACACAGGCAAACTTCAGCATCATCAGTAAGGCTGAGGATGCACATGATGGAAAGCTGAACCTGCTGACAACCTTCGACGAGGAGATCAAGGTGGAGATGGGAACACCGTCCAACGAAGCGGGAACGGCTGCACTGAAGGCATTGAACAAAGCTGTGGCCGATCATGAGAAAGGACTGTTCGACGTTCTTGTCACTGCCCCTGTCAACAAGGCCAATATTAAAAATGATGCATTCCCCTTTAAGGGACAGACCGATTATCTGGAGAGGACAGCAGGAAAAGGGAAACATGCCCTGACCATCTTGGTGAACGAGCAGATGCGTGTTGCCCTGGCTACTTGTAATCTCCCCATGAAGGAAATCTCCGGCACCATCAGTAAAGAGATGGTGATAGAAAAGGCAAGAGTGTTGTTCAACGCATTGAAACGGGATTTTCTTATCACCAATCCCCGCATCGCCGTTCTTGCCTTGAACCCAAATGCCGACCAAGAGGCTGGGAAAGAGGAGCAGGAGATTATCAAACCTGCCATTGAGGAACTCGAAGGCAAGGGCATCCAGGCTTTTGGTCCGTATCCTGCCGACAACTTCTTCGGCAACGGGTTGTTTGAGGCCTTCGATGGAGTGCTGGCCATGTATCATGATCAGGGTCTGGCTCCTTTCAAGACGATCGATCAGGGAGAAGGTGTATGCTACACTGCTGGATTACCTATCATACGTACCAGTTCTGTCAACGCAGGTGATTTTGAGTCGGCAGGCAAAGGTATAGCCGATGAGAGATCATTCCGCCATGCCATCTATCTGGCCATCGATATCGCACGCCACCGATTGCAGTTCGATTCGGCTTATGCCAATCCGCTACCTAAGCTCTACCATGAGAAACGTGATGAGAGCGAGAAAGTGCGCTTTGCCATCCCCAAATCTAAGTTCGACAAAAAGACGGAGCCCAAAGGCGAGGAGAATAAAGCGGAGCAGCCTGAATGAAAGACAATAAGTCAACAACGACAGAGAAGAAGACAAAGTTCCAGAATATTTTCTTCATCTTCGGTATTGTTGTGCTGACAATCATGTTGACGCAGCTCGACTTTGCCGAAGTATGGAGCGGACTGAAACATGCCGGATACTGGTTCTTTGCCGTTGTTGCCCTTTGGGGAGTGCTGTATATGTTCAACACCGCCGCCTGGTATATCATCATCAATAGTCAGACAGTAGCCGGTGAACCGAACCGAAAGCCTGTTTCCTTTTGGTGGCTTTACAAGATAACCATATCGGGATTCGCCCTGAATTATGCCACACCGGGAGGCCTCATGGGGGGAGAGCCTTATCGGATCATGGAGCTATCGCCCAAAATCGGTACAGAACGGGCTTCCTCGTCTGTCATCCTTTATGTGATGACACACATCTTCAGTCATCTGTGGTTCTGGCTGCTCTCCACCTTATTATATATAGTCACTCAAGACATGAACGTTTTCATGGCTATGGTGCTCGCGGGTATTTCCGCTTTCTGCGTGTTGGGAATCTGGTTTTTCCTGAAAGGCTATAAGAAAGGTCTCGCACTCCGGCTGATGAACATCCTGAGACACATACCTGGAACCAAACGCTGGGCACGAAGGTTCATCGAGAACCATCGCGAGCAGTTAGACAACGTGGACAGGCAAATTGCAGCTCTGCATAACCAGAACCCACGCACCTTCCGGGCTGCTGTCATGCTCGAACTGGCATGCCGTGTTGCCTCAGCTCTGGAGATTATGTTTATCCTGATGGTGATCATGCCCAGTGCCAACTTTATCCAATGTGTCCTGATTCTTGCCTTCACCAGTCTCTTCGCCAATATGCTCTTCTTTATGCCATTGCAACTGGGGGGTAGGGAAGGAGGCTTCCTGATGTCGGTAAACGGTCTGGGGATGACGGCAAGTGCAGGCATCTTCGTTGCTTTGATCGTAAGAGTACGTGAGCTGATTTGGACTGCCATCGGACTCTTGTTGATCAAAATGAGTAGGAAAAACAAATAAAACAAAAAAAAACTGCCTTCTTTGCAGTTTTGTGAAATAATATGCGTAATTTTGTCAACGATTATGAACACGTCTGAATTGCAAATAATCAAACAACGATACAACATTGTGGGCAACAGCCCAGGGTTGAACCGTGCGCTGACACGAGCTTTGCAGGTGGCACCAACAGACTTAAGCGTGCTGATCATGGGAGAGAGCGGTGTCGGTAAAGAGATTATTCCACGTGTCATACACGACAACTCACCTCGGAAACGGGAGAAATACTTCGCCATCAACTGCGGTTCCATCCCGGAAGGAACCATCGACAGTGAATTGTTTGGACATGAAAAAGGGTCGTTTACAGGAGCTATCGGTGAGAGTGAAGGCTATTTTGGCGCAGCCAACAAAGGAACGATTTTTCTGGATGAACTGGGAGAGATGCCTGTAGCCACGCAGGCAAGACTCCTACGTGTCTTGGAGAATGGAGAATATATCCGTGTTGGCGGTACACAAGTGAGAAAGACCGACGTACGCGTGGTGGCAGCTACAAACGTGAACCTGACCAAGGCTATCAGCGAAGGACGCTTCCGTGAGGATCTCTATTACCGCTTGCTCGAAGTGCCCATCCAAATGCCTCCCCTCCGTGACCGCGGAGAAGATATCATCCTGCTATTCCGACTCTTTGCCATGCAGACGGCAGAACAATACCGCTTGCCGAAGATCACTCTTACCGAAGAGGCACGTAAGTTGATGCTTCAATATAAATGGCCGGGCAATATCCGACAATTGAAGAATGTAACCAGACAGATGTCGGTGATGAGTGAACAAAGGGAGATTACTCCCGAACTCTTACGGCAGTTCATCCCTCAGGATACTGAAAGTACGATGCTTGCCACCATTCCTTCGAACAATAGCAGACATAGCTATGAGAATGAACGGGAGGCTCTGTATCAGGTGCTTTCCAAACTGGGCAACGAACTGTCTGATCTCAGGCACGACATGAACAACCTCCGGAAACAGCTGGATGACGTGAGGAACACCAACTTCATCCCCTCCGCTGCTGCCGTACAGAAAATGCCAACCATCATTGGCTCACAGTCGCCAATTAGCGCGTACGAAGAAGCACCCAAAACCGAAGATGCCGTGGCTGAAGAGATCAAGGCAGAGCCTGAGACTCTCAACTTGGAGAACATTGGGAGACAAATGGTGGAGAAAGCACTGGAAAGGAATAAAGGGAACCGGAAAAAAGCCGCTGCTGAACTGGGAATCTCTGACCGTACGCTCTATCGCCGTATTAAACAGTATGGTCTCGACACATTGTGCGCCCTGCTCTTCATGATCCTCTGTGTACCTATGCTTTCAGCTTGCTCCGTTTCTTACTCTTTCACAGGAGCCAGCATTAACTACGATGTGACAAAGACCATTACCATCGCCGATTTTCCCATACGATCCAACTATGTGTGGGGACCGATGGCTGGTATCTTTAACAACAGACTGAAAGATGAGTTCGCCAGTCATACCAAACTACGACAGGTGAAACGAAATGGTGACCTCGTTATTGAAGGAGAAATATCCAAGTATGAACAGCGAAACAAATCGGTCACTGCTGAAGGGCATTCTGCCATGACAGAACTCACCATGACAGTTAATGTGAGATTCACCAATAATACGAACCATTCACAGGACTTCGAACAACAGTTCACATCCAGTAAGTCGTATGAAACGACTCAGAATCTGAACGCAGTACAGGAGGAACTTGTCACACAGATGTCTAAAGATATTGTAGATCAAATTTTCAACGCAACCGTAGCAAATTGGTAATGGACTTAGAGCAACTAATAAAACATCCCGAGCTCTTGGATAAGGAAACGCTGTACGACCTGCGCTCCTTACTTGCCATGTATCCGTATTATCAGACGGCAAGACTCTTGATGTTGCAAAATCTCTACTTGCTCCATGATCCATCCTTCGATGAAGAATTACGGAGAGCCGCCATCTATATTACCGACCGCAGGACACTTTTTAATCTGGTAGAGGCTGCCCATTATAAACTGAGGGTGTCGACAAGTAACTCTCTGAAAAACGACGAAGAACAAGAGAACTCATCGCAAACTGCTACTTCACAAAAAAGCAGGACAATCTCGCTGATCGACAGGTTCCTCGATTCCTTGCCTACGGAAGAAGACCAACCTGTTGTCAAAGGGAAAAGAAAACCCACACCAGCCGATGCTGCTGTTGACTATGTGGCTTATCTCCTCGAAACAGAAGATGAGAGCGAGAAGCAAGATGAACAGCCATTGATGAGAAGACAAGATTTGATAGATAATTTCATAAATAATGACACTGGGAAAATTGAATTAAAGGAAATTCCTGAATTCTCTCCACAAATTGAAGAATCTGATAAGAATGAAGAAAATACCACCGATGAGGGGTATTTTACGGAGACTTTAGCAAGAATTTACATAAAACAAGGCAGATATTCAAAGGCTTTGGAAATTATTAAGCGTTTAAATTTGATTTATCCAAAAAAAAATGCTTACTTTGCAGACCAAATCCGTTTCTTAGAGAAATTGATTATAAATAGTAACAAAAATAAGTAAAGAAAAATGACAAGTATTTACGGTTTATTCGTAGGATTGATTGTCCTGGCAGCACTGCTGATGATTGGTATCGTGCTCATCCAGGAATCTAAAGGTGGTGGTCTTGCCTCCAATTTCGCATCTTCTAATGCCATTATGGGTGTACGTAAGACTACCGATGTAATTGAGAAAGCTACATGGAGCCTCGCTGCAGCCATGGTAATTCTCAGCGTTCTTTGTGCTTATGTGGCACCAACAGCGAGCACCTCGCAGAGTGTGCTCGAGAATGTGGCCACCGAACAGCAGCAGACTAACCCGAACAACCTGCCTGGCTTCGGTGCAAGTCAGACAAAACAGGATGCTCCCGCAGCAAAAGATGCTCAGCAGACTACTCCTGCTAAAGAGGCTGCACCCGCTGCTCCTGCTGCACCCGCAAAGAAATAAATTCAAAAAAACATGGGAATTATTTGGATATCTCAAATAATTCCTGTACCTTTGCATCCGATTTGAAAAAATCGATTCTTTCGATCATGAGAGAATGTGCATGGTGCCCGTAGTTCAGTTGGTTAGAGCGTCAGATTGTGGTTCTGAATGTCGAGGGTTCGAGTCCCTCCGGGCACCCAAAGCAGAATTAGCCGGAAATCCCAGTAAATAAAGGGGTTTCCGACTT
>Ga0256404_1003463_pt1 | contig 32042 bp, 41 predicted proteins | sample RumenRJG_01DNA_FD_185990 | JGI IMG/M metagenome (GOLD analysis project Ga0256404, IMG submission 185990) | Bovine rumen microbial communities from Lethbridge, Alberta, Canada - RJG_01 | ecosystem: Host-associated > Mammals > Digestive system > Stomach > Rumen | place: Canada: Alberta | collected...
GAATTGTTATTAGGATTGTCTTCCACAAAATTACAAAAAAGATTCTTTCCTGTTGTTCACTTATCTTTCAATCAATCGTGCAACAGAGAGAAATGTCGAAAAATGCCTGCTGATTCACGATTTGTTCCCTTTACAACTTAGTTATTTACATGTTCTGACCAGTCGCAGTCCGTACCAGCCTGGGTTGGGCGTGGTGCCGTCGGCAGACAGTCTGACGAGGAACTTGGCGGTAGCTTTTCCGCTTTTGCCACGGAGGAGACTGGACGGCAGTGGGTATTCGACATCGAAGAAGCCATTGGTTTCGCCTTCGGCCTTCTCCGGAATAACGATGTTGGCGATATTTACGCCGTTGACAGTCAGCGTAGCCTGACGACCCTTATCGGCGGTGGTGAAGCGGCATCGAATGGCAAGGTTGTCAGCATCAGTGGATGCGTTGAAGAGCGTGTACTGTACATATCCGCCACGTTGTGCATCGCGATAGGTCTCGTCGCGGAATGATCCCGCATGAGAGTCGGTCGTGTAGTTGTATTCATGTCCCGCCTCGTTTTGCTGTTCACCTGGAGAGACGAAGTCGATGGTGCGCTTGGCGAGTGCTTCAGCCTTTCGTTCTGTCTCCGCCATGTCGCTCTGAGCATAGCCTTCTGGCGTCTGCTGATACCAGTAACACATATAGCGTGCGTGGTGGATCGTGGCAAACGGCTGCAGCATGAGGCGAGTCCAGTGATAGCCTGCTACGCCTGGACGGCTTACATCCAATGGGAAGCGGAGTGTGGACAGGTCACCCTTGCCGACACGGGAGAGCACTTCGCTGCGCTCGCCGATGAGTAGCGGAGCCGTGGTGAGCGGCAGACTCTTGCCCACGGCGCCGGGTGCATGGTCCATGCGTCCTTCCCCGGCATATTCGTTTTTCAACGCCTCATAGCTCAATCCTGTCGCGTCAGCGTCAGCCTTGTCGCTGGCGGTGGTCTTTGCGGCAAGCAAGACAGGACCATACTCAAAGGCTACATAGTCCGGAAGGTTAGGACAGGGCACCACGCGCATTGCCATGGGTAAATCAACTTGTACCTTGTCTCCGGCTTTCCACTGACGGCGCAGCTTGACGTAGGAAGCCTGTCCCACGGTTGTCTTGACCGTTTGTGGCTCACCATTGACGGTGATGCGATAGTCGGCTGTGGTCCACCAGGGATGGCGGATAGCCAGCGTGAACATGCCGTCGCGGTTGATGGTCAGCGCGGTCTGCTGACTATAGGGGTAGGAGGTAGTCTGTGTCACGTCGAAGCGGCGGTCGGCGAGATGACTGGGAGTGAAGAGATTGACATAGAGCACCGAGTCAGCGTCGTGGGTGTAGACAAACTGTCCGTACTTGCTGTGGTTCTCCATACCCGTGCCGACGCAGCACCACATGCCTTTGTTCACCTGCGAATAGATGCGATAGCCTTGTGGACGTAGTGTGGTGAAATAGACATATCCGCCTGTCTTCGGATCTTGTGTGGAAAGGATATGGTTGAGCGTAGTATACTCATAGAAGTCGGCGTAGCGTGCGTCGTGCGTGCGGTCAGCGAGCATTTCCGAAAGTTTCAGCATGTTGTTGGAGTTGCAGCTCTCGGGTCCGTCAGCTATGTCGATATAGCGGTTGCTGTTGGCTTTGGACAGGAAGTGCTCCTCGACGCTGTTACCTCCGATGCATGTGGTACGGTAGTTGGCTACGTCGGTCCAGAAGTTTTGGGCAGCCGTGGCATAGCGCTTGTCGGCAAGGCTCTCTTCTGCGATGCGCTCGAAGCCGATATACTTTGGCACCTGCGTGTTGGCGTGCCGGTTGTCGAGAAACGTGGTGTTGAGCGTCTGCATGCCGTCGACCATCGTCTGGTGTGAGAACGCCTTGGCCGCTTCGAGGTATTTCTTGTTGCCGAATATCGTGTAGGCATCGGCGAGAACTTCATTCATACCACCCTGCTCCGTGTTGAGGATGCTCTGCATCTGAGCGGTGCTGAGATGACTGATCAGCGCCACGGCCCAGTCTGCCATCTTGCGATACATCTCTTTGGCTGTCTTGTTGCTTGTGTAGAGATAAGCATCACGCAGTCCGGCCATCACCTTATGCTCGCAGTAGAAGGGCACCCATCCGCGAACGGGGTCGAAAGCCTTGGCGTTGCCCTGATAGAGTTCCCGCCACACCTCGTTGATCGGTTGTCCGCCGAGAAAGCCTTTCATACCAGTCTTGTCGTGCTGGTATACATCCTGGCAGTCTTTCAGAACACTGAGCATATAGTCGAGTCGCGACTTGAGCAAAGCGCGAGTCTGCTTGTCCTGGCAGGCGGCATAGGCCATGGCGAGGGCAGAGAGATAGTGCCCGCCCACATGACCTGACAAGTCAAAGCCGTTGCCGCCCCAGTTCTTGAAGTTAGGATGGAGCAGCAGCCAATTGGTATACCGGCCCGTGGTGAGTCCGGCTTGTCGGATGAATGGCGTGAGCAATCGGTCGGTATCGTAGTCGAGGAGCACACGGATGTTTAAGTCCATGGCCTGCTTCATGGGACTGTCGAGCAGCGTGACCTCGCTGAGGTTGAAATGATGGGGATAAAGTTGCTCCTGTGCCAAGCCTTTTGCAGGCGTAGCCGTCAGCATAGAGGCTGTGAGAGCGAACAGCAAAGAGTGTTTCATGATTTGTCTTTAGTATATTGTTGTTTGGTCAGGTGCAAAGATAAGCGTTTGTTTTCATATTTGCAAGTTTCTGTTGTATTTTATGTTCCAACAGCAATGATGATGTTAGTTTCTGGCGCTTTGGTGTTAGTTTCTCGCTTTGAAACTGTTAGCTTCTCAGTGAGAGACTACGAGTTTCTAAGGCTGAGACTAACAGTTTCTCGCTTTGAAACTGTCAGTTTCGTGTAGTTTAACGCTTTTGGTTGACTACTTTGAGTCTTATTTTTAATGTTGGTTGACCTGGTTAAACATTACTCTTATATTTGGTTGATACGTCTGCGGCTTAATCATGCTCTTGGTTGGCACAGTCGCTACGTAAGCAAAAAGTGTCTCATGTCGATTGTTTGGTAGAGTGAATAGAAAATTAAGCCACGGCTTTATTTTCGTATTCCACTCGTTTTCACTATCTTTGCAAGTAGAAACAAAAGACAGTCACTATGAGCGCAGATTACAAGCTTGTACCTTACGGCATCTCCGATTTTGAGCAGGTAAGGAAGGAAAATAAATATTTGGTTGATAAGACCATGTATTTCGAGAAGATGGAGAGGGCGGGCAACTTCCTTTTTCTGGTTCGTCCGCGCCGCTTCGGCAAGAGCCTCTTCCTGGATATGCTTGAGTCGTATTACGACATTGATCAAAAGGACAATTTCCAAGAGTTGTTCAAGGGACTGTATGTGGCTGATCACCCTACCAAGGAGCAAGGAGAGTTTCTTGTGTTGCATCTCGACTTCTCTATGGTTGGCAGTGACTTGGAGAATCTATACGAAAACTTTAGTCGGTATCTGAGTCAGCGCTGCCTGTTGTTTGCTAAGAAATATGCTGCATATTATCCCGAAGGATTTGTGGAAGATATGCAAAGGGAGAAAACAGGAATGGGTATGCTCAACTTGATTCATGGTTATTCTCATGAATTGAAACTCAAGCTCTACCTCATCGTTGATGAATACGACAACTTCACCAACAACGTACTCAACATTAAAGGTCAAAAGGCTTATCATGAGCTCACCCATGGCACCGGTTTCTACCGTGACATCTTCAAACTTTTCAAACCGACATTTGCGCGCATCATCATGCTCGGTGTCTCGCCGATTACACTTGATGATCTTACGAGTGGATATAATATCGCGCTCAACATGACCATGGATTCGCGCTTCAACCAGATGCTTGGCTTCTCTGAAGAAGAGGTGCGGAAGATGATCCGCTATTATAAAGAGGTAGGAGCTATCGGTGAGGACAAGACTGAGGACGACATCATTGCCGACATGAAACCGTGGTATGACAACTATTGTTTCGCCAAGGACAGTTTCGGCGTTGAGCCCAGCATGTTCAACTGTGACATGGTTTGCTACTATATGAGCACCCTTATTGATAAAGGTAAGCGTCCCGAAGAACTTATCGATCCCAACACGATGACGGACTACGGCAAGATGAAGCGGCTCATCGAGATTGACCAAATGGATAACAAGCGGCTCAACATCATCCACGGCATCGCAGAGAATGGTTTCTTATATGCTCATCTCGTGTCGCATTTCCCGGCTGAACGTATCTTGGAATTCAGCAACTTTGTCAGTCTGCTTTACTATTATGGCATGCTGACCATCGGTGGCGTGCGTGGCGCAAGCTTGAAGCTGATCATCCCGAACAATAATGTGCGCATGCAATACTATCAGTATTTGTTGGATGAGTATCAAACGATCAACGACTTGCCAATTCCTGACTTGCAAACGGCCTATGACGGCGCAGCCCTCGACGGTGACTGGCGCCCACTGATAGAATTTATCTGCAAGGCTTATCACGATACCACTGCCGTGCGCCAGCTGATTGAAGGTGAGCGCAACCTGCAAGGCTTTATGAATGCTTACCTCACGCTGACTAACTACTATCAGGTGGCACCCGAGATGGAATTCTCTCACGGCTACTGCGATTTCTTTCTGCTGCCCAACTACCTCACCTATCCGATGGTAGCTCACAGCTACATCCTGGAACTGAAATACTTAAAGACCGACGCTACTGAGGCGGAGGCTGAGAAGCAATGGACGGAAGCAGTAGAGCAGATCAAGACCTACGCGGCTGACAAGAAGTTGCAGAGCATGCTCCACGGCTCCACACTCCATCCGATCGTAATACAGATCAAAGGCTACGACCTCGTGAAGTATGAGGAAATATCCAGTTGATATTGACTTTAATATACAATACTGTGGTTATGAAAAAAGCTATTCTCATCTTAATGACTCTATTTACTATGACAAGTTGCCATCATCAAATGACCGTTGACCAGCAGGTGGATGCCCTCTACGAGAAGATGTCTCAGAAGGAGCGCATCGCACAACTGCGCAGTACCTATATGGATGACCTCTTCGATGCGGATGGGCATCTTGACACCAATAAGTGCCACAGACTTATTCCTGATGGAATAGGCCATTTCTCACAGTATGCCAGTCAGGCTCCGATGGATCCCAATGTGCTGCGCGACCGTGTTGCTGCCGTACAAGACTGGCTGATCCACAACACACCCAACGGTGTTCCCGCCCTATTTCATGAGGAAGTGCTCTCGGGAATCAACACGTGTGGTGCCACCATATATCCCCAACAGATCGGACAAGCCTGCTCGTTCAATCCAGAACTGGCAGAGAAGAAAACCCTGCAGACGGGAACCGCACTGCGCAAGATGGGTGGAGTGCTCTCGCTCTCACCCATGGTCGACGTGTGCCGTACGCCGAGCTTCAACCGTTTGGAGGAGTCCTATGGCGAGGACGGCTATCTATCGGCTGTGATGGGTACAGCCTTTGTGCGTGGGTTGCAGCACGGCGGACTGAACAAAGGCGTCGGCGCCTGCTCGAAACACTACCTTGGCTATGGCGGTGGAGGCGATGCCGACGAGAAAGAGCTGATGGAAGAGATACTCCTGCCTCACGAGACGATGATACGTCTGGCAGGCAGCAAAGCGCTCATGCCCGGCTATCATGCTGTGCATGGCACAAACTGTGTGGCCAATCACGAGATACTCACCGACATCCTGCGGGGCTATCTCGGCTTCGACGGCATGGTGGTGAGTGACTATACGGCTATCGATCAGATACCCGGGCTCGAAACCCCAACAGAGAAAGCGGCAGCGGCCATCAATGCCGGTAATGATGTCGACTTCCCTTACGGAGCCAACTATCAACATCTGCAGGAAGGACTCGACAGGGGACTCGTCAAGCCTAAGGCTTTTGAGCGCGCTGTGAAAGACGTGCTGAGATATAAGGTGCGGGCCGGACTGCTCTCCCGTACACCTTATTTATATAGTAACGAGAAAATTGTGCTCGACAGTCCCGAAGAGCGACAGACAGCATACGATATTGCTGCGCAGTCGGTGGTGTTGCTGAAAAACAGTGGTGTGCTTCCGCTGAGCGGCAAGCAGCGGGTCTTTGTGACCGGACCCAACGCCAACAGCATGTGGGCGATGTGCGGTGATTACTCTTTTCCCTCGATGACCTATTTTTGGAAGATGAATGACAAGGATCTCGACCATCCCCATGTGGTAGGTCTGTGGGAAGGAATGCGTGACCGTCGTCCCGCTGACATCGAACTGTCGTATTCGCGAGGCTGTGACTGGACGGAGAAGATTGAAACCAAGCTCAGCCACGGCGGCGACGAACGGGCATGGGACTATAAGATGCTGCATCGTAAAGTAGATGCAGGTGAGAAAGCCGACAGTGCCGAGGCCTTGCGCATGGCGCGTTCTGCCGACGTCATCATTGCAGCTATGGGCGAGAACGTGATGCTCTGCGGTGAGAACCGTGACCGCCAAGGTCTGAGCCTGCCGGGGAAGCAGGAACAGTATGTAGAGCAGTTGCTGGCAACGGGTAAGCCAGTAATACTCGTGCTCTTCGGTGGTCGAGCTCAGGTCATCGCTCGATTGGCAGACCGTTGTGCCGCCATCTTGCAGGCATGGTATCCCGGTGAGGAGGGTGGACACGCTGTGGCTGACATCCTCTACGGCAAAGTGTCGCCGTCGGGTAAGCTCTCGGTCAGCTATCCTAAGGAGGAACTCAACGTGCCGATCTGCTACAACCGATCCACAGCGCACGACAGTAGGGTAGAGTGGCCCTTTGGCTACGGACAGAGCTATACCAGTTTTGCTTACAGCAATCTGGAAATGACAGATGAGGCCAAGACCGATGAAGACAGCTTCACATTGCGTTTCCGCGTGACCAATACGGGTCAGCGTGACGGTGACGAGATTGCCCAACTCTATCTCTCTCCGGCAGACGACAAACTGCCGGTACGCCCGATACAGTTGCAGGGCTTTGCAAGAGTTTCACTGAAAGCGGGTGAGACCAAGACGGTGACGATGAAAGTATATACTGAACAGCTTGGCTACTACAGCCATGAACAGCAAAGACAATGGAATGTCGTACCCGGCAATTTCGTGCTGAAAGTGGCTGCATCGTCACAAGATATCCGGTTGCAGCATCCTTTGGCACTCAAGGGTAAAACGGTCGTCAAGCCGCTTCGGGATCACTATTTCTCTGAGGCTCTGGTTCAAGGAGAAAAGAAGTAGGGATGGACCAAGTTACATGTTGGATCAACAATATTAAATGGGTAAAATGAAAATAGAGACAGGTTACATGCCCTTCAAGGGCTTTAAGACGTTCTATCGCGTCGTAGGAGAGATGACCGATCGTGCACCGCTGGTGCTTTTGCACGGCGGACCAGGCTCCACACACAACTATTTCGAGGTGTTGGATCCTTTGGCTGAGCTGACTCACCGACAGATCGTCTTCTACGATCAGATCGGATGTGGTGAGAGTTATGTCGAGGGACACCCGGAGTTGTGGACGCTCGACACGTGGATGGAAGAACTCTCGTGCTTGCTGGATTATCTCCATATCTCCGACTTCCATCTTCTTGGACAATCGTGGGGTGGCATGCTGGCCATCGCCTACGCCATCGAGAAGAAACCGCAAGGACTGCGTTCGCTGATTCTCTCCAGCACGCTGCCGCAGAGTCAGCTGTGGGGCAAGGAGCAACATCGGCTGATCACGTTCATGAGTGAGGAAGACCAGAAGGCTATCGCAGAGGCTGAGCGCACCGGTAACTTCCAGTCACCGGCATATCTCAAAGCCAATGACCACTACGTGGCGCGCCATGAGTTCGTCATCGGGCCTGACACACCGGAGTGTATGAGCCGCAAGAAGCGCTTTGGCAATGAGGCTTATCTCGTGGCCTGGGGACCGAACGAATACAATCCGACCGGAACACTGAAGGACTTCAACTATACCGACCGCCTCTGTGAGATCTCCTGTCCGACACTCGTCGTCAGCGGTACCAACGACCTGTGTACACCGTACATCGCCAAGACCATGTTCGACAGAATACCTAATGCTAAATGGGAACTCTTCTATGGCGCGCGCCACATGGTGTTTACGGAACAGACAGACAAGTACCTCAAGATGATGACCAAATGGCTGCAGACAGAGTAAACAAACTGTAGGATATAGTAACAGAGTAAACATATATATGTCGGTTGTGTTACAGAATAAGGAGAAAAATGACACTGGGAAGAAAAAAGTGCATAAAGTTTTGGAAAGAACAAATCTTTTCTTTACCTTTGCAGTGTTATACCATGTTCTTACAGACTAAGACATAATAACAGAAACATAAATATATAGTAACCTTTAATTTAGCTTATTGAATTATGGCAGAAGAAAACAAGCAACAGCCCCAAGAGGTAAAGATTGAGCTCAAGCCGGAAGTGGCACAGGGCGAATACTCCAACCTTGCTATGATTAACCATTCCAGCAGCGAGTTTATCATCGACTTCGCTCACATGCTTCCCATCGCTCCTCCTCAGATTTTCAGTCGTGTGATCATGGCTCCCGAGCACGCTAAGCGTCTGCTCTTCGCACTTCAGGAGAATCTCGTCCGCTACGAGAAAGAGTTTGGAGAAATCAAATTGCCTCAGGCTCCTCAGCCTGCTGACGAGGGTCGCACCATCGCTCCCTTCGGCACAGGTAAAGCATAATATTCAGCCGTTGGCTCATCGTCTCTCCCCGAGCAATCGGGGAGAGCTTTTTGTTTCTGATAGCGTTGTGGAAACGTTGGATGCGCTATCAGTTGTTATTAAATAATCTTAAATTTGCTTTTCGCCTCACTTTTTGTTTTATATATATTAGGTAGTTTGACGCTTTATTTGTACCTTTGCACCCCGTAACGGGTTAATTGTATTCGTGTTGTAATATCCCGAGATACACTAATCCGGTAATGCGTTGATTTAGAAGAAAATAAATATATAAAATTAAAAAGTAAAATTATGCCTACTATTCAACAATTAGTACGTAAAGGCAGAAGAGTACTGGCAGACAAGAGCAAGTCGCCGGCTTTGGACGGATGTCCTCAGCGCCGTGGCGTTTGCGTTCGTGTCTACACTACGACTCCTAAAAAGCCTAATTCGGCAATGCGTAAGGTTGCCCGTGTTCGTTTGACCAATCAGAAGGAAGTCAACTCCTACATCCCAGGAGAAGGTCACAACCTTCAGGAGCACTCTATCGTGCTGGTGCGCGGTGGTCGTGTGAAGGATCTTCCTGGTGTGCGTTATCACATCGTTCGTGGTACTTTGGATACCGCCGGTGTTGCCAACCGCACACAGCGCCGCTCTAAGTACGGAGCTAAGCGCCCAAAGGCAAAGAAGTAAAGAATCAACGCTAAGAGCCGGGGGCCGAGAGAGTGTTCTCTCCGGCCAGGGCTCAAAGCCTATTCAAGTAAAAATCCACTTTTTTAATCAGTTTTGCTGGAGAAGTTAAAACAGGTTGAGTAAATGCCCAGGTGTGGGCGTTGAAGATCATTTATGACAGCCCCATGCAGAATGAATATTTTTAATTTAAACAATGAGAAAAGCAAAACCAAAGAAGCGCGTGATCCTTCCCGATCCCGTGTTCAATGATCAGAAAGTATCTAAGTTCGTCAACCACTTGATGTATGACGGTAAGAAGAGTACTTCCTTCGAGATTTTCTACAAAGCACTTGACATCGTTAAGGACAAGATGGCCAAAGAGGAAAAGGCTCCTCTGGAGATTTGGAAGACTGCCCTCGACAACATCACTCCCCAGGTGGAGGTAAAGAGCCGCCGTATTGGTGGTGCTACTTTCCAGGTGCCTACAGAAATCCGTCCCGACCGTAAGGTCAGCGTGGCTATGAAGAACATGATCGCTTTCGCACGCAAGCGCGGTGGCAAGAGCATGGCTGACAAGCTCGCTGCTGAGATCATGGACGCATTCAACAATCAGGGTGGCGCTTTCAAGCGTAAGGAAGACATGCACCGTATGGCTGAGGCTAACCGTGCTTTCGCACACTTCAGATTCTAAGTTTCAACACACACTTTAAGGTTAAAAAGAAAAATGGCTAATCGCGATTTACATTTGACGCGCAACATCGGTATCATGGCGCATATCGATGCAGGTAAGACAACTACCTCGGAGCGTATCCTCTTCTACACCGGAAAGACCCATAAGATTGGTGAGGTGCATGACGGCGCTGCCACAATGGACTGGATGGCACAGGAGCAGGAGCGTGGTATCACCATTACTTCCGCTGCAACTACTTGCCAGTGGACCTGGAATGGCAAGACCTACAAGATCAACTTGATTGATACTCCGGGACACGTTGACTTCACCGCTGAGGTTGAGCGTTCTCTGCGTGTGTTGGATGGTGCCATCGCTACTTATTCCGCTGCTGACGGCGTGCAGCCGCAGAGCGAGACAGTGTGGCGCCAGGCTGATAAATACAATGTTCCCCGTATCGGCTATGTCAACAAGATGGACCGCTCCGGCGCTGACTTCTTCGAGACTGTGCAGCAGATGAAGGATATCCTGGGTGCTAACCCTATCGTGATCCAGATTCCTATCGGTGCTGAGGAGAACTTCAAGGGTGTCGTTGACCTGATCAAGATGAAGGCTATCCTGTGGCACGATGAGACCATGGGCGCTGAGTATGAGGTAGACGAGATTCCTGATGACCTCAAAGATGAGGCTGAGGAGTGGCGCGACAAGCTCCTTGAGGGCGCTGCCGACTTCGATGACAACCTCATGGAGAAGTACATGGACGATCCTTCGACCATCACTGAGGATGAGATCATCGCTGCAGTCCGTAAGGGTTGCGTTTCTATGCAGTGCTGCCCAATGCTGCTTGGCTCTTCTTATAAGAACAAGGGCGTTCAGCCGCTGCTTGACTATACTTGTGCTTTCCTGCCTTCTCCTGAGGATACTCAGGCTATTGTGGGTACCAACCCCGAGACTGGCGAGGAAGAGGATCGTAAGCCGACAGAGACAGATCCTACTGCAGCTTTGGCTTTCAAGATCGCTACTGATCCGTTCATGGGTCGTTTGGTTTACTTCCGCGTTTATTCCGGTAAGGTTGAGGCTGGTTCTTATGTCTATAACCCACGTTCCGGCAAGAAGGAGCGCATCAGCCGTCTGTTCCAGATGAACTCTCACCAGGAGATTCCTATGGACTCTATCGACGCTGGTGATATTGGTGCAGGCGTCGGCTTCAAGGATATCCGCACCGGTGATACGCTCTGCGATGAGAATCATCCTATCGTGCTCGAGTCTATGACCTTCCCTGATCCTGTGATCCAAATCGCTGTTGAGCCGAAGAGCCAGGCTGATATGGCCAAGATGGACAACGGTCTCGCTAAGTTGGCTGAGGAAGACCCAACCTTCACCGTGCATACCGACGAGCAGAGTGGTCAGACCATTATCTCTGGTATGGGTGAGCTCCACCTCGACATCATCATCGACCGTCTGAAGCGTGAGTTCAAGGTTGAGTGTAATGAGGGTAAGCCTCGTGTGAACTACAAGGAGGCAATTACCAAGACTGTAGAGAACTGGCGTGAGGTCTATAAGAAGCAGAGCGGTGGTCGCGGTAAGTTCGCTGACATCATCGTTACTGTAGGACCGAAGGATCCCGACTATAAGGAGGACGATCTGCAGTTTATCAACGAGGTTAAGGGTGGTAACATTCCTAAGGAGTTCATCCCCTCTGTCCAGAAGGGCTTCAAGGATGCCATGAAGAATGGTGTGCTCGGTGGCTTCCCAATGACCGACCTGAAGGTTGTGCTTACCGACGGTAGCTTCCACCCTGTGGACTCTGACCAGATCTCCTTCGAACTCGCTGCTCACGCAGCCTTCAAGAACGTCTGCCAGAAAGCAGGTCCTGTGCTCATGGAGCCGATCATGAAGGTAGAGGTTGTTACACCTGAAGAGAACATGGGTGATGTCATCGGTGACTTGAACAAGCGCCGTGGTATGGTCCAGGGTATGGAAGAGGCTCGTAGCGGTGCGCGCATCGTCAAGGCTATGGTGCCACTGTCTGAGATGTTCGGTTATGTGACCGCTCTCCGTACCATTACTTCCGGTCGTGCTACCAGCTCTATGGAGTATGATCACCATGCACCTCTGTCTCAGTCACTGGCTGAGCAGGTACTTGAGGAACTCAAGAAATAACAATTTTGAGCGAGGTGCCGCCTAGCGAATGACTCTTAGGCGGCATACCTCCTCAATCTTACACATTATTATATATAATCATTAAATTACAGACATGAGTCAGAAAATTCGAATCAAGCTGAAGAGCTACGACCATCAGTTGGTCGACAAATCAGCTGAGCAGATTGTCAAGGCTGTCAAGGCCACGGACGCTATCGTTAGCGGTCCTATTCCATTGCCAACCCACAAGCGTATCTTCACAGTGAACCGCTCTACCTTCGTCAACAAGAAGAGCCGTGAGCAGTTCCAGCTGTCAGATTACAAGCGTCTCATCGACATCTACAGTGCCACCGGCAAGACCGTTGACGCACTGATGAAGCTTGAGTTGCCCTCTGGTGTGGAAGTGGAAATCAAGGTCTAATACCTTGCAGTATGTTCAAGAAGAATTTTATCATTTACGTTAACACAAAACATTTATTGAAATGCCAGGATTAATTGGAAGAAAAATCGGAATGACATCCGTGTTCAGTGCCGACGGTAAGAACACACCGTGCACTGTTATCGAAGCTGGTCCTTGTGTTGTTACCCAGGTCAAGACCGTTGAAAAGGACGGTTACAAAGCCTATCAGCTCGGTTACGCTGAGGCTAAGGAGAAGAGAACCAACAAGCCTATGGCAGGTATCTTCAAGAAAGCCGGTACAACACCAAAGAAGCACTTGGCCGAGTTCAAGTTCGACGAGGAGTATAACCTCGGTGACACCATTACAGTTGAGCTGTTCAAAGACGCTAAGTTCGTTGACGTCATTGGCACATCCAAGGGTAAAGGTTTCCAGGGTGTCGTGAAGCGTCATGGATTCGGCGGTGTCGGTCAGAGCACTCACGGTCAGGATGACCGCGCCCGCAAGCCGGGATCTATCGGTGCCTGCTCTTACCCTGCAAAGGTCTTCAAAGGCATGCGCATGGGCGGCCAGATGGGAGGCGATCGTGTTACCACTCAGAACCTCCGTGTATTAAAGGTGATTCCGGAGCAGAACCTGCTTATCGTGAAGGGTTCTTTCGCCGGTTGCAATGGTTCAACAGTTTTAATTGAGAAGTAATGGAAGTTAGTGTTTTGAATATCAACGGTCAGGAGACCGGACGCAAGGTGGCCCTGAACGACGCCATCTTTGGCATTGAGCCTAACGATCATGTCATCTACCTCGATGTGAAGCAGTATCTCGCCAACCAGCGCCAGGGCACTGCCAAGGCTAAGGAGAGAAGCGAGCACGCTGGTTCTACCCGCAAGCTCGGACGCCAGAAAGGCGGCGGCGGCGCTCGTCGTGGTGACATCAACTCACCGCTGCTCAAGGGTGGTGGCCGCGTTTTCGGTCCTCAGCCCCGTGACTATGGTTTTAAGCTCAACAAGAAAGTAAAAGTTCTTGCTCGTAAGTCAGCTCTGTCTTATAAGGCTCAGGAGAATGCCATCATCGTGGTGGAAGATTTCAATCTTGAGGCTCCAAAGACTAAAGATTTTGTAAATATCACTAAAAATCTTAAAGTTGACGGCAAGAAAGCGCTTGTAGTTTTGCCAGGTATAAATAAAAACGTATATTTGTCCGCTCGTAACATCGAAAAGGCTGAAGTGATGTCTGCTGATCAGCTCAATACGTACAAAGTTTTGAACGCTGATGTGCTCGTCGTCGCTGAAAGTTCTTTGAAGACTATCGACAACATCTTGGATAAGTAATAATTTAGGAGACAAAGTATTATGGCATATATCATCAAACCCCTGGTCACAGAGAAGATGAATAACATTACAGACAAACGCGCAAACCGCTACGGTTTCGTCGTTCGCCCAGAGGCTAATAAGCTCCAAATCAAGAAAGAGGTCGAGAGTCTGTATCATGTTACAGTAGAGGATGTGAACACAATGCGCTACGCTGGTAAGCGCTCAAGCCGCTATACCAAGGCTGGCTTGATCCGCGGTCAGAAGAACGCATTCAAGAAGGCTATCGTCACCCTGAAGGATGGTGAGGCCATCGATTTTTACAGCAATATAAAATAAAAAATGGCAGTACGTAAATTCAGCCCGGTAACTCCGGGTACAAGACACAAGGTTATTGGCACGTTCGAGGAGATTACTGCATCCGTGCCAGAGAAGTCTCTCGTTTACGGTAAGCGTTCTACCGGTGGTCGAAACAACACCGGTAAGATGACCATGCGCTACATCGGCGGTGGTCACAAGAAGAAGTATCGTCTGATCGACTTCAAGCGAGAGAAAGATGGTGTTCCTGCTGTAGTAAAGACAATCGAGTACGATCCTAACAGATCGGCTCGTATTGCTCTTCTGTTCTACGCAGATGGTGAAAAACGTTACATCATTGCTCCTAACGGACTCAAGGTCGGTGACAAGCTGATGTCTGGCGCTGAGGCAGCTCCTGAGATCGGCAATGCTCTCCCACTGGCTAACATTCCTGTCGGTACCGTGATCCACAACATCGAGTTGCGTCCGGGACAGGGTGCTCGCCTGGTTCGTTCGGCTGGTAACTTTGCTCAGTTAACTTCTCGTGATGGCAACTACTGTGTCATCAAGCTTCCTTCTGGAGAGACTCGTCTGATCCTCTCCGCTTGCAAGGCAACTGTTGGTAGTGTCGGTAACTCTGACCACGCTCTTGAGCAGTCCGGTAAGGCCGGTCGCTCTCGCTGGCTCGGACGTCGTCCTCACAACCGTGGTGTCGTGATGAACCCTGTCGATCACCCGATGGGTGGTGGCGAAGGACGTCAGTCTGGTGGTCATCCACGCTCTCGCAAGGGCTTGTATGCTAAGGGTCTTAAGACTCGTGCACCTAAGAAGCTCTCGAACAAGTTCATTATCGAAAGAGCTAACAAGAAGTAATCAAGTTAATTAGAGCAAATTATGAGTCGTTCACTTAAAAAAGGTCCTTATATCAACGTTGCCCTCGAGAAGAAAATTCTCGCTATGAACGAGAGTGGCAAGAAGAGCGTCGTTAAGACTTGGGCCAGAGCATCCATGATTTCACCCGATTTCGTGGGTCACACTGTTGCTGTCCACAACGGTAATAAATTCATCCCTGTCTACATCACTGAGAACATGGTTGGACACAAGCTCGGTGAGTTCGCTATGACACGTCGCTTCGGCGGCCACTCTGGCAACAACAAGAAGTAATCAGGGCAAACCATTTAAAATGAGTAAACAATAATGGGAGCAAGAAAACATATCGCGGCCGAGAAAATGAAAGAGGCCCGCAAGAACATGTACTTCGCCAAGCTCAAGGGTGTGCCTTCTTCTCCACGGAAGATGCGTTACGTAGTAGACATGATCCGTGGCATGGAGGTCAACCGCGCACTTGGTATCCTGAAGTTCTCCAACAAGCATGCTGCTGCTGACATCGAAAAACTGCTTCGCTCAGCCATTGCCAACTGGGAAACCAAAAACGACCGTAAGGCCGAAGATGGTGAGCTGTATGTCAGCAAGGTCTTCGTTGATGAAGGCGTGACCATGAAACGTATGAGACCGGCACCGCAGGGCCGTGGCTATCGCATCCGTAAGCGTAGCAACCACGTCACTCTCTTTGTTGATGCCAAAACTAATGACGAAAAATAATAAATAGAATGGGACAGAAAGTAAATCCAATAAGCAACCGTCTGGGTATTATCCGTGGTTGGGACTCAAATTGGTTCGGTGGCAAGGACTTCGGTGACAACCTCGTTGAGGACAAAAAGATCCGTCAGTACCTTAACAAGCGTCTGGAGAAAGCCAGCGTTTCGCGCATCGTCATCGAGCGTACTTTGAAGCTGGTTACCATCACTATTTGCACTGCCCGTCCGGGTATCGTCATTGGTAAAGGTGGCGCTGATGTCGACAAACTGAAAGAGGAGCTCAAGAACCTCTTCAAGAAAGACATCCAGATCAACATCTTCGAGGTGAAGAAGCCTGAGCTTGATGCAAACATCGTCGGTCAGAACATCGCCAGCCAGATCGAGCATCTGATGGCTTACCGTCGCGCTATCAAGATGGCTGTTCAGAATACAATGCGTGCTGGTGCTGAGGGTATCAAGATCCAGATCTCCGGCCGTCTCAACGGCGCCGAGATGTCTCGTAAGGAGATGTACAAAGAGGGACGTACTCCTCTGCATACATTCCGTGCCGACATCGACTACTGCCAGACAGAGGCCCTCACAAAGGTCGGCCTGCTCGGTATCAAGGTATGGATCTGCCGCGGTGAGGTGTATGGCAAGCGTGAGCTCGCCCCCAACTTCTCTCAGGAGAAGAACGAGCGCGGACGTAACGGCGGCCGTCAGAACCGTGGTGGCCGTAGAAGAAACAATAACCGCTAAAAGTAGAAGCTACAATGTTACAGCCAAAAAGAGTAAAATATAGAAGACCTCAAGACGGGCGCGGCAACAAAGGCAACGCCCACAGAGGTACTGAGCTGGCTTTCGGAACCTTCGGCATCAAGACACTTGAGGCTAAATGGCTCGACAGCCGTCAGATCGAGGCAGCCCGTGTAGCTGTCAACCGTTATATGAATCGTGAAGGTCAGGTGTGGATCCGTATCTTCCCTGACAAACCTATCACTCGTAAGCCTGCTGATGTCCGTATGGGTAAAGGTAAGGGTGATCCTGCTGGATGGGTAGCTCCCGTAACTCCGGGACGTATCCTCTTCGAGGTAGAGGGCGTGAGCCTGGCAGTCGCCAAAGAGGCACTGCGCCTGGCCGCTCAGAAACTCCCAGTCAAGACTAAGTTCGTCATCAGACGCGATTTTGATAAAAACGCTTAATTATGAAGATTAAAGAAATTACAGAACTCGCCGACAAGGACCTGCGCGAGAAGCTGGAGCAGACAGAGGCAGCTTTGAATCAGATGAAGCTCAACCATCAGGTTACTCCGCTCGAGAATCCATCCACGATTAAGGCTACGCGTCGCGACATCGCACGGATGAAGACCGTGCTCCGCCAGAGAGAACTTAATAAATAATTCACGGACAGATGGAAAAGAGAAATTTAAGAAAGGTAAGACAGGGTGTTGTGATCAGCGACAAGATGGAGAAGACCATTGTCGTGGCTGCCAAGTTCAAGGAGATGCACCCTATTTATGGTAAGTTTGTCCAGAAGACTAAAAAATACCACGCTCATGACGAGAACAACGAGGCTCATGTAGGTGACACTGTTCAGATCATGGAGACTCGTCCACTCTCTAAGACTAAGAGATGGAGATTAGTACAAATCGTAGAAAAAGCTAAGTAATCATGATACAGGCATTATCAAAACTTACAGTATGTGATAACAGCGGCGCACGCGAGGCAATGTGCATCCGTGTTCTCGGTGGTACCGGCCGTCGTTACGCCAGTGTGGGTGACGTCATCGTTGTGGCTGTACAGAATGTCATCCCTTCCAGTGACTTGAAGAAAGGTGCAGTATCTAAGGCTTTGATCGTTCGCACGAAGAAGGAAATCCGTCGTCCCGACGGATCTTACATCCGCTTCGACGACAACGCTTGTGTGCTGCTTAACAACGCTGGTGAACTTCGTGGAAGCCGTATCTTCGGCCCCGTGGCTCGTGAGCTTCGCGCTGTCAACATGAAGGTCGTCTCCCTCGCACCTGAGGTGCTTTAATTCTAAAACGTACACGAATGAATAAGTTACATATCAAAAAAGACGATACCGTGATTGTCCGCACCGGTAGTGATAAGGGCAAGACCGGTAAAGTGCTCAAAGTGCTGGTTAAAGAAAACCGCGCCATCGTGGAAGGCATCAACATGGTGTCAAAGAGCACAAAGCCTTCAGCTAAGAATCCTCAGGGTGGTATCGTTAAGCAGGAGGCTCCTATTCACATCTCTAATTTGGGACTTATCGACCCGAAGAGCGGCAAGGCTACCCGTATCGCTATCAAGCGCGACGGTAAGACGGTCACTCGTATCGCTAAAAAATCAGGGGAGGAGATTAAGTAATGGATACAGCACAGTTAAAGAAAAAGTACAAGGAGGAGATCGCTCCTGCACTGCAGAAACAGTTCAACTACTCTTCAGCTATGCAGATCCCTGTTCTGAAGAAAATTGTCATCAACCAAGGCTTGGGTGATGCTACTCAGGACAAGAAGATCGTGGATGTAGCCATTAACGAGATCACCGCTATCACAGGTCAGAAGGCTGTGGCAACCTACTCTAAGAAGGATATCGCCAACTTCAAACTGCGTAAAGAGATGCCTATCGGCGTCATGGTGACTCTCCGTCGCGAGCGTATGTATGAGTTCCTCGAGAGACTCGTTCGTATCTCTCTGCCCCGTATCCGTGACTTTAAGGGTATCAACACCAAGTTCGACGGTCGTGGTAACTACACACTGGGTATCACAGAGCAGATCATCTTCCCGGAGATCAACATCGATCAGGTAGACCGTATCCAGGGTATGAACATTACCTTTGTGACTTCTGCCAAGACTGATGAGGAAGGTTTCGCTCTTCTGAAGGCCTTCGGTCTCCCATTTAAAAACGCTAAAAACGATAAATAAGTTATGGCAAAAGAATCAATGAAAGCCCGCGAGGTAAAGCGCGCTAAACTCATCGCCCGTTACGCTGAAAAGCGTGCAGCGCTGAAGAAGGTCATCGCTACTACCAACGATATCGCAGAGGCTTATGAGGCTGCCCGTAAACTTCAGGCTATCCCTAAGAACGCTGATCCTATCCGTCTGCACAACCGTTGCAAGATCACCGGTCGTCCAAGAGGTTACATGCGTCAGTTCGGCATCTCCCGTATTCAGTTCCGCGAGATGGCTTCTCAGGGCTTGATCCCCGGAGTCAAGAAGGCTAGCTGGTAACTCACCGTTCACTACAGGTTGGTGGCTGGCTAGTGGGACGCCAGCGCCTGACCTGATTACAAGATCATTTTTTAATATTGTCGGGGTAGTCCCGATTAATTAAACATTTATATTTATGACAGATCCAATTGCCGATTATCTGACAAGACTCAGAAACGCTATCATGGCTCACCATCGTGTAGTCGAGGTTCCTGCGTCTAACTTGAAGAAGTCTATCACAAAGATTCTCTTCGAGAAGGGTTACATCCTGAACTATAAGTTCATCGAAGATGGCCCTCAGGGTACTATCAAGGTTGCCTTGAAGTACAATCCTGAAACCAAGCAAAACGCTATCAAGTGTTTGAAGCGCGTCTCTACTCCTGGTCTTCGCCGTTATACAGGATATAAAGACATGCCGAGAGTAATTAACGGACTGGGTATCGCCATCTTATCTACGTCCAAGGGTGTCATGACCGACAAGGAGGCTGCTGATCTTAAGATCGGTGGTGAGGTTCTTTGCTATGTTTATTAATAGGAGGTTACAAGATGTCTAGAATAGGAAAATTGCCAATTCACGTACCGGCAGGTGTTACAGTTAATTTCGACGAGAAATCTTCTGTTGTTACTGCTAAAGGTCCTAAGGGTGAACTCTCTCAGCAGATTGATCCTTCTATTAAGTTTGATTTCCAGGACGGTGTCATCACACTTTCTGTCGACGAGAACAGCCCCGTCGACTACAAGCAGAAGCAGGCTTTCCACGGCCTCTATCGCGCTCTGATCAACAACATGATCGTTGGCGTGAGCGAGGGCTTCAAAAAGGAGCTGGAGCTTGTAGGTGTTGGTTATCGTGTCAGCAACCAGGGCAACCTGATTGAGTTCTCTTTGGGTTATACTCACCCCATCTTCATCGAGCTTCCTAAGGAAGTGAAGGTTGAGACAAAGTCTGAGCGTAACCAGAACCCTCTCATTACTCTGGAGTGTGCCGACAAGCAGTTGCTGGGTCTCATTTGTGCTAAAATCCGTTCTTTCCGCAAACCTGAGCCTTACAAGGGCAAGGGTGTCCTGTTCAAGGGTGAAGTCATCCGCAGAAAGTCTGGTAAGACCGCTGCAGCTAAGTAATTTTATAAGAATTTACTATTATGACAACAAAGAAAGAACAAAGACGAATTAAGATAAAGTTCCGTATCCGTAAGCACGTCAACGGAACTGCTGAGCGCCCACGTCTCAGTGTATTCCGTTCTAACAAGCAGATCTACGCTCAGGTGATCAATGATGTAGAGGGCCGTACACTGGCTTCTGCTTCTTCACTGGGTATGGAAAAGATGCCTAAGATCCAACAGGCTGAGAAAGTTGGCGCACTGGTCGCTGAGAAAGCAAAGTCTGCTGGCATTGAGACAGTGGTCTTCGACCGCAATGGTTACCTCTATCATGGTCGTGTACAGGCTTTGGCTGATGCTGCACGTCAGGGTGGTCTTAAATTTTAATCGATTATGGCAATGAATAAAGTAAAAGTAAATAGTGACGCAGAATTGAAAGACCGCTTGGTTGCTATCAACCGTGTGACGAAGGTTACAAAGGGTGGTCGTACGTTTACATTCGCTGCCATCGTCGTTGTTGGTGATGGTAAGGGCGTGATTGGCTACGGTCTGGGTAAGGCCGGTGAAGTTACCGCTGCTATCGCCAAAGGCACTGAGGCTGCCAAAAAGAACTTGGTGAAGGTTCCTGTACTCAAGGGTACTGTTCCTCACGAGGTTGAGGTGAAGTTCGGTGGTGCTATCGTTCTCCTGAAACCGGCTGCAGCCGGTACCGGTCTGAAGGCCGGTGGTGCTATGCGTGCTGTACTGGAGAGTGCAGGTATCACAGACGTCATCGCAAAGTCTAAGGGTTCTTCCAATGCCCACAACTTGGTGAAGGCTACTTTTGCAGCTCTCTCTGAGATGCGTGATGCTTATCAGATCGCTGGTGAGCGTGGCATTGCAATGGACAAAGTGTTTAACGGTTAATAGGGTAATAAACTATGGCAACAATCAAAATCAAGCAGATTAAGAGTCGTATTGGTGCTCCTGTCGATCAGAAGCGTACGCTCATCGCTCTTGGCCTCCATAAGATTTCTCAGGTGGTCGAGGTTGAAGATACTCCTAGCAACCGTGGCATGATCCGCAAGGTGTTCCATTTGGTTGAAGAGGTGAAGTAATAATCTTTAAATTCAGACGAAATCATGAAATTACATACATTAACCCCGGCTAAGGGTTCTACCCACTCTCGTCGTCGTATCGGTCGTGGTCCAGGTTCTGGACTTGGTGGTACTTCTACCCGCGGTCATAAGGGTGCTAAGGCTCGTTCTGGCTATAAGAGAAAGATTGGCTTTGAAGGTGGTCAGATGCCTTTGCAGCGTCGCGTGCCGAAGGCTGGCTTCAAGAACATCAATCATGTTGAGTTCTTCCCTGTCAACCTCTCTACACTTCAGAAGCTTGCTGAGGAGAAGAACCTTACCAAGATCGGTGTAGCAGAGCTCGTTGCTGCTGGTCTGACAAATGGTAAGAAACCTGTTAAAGTCTTAGGAAATGGTGAGCTGAAAGCCAAGATTGACGTCGAGGCTAACGCTTTCTCTAAATCTGCAGAGGCAGCTATCCAGGCTGCCGGTGGTAACGCAACCAAAATCTAACAATGAAAAAGCTTATAGAGACACTGAAGAACTGTTGGAGGGTTGAAGATCTGCGTCAGCGGCTTCTCATCACCCTTTTGTTTACGGCTATCTACCGTTTCGGTTCATTTGTAGTATTACCGGGTATTGACCCGGCTAAACTCGACCAATTGCAGTCGCAAACCAAAGGTGGCTTGATGTCACTGTTGGACATGTTCTCCGGTGGCGCATTTTCCAACGCATCTATCTTTGCGCTTGGTATTATGCCTTACATCTCGGCTTCCATCGTTATGCAGTTGCTCGCCGTCGCTGTGCCTTATTTCCAGAAGATGCAGCGTGAAGGCGAAAGCGGGCAGAAAAGAATTCAGTGGTATACTCGTGTGCTGACGGTAGCTATCTTGCTCTTCCAGGCACCGAGTTACCTGATTAACCTGAAGATGCAGGCCAGTCAGGCACTGGCAAGCGGTATCGCTTGGCCTGTATTCATGGTACCCGCTACCATTATCTTAGCCGCAGGTAGTATGTTCATTCTTTGGCTGGGTGAGCGCATTACTGATAAGGGTGTAGGAAACGGTATCTCTTTGATCATTATGCTGGGTATTATAGCCCGCCTGCCTCAGGCTTTCATGCAGGAGGTCAGCTCTCGTTTCACTGCCATCTCCGGTGGTGGACTTGTGATGTTCATCGTTGAGATCCTTATTCTCTATGCTGTCATCATGGCTTCTATTCTCCTTGTTCAGGGCACACGTAAGGTGCCTGTCCAGTATGCTAAGCGTCTGGTCGGCAACAAGCAGTATGGTGGCGCAAGACAGTATATCCCTTTGAAGTTGTTTGCTGCTAATGTGATGCCTATCATCTTTGCGCAGGCATTGATGTTCATTCCATTGGCCATTGTCCAGTATCAGAGTGACGGTGCTTCCTGGTGGGTTCGCGATATGCTGAACAACAGAAGTCTGATGTATAACATCGTCTATGTGATTCTCATCATCGCTTTCACCTACTTCTATACGGCTATTACTTTGAATCCCCAACAGATGGCTGAGGACTTGAAACGTAACAACGGATTCATTCCCGGTGTGAAGCCCGGTCATGACACTGCTGAGTATATCGACACTGTTATGTCTCGTATCACTTTCCCTGGATCTCTGTTCATCGCTTTCATCGCCGTCATGCCAGCTCTTGCCGGATTGCTGAATGTGCAGGACGCTTTCTCTCAGTTCTTTGGTGGTACCTCCCTGCTGATTACAGTAGGTGTGGTCATTGACACCTTGCAACAGATTGAGAGCTACTTGCTGATGCGCCACTACGATGGATTGCTGAATGCAGGCCATACCAGACCGGCAGGTGCAGTTAGCGCATATTGATTTAGTCTCTTAGAATGAAAATATTTCTTAAGACTGAAGATGAAATAGACCTCATGCGAAAGGCCAACCGCCTTGTCGGTGCGACCTTAGCTGAGGTTGGTCGTCATATAAAGCCAGGAGTCTCCACGCTCCAATTGGATCATATAGCTGAGGAGTTCATACGTGATCATGGTGCAACACCAACATTCAAGAACTTCCCTAATCCTTTTGGAGGGCCTTTTCCTGGCTCTATCTGTACATCGGTCAACAATGTTGTCGTGCACGGAATACCGAGTGACAAGTGTATTCTCAAGGAGGGTGACATTATCTCTGTAGATTGTGGTACTCTGCTCGATGGATATAATGGCGACAGTTGCTATACGTTTTGTGTAGGTGAGGTGAGTGACAAGGTGAAGAACCTGTTAAAGGTCACCAAGCAAAGCTTATATAAAGGTATAGAGCAGGCTCGTCCCGGTCACCATCTTGGAGATATAGGAGCTGCCATACAAGACTATTGCGAGTCGTTTGGTTATGGCGTCGTTCGTGAGTTGACCGGTCATGGTATTGGCCGTGAGATGCATGAAGATCCTCCTGTTCCCAACTACGGTTCACGTGGTAATGGTGTCTTGCTGAAAGCAGGTATGTGCATCGCTATTGAACCGATGATTACGATGGGAGACCGCAAGATCTGGTTGTTGCCCGACAAATGGGGTATCATCACACGTGATGGACAGCCAGCCGCTCACTTTGAGCACACGATAGCCATACGTAAAGATGGCGCCGAGATTTTATCAACATTCGAAGAAATTGAACATTTAGAAGAAGCTTAATATTATGTCAAAGCAATCAGCAATAGAACTGGACGGTACAGTTATCGAAAGCCTTTCCAACGCTATGTTCCGCGTGGAGTTGGAGAACGGAGTGAAGATCATTGCAAACATCTCTGGAAAGATGCGTTTGCATTATATCAAGATCCTCCCCGGTGATAAGGTGAAAGTGGCTATGAGTCCTTACGACCTGACCAAGGGTCGTATTGAGTTCCGATACAAATAATATTTTTTTATATATCTGACGATATGAAAACAAGAGCATCATTGAAGAAGCGCACACCCGACTGCAAGATTGTACGTCGTAAGGGTCGTCTTTTTGTTATCAACAAGAAGAATCCTAAGTATAAGATGCGTCAGGGCTAAGTTAAAAAAACGTAATTAGGTTCTAATGTCCTAAGAAATTAGTACCTTTGCGTGCTTTTTAGCAAGAAGACACTATTTTTTAATTATTATTTTATTCAACTAATGGCAATAAGAATTGTTGGAGTAGATTTGCCCCAGAATAAGCGTGGCGAAATCGCATTGACTTATATCTATGGTATAGGTCGAAGTAGTTCAGCAAAGATATTGGATAAGGCCGGCGTGAGCCGCGACCTGAAAGTCAGCGAATGGAATGACGATCAGGCAGCTAAGATCCGTGAGATTATCGGCGCTGAATTCAAGGTGGAGGGTGACCTTCGCTCAGAGATTCAAATGAACATCAAGCGCCTGATGGATATTGGTTGCTACCGTGGTGTTCGTCATCGTAATGGTCTTCCCGTTCGCGGACAGAGCACAAAGAACAATGCTCGTACCCGTAAGGGTAAGAAGAAGACTGTTGCTAATAAGAAGAAGGCTACCAAGTAATTAAGAGGAGAAATTAATTATGGCAAAGACAAAAGCAACATCTAAGAAAAGAAACGTCAGAGTTGACGCTATGGGACAGCTTCATGTTCATAGCTCGTTCAACAATATCATAGTATCTCTTGCCAACAGTGAGGGTCAGGTGATCTCCTGGTCATCTGCTGGTAAGATGGGCTTCCGTGGTTCTAAGAAGAACACACCGTACGCTGCACAGATGGCAGCTGAGGATTGCGCAAAGGTAGCTTATGGTTTGGGCCTCCGCAAGGTCAAGGCTTTCGTGAAGGGCCCGGGCAATGGACGTGAGAGTGCTATTCGTGCCGTCAACGGCGCTGGTATCGAGGTTACAGAGATTGTAGACGTTACGCCGTTGCCACACAATGGCTGCCGTCCTCCCAAGCGTCGTCGTGTATAATTTACGTGGTACAATAGTTAAATTGAGATTAAATTATGGCAAGATATATAGGTCCAAAATCTAGAATTTCACGCCGTTTCGGTGAGGCCATCTTTGGTGCTGACAAGGTTCTTTCTAAGCGCAACTTCCCCCCGGGGCAGCATGGCAACGACCGTCGCCGCAAGCAGTCTGAGTATGGTATGCAGCTGGCTGAGAAGCAGAAGGCTAAGTACACTTACGGTGTCCTGGAGCGTCAGTTCCGCAACCTGTTCGACAAGGCAGCAAAGGCAGACGGCATCACTGGTGAGAATCTGCTTCAGTTGCTCGAGAGCCGTCTCGACAATGTAGTTTATCGTTTGGGTATTGCTCCTACACGTGCAGCCGCTCGTCAGATGGTTAGCCACAAGCACATCACTGTAGACGGTCAGGTAGTGAACATTCCTTCTTATCAGGTGAAACCTGGTCAGATTGTTGCTGTTCGCGAGAAGGCTAAGTCTCTTGAGGTGATCGAGGCTGCTCTTGCAGGCTTCAACCACAGCAAGTATCCTTGGTTGGAGTGGGACGAGAACACCAAGAGTGGTAAGTTCCTTCACAAGCCTGAGCGCGCTGACATTCCTGAGAACATCAAGGAGCAGTTAATCGTTGAGTTGTACTCTAAACAATAAATCATTAAATTAATGGCGATATTAGCATTTCAAAAACCTGATAAAGTAGTGATGCTGGAGGCTAACGACCACTACGGAAAATTTGAGTTCCGCCCTCTCGAGCCTGGCTTCGGTGTTACCATCGGTAACGCCCTGCGACGCATCCTTCTTTCATCGCTGGAAGGCTATGCTATCAATACTGTGCGTATCGCCGGTGTTGAGCATGAGTTTTCTTCCGTGCCCGGTGTCAAGGAAGATGTGACCAACATCATTTTGAATCTCAAGCAAGTTCGATTCAAACAAGTAGTAGAAGAATTCGAGAACGAGAAAGTTAGTATCACCGTTGAGAATTCCACCGAATTCAAAGCCGGTGATATCGGTAAGTATCTGACTGGATTTGAAGTGTTAAACCCTGATTTGGTGATTTGTCATTTAGACTCCAAGGCAACCATGCAGATCGACCTGACGATCAACAAGGGTCGTGGTTATGTGCCTGCTGACGAGAATCGTCAGTTCTGCACGGATGTCAATCAACTTCCGATCGATTCCATCTACACCCCTATCCGCAATGTGAAATACAGTGTAGAGCCTACTCGTGTTGAGCAGAAGACCGATTACGACAAGCTCGTCATTGAAGTCACTACGGACGGTTCCATCCACCCGAAGGATGCGTTGAAAGAGGCTGCAAAGATCCTCATCTATCACTTCATGCTCTTCTCTGATGAGAAGATCACTCTAGAGAACCCCGATCAGGACGGTAATCAGGAGTTTGATGAGGAGGTACTGCACATGCGTCAATTGCTGAAGACTAAATTGACTGATATGAACCTTAGTGTTCGTGCACTCAACTGTCTGAAGGCAGCCAACGTCGAGACACTTGGTGACTTGGTACAGTACAACAAGACCGACCTCTTGAAGTTCCGCAACTTCGGTAAGAAATCGCTCTCAGAGCTTGATGATTTGCTCGAGAGTCTGAATCTGTCGTTTGGAACTGACATTTCAAAGTATAAATTGGACAAGGAGTAATCCCGGTCCCCATTCATTCAAAAACAAATGAGACACAATAAAAAATTCAACCATCTGGGTCGTACTGCATCTCATCGTGCTAGCATGCTGGCAAACATGGCATCTAGCTTGATCATGCACAAAAGAATCACTACGACTCTCGCAAAGGCCAAGGCTTTGAAGAAGTATGTAGAGCCTTTGATCACACGTTCTAAGAACGACACCACTACAAGCCGTCGTGTTGTCTTCCGTTATCTGCAGGACAAGTATGCAGTGAAGGAGCTCTTCGGCACAGTTGCTGCTAAGGTTGCTGACCGTCCCGGTGGTTACACCCGTGTGATTAAGTTCGGTCTTCGTCAGGGCGATGCTGCAGAGATTGCTTTCATCGAGCTTGTAGACTTCGATGAGAACATGGCAAAGACTCCTAAGGCAGAGAAGAAGACTCGTCGTAGCCGTCGCTCTACCAAGAAGGCTGTCGAGGCTGCACCTGCAGAGGAGACTGCTGCTCCAGCAGAGGAGAAGGCAGAGACTGCTGAGGAGAAAGCTCCTGAGGCAGAGGCACCAAAGGCTGAATAATCTCTTTGAGAATCATTCTTTGAAGATAATACTAAAGCACTTGCTCATTGATTTGGGCAAGTGCTTTTTTTATAGGGATTCCCCTAACATGAATAGGGAATTATGATTTGGTGATTTCGACATTTTTTCCTAATTTTGTTGTGTCAATTAAGAAAGGACATGATTATGAAGAAGACGTTTCTATTATTAATATGTATGTCTACGCTGCTTTATAGCTGCGACTCATATACTGGTGCCGGGGCATTCTCCGGTGCTCAGATTGGCTCTATCCTCGGCTCTGCTATCGGTGGTATCTCGGGAGGTTTTCGTGGCTCTGATATCGGTACGATCGTAGGTATGGCGAGCGGTGCTGCTGTTGGCGCTGCTGTTGGTCAGGCTGCTGATCAGCGTCAGGCTTCGCGTGTCAGCGATATGCCGCGTAGACGTTCTGTTGAGCGTGACGGAGCTCCTTATCAAGACCGCTATGGTCAGACTGTCGTACCCGGTTATGGTAGTGAGTATAGCGAAGCACCAAGTGATAAGGAATCTGTGGTTGATTCTTCTAATTATGGTAGTGGCTTCGATGGCAGCAACAGTCATGATGACCGTATCTATGATTTCCAGTCGAGTGATTACACCGGTAACTACAGTGCCCAACAGCCACAGACCCGTATGCCGCAGCATTCGAGCGTAGAGCAGATCGCTAAGGGCTTCACCTATACACCGTCTTTGGAGATCCGCAATGCTCGGTTCATCGACGACAATGAGGATGGAACGATACAACGTGGTGAGCTTTGCAAGATCATCTTTGAAGTTTATAATGTAGGTAAACAATCTGTTACTGATGTTGTACCTACTGTTCTCGAAACGACTGGTAACAAGCATATCTATATCTCGCCCAATATGCATGTAGAGCGTATCGACCCGGGCAAAGGCATCCGCTATACAGCTATCATCACATCAGACAATGGACTTCGCAATGGTACCGTCCGTTTCTGTGTCAGCGTTGTGCAAGGCAATCGCAACATCTCTAAAGTGAGTGAATTCAACATTCCTACGACAAAGGAATATGCTCAGGCTCGTTAAGTAGGTATCTGCTTAAGCTGATTAAATCATATTTATAATAATGTTATTCCCTGACACTAACATGGTATCAGGGATTTTTTTGTCTTCTGCTCAGTCACCGAACCAGTTCTTGACTTTCTGAAACACGCTACGCCATATCGAAGGATCCTCTTTCTTCGTGCCTGCTTGCGGGCGCGAAGAAGGCTTTTTTTGATTGTTGGGTATTCCAGGATGATGCGCGGCCATCATCTGCCGTCTTTCTTTCGCTTGTTGGCTGGCAGCCAGTTTCTGCTCTTCCTCCTTTTTCTCTTCTTTGGCAATCTTTGCCTCTTTTATTTCCGCCAGTCGTTTGGCAGCCTGTTGCTTTCTTTCTGCCAAATGTTTGTCCTCCATTTCGTGCTCCTCGTCGGCTTTCTTGTTCCATTCCTTGATGAAACTGTAACGCGCCTTAGAGAAGTCAAATTCAAAGTCCGGCATACCCGTCTCCACGTCATCCATGCGGTAGGGTGGGTTATTGCCCGACACGCGCTGCACTTCCACCATGGCAAGTCCTTGTGCGAGCATACCTAATTGTGCTGCCGCGCCATAGCTCAGGTCGATGATGCAGCCGCGGCGATAGGGGCCGCGGTCAGTGACCTTGACGATGATGCTTTTCTGATTTCTGAGATTGGTGACCTTGAGCAGAGTGCCGAAGGGTAGGGTGCGGTGGGCGCAGGTCAGACTGTCGTGATGCAGTCGTCCGCCGTCAGCCGTCCTTGCTCCCGTAGCCTTACGGGAGTAGTACGTGGCCTTGCCTTTCTGCGAACGGTGTTGCGCCGGAATAGGAAGAGTGAGCAGCAGCAAGGCCAAAAGGAGGATATGTTGCTGATACTGTTGCTTCATATTGGCAAAGATAAGCAAAAATTCCCAATTATCAGTCATTTAGAGCAAGAAATTGATTTTGGGGGGCTCTCCTTCCTTTCTCTTATTCTGTCTACTTTGTTGTATCGGCTGCTTATCTTGCATGTTTTTTCAGGGTTACATGCAAGCAAGAGTCCATGTTTTTATTACTTTTGCAACATACAATCTTTTCAAACGTCAATGAGATATTGCATTTGACATTACTACAAACTAAACGTTATATGTCAATACTCATGGTCATCTAACTCGTCATTGTCTTGCTGGTGTCACCGAGAAGATGCGTACCCATCTGTCCATGAATACTGTCATCCTAATCATGGTGATTGCTGCTGTCTGCTGAACCGCTCATTTATGATTCCTGGCCTAATACATGTCGTCGTCGCCACCATCGTTGGCTATTGCATTTTCTTCCTCTTCCATACGATAGGGATGATATTATTCATGCTTGCAACCGGTGTGTTAGGCAGGCAAGGAGTGTTATCCTTTGAATTAACAAAAAAAAGAATGCCAGCACTTCATGGTGAGGTACTGGCATTCTTAATGTCTTACAGGCTGTCAATCTCTTTGTTTGTGAGTCCTGTCGCTTGGGCTATCGTCTGAGAGTCGATTCCCATCGCTTTCAGTTTTGCGGCTACAGACCTTTTTCCCTCCTGTCGTCCTTCCTGTCGTCCTTCCTGTCGTCCTTCCTGTCGCCCTTCTGCTCTTCCTTCTGCTCTTCCTTCTGCTCTTCCTTCTGCTCGCCCTTCCATCTTGGCAGTGTCTAGTACGTCGTTTTGCACCATGATGTTGTCTATGTGACGGTCATAGGCTCTGCGTTCTGCCTTGTCCATCTTCAGATATTGAAGTTTCTGCCGAGCTTCTTGTAGCCCAGGTGCTGTTGTGTCAGCCTTGATGTGGCCGCTCTTGAGGTAGTCCATCCACTCCTCAAGTGGTGTCTTGGCTACCTTATTGAATTCGTTGACGCGGATAATGAAGTATTCGGGGAAGATTTCCTCGGGAGTTTTAATCTTAATAAGCCCCTTATCACGTGTGTTGATCTTCAGTGTATCTTTGGTGTGTACACCAACCAGGGAAGTCTGTCCATGGTACAGATAGTCTGCTCCCTGTCCTAGATCGAAATACAAGATGCTGATGGAATACACTTTTTTCACCTTGTCATATTTGTCACCCAAAGAAATGTGCTCGGTGATGGTCTTGGCGACCCCATAGAGGACACGCTCTAAATAATACAATTCACGAGCTTGCTGTATCTCAACGAGGATGATTTCTCCCTTGCTGTCTCTCGCTTTAATATCCACTCGGTTGAATTTGTCGTCGGGCTCTTCTTGGTTGCTTTCGCTTTCCAGAATCTCGACGATGTGAACGGGCTCGTTGAGAAGAACAGTAATCAGTCCCTCGAACACGCCAAAGTTGGCTTTGTCTCGCAGCATACGCTTGGCGGCCCAGTCAAACCGGATGTATTTGTTGTCGTCTTCCATATCTGATTCTTTTTTGCAAACTTACGAAAAATAAATGAGAATAGGAATGAAAGTGCATTCTTTTTTTGTCTATCTTTCAATGGAGTAGTAGTTTATGAAAGTTTCTCTCACAGATGAAGTAAATAATACTCTACCGAGAGACATTGTGATAGTTTCATCTGTGTGCTATGCCAGAGAATCACCATATCAATAATCTTTAATGAAACTTTTTGTATTGTCAGATTGGAAGACCTGGCTGCTTTGGTTCTTCTTGTCTTGCCCGTGGATGTTATACCTGATGCCCAGCATCACCAAATTGTGCCTCGTGCTAAAATGGTTGTTGTAGACCTCTTGAATGAACTCCGTTTGCACAGTGTTCCATATTTGTTTATGTGTGAGCAAGTAACGCATTCCAACACTTACTTCTAAGTTCTTAGAGATGGAATAAGCAATTGTCAGTTGGGATTCGGGTGACGACTTGTATCGGTTCTCCGGCGTAGATATGGTTATGTCGTTCGTGTCAAGCATCAGGTTGACATTCACCTTGCTATTGTAATATTGCGCTTGCAACATTCCATATAAAAACTGGTCGGAATACGAGGCGCATCTCACCCAATTTTGTTGAATCATACCCAGCAAGACCACATGCGGTATCATGTATCTCACAGTGGCATTGCAATTATATAGATTGTAACGGTGCGTGTCATTATAATAGGTCATCACGATTTGTTGCCCGTCTATCATGCTGCACTGCGTGATACGTTGCTTGGTTCCCTTGTATTGGGCACTGAGGTCAAAGTATAATGACTTAACGTTGGCAGTATAGTCCATCTGTAGGTCATGCGTATAAGCTGGCTTGACATCCTTGTTACCTAAACTTGTGAATAATGGATTTGTTGCTGAATTAATATTGCAAAGCTGGGTGATGTCCGGGTTGGAGTTCTCGTATTCGTAAGAAAGCTCAATCGTGTGATGGCTCCCCAAATGGTATGAGAGGTCAACGATGGGATGCCAGTTCACAAAGCTGAAATGTTCTCCTCCCATGCTTCTGTATGCCATGTTGAGTCCCAAAGAAGCAGAGGTGCTCAAGTCTCCAACTGCTTTTTCGAAATCAATGTAGCAATAGTTGTTGCGTTCATTGTATTTAGACCGACTTGTGTCGACAGAGCGGATGTCGTGCCACGAGAAAATGGAGTTTGCCCCAACCTTCCAATTGGCCGTAATCCATGGAAAGGAGAAGACCATTCCTCCCTCCAACTCTTTTTGACGGTATCTTATAGAATTATTGGTGTCCGCTAAAAACGGAAACCACATAAAAATCCTTCCGCGATGCCAATAAACAGGCATTGCGGAAAGATTTTTTTAAAGACAAGCCCCCCTTAGCCAAACAATGTCGGTTCCGGTGG
>Ga0256404_1003464_pt1 | contig 32033 bp, 26 predicted proteins | sample RumenRJG_01DNA_FD_185990 | JGI IMG/M metagenome (GOLD analysis project Ga0256404, IMG submission 185990) | Bovine rumen microbial communities from Lethbridge, Alberta, Canada - RJG_01 | ecosystem: Host-associated > Mammals > Digestive system > Stomach > Rumen | place: Canada: Alberta | collected...
GATTTACCACGAAAGATTTTGGAATACTCCACACCGAATGAGCTGTTTGAAAAAGAGTTAGACCGCATTTACAAGGCTTGATGGGATTTTTCAAAAAGTGTGCAACTTCTTATTGCAATTTACGATTTTTTCCGACTTAAGGTTAAGAATAGTTTGGATGAGAAATTGCAACATTGGCTTTATTTACCTCCGTTGAATATTCTTTCTCAAAATCTTCCAGCACTCTTAATAGCTGAACATCAAGAAACTTTGTTGCCTTTTTACGAATATTATCCGGTACTCCATAATAAGCTTCCGCAATGCCACCGGTTATAGCCGCAATAGTATCACTGTCGCCGCCAATCGAAATAGCATTCCGAATCCGCATCTTGCTCGTAACATCTCTTCCACATCTTTAAACACACTCTGATATCCGCTTACATCATAAATAAGTTAGTTGCTCTTAGAAAGGGCGAAAATACTGTTTGTATCTTCTTTATAAAACTTTGATATCATAAAGGCGATCTTTCGTCATCATTTGCTTCAAAACGTTTTCATAACGCAAGGCAAAGCAACGAACAAATTTTTCGCTGTAGCGGTTGGCTTGATACCTTATTTTTAGTGAAAGATTAAATTGGTCGGAAACAAGCTGTACAAATAATATTTGTCCCACAGATTGAAAAGGAAGTTGCACTTTTTCGATAGCAATATCACCTATTTTTGCCACATCTAACATTTTGTCTTGCCAAATAAACTCGACATCCGAAGAAATACCAGTAGTGTCTGCAATTTCGGCAAAAGAATAAATATCGTTTGCCATTGCGCCCAAAAGATAGTCGCGAAGATTAGTAAAATAATCGACAAGTTTTATGTCTCCCGTGTTGTTTAAATGAACTGGCAATATTTTAGCAAGCATAGATACTACACGCGTAAAACGACTATCTTGACGACCATTATACGCAGTGGTAAATGTAGGATTCATTTCGTGGGTATAGCTTGAAAGCAAATGACCAAAAGCGCCAATAGCCACGACGTTTTCTGAAAGATTATGCGAAGCACAAAAAGCGCTTAACTCAGCCCTCGACAACTTGAACGGAACAGTTATTTTTGCATACTTGACCGTTTTTTCTTTTACATCGCCTTTGGGTATAGAAAGGCCTTTAACTCCCTTTAATCTCTCCATATACCAAGATCTAGCTTTGGTCAAAATTTCCCCTTGACGCATTAGAACTTCAGCAGCCGCAACGTGATAGGCAGTATATTTTTCGTTTATGATTGCTTTTCCATTAAAAGCGCAACCAATATCATCAAACAATATTTGCGCTGACATACCATCAAAGACGATATGATGAAAATCGGCAAAAAGATACACTGCGTGTTCCGTCTTGAATATTTCCATTCGGAAGAGTCTATCTTTATGCAAATTAAACGCCCTTACCAATTTTGCTTTTTTTGTTACAAACTCTGCTTCGGATAAATAGCTAATAGGACAAAGATCACCTTTAAGCAATACGGGTTCATATTGCATAGCGACCGTTTCTCCATCTAAAATAATATGACAAAAGAGTCCTAAATGAGCACGAAGAGCCATCATCACGGCATTTTGTAATCGTGCTATATTCGTAGCAAGCGACAAACGATAAAGGCGAGGATTATTATAGATTGCCTTGCCTTCACAACGTATACAATCTGTGTAAACGACCAATTGAGTTTGAGTCAACGGATACGGTTTTTTAAGGTCTACTACAATGTCACCGTTTTTCGTTACAAGAGACTCTTGATACAATGTGGCAATATTCCGCGGCGTTCTCCCTTCATAAATCATTCCTACTGATAATCCTGCAAGATTGCACACGGCTATTAGTTCAATAGATGTTACAGAACTGCCGCCTAAAGCATAAAAATCGTCAAGAACACCCACGCTATCAAGTTCTAACACCGATGCAAAAGCATCGCATAGAATCATTTCGATTTCGTTTTTAGGCGGCACGTACTCGTTTGCATTCGGCGTAAAAACTGGTTTAGGCAATAGTCTGCGTAAAAATTTGCCTGTTTTCGTCCGTGGAAATTCTTTCAATTGAATAAAATGGGTGGGAATCATGTAAGAAGGCAAGAGCCTTGCCATGTCAGTACGCACAGAATCTGCATCAATTTCGATGTCGTCCGTATAATAAAGAGCAATAAAAGCTGAATTTCCTTCACTAAAACCTTTAGCAATTACGTTTTTAAGGCAAGTCACCCTTTTAACCGCACGTTCAACTTCGACGGGTTCCACGCGATTTCCATTTATATTCACCATATCGTCAAGTCGACCCAATATAATATATTCGCCATTCGAAAGCTTCTTTGCGAGGTCTCCCGTACGCGTCTCTCCGTTCACAAATTTCTTTGCAGTCTCCTCGGGAAGATTAATGTAGCCACGCACATAAGGATTTACAAAACAAATCTCTCCAGGCTTACCGTTCTTCGCGGGTTTTCCTTCTTCATCTCTTAGCGTAACGGTAATTCCAGGATTAATTATACCTATGGGCGCAACTTCATTGGGTTCAGTTAAATTTTTTGTAGCAATGATAAAGCCACTTTCACTCATAGCATAAATATTTATAACGTTAAGCGCAGGCTTAGACGACCATATTCCAAAAGCCGGTTCAGAAGAAATATAAATATATTTTAGAGATGGGATGTTAGAAAACAAACAATAAATGGAAGGAGCGCAATAAACTTCCGTGATATTATTGCGCACGAAATAATCCTTAAGGACTGGCGGATTTTTGGTGATGGAATAGGGAATGACGAAGAGAGTACCACCTTGCTTGATAACAAAAATGTAGCACATCAGCGTCGCAATAAAATTTAGGGGAGAAATGAGTGCAAACGCATTTGTAATCGGTGCATATTTAGCTATAAGATCTATATTTCCATACTCGTGTAACACGCCCTTTGGATTGCCGCTCGAACCGGAAGTGTATACCGCAAAAGCTGCATCATGGGAATCGGTTTCAGTATAGCCTTCTATAAAAGATTCTCTTTCTATTATCCTTTTATAAAGTTCCTCGTCGATAACAGCCTTTGCATCAACATCTTTACGAATGAAATCAATTCGCTCTTTCGGGTATTCCGCCTCACAAATAACACAAGCTGCGCCCGCTTTCCATATCCCCATGCATGCGACAAAAACTTCTATGCCGTGCGGAAGCACAATCTGCACGAAATCCTCTTTACCAATTTCTTTCTCTTTCAGCCAAGCATAAACCTGCCCTGACGCAAAATCAAGTTCTTTGTATGTCATTGAGCGCATATTGTCCGTAAGAGCGGACTTATCACTATTCATTTTCATGATATTAACTGCATAGGCAACAAACTTTACCACCGTTTTACCCCCATTTAGACACAACTCATTTGACAAAAAAGTGACACTATAAATTAGGTAAGTAAGCGATTAGCATTCTTTCAAATATTTTGGAACAAAGTAATGTATTTTAATATAATAGGCAAATATGAAGAAATATTTTTCATGCTGCGATTTTCAACGTCATTCTCGCAAAAAGTATTACAGGTTTCATCAATCGTATCAAAAAACTCTTTCCAGTCATTTTCAATATTATGTTTTGTAATTTCTGAAATTTGCGCTTTGCCCAAACTACCGATTTCTTTTATACGTTTTTTATCAGACAAAAGTTCTACCACTTTATCCGCTAATAAGCCATAACATTTTTGCGGCACAGTTATAATCCCTCTGCCATCCTTTACAAAAGTCAGCCATGGCAAGTCATAAGTTAGCACCGGTACTCCAAAAGCCATTGCCTCGCCAAAAGTCAAAGAAAAACCTTCGCACTGAGATGTGCAGACCATAACTGAAGCTGTTTCATAATAATGTTTAACATCTAAAGTAAAACCAACCATCTCAATATTATTTTGCAATCCATATTCATAAATAAGAGCTTTCATATCATTTTCTAATGCGTCTCTATGTTTCCCAACAATATATAATTTTGCATTCGGAAGCTTTTTTACAACCAAGTTCATCATTTTTACAACGTCTAACGGTTGCTTTTCGTCCGAAATCCGTCCCACCCAAATGATCATATTATCCCGATACGAACTTAAATGACAACTTTCTGGATTAAATACAATAGGATTAGGTATGTGTGAAACATGTCTGTTAAAAGCACTTGCATAAAATTTATCACACTCTGACAACACCACAACGCCATCACAAATCATGTATTGGTAAAGCAATCTTAAAGCAGTATTGCCAGCACAACCATATGGAGCTGCACAAAAACTGTGCGTATGAATTACAAAGGCGGGTTTTTTGGGCTGCCCCTTTACGGCCAACATATCCCAATAAGTTGCAGGATTAATCCAGGCATTGTCAATAACAATGTCTATATCATATTCAGTAATTATTTTTTCCCAAGCTTCATACCGTTTTTTATAGTTTCCTTTCTTTGATTCCTCAATTGCAGGAATATATGCCCTATGAACTTTGTTATCCAATTCATATTCATCACTATATTTTTTATCATCAGTGACAAGCAATACATTATATAAAGCTTTTCCCTTTTCATCTTTCATTGCTGCCCATCTATTGCATAACAAAGCAACAACCCGTTCTGTGCCACCATTTGCTATGCGCGGAAAGTAAGCAGCTATAGAAACATGTTTGCTTCTCTTTATATGATGAAAAAAAGCACTATCTGATAGAGCTTCTCCTAATTTTTCTCCAACTTCCCAGTTTGTTTCAGCTAATTTGCACAACACATCTTTAAAACCATAATTATCTACCAGATATTGAAAACCTTCTGACTGAAAGTTAACGGCAAGTTTATTTCTCCACCACGCAACTGAATCACTTAAAAATCTGTTATATATACGTTGAAAAAGAGCCTGATAATTTTCACAATCAGGCAATTTTTGAACAAAGCGAATAATTGCATCCAAAGACTTTTTCCCAGACAATAAGATTTTATAAGTTTTTAAATCAATTTGACCTTGATTAGTCTCCCATACGCTACGACCCCATCTATATTTATATAATACATCTGAAATCATAAAAAATGACTTAGCAAAATAACTAAAGCACACAGTAAAATAAAGATCTTCTCCTATTGCCATATAAATATCTTCAACACTTTGGAAAGCTTGTTTACAAATATCTGCCCTGTAAATCTTATTCCAAGTCGTCCAGTTTCGGATTTTTCCATCAGCCCACAAATGTAATAAATTAGTACCTTCTAAAACATGAATATCCTTAACTGATAGAAAAGGCACTGACTTATGCGCTTCCGGAACATTAAATACTTCCATGCCAAACTGAACAACATCAGTTTGTTTCTTTTCTATTGCAGAATATGCTTTTTCACAGGCGTCTGTAAATAATATATCATCGCTGTCAAGAAACATAATATATTTTCCTTGTGCAATCAAGGTCGCATCCTTTCTTGTTTTCAGCAGACCCTCATTTTTCTTATGATATATTATGCGGAAACGTGAGTCCTTTGTCGCGTATACCTTTAAAATATCCTTACTATTATCAGTCGAGCAATCTTCCACACAAATAATTTCAATATCCAACAACGTCTGATTAACAACACTATCCAAGCAAGCAGAAAGGTGTTTTTCATTATTATGCACATGAATCAAAACGGAAACCTTGGTTTGATCATAAATCTTATTATTTTCAGGAATAAGCATCATGTTTTTCTTTCCTCGTTACTATGTTTCTTTCTCATTTACAAAGATCGTTACAGTGTAATAAATATGTAATATAGTCCAATGTTTGTATCTCTGTCATTTCAGAAGTATCTATAACAATTGAATTAAAAATTTTCTTCGAAAGTTCCATTAGACAATTATCCATTTTCACAAATTTTTCCGGATTGTTAAGTATCATTTTATCATTACTTGTTACCTCTTTGGAATCCTCTTGCATTCTTTTCATTAATCTGCGCCTACGCACATCAATACTTGCAGTTAAATAAATTGAAATATCTGGTACTGGATGCCTTTCTACTATCCCCTCGAATAGTTTTACAAGAGTATAATGCTTTGCTTCTTTATGATAAACAATCGAACGCAACAATAAAGCTGAATCTTGGATCACATTTTTGTTTGACTTAAAAACTTTTATATCAATCATTAAAGCTACAAAAAGTAAATACCCGTATATTTCATCATCATATACATTTTGCTTTAATAATATTTTTATCAATTCCTGAATAGGGTTTTTTTGAGACAAACAACTGTTATATATAATCCAATCCAATCCACTATTTTTAACTATTAGTTTAGCTATGGTTGTTTTACCTGCTAAATCCATGCCTTCTAAATGCAAATAATAATTTTTTGACACTATTATATTTCACCTATATTTCACCATTAACCATTGGCACAAAAATAAACGGGGACTACAATTTGACACGCGCTTATAATTTAAAAGCATTACGACTTATTGTCACTACCAGGACGTCTTATCTACTAATGTGTGGAGCAGGGAGGTACGGACAAAAAGTAGTGGTGGTTACACTTATATTTGATAATTCATTGGTAAACGTTTAGGTCTTCAAAACAAAGTCTCTTTTTCTATTAACAGGATTTCTCATAACATATTTTGTTGATAGTTTCCTTTCTATCCTAATATCTGCGCGATCTTTTGCCATAATTTTACCTTTACAATTGTCCACTAATTTTACATTCGTAAGTTTAACAGGCAATATTCCAACCTCACCTTTTGGCAACAGATAAGTTAATACGCTTATTTTATTATCTTGAGCTTCTTTCCAAATAATTTTAGCTAGTTCTTGTTCAAATAATTCTTTATAATCAAAGTATCTATATATTATATGCCCTATTAAATTTAATCGATTATTAGTGAAATATTTTTTTACCTTTTCTTTCAACAAAAAAATAAAGTATTCTTCAATATTAGTAACATCGAACCTTCTGTTTTCTTTTACTTTTTCAAAAATCTCACTTTTTAATATAAAATTGCTGGAAAAAAAATGCTTAGAAAGTTCTGGTGAAGTTTCATATATTAAACTCTTAACATCTTTATTATTCATTTCTTCATTATGATATTTTAGTTGCCTCATAAACAAGCATTCCAATAAAGTTTCAAATGTAATCATTTTTAATAATTTAGATGAATTAATACACTCAAATAATTCTTGTCCGATAGTTGTTGCGACACAGACTTCTTCAATTCTTTTATATTCCTCACGCTTAATTTTTTCAATTTCTTCACTATTTATATTATAGTCAGATTTTTTAAAGATATTATAATATATTTCACCAAAAGCTAAATAATCTATTATCCCAAACTTTATTTCTGCAGGCTCAATCAGAAACATATCTATTCTTTTATCTTTATTATTATTTTTTAAAAACATAGGTAATTCATTGTTAATTATATATTCTCCCAAATTATGAATTGTGTCATACATAGGCACAGCATACACAACAGCACCCAAACCACCAGCACTGCATTTTAATTTCTTACTATCTAATATGCTGTCTTTTTCAGTTGTAACATGAATAAATTCCTTACTTCTATATAATTTTCTTATTACTGCTTCCAAATCCTTAATTTTATTATTTGATATATATTTATTGGTTAATTTTTCAATAATATAATTTTGATTAAACTCTTTTATTATACTATTTTTTCTTTTTTCAGCCATATCAGCATTGCTTCCTTCATTCTCTCAACGTCATTGCATTCAAATGCAACCCTTTCTGTATTATAGGTAATATTTTTAAAAACCATCAAATCTTCTTCACTAATATGATACTCCAACAATTCCTTTTTTAACCACCATTTCTTTTTTGGTAACCTATATCTATCTATGGCATCTGCGGTTTTCAGCAACTTAATATATATTGTTTTCTCCTCATCTTTTACTTCTTGATTATGAACCTCTACGGCTTTAATAAATCTATTATCTATTTGAGGATAATTCATCTTAATCCATTCAGCGGAATTAACACCATGTTTTTCATCGCTATTATCATTTTTTCGCATAATATCGTGATATAAGCTAACTTGTAATAAGCTAAGTATCTCCTTGTATGCTAATGGAAATTCCATTTTTTGAATTAATAACCATACAAATATTGCAACTCTAAACTGATGTCTTATTCCATGTATACCTACGCCGTTATTTTCAAAAAACGCATCCATATTAAAATCCAAATCTTTTAAAGGGAACTTTTTATAACCAGTTATACTTGACTCAATACTAACCTTTTGAATTTCTAAGTTATCTTCTAACCATTTGAGTGATTCGCTATCCATAGTCTGATGAATAGGGTATGGTTTCTCCTGTAACATTTGATATAATGCCTTTTTGCACATTTTTTAGTCTCCATAAAATACAACAATGAGTTCAAGGTATATCGTTAATTCTATAGTTTCCATTACTTAGCTGAGAATACGATGTGGCTAAAAAACTATCATTTAAACTGTTTATCTTATTCATATTCATAGTATTTGTCAGGGAATTCTCTAAAATCTATATTTTTTCTTAACATTTTCTTACAAATTGGGCATTCGTAGCTAGAATAGTCCTTTAGAAATTGCAGTACTATTTGTGTAGTTCTTTTTCTGCAAGATCTTATAGATTCCACATAAGCATTACTTTTTTCACATTTATCTAGTTTTTCTATATAGTCACTTCTACTATTCGGATCATCAATTTGTACAGCAAGAGCTGCATAGCAAATTTGATTTAGTTTGGCAAATGTTGCCTCTGGGTCGCAAGTTTGGCCAACGACATCCCATCCCATTTTATTATAGAATTTTAATTCACCTTTTGTCTCTATTCTTGGCCATCCATAAAAAGATACATATGTTGCGTCTGTTTTTACCGGGAAGTCCATCTTTTTAGATGCTTCACAAAGCCTTTTTGTAAGCAACGGGCAAAATGGTTCATACATTTCAGCATTATGGAACGAACTATTCCTATTCCAATTGATCCGATATCCATTCATACCAATCAGGTCACCTAGAACGTACACTGAACCTTGTGGCATTTCCGGATTTATCCCGCCCACGACAAAGGTACCAATAGCTTTATTAATACCTCGATTTTTTATTGCCTCAATTGTTTGCTGAAAATTGATTTCATCTGAAGGCACTTTTTGTCCATTAAACCTACCATAAATCACAAGTACCGGTATATGATAAACATAGCCCTCAAAGCATCTATCAACCGGCCCAAATGATGTATCTATCGTCACTCTTTTTAAATTAAACTGCTCTATCATTTCGTCACTTCTTATAATAAGTGCTATCTCTGGTCTGAAATCATTCATTACTTATCCTCCTTGTTTTTGAAAAAAAGAGTAGGTAAATAATCATCATGAACTGAAATTCTTCCGTGCTCTTCAATGTTAAATTTATCTTTAATAACACTATCCCCATGCCTAAACGGACAATAAGGATCTCTCTCATTCAATGTTCCATACCACAAAATCCTTCTGTCATAAACGCCACCTTTGCATCCTCTTAAAATAGGGCAATCATGACATTCTGCTGGAACTACTGCGTTTTCAAACCTCTCAAAGTTAATTTTGGAAAGAACTTGCTTGTCCTTTATACTGTATTTATTACTATATTCTTCACTTATTAAATATGTAGAAGGACATATTTTACCATTTGGCAGAATCCTAATACTGCCTATTCCTGTATTTTCTTTTATGTTTAATCCATGAGAATATATGTTGCCGATTAACACATCACTGAGCCCTACTATTCTATATTTTTCATTTATATATTCTAATGCATTCATCAGAGTATCATAACAAAGCATAAATTTCTCATTAATTCTACTTTGTTCACTAACCGGTCGATAAATATTAAGTCTTAACAGAGTATTATATTTTTTCGCAATTGAAAACAATCCATCAATGTTATCCTTTTCAAGAGTTTCTTCAAAACCAACAAAGACAATTGTTACTTTTTTATCTGTATCTTTTAAAAGTTCTAAAGTTTCAATAGCCCAATCATATGCTAGCTCCTGCCCTCTAAAATCACAGTGTTTTGCACGCACAGAAAAATCCAATGAAACATCTATCTCATCAATTGACTTTATAAATATATCAAACAGATTAGGTTCGTGTTTAATCCTTTGCGAAATATATCCATTTGTAGTAATAGCTTGGGTGATTCCCGGATATTTATTCCTTACATATTCAATAAAGCTGAAAAAATCATTTATTATTGAATTTTCACCTGTTCCGTAATTAATAGAATCTACCTGTTCATGGTTTTCATCAATAAAATTTATCCAATCTTTTATTGAAACATCATCTATTTTGGACCTTATCTCCTTGCTATAACAAAATGCGCAATTCATATTACATGCATTTGTGAGTCCCCAGCCAATGTTATATTTTTTCACAAATAACCTCCGTAATTTTTCTTATTTCACTCAGACCTATACAATTTAACTATACCCCAACTTTTTTGAAGCTACATAAAAGTTCTACCGCAATTATAATGTCATGCTTTTGTTGCGTCAATCCTAATACGCTATTCTATATTCACGATAACAATACGACAAAAAGAATTTTATCTCATGTCATTATGTAACGCTCCACATAAGCAATTTTTTGCACAAACATGTCCCCTTTAACATAGATCTCCCCTGTTATATACTATTGCAATCTGCATTTCGTTCATACTTAATCAAACCATTCTTGCATTCCGCTTGTCTAATTGAATTATAACCACATCTACTAGAAACCACAATTGATGTTCCTATCTCTTTAATCAAAAAAGCGAACAACCATCCTCCGTCGTTTTTTAAAGAAATCGAGTTTTAATTCACTTTATATATTATGCATAAGCTTTTGCCTCTCTTTCCTTTTGAAACGCTCAGTCAATCAGGGTTTGTGAAATATTAAATTTCCAAGCGACGACATAAATTTGTATAATCGAATCTCCTTTCGCAAATAGGCTAAGGCTTGCAATTATTTTTACAGTCTTTTACAAGCAACTTGAAAGATTTAAACATCCGTTAACTCAAATCAAAAATATTTCATAATTTCTTCAACACAACTATCTAAATTATTTTTAATATCGCTTTCCCAAAATCTCAGTACAAGCCATCCCTGTTCAAGCAACAATTCATTAACATACCGGTCTCTTGCCACATTGCGTTTTAGCTTGGTTATCCAGTAACTTTTGTTAGTATCAATTTGCTCGCCCGGATTCTTTTCATGCCCACGGGCATGCCAAAAATCGCCATCGACAAATATAACTATCTTATGCTTTGTAAAAACAATATCTGGCTTTCCGGGCAAATGATTAACATTTTTCCTATAACGCAGACCTTTTCGCCATAATGCTTTGCGCAGTAAAATTTCCGCTTCAGTATCCTTTGATCTGATGTGCTGCATATTCTTTTTTCTTTGCGCCGGCGTCATATCATCCAAAATATTGCCCAACCCTTACAAAATAATTTTACGCATAAGAAGAAGGAGATTCTGCCGCCTTCATCATCTGTTCTTCATTTTCATCAAATTTAATAGAATCTTTCGCTTGCTCTAAATCAGACAGCCGCACTTCCCGGTTAACTGAAAAAATATCACGTATTGTCTGATGGTTGAAATGAGATTCAGCATACGATTGTGCGAAATCAATAAAAATATCTACTGGCATGGCTGAACCGGAAATACCCGTTTCCTCTGTTATTTCCTTTAGTTCTTTATCTATATGACCTTTAAAGGTTCCTGAAATATAGGTAAAGAAAAACAACGGATACTTGGCATCAACGTAATTATTTAAATTGGGTATATATTCATGTGCCATTACCCTTTTGAAATCTCCGGTTAAGCTAAAACCTTTTTTATAAGCCTTATTATCTAAAATTCCACAGAATTTCAACTCATCCGATTCCACAAAAACATCCGGGGCAGCGGTGCTTCCCGTCTGACCTAAATGTACTGCACGCATATTAAAAATCTTTTTGAAAATCTCTGTTGTTGCAATTTCGAAATCAGTTGCATACTCCTGACTCATAAAAGCAAGCTCACGATATGCCAGAAAGAAATCGCTGATGTTGCCATGCGGATATGTTTTCAGGAGGAATTTTTCAATTTTCTTTTCGTCAATTCCTGTTGCTTTAGCTATTTCTTGAACAATATCTGTCGTTATACTGGTTATCGGCGTACGCAATGAAAGCAAAACATATTCTTTTCTTATCCGCTCTTCATTAATTTGCGTTGCTGTTAATTTATTTTCTTTACTGAAATCACGCAGATCTTTTGCAGCTCTGCCTTTACCATAGGCTCTCTGATAATTTTCGGTTAATTCAGGATGGGAAATAAATTTTGGGTTTTCTTGTATAAACGCATCTACTTCATGTTCTTTATCCAACCGCACCGATATGCTTTTGGGACCACGATCTACAAATTGCGTTAAACTGATGTAATTAAAAAAAGTATTGGCAATATTACTGAATGTTTTGGTAGCAGTATCACAAATATAGCCTTCTACTGTGCCATTGTTCCGAAATTCAGCAATCATATCAACGACTTTTTCAAACGTCGCTTTTTTGTCAGAAGAAGCGTAATGAATGACTATCCCCTGCATTTCTTCCATCATCAAAACATTGTTAAGTTTTGGTTCACGCAACAGCCGGAAGAGGAATTGAAACGGATGCACTTCAAATGAATGACTGACAGAACCGCTTCCGCTCCAACACGCCGCGGAAGGATATTGATATTTCTGCAGTTGCATGCGCATAGCATCCACAAAGGAAATATTTCCCTTAATCAATTCTTCAGCGACCAGAGTTAAACGGCAGCGCTTATTTTCATCCTCAATGAAAACAAGTCCCAGATCTTTCATTTGTTTGAAAAGCGTGCGTGTTCCACCGCCTCCCTCATTCGATTTGCGTGCCCGCAGTTTACCGTGCTGTGTAATATTTCGTTTTTGCAGTTCATCTTCCCAGGCAAGCTGCAGTTCCGTATTACCGGGCCAATATTTCCCAACACAAATATCACTATAAGAAATCAATGCCGGTAATATGCCTGTCAGCTGTCTCTTCTGTCTTGACACAAACCAATGTGAATAAGCCATTTGATCGCACTCCTAAACAAACTTTACTCAGTCTCCAGATTTGATTCAACCCACTCGTATTCTTCACCAGCAAAAGTTTTTAATACTGCTTCAAAAATTAACTGCGCGCCTTTCGCCGGCACTGCCATTCCGATTTGTTTACGTACAGATTCTTTTGAACCTTCAAAAACATAACTGTCAGGAAAAGTCTGCAAGCGTGCCCGCTCCCTGTTGGTCAGCGCACGATTTTCGGTATAATGATAAATATGGGTGCCACCGCCACCGCTTCCGGTAACAGTATATGCAGGTTTATCAGGATCAAGGCGTTTATAAATCTGACTTATTTTAGCCCCTTTGACATGAAGCTGTAGATGTTCAGGCAAAGTTGCCGTAAATGCATTTTCACCCGGTTTAATATATTTCAATCTTTCAACAACTTGATTGGATTGTTTTGTTAATTCATTATTAGCCGCAAATTTAGAAATTGCAGGAACTTCTAATGCAGTTTTGCAAGAAACATCGCAATTTTTATATAAAGCAGGACTTGGTATTCTGAATTCGTACGGCAAATCTTTCCGGATACCAATAATAATCATACGATGACGTGCCTGCGGCACTCCGTATTCTTCAAACTTATAAAGATTGGGATAAATACGATAACCCGCCGCCTTTAAATCTTCCTGTATTTTTTTAAAGGCTTTACCCTCATTAGCGCTCCGAATGCCGCCAACATTTTCAGCCAAAAACCACTGCGGCTGATACCGTTTTAATGCTTTAACCCCATAAGAATACAAAGGACCAAAAACGCCTTCAAAGCCTTTTTGTTCGCCGACAACAGAAAAATCATTGCAAGGAAAACCAAACGCCAAAGCATCAATGTCGCCCAAAGAATTTATATCTAACTTATGTACATCTTCACAAATTACACTGTCAGGGTTATCACTGCAAATATTACGACAATATGTTTTGCACGTATCAGCATCATAATCGTTAGCCCATTGATGAACAATACGATATTTAGGATTTTGAATACGTGCATTTAATGCCCCATACGCTAATCCACCGGGGCCGCAAAATAATTCACCTAAACGAAAAATCGTTTTTTCTTCTTCCATCTATATTTCCTCTCCATTTTCTAAAACAAAATTACGCTTAAATGTCACACCTAAAGCTGATGCAACTTTTTCTAAATCATTTACGGTAAACGTTTCTCTTTTCATTTTGGAATTAAAACTTTGCGGCGATTTTCCCAACCTGCGCGCCAATTCAGCTTCGCTAACATTGCAGCGCACACAAAGAACGCGAATTTGCTCTGAAATCTGCATATGTTCGCCTCCATATCAATTAATTTTATTATATTATAAAATTAATTGTTGATAATGTCAAAATACATGTTCAGCTTATTATTGAAATGATTAAAGAAAGAGCCTTGCTGGCAAGGTCCTTTCTTTAATCATTTTTTCTTTACACCTGTAAAAGGTACTTTAGTTGCTTCTGTTCCGTCCGTTTTAAGATAATCATAGGTGTCCGGATCAAATTCTCCAAGAAACGGAGATGGCTCACCGCAGAAAGTAATAACAAGTTCATTTTTTGCTCTGGTCATACCTACATAAAGCAAAGAACGTTCCATTTTAATTTGTTCCAACTTTTCATCCGGATCTGTTATAGCATTTAATACGCTATTCAGCGGAATTGCAGATGAAGTAAAATGTGGTATTAGAACAGAATCAAATTCCAGTCCTTTTGCCGAATGTAAAGTGCAGACTTTAATGCCGGGGAACGCTAAATTACAGTTTTTATCTTTATAATACTGAAATGGCACTGAATTTAACCTAAGTGCATTCATTATCTGTTTTCCTTCAGAGTAAGCCCTATAAAGTACGCCTACAACCTTTCCTTTTGAAGCCCATTCTCGCGCTAAGGATGCAATTAAATAATTTTCATCTGTTGCATTTCTGCAAACATAAATACGTGGCTTCATACCCGTAAAAGTTGGCACTACTGATTCCGTATACTCTGCCCTGTCATCTGTACATGACCGATTAACATTTTGCAAGCTTTCAGCGAGTGCCCAAATTTCTTTTGTATTTCTAAAAGTAATAGATAGTTTTTTGGAAGCTTGGCCGCGTATATCAATGCCAATATCCTTCCATGCAAAAGATTTTTTATAAATTTTTTGAGCGGCATCTGCAGCGACAGTAATTGTTTCGCCCGTCAGATAGCGTGCAAATCTTAATTGAACAAAGGAGAGATCTTGCGCTTCATCAATTAAAACATAGTTATAATGAAAATCTTCTGGTATGTTATCACGATGATCCCAGGCAAATTGATAAAGATGTTCCCATGTTTTTTTCCCATTCTTCTTTAACAAGTCATTGTAAATTTCAAAAAGTTCAAATACTACTGACTTCTCGTCCTTAGTTATTCTCACCTTAGTACCGCGGCCAGTTCTTTCCGCATCAATATAATCCTGCCTGCTCCAAAGCCCTTTTTGCATCAACCAAGAAAATTCATCAGCCCAGAATTGTGGTTCTAATTGGTAAAATCTATGGCCTTTTGACGTACTTTTTTGCATATGCATATTTAATGCCAATTTGGCATATTCCTTTTTATCTGCATCACTTGCTAGTTCATACCTGTCAATCCCCAATTTTCTGCAACACCAATACACCACAGAGTCGATGCTTTTCAATTCAATCAAACAAGGTGTTACACCAGCCATGTCAACAAGTTGCCTGGTATAATCAATAAGCGCATTAGTGTAGGTAAGAATTAAAATTTTAACAGCTTTATGTTCTGTATTGGCTTTTTTATTTAAATTCAGTGCCCGACTCATAAGTACTACGCTTTTTCCCGAACCGGCAACACCTCGTACCAACAAATCACCGCCGCGATAGTTTACGCTTTTGGCCTGTTCATCAGTAAGCTTAAAATCAGATATAATCGCCATCGTCTTCCTCCATAAAATTATTTATAGCATCTAATAAATTTGGAACACCGCCTTGTACTTTATAAGCATCTGAAAAATACTCCGCCACTCTTTTATCAGTTTGCATTTTTTCCTCCGGCCTGTATACAACTATCCAATGCGAAGCAAGCTTTTCCCAAAATTCCATGGAAGTCATATAGCATCTACCTTTCTTTTCTGGTTACGTGTGGACAATTGTCATGAAATGAACAATACTTACAGATTTCTTCCTTATTATCAATCTTGTCTTTCAAGGTATAAACACTTGCTTCTTCACTAACGGAATACTGATCGCGTAATCTTTCAGCATACACCAGGTTTTCTTTCCTTAAAAAATGTGGTATAAGTCTTCGCTTATGATAAGATACATCATCCAAGCTATCAGTTCCAATAACATCTTTATAATCAGATGCAAAATCTATAATCTGTTGCTTTTCAACCTCTGTATAATAGGGCAAAAGTTTGAATATTTCTGTACCAATTTTTTTTGTATTCTCACCGCTTGCGGCAGATAATGCACCTATAAGGTTCGACAAAAAGAAACCGTAATGGAAATCACTTTTATAATCAGGATGATCAGACAGAATGTAACCATAGATGAAACGCCAACGACACAACATCAAATCATATATTGATTCTTGACTATTAACAGAACCACCGGGCTTAATGCGATCAGGTTTTTTTCTGTAAATCACCGTTCCTTTCAAATTTATTTTAAAGTTATTACTTCTATTTATTTCCGGCAGGTCAAAGACTGTTTCAAGAATGCGAATGTAAGGAGACGGCGCAATAGTTTTTTCTTCTTCTTTTGCTATCCAAGAAACCTCAACATTTGAATTCTGCAATAAAGAATAAAACAGATATCTTTTGACAGCAGGCGCCGCTATATTCATCAGTCGCATCTCGTGTACATAAAGCTTTCTACGTCCTTTAATCCGTTCTTCCAGTCCTATAAGAATATCATTTGTAAGCGGCCAAGGTAATGCCAATGTTTTTCCGGGCATTCTCGTATCATCGCACAAACACAAATGAATACCTTTCTGCATTGTCAACGTTGCAGAATCAATTTTAGTAATATGGCGTACAAATGCATTTTCTTCCTCTTCTTCAAATGCAACACCACTCTCATCTAATATTCCGCCGCCAATAATAAGCGCCATGGCAGAAGCCATATCATCTGCATAGCAAGTATCAATTGAAATTCGGTTATTTTTCAGACGATTAAGAAGTTCCTCGACAACAGCGCGTTCTTCATTGTAAAGATAATCTTTGTACGTCTTACTTTTAAGAATATTTTCCAATTCTTTGAAATGCGCTTTGATATTAATCCCTTCATCAGAGGAAAAAAGTTTTTCAGCAGTAGTAATCAAAGAATTTATTAACTTGAAAACAATTTCAAGTTCTTTTTCACTCACAGAAAAACAACTTAAACCGAGAAATGGATTAGCCATTAACCGATGATCTCGTAGATGCCGCTTTGGCATCCTATTAATATGATTTTCAAAAGCACCGCAAATCATTTGTCTGGCTTTTTTCAGACAAATCGCAGCATTTCTCCACTCATCAGTTGTGCGGCATCGTTCAAAGTACAGTTTCAGCTTTTCAAAAGCAACAAGACTGTCTTTCCCATTATGCAGGCCAGCAGTTACCCAACCAGAACTAAAACAAAGGCGTACATCTTCATAACGAAGCTCAATTTGCTTAGAGTGTTCATTCCACATAGAATAAAGACAATATACAAACTGGCCGACAGGATAAGACAACAAATGTCGCTTTCTAAATGATTCTGGATAATATGCTTTCAGTAAATCTTGCGCTGCATCCGTATCTGCACTAAACAGCTGAATTCCAACTTTATTTAATCGTTTGACATCATGAATAAAATCCAGTTCCGAATCATATTTTATAATTTTTACATTCTTATATTGTTTTCTGATATCAACCTTATCATTATCAAAAAGTTCACCAAAAGCATGGTTTATTTGCTTTTCATCATATCCTGATAAGCGTTCTTCACGACGCGGGAAACCCCATTCGGGAGAAAGTGTAATATCCCAAATTTCTTGAACCTTGTTAAGCGTGCGATCCATACAGCAAAGATAGATGATGCGGATACCAGCTTTTTCAAACATATCAATGAAACGTTGCTGGATTGGTGTAATGTAAAAAAATCCATGCATTACTATGCTTTTGCAATTACCAATAAAATGAGGATATTCGCATTCTATTCGAGAAAGGAACCTGTGCGGATTTGCTTCCATCTCCTCCATTTCCTTACGGAACGAACAAAACTCTCTCGTCTCATTTTCGAAACGGTTCCATATAATTTTGAGGAACCGCATCTCTTCATTGCAAGCAGTAATATCTTCTGGCTTTACAGATGCAGCCATTAAAAATCTAATGGTGTTTAACAAAGCGCGCTTATTTTTAATACAGCTCTCAAAGACATGAGATTGGCGTTCCGAAAGAGCAAGCCCGCGCAATATTTCGCCAAGTTTAACATACTGTTGAAAAACAGTAGCCGTACTCTGCCACTCGGATAAAAAGCTTCTTTGAATCTCATCCATACTGACAAGCCTAGTTATCTCCGGATACTCTCGTCTCATTGCAATCGCCAAATCAGACGTAGCTGTAATATGGGGCAGCACGGTTAGTTCTTCAAAGAAAGCAGATTCTCTTAAGCGGGTTAATGCAGTATATGTGTAAATTTTAGCTGTCATATCACACCTCCAAAAACTTTGCCCAAGTGCGTTCTTTTGGATTTGGCGGCATGATAATATCAAGCCTTCGGATTGCCCGTGTCATTGCAACATACAGAAGTCGAGCTTCTTCCCTGTCTGCTGCGCTCTCTTCATTGCGGACACAGCGGTCATAATAATTGTTACATATTTTTTTCTTACAGGATGTTTTATACTCGTCTGACCACTCTATAACGCGGCACCAACCTACTTTATCCGGTTTTCCATTAGCATCATAATCAATAAGAATTTCCGTATCAGAATCTCTTCGGTAAACTCTTGTTGTAAAAGGAAAAACTACCGTATCAAATTCAAGCCCCTTTGCTTTGTGTACAGTCATTCCATAAACACATCCCGGGCCAAAATTGCCCATAATATCAGGCTCATCTTCAGTCGTATTGGTATTAATGTTCAGGGTGACATAGTCAAAGATTGTACTCAGCGCTATCATCTCCCCGGAAAATTTACCTCTGAGTATAATGAAAAGCTGCTCAAGGTCTGCTCGATACTGTGCGCAGTCTATCTCTATTTGTTTTTTTCGTTCAGTTTCTTTCCAACCATGCATTTCATTGTTTCTATCAGCAGCGTATCTTTCAATAATCTCATTATCGTCAATTAGCTCTCGCAACACTGCCAGAACAGGTCTGATTCTAAAATCTTTCAAATTCTTTTCAAAACCGGCCGACGCAAGTTTTTCCCTCAGACAGACTATCTGCTCTTTCGAATCCGGTTCATAACGATCAAGCTCATCGAAATCAAATGTATCAGGTGAATATGGGGTATCCAGGTAATTAAACAGTGCTTCTGCTGATGAGGGAAACAGATATGCACGGATCATAGCCGCAAAATCAAGAACCGCGCGCGATGTAAAAAGCGTGCCTTCCTTGCGTATATAACAAGGTATTTTTTTCTCCCGGCATAACTTTCCTACCATTTCAATTTGGTAATTAGTTCTTGACAAAACAGTAACGTGTTGCTTTTCATCGTTTTCAGTTTTGTTGCGACAAGCTTCCGCTTTACAGTTTTCAAGCGCATTTGTCAACACTGTTGCAAGTATATCAGGAAGTCCTTTAGTGAACCTGCTGTGATGAATACTAAATTTACCAGGAAATAACTTTTGCGGTATCAGAGGTTCGCGATAACGCAATAAATTCTTTTCTCCATGTCTCAAAAACAAATTATGGAGTTCTGCCAAAATATCTTTAGATGTTCGATAATTTCTCACCAGCGCATAGTTATCCAATTCCTGCCCTGCAACATCCCGAAGCATTTCACGAAGATGCTCAAATGCCGTTTCTTTCGCTCCCCTGAACCGGTAAATGCTCTGTTTGACGTCACCAACCGCAAAAAGGCGCAGGCCGAAAGTCTTAACAAGCCAAGCAACTGTGGCAATCTGTGCATCGTCTGTATCCTGAAACTCATCCACAAACAGATACTTAATTGGCCTGCCTTTTACGGCTACGTTCATATTTGATGAAAAAATTCTTCGGAGCTCTCTTATAATATCTTCAACAGCAATTGCATTTTCAAGCAGCTTAAGTTCGTTATACCTTTTTCCCAGTTTGGTAAAAGCAGACCTTAAAACATTATGTGTATTCAACGATTCTTGATCCGCTGCATTTCCCCAGTCCAGCGTTGCTATTTCCTCATCTGTCAGGCCAATGTTATCAAGTTGTTTCCAATACTCCATTATAAGTGTTTCGATTTCATGAAGCGTTGCCCCTAAAGTTGTTCTGACAAAACCGGCATTTTCATGACTAAAGTATTCGTTCAAATAATTGCGGATCAACTGTCGCTTCTCATAAGTAAAACTTTTAAGCTTAAATGAATCACCATAGCCAACCGAAGAACCCAGCTCTGTAATCATTTCCTTGGAAAAGCTATGGATTGTGCTGATTCGTATTTTAGATACATCTTCCAGCATCTGAACATATTTCGCACTGCCAATCGTTCTGTATCGGGCTAAAAGAACATTTTCTATCTTATGAATCATATTCTGTGTAGCTTCATTAGTAAAAGTTATCATTGCAATATCTTCAAAACACAGATTAGGGACAGTATGCATTAAAAACAAAATTCTATCTACCATCACAGTTGTTTTTCCCGTCCCAGCACCAGCCTCTATAGTAAGACTTCGGTTCTCTGGCGCATGCTCAACGCAATACTGTTCTATATTAAAATCCGGCACAGAATCTGAAAGAATTCTTAGTTCAGATGTAAACTGCGAACAATTCCCATCAAATATTGTCATTAAAGGAACCTGTTTATAAGGTGAAAATACTTTTAAAAGCCCTGTCTCTACAAACTCATTATATTTTTTTAACAGTTTGTCCTTTAATTTTTCCTCGCAAAATGCAAAAAGTTTTATTCCACGGGTTAAAATATTTTCAATCTTGTTTTTGTTCGAAAGTATGGAAGAATCGGTAGTAAGAACAGAATACTTTTCAGCAAAGTTACCCTGGTTATCGGTCACAAATTCTTCATTCCAATATACAGATTTGTTTCTTTTAATAGCTTTTTTATTAGGACAGGGTCTGCTAGTCAATTCCGTAATGATCTCATCCCAGCCATCCGCAACATCGGTGAACTTGATGCCATAATTATCTGCCTGCAACCAAAAATTACCAGTAGTGTCAGGCAACTTTGAACCTTTTTTTAAAAATCTAACTTTACTGCATCCTCCAATTATCTCTTCAGTTTTTACCAGCCCTTCTATCTCAACCCAGCCTTCAGGCTCATCGCAATCCATATTCCAACCTGTTCGACAGGGAATAAAAGCATCAGGAAGCTCCTTCCCTACAGACCGGAAATGAAGTTTATTCCACTCAATTAAGAACCAGTTTCCTATCCGGGTAGATTTGACATCTATCGCCCAACCGTTGATTACAAGATCATTACTATCCCAAGTACCACGGGGATAAATATCAAAATCCAAGTCAATTTTCAATTTATAGTCTGTAAGAAGCATCTTGGCTACAGCAACCTCAGCCATTTTACCTATAAGTATATCCCTGGAAGCTTCTTTATAACTTCTTTCGTTTGTATCATGTTGGCCAAATTCGAACAATTGCTGGTGTTTTGCCGCCTTATTTGCAAATATACGACATTTTTCAATTTCCGCATTACTCAGCTTTATCCGTTTTTTCATGACTTCCCGGCACCTCGTAAAATGGTATATACGTTTTCTTTTTACTTTCTTTTCATAGTGTGTTAAGAATGAATCTTCTCAGTAAAAGAAAGTCCCTAAACAGCTCATATGATAATTATCGTAAGTTTCGCTTTTTTCTTATGCTATTTTATTATTGTTTTGTAAGATAAATAATAAATTATATGTACAATATAACTATTCACTTCCATCAGTCATCGTCATCATCATTGTGACTGAGTTTACTTATAATCCATTTTGGGATATCCCAAGTAATTAATTCTATAAAACAACAAACTAACAATATAAGACCAAGTGTTTCCATAATTATGTTAACCTCACTTGAAAGTTTCTTAATACTTTATTTCTAATCGACTGATAAATTTTATTCAGTAGTCAAAGTGCAGTTTTTATATGACTATATGAACAATTCATCAAAATATCCCAGCAACCCTTTTTGATAAGTTGCGTTGCCTTTAAACAAAAATACTCTTGCTCTTTCCATCATTTCTTTATCCACGCCTCTCCCATGGGCAGCTGCAACACGGCACTTGCTATTAAATCCATCCAGCAGTTCATAAAAGCCTTCTTCAAAGTTACCTCTATATTTTTTGGCGCGCACACAATCATTTATGATTTGCCCAATTGGCGGGGGTTTAGAACCGTTTCTCATGGTAATCGGAATCCGCAGCTTCAGTAAAGTTAGTTTCAGTAAAAATTCAACACAGTTTCCGTATTCAATAATCACAGACGAAAAATCTACGCCTGCAAATTCTTCTTTTTCAAACAGTTCATACAGCATTTCGCCGGAAGCCGCAAACTGCAAAGCTTTATTATTCAAATGCGGATATTGTTTTGTTAAATTTTCTTCATACAGTTTATATTTCTTCGGATTTCTTTCAACGACCTGTTGCCGCAGTTCTTCTATAATTTTGTCAGCCTGCTGGCTTTTTTCCTGATTTTCAGAAAGTGTTGCCTGTACTGTTTGCAATTGTTCAGTTAGCTTACGAATAAATTCATTGCTCTTCTGTATTGCGGCGTCCTGTTCGCGAATTTTGTTTTCCTGTTTATTTATGGTTGTTTCCTGGTACTTGATTTTTTCCTCTTTCCATCCATTTTCTTTCCGTAATTCTTTAACCAGATTCACGATTTCTTCAGCCGTTTCAACTTCTACTTCCCGGTAGCGAGCCTTGTTCATGGCCTCCGCTTCCTCAACGCCAAGGTTTCGCAGTAACATATTCAGCCAGGTTTTGCACTCCCCTGCCTGCATTACGGCTTTTTGAATATCATTTTCCAAGTGCATATTGATTATTTTATTTTTTGTGATGATCGGAATATTAACAAACGCATTAATAATTTCAATACTTTTTCTGACAAGCTTTTTGTAATCTCTGTTAAGCCCAATGGCAAATGCGGGAATTGACATATTTAATAGCTCGTCAAAAAATTTTGAAAAAGCATAAAATTCATAATTCAGTTTCCGAAAAGACTGAAGTCCTTTTCGTAATTTTTGAAAAAACAAATGCTGTTCTTTGTTAAATTCCAAAGCTTCTGCTTTTCTGGCAAGGGCTTCGTCGTATGCTTTACGGATTTGCTTGTTAAAAAAGTAACCACCCACTATAGCAACCGGCGCTAGAAATGCAGTTCCCAGCGCAATTGCTCCACCTACCATACCAAAACCGCCGGCAGCTAACGAACCGCCGCCTAATGCAGCCAAAGTTGCATGAATATAGGCTGATCCGGTAAGCGCAGACAATGCAGTACCAGTACTGGCGCTTCCAAATGCAGTAACAAGTCCTACCGTTCCTAAGCCGGTAGCGAATCCGGCAGCTCCTGCAGCTTTCAAACTTTCACCTGTTTTGGTATCTATGTCCCTGCCTAATACAAAGGCCGCATTATAAGCTTCCGTTTCAGCCACATATTTAACATCAGCCGGATTTTGTTCCATATAGGTGATAATAGCATTATATGTGGGCAGACGGTGATTTATTGTTTCAAGGATATGGGAAAACTGATCGCGTTCTTTCTGGAAATCCGATTCAAATTCATTTTTATCTTTTTCAAATTTTTCACGGGCATTGTTACAGAACGCATTGATTTTTTCGATTTCCTTTTTCATTTTCAAGTCTTCGGCAGCTTTATCGTACAAATTACCTGCGCCTTTTTTAATCATACTGCCAGCATCCAGAGTCGTACCGGCTGCAACAATAGCCGCTTCTTTTGCTTTTTTCCCTGCTTTTTCCCAGAAACCCATGATAAGACTCCCTGTAAATGACGAAATAAACTTTTTACTTTATTATACTACAAATAGTATTTGAAGTCTTGTTCATTTCTTAAACGATTTAATGTTTAATAACATAAATTTTATAATCATGGTTTTCTGTTTTGCTTTATACCTGAGAACAAAATTGACCGATGAAATTCGTAGCTTGTCCTCCTCAAGAAAATTCAAGTTTTCGCATATTTTCTTACAAATTTTCGCATCTTTTGCAGAACCGTATCGTTTTGCAGAATGTAATCCTTTAATCGTTGATACTCAACCTTTCGGCGATGACCATAACCTAACGAAACACGAGAGCCTATGGATACAACCGGAGCCAGCCACCAAGTATGAGTAAACGCCACTATGGCAACGCCCAGCGAGTGGCAAACATATGATAATGTGGAGCGTCGCCCGAAATCTTTTCCCTTCTGGTAATCGGTTTTCTTTTCGTCCATGGCCACAGAAAACGCAATGATAGCGTAAGGAATAATTGAAGGAAAAAAATCCGAAGAAGCATCTTCCCGGGCATTCAAGATCTGTTCCTGCACAAAATCTGTTAAATCATCGTTTGGGATTCCGCTGTTAATTACATGTTCCGCCATATCTCCCATAGTGGCGTGACTGTAGACTTCTTCCGTTGTTACCACATCGATATACGGATACTTTTCCAACGCATGGGAAATGTAACTTACAGATTCCGTTGCTTTCAACTGTAACGCCTCTGCAATCTGACCCTGCTCATTTACAATCGCAATATCCCAGCCAGCCTGATTTGCTGAAGAAGCAAGCTCTGCGTGAAAACCTTCCGGCAAATGGCCGTCATTTAAGTATTCTGCATAACGCAGTTCAAATAGTTTTCCTTTCAGTAAATTAGAAAATCCCTGTAACTGTTCATCATCCATCGATTGGACTGTATGCTGTAATGATTCCCGTGCTGCCAAATCCGGACAGGCCAAAACATACGCGCGCTGCAATTCTTCCGGAACCTGCCAGCCAATAAATTGACCAAGAAAACCTCTTGTGCCCAGGCCTAGTGAATCAAGCAAAATTTCTCTGCGCATTTTCTTTTGCTCCATTATCGGCGATATTTTTTCATGCAGTTCCGCATATTCCACCGCCTGCCCTTTCATCATAGTGTACAGGCGGGCAAAATCTTTTTCCGTATATAACAAAGCTCTCGTATCACCTATCAAACCGGCAGTTGTTGAAACAGCACTGATAACTGCACCGCCTATTGCAGAAAGTTTACCCATACATGTTCCTCCTTCCATTTTGTATTCGTCTTTTTGAAATTTATTTCGTCCGTTTTCGTAAAACGAAAACGACTTCTGAAAAACAGAAGCCGTTTTTTTAACTTTAATATAAATTTTTTTAATATGTTTTTTGCGAATATGTTTTTTGAATTCTTACTTGTTTTCTTTTTTCGCTGCCCCCTGCTCATTTGTCAAAGCCGACTGCTCATTTTTTCTCATCATCGCCTCTGCATAGGCTGTCAGGTCGCACCGTTTATTATATTTGTTTTTGGCGTGCCCTTTGATCCAATGTACCTGTAGAACATAATCTTTTGCTTTTCTTAAAATTTTACGCCACAGTTTCCAATGCTTAATATATTTCCCGTCAGCCTTTTTCCAACCGCACTCTTCCCATCCTTCAAGCTTTTTATTATAAGAAAAGACCATTTCCTGACTATCGCTGTACAAAGTAACTTTTCTCCCAACATTATATTTCTTCAATCGCGATAACGCCTTTGAAACGGCAAGCATTTCCATATAAAGGGGATCTGATGGGTTTTCCGCGTATCCGGATATGATAATTTCTGCATCATACATATCTCGCAATATGATGATTGCCGCATACCCGCCGGAGCTTTGCTTTTTCTTTTTTCTATTTTCATGTTCTATATAGGATCCGTCTGTAAAAATTACCACATTGGCATCAAGAGGAAGATTAGTTGGTTTTATCGAATTATTCGTTGTTTCGGATTTTATATTTTCCTGTGGCAGAGGCTGTGCATCCAGACTTCCTTTCTGTGCAAAATCACTCATCCGCCCAGCCGTAAATAATTCTTCCCATTCCTTTGCTTTAACGTTAATATCATGCTCGGCACAATATGCCTGCGCAGCAGATATCTCCCTAGGAGCCTGGAATTTCTGCAAAACCGCATCGGGATATTTCTGATATTCGCGCTTGGCTTTTTTCCCATTACGATATAACCCTTTCCCAGGGCAATTACTGACAATAAAAAATTCCAACATTCCATTCTCCCCGTTCCATATATAACAGATACGCAAAACTTTATTAACTTCTATATTAATTTAATTCATAAAATTCCAGCTTATTATTTAATATTATACTGCATTTTCATCCCTTCGTACATCATCAGCGTAATCCTAATCTTTTTTGTTAAAAACACTCAACCTAACCTTAGTTACCATAATCCCAGCATGATACAGTATTCCTACTTCCGCCTGTGCCGGGGCGTATCCGTTATAAGCCGATCTTACAAACCATTCAAGGGCTTTTTTGATGTCCTGCTTGGTTCCCTTTCCCCAGTCATACAGCCATGCTAGCTGGTACTGCTTTTCCGGATTTCCCGCTTCCGCTGCCTTTAGCGTTTCTTCAAATTCTAGATTGGAAAATGTCTCCCAAATTTTATCCACTTTCGCATCGGCGCGGTTTTCTTCCTTAACCCATCCATGCCTGCCTCCCAGAAAAATGAATTCGTAATCATCGGGTAAAAATTCCGGTTCCGCATAAAAATCAGGATCGCTCAATTTTTGACCGGAACCGGTAAACCGGTTCCAGTCTTCAACCGATTTGATTGCATCTTTGTTTCCATTGAGTGCCGCCTGCCGCAGCCACTCTGCAGATAAATTCATATTTGTACCGGTTCCGTAGGTCTCATGATAGAAGCAGGACAAGAGATACTGTGCGTTTGCATCTCCCTTCCGGGCTTTATATTCAGTGTTTTTAAATTCTTCTATCTGCTTCAAGATTTGCTCAGCCAGCGGTTCTTTTTGCAGCGCTGCCTTTTTATACCATTTCAATGCGTAAGGCCAATACCGGAACGGGTCACCCCCATAATCAAAGAATACACTTTCAGAATACGTCGGTTTCCCCTTTTCACCGTTCTCTTCGCCCACTTCAGATATCGTTGCTCTCATTGTCATAAAACCAAATTTTAATACAGGTTCGTTTTTCCAGTTGTTTGCCATAATCAATACCACCTTTCCATCAAATAACATATCAATTATTTTTCAGTAATAAACCGTTGCAAACAAAATCACTGTTAATAAAAATCGCGTTCATTTTTCTACAAACAGTATCCTGATTGCGCGTCGATTTATATTGCTCATTCTTCCTCATCCTTCAGCATTTGCAGCAAATGCAACACATCCCTTGCCTTTTCATGTTCTATTTTCTTATGCAAAGCCTGATCATCTATTTTTACTCATCGTCTTCCTTGTTTTGAATACAATCGTCGCAAAAAAATGCAATGTACACAATACGTAAGACACCTGCAATTATGACAGCCGCCATGGGCCATACGGGAATTCCAAAATATAACAGCAAACTCCCTAGTGCGTAGCAAACTGCGACGGCAAAACAAGCTTCCATCGTTGACATTGCTTCTAAAATCAATTCGTTCATTTACGATTTTCTCTCCTTCCTCTGGCAGGTTCGCATTTTCAATCTGCCATCTCAATTCACCGACGATCCCGTTTTCAAGCCCCAACAAGATTTGTTCCAATCCAAACCGCCATTTCTTTCAGTCCCCACCTTTTACTCCTTTTGATTGTCTATTGATAATAGACAATTGTTTTAACACTTTTGTTTTTTGCACTTTTGCCGCCGACCACCCCAAAGGCATACTTTTTGACCTTTTATGAGTTTAACCGTGATTTTCATCACCTAAATTTTATAATATTTAATAAAATTCAAAGCTAATCTTCTATTATTCTTAATTTTTATTATATTTTCTTCTATTTTCTTCTATTTTCTTTAAATTACTATTATGTTCTATTTACTAAAACTGTCAAATTCCCGATTTTTTGACTTTTTAACTTTTTGATTTTTCGCATATGCCCCTAAAACGCTCATATTTCGCCGCTGCGGCGTTTCAGCCCTTTTTGGACATATATATCCTATAAAAAAGGAACCGGCCTCAGAGGGCATTTATGGGCGTCACAGAAAAAATGTGTGGAAAATTATGATATTACAAATAAAAAGCGGCCTGCAATTTGCAAGCCGTAAGCCGACAACATAATAAATGATATATTTCATAATGATCACTACTCCGTTCTTTTAATATTATTTTCTTTCTTCCATTTTTCCCAGGTTTGCGTCATCCTATCACCTGCCTCTCAGAACAATCTGTTCCCATTGCCGAAAACTTCCATCTTTCCATAAAGAAAACGACCTCTGTCTACAAAACAGAAGTCGTTAAAATCATTTATTAATATGTCAGCATTGATACGTTCTTTTGAAAAATTGCCCGTTTTCCATAATTTCTAACTGAATCACAGCTAATATTCACCGGTTCATACCAGCGCCAACCAAAAACAAGCCAAAATACAGAACAGCAACACACAACCACCAATACCCTTTACGATGCACATATTGCTCGCTTTTTTCTTCATCCGCCAGTCCTTTGACCACAGCTATTGCAGAAAGAACACAACAGACAGTTCCGGCGATTCGTTGAAAGCTGTTTGTTATTGCCTTTACTAACGGCAGAATAATATCAAATCTTATTTGTAAATAAAGCAGCACGCATAGAAAAACTGCAACTGTCAATGTACAGGCGGTTTTGGTATTGCTCAACATTCGGATGCAAAAGAAACCGACAAATACAAGGAGCACTATGGCGAACATAAAATTTGCGCTTATGAGGTCTGCACGGATTCCGTCTGCCATTTCACTACGTTCAATCATTGAGCCTAACATTTGTCCTATCATTTTCGTTTCCTTAAAATCAGTAATTCTTTCTTCTTCTTATTTTTTTACCACTGCTTCATCTACCTTCGTCCCGTCCGGCAGATAGCAGCTGAACTTCAGTTGATTTTCTTCCGCTTCCATCACCATATAGTTGCTGGTTTCCGGTTTCGGCGCGGCGGCCACATCATAGGGGCTGTGCTTCCATAAATTTTTCGACTGCACGTCGCCGGCCACACCGGTCAGCAGGTACAGCGGCCCTCTGCTGTCCCGCCTGTAGTTGTAAATATGCCCGCGATTCCGATACGTATGAAGATGGCCGGTCAATACCACATCCACCCCATACCGGTCGAAGAGCGGCATAAAGGCAACGCCTTCATCGTCGAACCGTTCCGGATGGGAACCGGGCCGGTTAAATTCATAAAGGATGATGTCCCGGTGCATCAGTACCACTTTCCATTTCTTTTTCGTCTGTTCCATATCCTTCCGGAACCATGCCCGCTGATCCGCCAGCATGTTGGGCTGGAACTGGTTCATCTCCCACATCAGGTTGTTCAGCACCACGAAATGCACGTCGCCGTAATCGAAAGAATAAAATTGGTTCTGATATTTCTGGGGCACGCCTCCCGGTAACTGGAAGTAATGCAGATAAGCAAGGGGCATCCGCACCTTCCAGTCCATGGTATAGGTCTCGTGGTTCCCCAGCGTCGGCGCAACAGGGATACGGGTGATCATCGGCTCGATGCGTGAAAACCATTCGTTCCACTGGTAGTCATGTTCCCCGTTGTCTACCAGGTCGCCGATCATCATAAAGAATTTTGCGTCCTGATTTTTCTTCCAGGCAGGCATGGCTACGTTTTCCCAATTTTTATAATCCGCGCTCTGGCTGTCCGGAAAAATCAGGGCTTTGTATTTATTCCCCTTTGCCGTGGTGAACTTGTACCACTGGCTCCGGCTTTCCCCGTGGCCTAACCGGTATTCGTATTCCGTGCCCGGCTGCAGGTCCTGCAGGGTAACCGTATGCACGAAAGAAGTTTTCCCGTTATCGGTGAATTTGTCGTTGATGCGTTCCTTCTGTGTCAGAGTTTTCCCGTGGCTTGCCACCTTATATTCTACAAAGGCATCTTTTTCTTCAGAGAGCGACTGCCACATAATAGTACGGCTGGTGGCGCTGTCCTTTGTAATGACCTGACGGACGTTGAAGGCGTCGATACTGGTAAAGGCTTTCACTTTCATCAATGTATCCTGCGCCACATTTTTAACGTTGCCGCAGCCGGACAGTATACCAACCAGAAAAACGGCTGTGACGATTATTTTATAAAATTTACATTTCATCCAGGCTATGCTCCTTTTTCCGGTTAATTTTTCCATTATAAATTTATTCTCGCAATCTTAATCAAAATCCTCTACCTCGTCCTACAAGTTTCCTGTTATTAATGTTTCCCCATATCTTCCAGCAGTTTCTTCTGAAATTTCTGTATCAGCTCGATTTCCTGTTCGGAATAAAATTCTTCAAATCCTTCGATGCTGAAATGTTCCGGATAATGCAGAAGCCAGCTTAATGCATCGTTAAAGGAATGTGCGTGCGGCTGAAAATCACTTTCAGTATCTCTGTTTTCATCCAGCCAGAACGGATAATACAGGCTGGTTCTGAGATACTCACAGACAACATAATCTATGTCGCCTTCTTCTGTCTGTGTATAGTTCTTGCCCTGATATTCTCCTTCAATTTTGACACGCCACTTGCCTTTTTTACTTGAATAGTACGGAATCATCTTATTTTTCTTCTTCATAATATTCCCTTCCCTTCAATCCAATTATAAAAGCCGCAGAAGCTTTCCCTCAACATCCGTCAGCGGAGTGCTGTTACCGTAGATTTCTTCCGAGCTTATGGCAAGATACTTGTTCCATTTAACCATGTCGCGATCAACCTGCGCCTTTACCAAAAAATCCTTTTTGTCCAGCTTTTCCAAATTTGACACTCTCAAAACCCAGGCACAATCGTACAATCTGACCTCCCCATTGCTAAAGAACAGAAGAAGCCAGTAATCCCGCAAAGGAAACACTTCACATACAGCTGGTTTTGTCTCATCTGAAACGAATGAGCACTCCTTGTTTCGTTTGAGCCGCCGGAAGAAATCCGGCTGTCTGTCTTTTTTCTTCTTTTCCTGTTTTCCCATGATGATTACATCCCTTTTGCATATCGTCCTTTCAATATATAACTAACTGTTTTGCCTCAGAACTTTATCGATATTCTTCCCTGTATTTCTTATTTAAAAAGCCGGTCAGTTCCTTCAGGTAAGCATCAGCTTCTGTTTTCTGCATTTTTTCCGCACCATGGCTTCTGCTTGGGCAGACAAATGGCACTGATTGTTGAACACATTTTTTGCGTGTCCCTTAACCCACCGGACCTGAAGCTCTATATCTTTTGTCCTTCGCCCGATCTTACGCCACAGTTTCCAATGCCTTATATATTTTCCTTCGGGTGTTTTCCAGCCGCATTCCTCCCATCCCGCCATTTTGGTATTGTATTCCGTAACCAGGCTCTGGCAATCTGTATAAAGCACTGTTTTTCCATTGACTGCGTATTTTCCCAGCCGTTTCAGTGCTTTTGCCACTGCCATCAGTTCCATGTAATAGGAATCATGGACCTTACATTTGCACCGGGTACAACCCGAGACCATGATACGCGCATCTGAAAAATCACGCAGTATGATGAGGGCGGCCCATCCCCCGAACGCTTCCTTGATACGCGTTTTTTTCTCGCTGTCATACTCAATATAGCTTCCGTCCGTATAAATAACGGCAGCTGCATCCATGGGGAGGCTTTCCTTTTTGTTCGAACACTCCTGTCTTATAACCTTTATCGCATTCTCATCCGGAGGCGGCAACACACCATTTTCCGCATACAGGCTTAACCGCCCGGCGGCCAGCAGCCC
>Ga0256404_1003465_pt1 | contig 32030 bp, 18 predicted proteins | sample RumenRJG_01DNA_FD_185990 | JGI IMG/M metagenome (GOLD analysis project Ga0256404, IMG submission 185990) | Bovine rumen microbial communities from Lethbridge, Alberta, Canada - RJG_01 | ecosystem: Host-associated > Mammals > Digestive system > Stomach > Rumen | place: Canada: Alberta | collected...
AGCCGTGGAGCACGATGGGGAATCCGGGGAGCTTCTTCTCAATCTCATGCAGCACGTCGAATGCCAAGGGAGGAGGAACCAGACGGCCGGTTTTCGGGTCGCGGGTGCACTGCTCGGGCTTGAACTTATAAGCGCCGTGCGATGTGCCGATAGAGATAGCCAGCGAGTCGCAGCCTGTGCGTGTAGCGAAGTCGATGACCTCCTCGGGCTTGGTGTAGTGAGACTCCTCAGCCTGCACCTCGTCCTCTACGCCGGCGAGCACGCCGAGTTCGCACTCTACTGTGACGTCGAACTTATGAGCATACTCAACCACCTGGCGCGAGATGCGGATGTTCTCCTCGTAGGGCAGCGAGCTGCCGTCGTACATCACGCTTGAGAAGCCCATGTCGATGCAGTCCTTGCAGAGCTCGAAGCTGTCACCGTGGTCGAGGTGCAGCACGATTTCGGGATGCTCGCAACCGAGTTCCTTAGCATAGGCAACAGCACCCTCAGCCATGTAGCGAAGGATGGTGGCGTTAGCATAGTTGCGTGCGCCTTTCGACACCTGCATGATGACGGGCGACTTGGTTTCTACTGCAGCCTGAACGATGGCCTGCATCTGCTCCATTGTGTTGAAGTTGAATGCGGGAATAGCATAGCCGCCAGCAACGGCTCTCTTGAACATTTCTCGTGTGTTAACGAGACCTAAATCTTTGTAGTTTACCATAATATTTAAAAAATTAATACCTGATTACGTTTCGAATGCAAAGGTACAAAAAAGTTTCAAGTTTCAAGTTTCTAGTTTCTAGTTTTTTCTTTGCCGAACGTCATTTAGCTGCTTTTTTATATTTTTTTCAACATTCGGCAGCGAAAACTGCTATGTGGGCATTCCAATTTCGCGTACATGCTGTTCGAAATTCTCACGGTCGCCGAGTGCTCCGTTCTTGATGCGGGCACGGTAGTTGTAGATGGTGTTCACCGAGTAGTTCAGGAAGTCGGCAATCTTCGACGAGTCGTCGATGCCGAGACGGATGAGGGCGAAGATGCGCAGACTGGTGTTCAGGCGGTCTTTCTCCTCTAGGGTGATGCGCTCCTCGGGTCGCAGCAGGCTATTGAAGTCGCTCACAAAGTTAGGGAAGAGGTGCAGGAAGGCCGAGTCGAAGCTGACGTAGAGGTCTTCCAGCTCCTTGTCGCGGAACTCCTGCGAGCGTGTGAGTTGGTAGAGGTCTTCGTATTCGTGGTTCTTCACCATCTTGTTCACCCGCTTACGGAAGGCATCCATCTTGTCGATATACATGGAGCAGAGGCGCATGAAGTGGCCCACGTACTCCTCTTTCACGATGTTGGCCTCGCTCAGGTAGTTGTTGGTGGTGGAGAGTCGGGAGTTGAGCGTTGAGAGCTGGGCGTTGAGAGCGGAGAGCTGAGCATTTTGCTCGTGCACCTTGGCATGTGCGGCGCGCAGCTTCTTGTGCTGTCGCCACATGTCGTAGAGCGAGAAGGCCAGTCCGAGCGACAGCAGGGCGAGGATGGCGAGGAAGACGCGTGTGCGCTGTTTGTCGCGCTCGTTGTATTGCTGATACTTCGAGTCGATGGCAGCAAGGATGGGTGAGAGCTGCCAGGAGCGCAGACGGGTGCCGAAGCGCGTAGCGCAGTTGGCGGCAAAGCTGATGTAGTGGTAGGCATGGTCGATGTCGCCTTGCGACATGAGTAGGTTGGCGAGCTCCCACATCGAACCCTGATCCATGATGGCATTGCGCACGTCGCTGATGGCCGACTCGGTGAGCCAATGCATCATCAGCAGGCTGTCGCCACGATTCTTGTATTCCAGATAGCGGTAGAAAGTGGTGAGGGCATAGGGATGCGACCCCACCTTCACCCTACTGAGCCACTCGTCATTGACGGCCAGCGACTCATCGGAGCGTCCCTCGTCCATATAGGTCATCTCGCGGCGTTGCAACACCCACAGGCTGCTACTGTCGGCATTGGCGAGCAACACCTTTTCGTAGTGGCGGGCGAGCTCGCGATATTGCTGTCGCAGCGACTCCTCATGGGTGTAGAACGCCAGCTCGCTGTAGAGGTGGTTGTAGGCGTGGCTGAAGGCGGCACGGCCCGTACGGTCGAGCGACGCGCTGTCTACCCGCTGCAGGGCGTAGTGGGCCTCGTCGTACATACCCGTGTTGCTATACTGAAACGCCATCTCCGACAGACATTCGCCCACGAGAGCCGTACTGCCGGCCTGACGTGCCAGCTCCACGCAGCGGCTGATGTAGCTTAGTGCCGAGTCGTTGCTGAAGGCGAGATATTCTTCGTAGAGTTCGTGAGTCAGTCGGAAGCGAGTGCGTGTTTCAGTGGCGGTGGCAAGCTTCTCCTTCAGGTGGTCGATGTTTTCCTGCTTCTTTGCGACGTACTCAGGCGAGAGTTTGATAGCGTGATCAAGCTCGGTGAGCTCCGCGTGTAGGTTGATGGTCTGCGCCACAGCCCTATAACAGGAAAGGGCAGATATGATAAGGACAATAAAAAGTCTTTCCATGATTCAGGTTTCTATGTAGTTGGAAAACAGCTACAAAGATAACTGAAATCATGGAAAGAACAAAATTTTCTTACAGAAAAAGGAAATATATTCGCATAAATCCTTCTTATCGGACGATATTACTGCAGCGTGAAGCGTACGCGCTGCGGCAGCTGGTCGCTGGAGGTGCCGATCAGGGCATCGAACTGACCTGCTTCAGCACGCCAATCGTTGGCCTGCTCGTCCCAGAACGACAAGGCATCGGTGCCGATGGTCAGCGTGACATTGCGTGTCTCGCCCGGCTGCAGGAAGACTTTCTGGAAGGCTTTCAGTTCCTTCACCGGTCGCTCCACCGATGCTTTCACGTCGTGGATGTAGAGTTGTACGGTCTCAGCGCCGGCCCGGTCGCCTGTGTTCGTGACGGGAATGGTGAACGAGATGCTACCGCCCTGAGCCATCTGGGTCTTGTCGGCAGCAGCCTTACCCAGCTGGAAGGTGGTGTAGCTCAGTCCGTGACCAAAGGCGAAGAGTGGCTTTTCCTTCTTCAGACGGTCGGTCCAGCGATAGCCCACGAAGACATCCTCTTTGTATTCCTCGTCGATGATTTTCTTGCCTTCGCGCCAAGTGCCAGGATAGGTCTTCAGTGCGTGGGCACCACATTGTTCAAGATTTGCATACCACGTGAAAGGCAGCTTGCCACTTGGGTTCACCTCGCCCAGCAGCACGTCGGCCAGAGCATGTCCGGCTTCCGAGCCGATGAACCATCCCTGCACGACTGCCGGCACCTTGCTAAGCCAAGGAAGGGCAGCGCCGTTGCCGGAAATGTTCACATAGACAAGGCGCGGGTTGGCAGCTACGAGGGCTTCCACCAGGCGATTCTGTGCATAGGGCAGGTCGTACTGCTGGCGGTCGACGCCCTCGCAGTCCTGACGACCACTCTTGTTGAGTCCACCAAACATAATCACCACATCGGCCTCGCGAGCCTTGCTGACGGCCTCACGGATGAGTTCATCCTCCGAACGCTTGTCGCTGAGCTTATGATTGCCAACGGTGACGCCGTCGAAACTCTGGATGGTGTCGCCCACATAGCCGCGGGCATAGTCGATGGTGAGTTGAGAGTTGAGAGCGGAGAGTTGAGAGACCAGGCCGTCGAGGGGTACGATCTCGCGTTGTACCTTCAGCGACGACGAGCCACCGCCTACGGTCATCATCTTGATGGCATTCTCGCCCACGATCAATACCTTCTTACAGTCCGTGAGGTCGAGGGGCAGCAGCGGCTTTAGGGTTTTCTTGTTCTTCGCGGAGCGGTCTACGACGGGACTGTTCTTCAGCAATACGATGCCTTCGCCTGCAATCTTTCGGGCGGCAGCATAGTGCTCTTCCGAGCAGAGGAAACCCTGTGCGCGATGCTTGTTCATCGTCGTGCGGAAGTAGAGGCGCAGCACGCGGCGCACCTTCTCGTCGAGCGCCTTCAGGAGGTCGGCCTTGCGTTGGCCGGTAGCCTCGTTGATGAGCTTCTTGTAAGGCTCTGCAAGATAGTAGTTGTCGTAGGCGTTGGTGCGTCCCATCGTCAGTCCGTCGGTCCATGTTCCGAACTCCATGTCGAGTCCGTTGAAGATGGCCTGCTCGGTGTCGTGACAGCCGCCCCAGTCGCTCACGACGACTCCGTCGAAGCCCCAGTCGCCTTTCAGGATACGGTTCAGCGTGATATCATTATGGCAGTTGTGTTGGTCGTTGTAGAGGTTGTAGGCACCCATGATGCCCCACGCCTTACCCTCGGTGATGGCGGCACGGAAGGCAGGCAGATAGATTTCGCGGAGAGCGCGGTCGCTAATCACCACATTCACCTGATGGCGGTACTCCTCGTCGTTGTTCAGCGCGTAGTGCTTCACACACGAGGCAACGCCCTTCGACTGCAGTCCCTGCACGTAGGGAACCACCATCCGGCTGGCCAGCAACGGGTCTTCACCCATGTATTCGAAGTTGCGGCCGCCAAGCGGAGTGCGATAGATGTTCACGCCCGGGCCGAGAATCATGTCCTTGCCGCGATAACGAGCCTCCTCGCCCAGGCTCTCGCCGTAGAGACGTGCCAGGTCGGGATTCCAAGTAGCCGCCAGACACGTCAGAGCGGGGAAGGCCACACACGAGTCGTTGGTCTGACCGGCCTGCACCCACTCGTCCCAGAGCACGTCGGGACGTACGCCGTGAGGGCCGTCGTCGGTCCAAAAGTCGGGCATTCCCAGACGCGGAACGCCTGCTGCCGAGAATTTCGACTGTGCGTGGATCACGCGGATTTTCTCGTTGAGCGTCATGCGCGACAGCGCGTCGTCGATGCGCTGCTCCACGGGCTTCGTCTCGTCGAGATAGAGAGGGGCCTGGCTCCTCACTAGTGAGCTGGGAGTCTGAGCCTGCAGGCTGCCGGCTGTCAGGATGGTTGCTGCCAGCGCCAGCATGTTGGTAATTGTCCTTTTCATTGATATACCCTTTTTTATGTTGTTGTTTTTGTTTTCGTCGAACAATGGTTTCGTCCTTGTAGAACAATGCTTTCGTCCTTGTAGAACAATGCTTTCATCCTCGTAGAACAATGCTTTCGTCCTAGTGGAGCAATGCTTTCGTTTGCCTATCGCTATGACCTCGTTCAGCAAATTAACTTAATTTGTTCAGTAAATTAACTTAATTTGTGCGGTAAATTAACTTAATTTGCTCAGTAATTTAACTTAATTTACTTCATAAATTAACTTAATTTGCATCACAAAATAACTTAATTTGCAAAACCAGCGTATTGCTACTGATTCACGAGAGCAGGTTTCAAGCCCATTGAAAGGACGTATTCTTTCTGTTCACGGCAATGCTCGAAGCGGCAGTTCCGAATGAACTGGCGCAGCTGTTGGCGGAAGAGCTCCTGGCTGGGGCGTGCCTCGCGCAGGTCTTTATAGGTGGTGCGGTCGGTCTCGGAATACTTTACGACCACCGAGTCCCACAGTTCCGGGCGCTGAATGCCCATCATGCATGAGCCGTCGAGTTTCTTGTAGGGCCAGAAGGTGTAGCCGATGTTGGCCTCCTTCATCACCTTCACGAAGTTGGTCTGCCATTCGGTGGTGTTGTGGCCGATCTCGCCCATGTACATCGGAAGGCCGGTCTTCTGCTGATGACCGATGTAGTCGCTGATGGCTTCGGCCGTTGCCGGACCGCCGTAGCGATGACAGGTGTACATGATGTTATCGTCGAACTTCCAGTCGTTGAACATGAAGAAATCGCTATTCCAGCGGGCGCCGCCCAAGAGGATGACGTGATTGCGGTCGACTTGGCGGATGGCCTTCACCGCACGTTTGTATAGAGGTTCGAGCTTTTGGTTCAGCTCGTCTTTGTTTTCGAAGTAGTGGGCGATGGGCTCGTTCATGAGCTCATAGCCGAGGATGACCGGTTCCTTTGCGTAGCGGCGGGCGATGCTCTGCCAGATGCTGCAGAACAGTTGCTGGCTCGGCTCGCTCTCGAAGAGCCAGGGATAGCCGTAGCCGTCGTCGATGTTGTCGCCGGTCTGCGAACCCGGGCAGTCGTGCATGTCGAGAATGAGGTAGAGCCCTGCCTTCCGACACCAGTTGACCACCTGGTCGATGCGCTTGAAACCATCCTGCTGATGGGTGAGGCCCATGTAGTCCTCATTGGTGAAGAGCTTGTAGTTGAACGGCAGGCGGATGGTATTGGCGCCTGTGCTCTTGATGTAGTCGATGTCGGCTTGCGTGATGTAGTTGTCTTTGAACTCACGCCAGAAGCTGGCGGCCTCGTCGGGACCTACAGCCTCCTTGAAGAGCAGGTCGATCATCCAGGCGGAGTTGGTCTTTGAGAAGCCGAACATATAGCCTTCGGGATTGAGCCAGTTGCCCAGGTTCGTGCCTACGATGAACAGCCGTTCGCCGTTGGGCTGGATGAGGTTTGTGCCTTCTACGTGCACAAAGCCTTTCTTGGCCTGCATTTGGCAAGGTAGCAAAGTGACAAAGCAACAAAGTAACAATGCTACCATGAGGAATGATTTCTGCTTCATCATTATTTCTTCAGTATTTTCTGATGGTTTCTGATTAGGATGGTGGGAGTGTTGGAGTATGGGCGTGTAGAACTTACCTTTCGTCCGCTGAGGTCGTAGATGGTCTCATTTTCCATTTTCAATTCTCCATTTTCCATTTGATGGATTCCTGTCGTACGCCGTTGCTCGAAGGCTTGCTGCAGATAGGGGATGTGAACACGCACGAAGTCCTTCAGGTCGTTGATGTATGCCTGATAGTTGTTGTAGTAACGATGCTTCTCGAAGCTGAACACCTGCTGATTGATGGGCCAAATGCGGTAGTTCTGTGCCTGCGACTGACTGATGGCAGCACTCAGGCTGTCGATGTGATCCAGCAGATACTGCTGCAGTCCGTTGGCGATGAGTTCGTTGAGGCGGTCGGCGCAGGCGTTGGCGAACCACCAGTCCTGCCACATGCGACGCAACACTTGCTCGAACGGACGGTTCCACAGACCTAGATAGGCTTCCATCTCACGCAGCATGCTACGCTCCGAGCTATTGTCGTAGCCGATGTCGAGGTCCCAGAGCGGACCGAAGTGCATCTTCTGCTCGTTGGCATCCTTCCACATGTAGATGCTGTAGAGGGCATCGATGTTGCCCGTAATCTCGGCTCCCACGTACCAGTTCACCAGACTCTGCTCGTCGATGTAGGCGCGGTAGCCTTGCTCGGGGTCGGCGAAGTCGTTGCCTTTCACCGCACGTTCCATCCCTTCAATCCACTGTCCGATGGCGATTCGCTTCTGCATCGTCAGGGCGTCGTCCTTCGGATTCTTCACGTTGTACATGATGCGAAAGACCGACGAAGTGATGTACGGCTCCTCGCGCGAGTTCTCGTTAGCCACTTCCAGGATGCAACCGTCTTCCTCGTTGATGTCGATGCGCCGCTTGTGGGCCTGCACCTGGTCGCTAATCTGATAGGTGCCGCGATAGGTTCCGTTCAGATAGACGTCGACGAAGCGGGTTGCCGGACAGAACTCCATTCCCATGAAGCGCCCGAGGTCGTAGGTGAGCGCGTTGCGAATCATCGTCTTGTCGCCGTGATTGGCCAGTAGCGTCCAGCTGCGGGCGTTGGCGAAGTGTCGGCCGAGCAGCTTCTGCTTCGTGGCAAACTTAATGCGGTAGGCCTTCTTGTCGGAGTTCCACCACGTGGAGTTGCCTCGCCCACGGATTTCCGTATCGGGATAGGTGGCTATGGAGTCGCCGTCGACGATGATGAGGGTGCACTTCGTGTACTGCTCCTTGCTCGTGATGCTGCGCCCGTTCTCCGTCTCGATGTAGAGTGTCGGCACATCCGTGAGCTGGGTGTAACGGCCCTGTCCGCAGACGTCCGACCACGGGAGGAGTCCGACCACAGCCACGAGCAAGAAACGCACACTAACTAACCTCATTACTAACTTAAAAACGAACTGTTATTTCTTTTGGAAAACGCGCACGTAGTCCACTTCCATCGTGACGGGCAGAGCACTCTCGTCGACGCCCTGCATGCCGCCCCAGTCGCCACCCCAGGCGAGGTTCAGGATAAGGTAGAACGGATAGTGGAACGGCCACTGGTTGTGTCCCGAACCGAGCACCGACTTCTTCACGTTCAGCTGCACCTTTCCATCCACGTAGGTGGTCATCTCGTCGGCTGTCCACAGCAGGGCATAGGTGTGGAATTCACCTTCAGCCTTGTCGATGGTCATCGCATGCGTCTTCTGGGTGTTCTTGGTGTGGTTGTAGTCCTGCGTGTGGATGGAGGACGACACCTCGTTGGGCACGACGCCCACTTCCTCCATGATGTCGATCTCGCCGCACATCGGCCAGGGATTGGTCGACCAGTCGTTGCCAACAGGCATCATCCAGAAGGCAGGCCATGTGCCCTTGCCCTTCGGCAGCTTGATGCTTGCCTCGAAGTAGCCGTGCTGCCAACCCTCGCGCACCTTTGCATAGACGCGGCCGGAGTATACCTTACCGCCCTCCTTGAAGCAGTTGATGCGCAGCGTACCATTCTTCACTTCCGTGACGAGTCGACCTTCGGGCGACTTGTGGTTGACGTAGTTCTGCAGCTCGTTGTTCACCCAGTGGTCCTTCTGCACCTCGTGTGTCCAGTCGTTGGAGTTCAGTTCCGAGCCTTCTTCGAACTCGTCGTTCCACACCAGCTGATAGCCGTCGGGCGCATTGTAGCCAGGCTTCTCGGCTGCTGCCTGATGGACGCTGATGGTCTTGCGGGCTGCTCCCGACATGATGGTCACCGATCCTGTGCGTTCCTCAGTGAAGGGGTTCTCGGCCACCGTCACCGAGATGGAACCTTTCTGCGAAAGCGTGCCGTCGGTACTGATCTTTATAAATTCGCCGTCGGCATAGGCGCCCCATTCCTTTCCGGTCGTCGACACACTCACGGTGTAGCTGCCGCCGGTGGCAGGAGCCTCCACCTGCTCGGGCGAAGCCGTAATGGTGATGGTGGAAGGAGTGGAATCGTCGTCGCCACCACCACAGCCCGTCAGGACTGCGGCGATGGTGAACAACAGATTATAAACGATCATTTTCTTCATTATTCTGATTTCTGGAAAATGATATCACTAATCTCTACATGTGTTCCTGCTGGCGATCCGCCAAAGTCGAAGAACAGCGACAGTGCATGGGCATCGTTCAGCGGGAGCTGCACGCCCTTTACTGTGTAGACGAACTCCTCGCCACCCTTCACGTCGTGACGATCGGCAAAGAAGAAGTTGTTGTCGTGCTTCTCGGCATCGTCGGTCTCGGTGAGCTTAATGGTCACACCAGGCAGATCAACATCAGCATAGAGCGTGCACGAGAAGTCGTACTTGTCGCTCATGGCTGCCGTGAGAGTGGTGTTGATGGGGAACTGGCCCTGCCACTGAGAACCACCCATGCCGTCGGTGAGCGTGAGCTCCCACTTATTGTCTTTGTGCGACCATGCGGGATCGGCAATCTGTGCCCAGCCGTTATCGGCAAACCAAGGCGTCACGCTGATGAAAGCATCGCCGGCATCGACAGCCTTCCAGAGGTTGCCGGCAGCGTTGTAGTCTAATGCTCCACCACCGCTGCTTCCGCCTTCCTGATGCTTCTGCACGATGATCTCGCTGAGGTCAATCTGTAAGCCTGCGGGGCAGCCACCGAGGTCGACGAACAACTTTGCCTCGCTGAAGCCGCTGTCCTCACCCTTCTTCTGTGCCTTTACACCGATGAACTCAATATAGTTTTCACCTGCCTGCAGTGTTAGGCTGCCATCGTAGATGAGCGTGTTGTCGTCGTCGCCCTCATCGCAAATCTTGAAGGTGAAGCGACCAAGGTCCTCGCTCGACTCAATCTTCGCACGTACGTCGTAGAGTTGTCCGGGCTCGATGTTCAGCTGGGCGTGGTGGATGGAGTTCTGAGCCTGCCACTCGGCAGCGGTGGCATCGTTGGCAATGATGGTGTAGACGCCATTGTTGTAAGAGAACTTCGGGTTGCCAATCTGCTGCCAGGCGCCATCGGCCCACCAGAACTCCATCGTTCCAATGGTGTTGAAGTCGCGGCCGAGGTTGTCGGCAGAGTTCACGTCGACCCATGTCACGCCTTCTGCGCCTCCGCCGCCACCGGGTACGATGGTGCCGTCGTCGCAACCGTGCTCCTTCAGTACGAAGTTGCTGATGTCGATGGTGGTGTTATCCTGGCAGCCACCGAAGTCGAGCACCAGTTTCACGTTGTTGATGTTCACACCAGGCATGTCGCTCTTGAAGAACACATAATCCTGGCCAGCCTTCAGGTCTACACGGTCGGCGAAGAAGTAGATCTCGTCGTTGTCGTCCTGAGTCAGCTTGACGGTAGCGCCAGCGAGGTCCTTGTCGGAGTTCAGGATGATGGAGAAGTCGTAGTTGGTGACGTCGTTGGTAGCCATATCGGTGCGGAAGGCCATCTGCGACTGCCACTGCTGGGTGTTGGCCAACGGCAGGTTGATGGTCCAGCTGTTGTTGCCCTCAACGAGTGTAGGATCAGGACGCTGATTCCAGTTCTCGTCAGCATACCAGAAGGTGATGTTGTTCTTAGCAGTCTTGAACATATTGCAATCGCTGTTGGGATCGAAGCCCGACTCTTCAACGAGACGCTCGTCGGGAGCGCTGGTGAAGATGAAGCGCCAGCAAGTTGGTACGTTTGCAGTATAGTCATCGTAAACAAGCACGAGTTTCGTGGCCGTGAGCGTCTCGATTCGGAACAACGGATTCTCATACTGATCATCGCTGCTGATGTAGGGGAAGGCGGTGTTGGCAGCCAGCTTAATGTACTGCTGACGTGAAACCTGACCATCGGCATCGGTCCAAGAGAGCTGCTCGAAGGTCCAAGTAGAAGTCTGGTTGCCAAGGGTGGTATCGAAATCTTCCTTTTTTTCATCAGTGTTGAATTTGGATGCGCCGTAGTTCACATATGTCAGACCGTCTTCACCAGCATTGTAGGTGAACGTGCCACCCTTGCGGTTGTCGTTGGTGAAAGTGATGCGGTCGTCGTACAGACCGAAGGCCTTCTTCTCGTTGGGAGCAGCCGACCACCATTCGGTACCAGCCGTTCCGGCAGGACCACAAGCCAGGTGAGCCACTTCCTGGTTGGCGAAGCGCCACTCCTTGTTGCAGATGCGGCGGAAGTCGGCAGAGTAGTCGACCTTCGTCTCGTTGAAGGTGAATTCCTTCTTGATGCCAGTCTGAGAGATACCATTGCGGTTGCCCAGGCGCAGCTCTACGGTGTAGGTACCAGCCTCGGGGTTGTTGTAACCCACTTCCTGAAGCGTGGAGTACTGTGTGCCGTTGAGAATCCAGATAGGATAGGTGCCCGCAGCGGGCGTGTAAGAGGCCACCATCTGGTTGGTCTCCTGGTCTACGGCAATCTGATAGTCGATACCGCTGACCGTGGGAATTCCGTTAGGATCGGCGCCCTCGAACTCTTCGGGCGAGCAAGCCGTCATCGTCAGGCCTGCAAACAGAACTCCTAATGTATATTTAAACAGATTCTTCATATTCGTTAACTTGTTACTTTGTTACTTAGTTATCTTGTTACTTTGACTAGTACTCGTTCTGAACCAATGCGGGATCGGAGTCGAGCTCGCCCTGTGCGATGGGGATGTACTTCTTCGACTCAGTCCAGCGGTTGGTGCGGTAGCCATACTTATCGGGCACGAGCACGCTGGCAGCCTTGCCTGTGCGCACGAGGTCCCAGTAGCGCTTGCCCTCACCCATGAACTCGAGGTCGCGCTCGTCGATGATGTCGTCCTTCGTGACGCTTGTCACAGCCTGCAGTCCGGCACGCTGGCGCACCTGGCTCACATACTGTGCAGCGGTAGCAGCATTGCCGCCCGTCTCCAGCAGCAGCTCAGCAGCATTCAGCAGGGCCTCGCTGTAGCGGTAGTAGCGGTAGTTGTTGTTGAAGTTCAAGTTGTTGTCGAAGGCAGCGTGCGAGTTGGTGCCCGTCACCTTGCTGTACTTCTTCAGCCAGAGGAACGTGTTCTGATAGCGCGGGTGGTAGGACTGACTCTCTTCAAGACCTTCGAGGAAACGGAAGTCGAGGATGGTGGCATCGCGGCGCAGGTCGCCCTCGCTGAACTTGTCGTAGGCTTCTACGCGGACGGGCAGGAATCCCCAGCCGTCGCCAGCCATTTCAGGCTGGTCGCCAACAGCCCAGTTGTTGGGCGAGATGAGCGTAGGCAGCACCGTGCCACCGATGGCCAGCGGGCTGCTCCAGCCACGCTCGTTGCCGCCGTCTTCGTAGTTGATCTCCCAAATGGACTCCTTCGTCCACTCTCCCTCTACATACCAGATGTTGGCGTAGTCGGGGTTCAGGGCGTAGTCGTTAGAGGCAATGATCTCCTGCATGTACTGCAGCGCCTTCGGATAGCGGGCTGTATCCTTCTGATACATCACCATCTCGGCATACATCATGTAGCACATAGCCTGCGAGGCGCGTCCGGCATTGGCGTTGTCCCAGCGCAGGGGGAGCACCTTCGAGTCGATGACCTCCTCCAGCTCGCGGATGAGCTCGGCATACACCTCGTCGGCTTTCAGCTGTGGAGCAGTGTAGGGAGCGCTGAGGTTCTCCAGATAGAAGGGGATGTTGCCGAAGTAGTGCCACAGCATGTTGTAGTAGAATACACGCATGGCGCGGGCCTGCATCTCGTAGTTCTTGGCGTTGGTAGGAGTGACGTCGGTTCCCCAGGGGATGTAGCGCAGCACGTCGTTGCAACGCTTGATGCCCGAGTAGTCAACTGTCCAGAGCGAGGAGAGCGTGTTGTTCTCGTTGCCCTCGTAGTTGAAGAGCATGTGCCAGTTCTGCATATCGTTCTTGGTCTCGCCGCCAACCCAGAAGTTGTCGCCCTGAATTTCGGCGTCGATGTTCAGCGCGTTGTATTGTCCCAGTCCCCAGTCGGGCCAGTGGATGGGATCGTAAGCAGCAATCAGGGCCTCCTGAATGTGCTCGTCGGTCTTGTAGTAGTCTTCCAGATAGTCGCGGTTGGGGTTGGTCACCTCAAGGAAATCGTCGCCGCAGCTGGTGGTCAGCATAGCACCTGCAACCAAAAGACTCATTGTTATATATTTTGCTTTCATATTGGAATTCTTTTATTTAATGTAATTGTCAATTGTGAATTGTTAATTGTCAATTAGAATTAGAACGTCAGGTTCAGACCGACTGTCCAGATGCGGGCCTGCGGATAGACACCCTTATCGATACCGAGCGACTTGCCGCCTGAAGAGATTTCAGGATCGAAGCCCCAGTACTTGGTCCAGGTGACGAGGTTCTCGGCCATCACGAAGAAACGCAGACGCTCGATGGAAATCTGGCGTGTGAGGTTGCGCGGCAGGGTGTAGCCCAGCGAGATGTTCTTCAGGCGCAGGTAGGAGCCGTCGACGATGTAGAGGTCGCTGACCTGCCAGTTGGTGTTGTCGCCGGCACGCAGGATGGGATACTTGTTGGAAGTGCCCTCACCGGTCCAGCGGTTCAGCATGTAGGTGGGATAGTTACCAGCGGTAACGTCGGTACGGTAGGTGGCATCGAAGATGTCGGCACCAGCCACACCCTGGAGGAACATGTTGAAGTCGAAGCCCTTCCAGTCGGCATTGAAGTTGAAACCGAAGTTCCAGTCGGGAGTACCCTTACCAATCTTCGTGCGGTCGTCGCTGGTGATCACACCGTCGCCGTTGACGTCGACGAAGCGAGTGTCGCCGGGACGTGCAGCAGGCTGGATGAGGCCGCCGTCGGCATTGGTGTAGGCGTTCACCTCAGCATAGTTCTGGAACACACCATTGGTCTTGTAGCCGAAGAAGTAGGGGAAAGGCATTCCGTTCGAGCCGCGAGCCAGCGAACCGCCCGTGAAGCCCTGCACGCCGTCGTAGTCGATGAATCCCGACTCGTTGCCGAGGTTCTTCAGCGTGTTCTTGGTGTAGGTGGCGTTGGCCTTCACGGCGAAGCGTGCATCGCTGATGTTCCACTTGTAGCCCAGTTCGAACTCAACACCCTTGTTCTCCATGTCGCCGACGTTGCCGACGGGCTTCGACTCACCCACGTAAGAGGGGATGGGCATTGTCATTAGCATGCCGTTGGTCTTCTTGATGTAGTAGTCGACGGTGAAGGTCAGGGCCTGGTTGAAGAAACCGAAGTCGAGTCCGAAGTCGGTCTGCTCGCTCTCCTCCCACTTGATGCTCGGGTTGGCGGTCGTAGAGGCCTTCGAACCAATCTGCTTGATGGCGGGATTACCGAAGAGCACGTTGTTGCCCATCACGTTCTCTACCGTGTAGAGGAAGTTGTCGATGTTATCGCTACCGTTCTTACCCCAGCTGGCGCGGAACTTCAAGTTCGACAGCCAGTCCTGAGTCTGCTCCATGAACTTCTCGTTCATGATGTTCCAACCCACTGATACTGAGGGGAATGTACCGTATTTGTTTTCCGGACCGAAGCGGCTTGAACCGTCGCGACGAACGGTGGCCTGCAACATGTACTTCTCGTCGTAGTTGTAGCTGATACGACCGAAGAGCGAGCTCAGACGATGCTCCACGTTCGGGCCGCCCCAGCCGTTGTATTCTGCATAGGGAGTGCCGATGAGCTTGCCGTCGGCGTCAACCTCGTAGATGACGTTGGCGTTGGTATAGCTCATGTAGGGCTTCTCCAGGTTGATGATGTTCCAGCGCTCAGCGCCCAGGTAGTCGCTCTTGTTCTTCATAGCGCTCTGACCCAGCACCACGCCGATGGTGTGCTTGCCGAACTGCTTGTCGTAGGTCAGCGTGTTCTCCACCTGCCAGTTGCAGCCCTTGTTCCACGACATGCTGGCCGAGGTGTGCTCGCCCTTGGCGTTACCGGAGTGGTAGTACTTCGACAGGGTTGCTGATTGGCTACCCCAGAACGAGAGGTCGACGGAGTAGTTGAAGTGGTACTTCAGGTTGTCCCACAGCTGCAGGTCGAACGAGAACTTCGGCACGAACTTGTGACTCCAGTTCTTCGAGGGATTCATGTTGAGCAGCGCCAGCGGGTTGTTCATCTCGGCATACGAACCGAACGTGCCGGGAATGGTGTAGTAGTTGCCAGCGGCGTCGCGCTGCAGCTCGTAGCCCTGGGTCTCCTCATACTTGGCGTGCATCTCGTCGGCCAGTTCCTTGTTGGTGACGGTCGGCGCAATGATGGGCGACATGTAGAGGGCAGAACCCAGCACCGAACCCCACTCGGAGTTCTCGCTGATGCCCGTGCTCTTGATGCGTGTGTAGGCGAGGTTCACCGTTACGTCGAGCTTGTTCAGGAAGTTGCGCTCAGCGGTAGCGTCGTACACATTATAGATATTGTTCGAACGCAGCGACAGACGCTGGTAGTTCGACTGTCCGTAGTTGCCGCCCACGATACCTTCCTGGTCGTAATAGCCCAGTGAGAGGTAGTAGTTCAGCTTCTCGGAAGCACCGCTCACGCTCACCTCGTGGTTCTGCACGGGGGCGTTGTCGTTGAACACCAGGTCCTGCCAGTCGGTGCCGAAGCCCTTGATGGGATTGCCGTTGGTGTCCATCAGGTTGTAGGGATCGGCATAGAGGGGACCCTGACCGCCGTTCAGACGCAGCTCGTTCTGCATGATGGCATAGTCGGTGGCGCTGGTCACGTCGCGACGACGCCAGGCAGTCTGCCAGCCCTGCGAGAAGTTGTAGTTGATGCTGGTCTTGCCCAGTTTACCTTTCTTCGTGGTGACGAGTACAACACCGTTGGCAGCGCGAGCACCGTAGATGGCACCCGAGGCAGCGTCCTTCAGCACCTCAATCGACTCGATGTCGCTGGGATTCAGGAAGTCGATGCCGCCCTCGATGGGCATACCGTCGACGATGTAGAGGGGGTCACTATTATTAATGGTACCCGTACCGCGCACACGTACGCGCGGGGCGGCACCGGGCTGACCCGAACTTGAGGTGACGTTCACACCGGCTGCCAAGCCCTTCAGCGCGTTGTCGACACGCACGGGGGCCTTGCCTTCCAGGTCGTCGGAGCTCACCTTTGCGATGGCTGCCGTCACCACACTTTTCTTCTGAACACCATAACCGATGACCACCACTTCGGAGAGGGTCTTGTCATCTTCTTTCATCACAATCGCCATTCCGTTGGCGGCCTTCACCTCGATGGTTTCAAAGCCGATGTACGAAACAACCAGAGTGGTGCCAGCTTTCACGTTGATGGCGAACTGTCCGTCGTAGTTCGTGATAGCGCCATTCTGAGGCTGGCCTTTCTCGACAACGGAGGCTCCGATGATGGGTTCTCCGTTACCGTCAGTCACCGTGCCGACAATCCCTGCGGACTGGGCAGCGGCCGTCATCGACACGATGAGTGCCAACAACATGATTAGTAACCTTGCTTTTTTCATACTGTTTTTGTTAATGTTTTGTTTAAGTTTGATTTGTTTTCGAATCTGTTGGCAAAGTTATAATAAAAAACGCGTGTATGTACACGCATATAGATAAAAAGTGGATGAAATGAAAAGGTTGATTCTTGCAAAACATTGTAAATCAACGTTTTACAAAAATCAACCTTATATGAAAAAGTGGACGCAAAGGGAAACTATTTTCCTTATTTCCCATGTGTTTTAGCCTTTTCTCCCTCCCTACGGGGGAGGGTTCTTTCTCCGCTGTCGCTATGAAAGCGGAGGTGCCGAGCGGGGGTGGGGCTCCTTACTCTCCCTTGTTCATGAGTCCGAACCCATACAGCGCTACGATGATGTAGCCGACGAGCGGAATGATGAACGGCACCACGAGATTCGTGGCATCAGCGACCACACCCATGAGCAGGAAACCGCAGCCGCCAACGGGCGTCATCATCAGCACCGATGAGGCACTCTTCGTGAGCGAGCCCAGTCCGCGTACGGCCAATGAGAAGATGGTCGGGAACATGATGGCCTCGAACATGTAGTTGGCCACCAACGCATAGAGTGAGAAGCGGCCCAGGTTCAGGAGCACGAGCATCGTGCACACAACCGTTCCGCAGCCACAGATGAACAGCATGCGCTCGGCGGGAATCTTTGTCATGATCCACGACCCAAGGAAACGGCCCACCATGAAGAAGGCCAGCGCGGCCGTGAGCACTACGGATGCGGTGCGGTCGGTCATCCACCCTTGTCCGGTGGTGAAGTTGATGAAGTAGCTGTTGATGGAGATTTCAGCCACCTCGTAGGCCAAGAGTGCGATGAGGCCGTAGACGAAGTATTTGTGTTTCCAGATTTTCAGCAGCGGCTCGCGCCCGTATTTTGCCTTTTCGGCCAATCCGTCGTTGTGCTGTATCTCCGGCAGGCGTACCTTTGCGAAAATGGCGGCAATCGTGAGCACCAGCACACCCAGAATGGCATAGGGCACCGCCACATTACCACCGCTGTCGCTGAACAGGAACTGGCCTACGGCAAACGTGGCGAAGAGTGAGCCCAGACCGTTGAACGACTGCGAGAAGTTCAGGCGGCTAGTGGCTGTCTCGCGGTCGCCCAGCTCGGTGACGTATGGGTTGGCAGCCGTCTCCAGGAAGGTCAGGCCGCAGCCAATGATGAACAGTGCCCCAAGGAAGGCGTAGAACGTGCCTGCCTCGGCACCAGGGATGAACAGCAGGGCGCCCAGGCCGAACAGCAGCAGTCCGAACACCACGCCTCGCCGATAGCCGAAGCGGTTGATGAACAGTCCGGCCGGGATGGCCAGCAGGAAGTAGCCCAGATAGGTTGTCACCTGTATGAGCGACGATTGTGTGATGGAGATGTGCAGCTCGTTCTGGAAGTGCTTGTTCAGTACGTCGAGGATGGCGCGCGAGAATCCCCATAAAAAAAACAATGTGGTGATCAGTATGAACGGCACCACATATTCCTTTGTTGTTAGCTTTGCTTTCATGCTATGATTTGGAGTTCGAGATGCGTGTCTCGATGATAATCGTAATGAAAAGAGGACATCATTCAACATGAAGCACAAACCCTGACAGTGCTTTTTCAACCCTTCAGGGCTTGTGCTACTGATAAACGATTCCTTGTTGTAAAGGGCCTATGATAGCCCTTGACAACCCATCAGAGGTATGGGTTTAATCCTCTGCAGGCTGGATGAACTTCCAGATGCAGGCGGCAAGTGCACCACCTACCAGCGGACCAACGATGAATACCCAGAGGTCGGCAAGTGCCTGACCACCCTCGAACAGGGCGGGACCGATGGAACGGGCGGGGTTCACACTTGTGCCGGTGAAGTGGATGCCTACGAGGTGGATGAGAATCAGCGACAGACCGATGGCCAGGCCGGCGAAGTTGTTCGTAGCGCCGTTGGTCTTCGATGTAGCGCCGAGCACTACCAGCACGAACAGACAGGTGAGCACAATCTCCACGATCAGACCGTTGGCAGCACCGAAGGCGCAGGCATTAGCACCTGTGGCGGTGGTGATGACGATGCTCGGATCGGTGGCTACGATGCCTGCGAGCACAGCAGCGGCAAGAATGGCACCAATGACCTGGAACAGCATGTACATGCCGCAGTCCTTAGCCGAGATGCCTCCGTTCAGGAATACGCCCAGCGTGATGGCGGGGTTGATGTGGCAACCCGAGATGCCACCGATGGTGTAGGCCATTGCGATGACCGACAGACCGAAGGCCATAGCGGTTCCGACGATTGCTGCGGTGTTCTCAGCACCACAACCCAGGGCTACAGCTGCGCCACAACCCAGGAACGTAAGCACGAATGTGCCAACCAATTCTGCAAAATACTTCTTCATAAGCGTTGTAGTTTTTATGGGTGAATAATAAAAGTCAAGTTTCTGCTCGCAAATTTAAACCTTTTTTTTGAAATAAACAAATTTTTTTGCAAAATATTCATCTGTCCGTATGTTTCATACGGTCATCCTCATCACCCATGTATGATGATGGCTAAATAGCCGTAAAGTGGTGACAGGTGACAGGTGACAGTTTTTCTCAAGAGTAGGTAAAAGATGGTAATCTATAAGTTACTATTAATATATATATTAATAGTAAAATAATATAATAATGATTTTACATATAATTCCCCAAAAACACCTTTCGTATTGCTAAAAACAAAACTGTCACCTGTCACCTGTCACCACATAGATAATATAACCATCCCACTTAAATACTCTGGCTACAAATGTTTTGCGATATTTTTGCGTTTCTCCCCAAAGTGCAGTTTTTGTCCCCAAAAGTGCAGTTTCCTCTACTTACGATTTGGAAGTTTCAATTTTTTTCGTAACTTTGCACTTGTATTAAGGATACTATCAAATACCGGAAAACAGCCTCTGCCCACACGCTTTCGTCGCCCATTACTCTCCAGTTGCCTCACATAGATCTCTCTATCGCCCACCGCCCGTCACCATCTTCCCTCTATCCCTTTCAACGATATATAACACGCGTTCTTTGACTTTTTGATACAAAACAAATTCATCAAAGGTAGGGTCAGCCCCCTACGCGTGTGGAACATGCCACCTCCACACACGGAGCATAGCTCCATACGGATAAAAGATGTGCTTTGTATGATACGGAGCATAGCTCCATGCGAATCAGAGATATGCTCTAGTACATCTAAAGCATAGCTCCATAACCAACGAACCATTCACTGGGACCTTCCTCACGTTCGCACAAGGTTGCGGCCGGCATCGATGCGGAGGAAGATGAAGAGCAGAAGGGTGAAGCCCCAGAGGTTGGAACCTCCGTAGGAGAAGAAGGGCAGGGGGATGCCGATGACGGGTGTGAGGCCGAGCACCATTCCTACGTTGATGAACACATGGAAGAGGAACACGCTGGCCACGCAGTAGCCGTAGACTCGCCCGAATTTATATGGTTGTCGCTCGGCAAGGTGAATGAGCCTCAGGATAAGCATCAGGAACAAGATGAGCACGCCGGCCGATCCGAAGAATCCTTCCTCTTCGCCTACGGTGCAGAAGATGAAGTCGGTGTCTTGCTCGGGTACGAATTTCAGCTTGGTCTGCGTGCCGTTGAGGAATCCCTTTCCGCCGAGTCCGCCCGAACCGATGGCAATCTGGCTCTGGTGCACGTTGTAGCCTGCTCCTGCCAGGTCTTCCTCGAGGCCGAGTAGCACGTTGATACGCACACGCTGGTGGGGCTTCATGACATCGTTGAGCACATAGTTGGCGGAATAGAAGAAGGCGATGCTGCCCAGTGCGAAAGCAGCGATGAAGAAGTAGTTGCGCAGGCGCGTGCTCAATCCCTGATAGATGAGGATGCCGATGAGAATTGCCGATAGGGCGAGCTGCACGTAGACGACGTCGAAGGGGATGACGAACTTCGAGAACAGCAGAGCACCAAGGGTGATGCCCAGGCAGTAGGCGAGGAGGATGAACATGCGCTGTCGGTCGCGGCAGTAGACGCCCACCATAGCTACCGAGAACACTTGCACGAGGAGCAGCACGATGAACTTTCCGAGCGAGGTGGGTGTGTCCCAGAGCAGAACGGCCTCGTACTTGATGCCCACGACGAAGTATATGACGGCCGCAACGGCAGTAAAGAGCAAGGAGCCGGTCATGCCCTCGCGGTAGAACATCAGGAAGAACGAGAGGTAGACGAGTGCGGAGCCGGTCTCCTTCTGGCCAACAATCATCAGCATGGGCAGAACGACGATGGCGCAGGCAATAGCGAAATGTTTCCATTGCCGTAGGTCGATGCCGTAGGTGGATAGGAATTTCGCGACGGCGAGTGCTGTGGCAAACTTCGCAAACTCAGCAGGCTGCACGCGTAGCGGTCCGAGCACGAGCCACGAGCGGGAACCCTTGATTTCATGCGGGTTGAAGATGGTGGCGAGCAACACCAGTAGCAGTAAGGCATAGATGATATACGCGGTGCCGTCGTAGAGGCGGTCGTCGAGCAGCAGAATGACGAGTCCGAGCAGAATGCTCGAACCTATCCACACGATCTGCATGCCTGAACGGGTATCTAGGCTGAAGATGTCGGTGTCGCCATAGGTGTAGGAGGCTCCGCAGACGCTCAGCCACCCGAAGGTGAGTAGCGCCAGGTAGATGAGTATGGTCATCCAGTCGAGGGAGCCCAATACACTGGGCTGTTTGTCAGGGTTCTGCTTCATTGACGGTTTGCCGTATTTACATATTTATGAATTACAATAGTCCTCCATTTGAGCGGGCAGACACGGGGGGCTGCCCCTACGCCTCAACGTCTCAACGTCTCCGCTCGACGCGAAGCGGCGCTTTCGTAGCGAAGCGGAGAAAGAACTTCTCAACTTCTCAACTACCTATTCGTGCTGCCGTAGTAGATGCGCTTCTTCTGGAAAACGGCGGCGCGGCTTTCGCTGGCCGGTGAGAGGTGGCCGTTGATGTATTTCTCCATGATGAGTGCTCCGAGTGGCACACCGTAGTCGGCACCCCAGCCACCATTCTCCACATAGACAGCAACGGCAATCTTCGGCTCGTTCATCGGAGCGAAGCCCATGAAGACCGAGTGGTCGTGGCCGCGGTTCTGAGCGGTACCGGTCTTGCCGCAGATGGCGAAGTCGCCGCGATTGGCTGAGCGGCAGGTGCCTCGCTCTACTGCCGACCGCATGCCTGCCACGATGTAGTCGTAGGAGCGGCGCGTAGCCTTGGTGTAGCGGCGGTTGGTGTAGAGGGTGTCGAGTGGCTCGCCTTGCACCTTACGCACCACGTGCGGCGTGTAGAAGTAGCCTCGATTGGCGATGGTGGCGGCGAGGTTTGCAATCTGCAGGGGTGTGGCGTTCACCTCACCCTGTCCGATGCTGATGGAGATGATGGTGAGTCCGTTCCACGAGCCCTTGTAGGCCTTATCGTAGAACTGCGCGTTGGGGATGAGGCCGCGCTTCTCGCCCGGCAGGTCGATGCCGAGCTTATAGCCGAAGCCCATCGACACCATGTAGTCGCGCCAGGTGTTCATCGCATCCTGCACGTGGGCATATTTCTTGCGGTTGCCCATCATATAGTAGAGTCCCCAGCAGAAGTAGCCGTTGCACGACGTCGAGATAGCAGGCACCAGCGGCAGGGGTGACCCGTGACCGTGACAGCCCACACGCAGGCCACGATAGTGGAAGCCACGCGAACAGGGGAAGGCGGTGCTGGGTCCGATGATGCCCTCGCTGAGGAAGGTGAGCGCCTGTGTGGTCTTGAAGGTGGAGCCCGGCGGATACTGTCCCATGATGGAACGGTTGAGTAGCGGTTTCCACGAGTTCTTCTGTAGCTCCATGTGCATCTTTCCACGCTGCCGGCCTGTCATGATGCGTGGGTCGTAGTTGGGCGACGACACCATGCAGAGCACTTCGCCCGTCGATGGCTCAATGGCCACGATGCTACCAATCTTTCCCTCCATGAGTCGCTCGCCGAGTGCCTGCAGCTCTACGTCGATGCTGAGCGTGAGGTCCTTGCCGGGAATGGGCTTCTGGTCGAGGGCGCCGTTCTGATAGCGACCTTTGATGCGGCCGTGGGCGTCGCGCAGGAGTATTTGGATGCCCTTCTGTCCGCGTAACTGCTTCTCGTAGCTGCGCTCCACACCGAGCTTACCGATGTAGTCGCCGGGCTGATAGTAGTCGTCTTCCTCGATGTCGCTGGGCGACACCTCTGCCACATCGCCCAACACATGGGCGGCATGCGGATACTGGTATTGGCGGATGCTGCGCTTCTGCACGTAGAAGCCTGGGAAGCGGAACATCTTCTCCTGGAACACGCTGAACTCCTTGTCGGAGAGCTGGCTCATGAAGAGCTGCTGCGTGAAGCGCGAGTAGCCGGGATTCTTCGAGCGGTCCTTGATGTCGTTCATGCGCTGTATGAAGTATTCCTTCGTGATGCCCAGCGCCTCGCAGAACTCCAGTGTGTCGAGGTGCCCGCTCTCCTCGTTCATGATGACCATGATGTCGTAGGCGGGCTGGTTGTAGACGAGGAGCTTTCCGTTTCGGTCGGAGATGACGCCTCGCGAGGGGTATTCAATCTTCTTCAGGAACGCGTTGGAGTCGGCATTCTTCTTGTAGTCGTCGCTGAGCAGCTGCAACGTGAATAGGCGGATGATGTAGACCACCACGATGAGGATGGCCACACCGCCTATGATATAACGACGATATTCAAGATTGAAATCCTTCATTTTTCCAGGATAGATAGCTATTATATAATAATGTGTGGAGTGTGCTTTCTACCTCGCCGGCTTCGCGAGGAGCCTCGCAGGGAAGTAGGGCAGGGGTTAGATGCGATGTCGGAAATACTCGATGGTGATGAGCAGCAGGCTGGTGATGGCGAAGCTACCGCCCACACATTCGAGCCAATGTAGCCAGTTGCTGAATTCAAAGGCTTCGAGGGCGAAGAAGGCCGTGCAGTAGATGAGTGTGAGGATGATGGCGTAGAGGATGAACTTGCCGATGCCGAGCGACGACATGCTGGGCGACAGGTCGTCGGGACTCTCGCGGGGCAGGAACAGCGTGAGCAGGTAGGGCTGCAGCAGTCCGACGAGCGTCATCGCGCCAGCTGCCACACCCGGTGTGTTGGAGAAAATGTCGACGCAGAGTCCCATCGTGAAGCAGCTCACGAGGATGGCCCACCGCGGGAAGTTGCGGCGGAAGAGCATCGCCACATAGACATACAGCAGCGGTGTGGCGCAGTTGAAGAGGTGGATGCGGTTCAGCACGAGTGCCTGCACGAGCAGCAGCACTACGAATGCCACGATGCCTTTGATGAGTCCCAGATTCATGTTCGTCTCTCTCCTCTCGTTTCGTTTTTACCTTACTATCTTCATCGAGTCTTGTGCGGCACGCATGATCTGCAGGCGTTCCTTCATGCTCTCGTCGGCAATGACGCACACGTCACGCAGCCGGCCGAAGTCGGTGCTGAGGTGCACTTGCACGCGGTACGACAGACCGTCGGCAGAGTTGAACACATAGCCCACCTTGCCCACCATGATGCCTTCAGGGAAGATGCTGCTATAGCCGCTGGTGACGATGTTGTCGCCCCGACGGAACTTCGCGTGGCGAGGAATGTCGTCCACATAGGCCAGGCTGCTCGGGCCTCCGTTCCAATGCAGGTAGCCAAAGTAGCCGCGCTTCTCGATGGTGCAGCTGATGTTCGACTGCGAGCTGAGCACGGGGATGACGATGGAGTAGTGGGGCGACGTCATGTAGACAATGCCCACGACGCCCGTTCCCGACACCACGCCCATATCCTTCTTGATACCGTCGGCCGCTCCCTTGTCGATGGTGATGAGGTTGTCGCGCTTGTTCGTCTCGTTGGTCACCACCTTCGCGGGAATCAGCTTGTAGTTCGCCAACAGCTGCAGCTGGTTGCTGTGCAGGAACGACCCATCGTCGGTGAGCTTCGAGATGCTGTTGGAGAGCTGCGTGACCTGATGCTCCAGATAGATGTTTCGCTGCGTGAGCTCTTCGTTCACCTTCGTCAGCGAGAAGAACGATTCTATCTCCGAGTTCCACGCGTAGATCTTTCCTGCCGCCACATTGGCCGTCGAGAACCACACGCTGCCCTGATAGCTGTTGAACTGGAACAGCAATACCGCACTGATTGCCTCGAGGATGACGAAGACGAACCAGTGGTTGTATTTTGCGATGAAGGCTATCAGGTTTTTCATCTGTGCACGTCGGAGCGGATTGGTGGGTAACGAATAACGAATTCACGATTCACGAATCAGACCCCGCTGACCCGTGTGGGTAGCATAGAGTCGGAAGGCGTGAATCGTAAATCCGTCGTCCTCGTTGTGTTATCTCATCAGGAATGAGAAGCGGTCTACATTGTTCAGGGCGATGCCGGCACCCTTGGCTACACAGTGCAACGGGTCTTCGGCAACGATGAACTGAATGTTGATCTTGTCGGTCAGACGCTTGGCAAGACCGCGCAGCATAGCGCCGCCACCGGTAAGGTAGATGCCGTTGCGAACAATGTCGGCATAGAGCTCGGGCGGGGTGTTCTCAAGGGCGTTGAGCACGGCCGTCTCGATGCGGGCAACGGTCTTGTCCAGACAGTGGGCAATCTCCTGATAGCACACGGGAACCTCCATCGGCAGAGCGGTGATGCGGTTCGGGCCAATCACCACGTAGTCCTCGGGACCTTCGTCGCCCAGGTCGGTGAGTGCGGAACCCACATTAATCTTGATGCGCTCAGCCATACGCTCCGATACCTTCACGTTGTGCTGACGCGACATGTATTCCTGAATGTCGCTGGTGAGATCGTCGCCAGCCACCTTGATGCTGTTGTTGGCCACGATGCCACCCAGCGAGATCACGGCAATCTCGGTGGTGCCGCCGCCTATGTCGACAATCATGTTACCCTCGGGAGCCTCTACGTCGAGGCCGATACCGATAGCGGCAGCCATCGGCTCGAAGATAAGGTAAACGTCGCGGCCGTCGGCATGCTCAGCAGAGTCGCGAACGGCGCGAAGCTCTACTTCCGTTGATCCTGAAGGAACGCCGATCACCATGCGCAGTGACGGCGAGAAGAGCCGCGAGCCAGAGTGTACCATCTTGATGAGGCCGCGCATCATCTGCTCGCAGGCGGTGAAGTCGGCAATCACACCGTCGCGGAGCGGGCGGATGGTGCGGATGCCGGGGTTTTCTTTCTCATACATCAATTTTGCCTCTTCGCCAACGGCAATCATCTTGTCGGTGCGGCGATCGAGGGCAACCACAGAAGGCTCGTCCACCACAATCTTGTCATCACTGATAATGATGGTGTTGGCGGTGCCCAGGTCCATTGCAATTTCCTGTCTCAAGCTGAAAAATCCCATAGTGTCTGTCTTGCTCTAAGTGTTATTGTTGTAATGTTCTTTTCTTTTTCTTAGGAGTTCCTAGGTTTTCCTAGGCTTTCCTAGGCTTTCCTAGGAGTTCCTAGGCTTCCTAGGTCTTGCTTCTCTTAAGCTTTTCTTATTCTTTCCTCAAACCAATGTTTGATAGCGGTGTCGTAATGGCTGGATACTTCGAAGGCGCTGGCGGCGAGTTCGCGACGCTGAATCAGTGTGGTGCAGGCACCCTGCTCGTTCAGCACGTTGAGCAGATAGCCGTATTCGGCCTTGTTGGGAATGATGACTACATCCTGGAAGTTCTTTGCTGCAGCGCGGATGAGCGAGATGCCGCCTATGTCGATCTTCTCGATCGTGTCTTCTTCAGAAGCACCGCTGGCTACCGTCTGCTCGAAGGGATACAGGTCGACGATGACGAGGTCGATTTCAGGAATGTCGTACTGTTGCATCTGTTCGAGGTCGCCTTCGTTGTCGCGGCGGGCGAGGATGCCTCCGAACACTTTCGGATGCAGCGTCTTCACGCGGCCACCCAGGATGGAGGGATATGTTGTAATGTTTTCAACCTTTTGGCACTCATAGCCCAGACCTTCTATGTACTGTTGTGTGCCACCCGTAGACAGGAACTTCACTCCCTCGGCATTGAGCTTCTCCAGCAGTTCGTCGAGGCCGTCTTTGTAATAGACCGAAATCAGAGCGGTCTTAATTTTCTTTGTATCAGCCATTTCTTGCTATTGTTTTTTATTTGTTTTGTGCGTACATTATTAAAACGGACTGCAAAGATACGAATAAGTGCGAACACTGCAAAAAAAAATCTGATAATTTTTTCTGACTCTGCTAAAAAATTTATCATAGGTCAAGACGCGGGTTGCATGAATCCTTACCTCTGCGGTTGTACGCGAGGAGTGAAACGCGTGGGCGGCAGGGGATGAAAAGAAAGGAAAATGGGAAGATATAGAACTTCACCCCTACATCTGAGGGTCAAAAGGTATATAAACCTCCAAGCAGGATGAATAGTGAGCACAAAGAAAAAAGGAGACGCTGTTATCACAACAGCCCCTCCCCCTAAACAATAAGCTTTTTCTTATCTAACCTAACTGTTTGTAAATTTGTGTATGTAAAAAGACTGAAAAAATAGATTTGATACGTGTGTCGCGTTATGCGTTGTTCTCTATGTGTCAGGGAATGCTGAGGAAGGCTGCATCAAGACCGGCGGTTCGGGCTGCCACCACGCAGGGTGCCGAGAGGTCCTTCAGTCGAATCTGTGCGCGGCCGTTGGCGGCCTGTATGAGATAGGAACCGGTGGCGGTGCCCTGATTGCGCAACAAGGCGTCGTTGCCAGCAGCCGAGAACTCTATCCACTCGCTGCTGTCGAGACAGCGCACGCCGTTGGCGTCGTAGAGTTGTGCCTCGAGGAGGTCGTTGCCGATGCGTCGGAGCCGAATGCTGGTGGGCGGTCCCCACGGCTCGGTTTGGTATTCAAACGTAATCTCGTCGGTGAGGTGCTTGGAGCGGGCCTGAACGGTGTTGCTGCCCGGTTGTAGCGGCACCCGCCAATGGAAGCCTTGCGCCGGATAGTCCTGTGGGTTGCGTTTCCGCTTTCCCACAGAGGTTCCGTTCACAAACAGCTCTACCTCGTCTTCATTCGAATAGACCAGGATTTCTTTCTCCTCGCCGACGGCTCCCCACCTCACGGCCCACGAGTGTCCATAGATGTGAAGCATGGGCTTTCCGGACCAGTAGCTTTGGAAGACGTAGTAGCTCTCCTTGGGCGTTCCGTCGCGTTGGCACACTCCCTTTTGGTTGACGTAGGGAATAGGGTTTTCGGGCCGCAGCGGGGTGCAGAAGTCCTTGAAGGTCCAGAAGGCCGAACCCGTGAGGTTGGGCATGCGGAGTTGTTCCTTCAGATGCCAGTCGAAAAGGCGTACGGCGTAGCTTTCCGACCAGTCGCCGTTGCGGTCGCCGGCCTCGACGTCGAAGCCGGTCTCGGCATGTCGGCCTGCGTGGCTGTCTGCACCCCATTCAGCATGCAGGAAGTGGGGATATTTGGCGATGGCGCCTTCTTCCATCTCGCGGTAGTCGGTGAACTTCCGGCTGTACCATCCTGCCCAGATGGAGGGCGAATAGACGTCGACGATGTCGGCACAGAAGTCGCAGCGTCGGATGACGGTCTTGCGTCCAGGGTCGAGGCGGTGGGCAAGGTCGTTGAGCGACGCCATCAGCTGGCGTACGGCCGTGGTGTCAATCTCTGTCGAGAAGTCGCCGGGCCAGTCGTTCTCGTTGCCCAGTCCCCATAGGATGATGGAGGGATGGTGGCGATGTTGCCTGATCATGTTCTCCAGCATGCGATGGGCCTGCGCCTGATAGGCGTCGCCGCCCACGCCCCCTCGGCACCAGGGAATCTCTTCCCATACCAACAGGCCCAGCGAATCGCAGAGCTGCAGTACGAGGTCCGACTGCTGATAGTGTCCGAGGCGGATGAAGTTGGCACCCATCTCCTTGATTTGCTGCATCTCGCTGCGTATCTGCTCGTCGGTCATCGCGGCACCCACGCCAGCATGGTCTTCGTGTCGATGTGTTCCCTGCAGCAGCAGACGGCGCCCGTTGAGCTTGAACGGTCCGTGCGGCTTGAACTCGAATGTGCGGAAGCCAAACTTTCTCTGTAGCGAGTGCTCGCCATAGGTGATGCGTGCCGTATAAAGGCGGGGCGCTTCGGGCGACCACTTCTCGGGTTTCTTCACCACGATGGGTTGTGTGTTGTCGCCCCTGAAGACGACCTTTCCTGCTGGGTTCGTCAGCTCTACCTCTACCCGTTTGTCGCAGGAGACGACGACGCTGTCGCCCGAAACATATAGCTGTACGTCAGCGAGATAGTCGCTGGGCAGATACACCAGATGCACATGCCGATAAAGTCCGCCGTAGAGGCAGAAGTCGGACATGTCGGAGGGAATCATCTCTACATTGCGACTGTTGTCGCAACGCACAGCAACGGTCACTCGTCCACTGCCCGCGTCGGTGATGTCCGCCGTCCAACGGTCGTAGCCTCCGATGTGCGAGCCAACCTTTTGCGTTCCCACGTAGACGTCGGTCTTCTGTCCGGCGCCTTCGAACTCAAGCAGCGTGTGGCCGTTAGGGTAGGGGTTGTCGATGTTCAGCGTTGTGCGATACCACGCAGGCCCCTCGTAGTAGTTCGTGGTGGGGTCTACGCCGTCGTCGGCATTATAGCAGTGTGGCAGGCTGACCGCTGTCCACAGAGGTACACTCTCGGGCTTACCCGCCTTCACGGGGCGCAGCACCTCCCAGATGGTCAGGTCGGTACGCACAAACTGCCAACCTTCATCCAGTGTCTGCCTGACCTGTGCGCCAGCAGCGGTTGCCAGCAGACAGGCGAGGGATAAGAGGAGTGTTCTCCGGGTCATTTTTTTCGTTATTTCGTTATGATGCTATTTCTTTGATGACGTCACATCCTTATTCTGCAACCTGTGGAACGAGGCTGGCGCGACGGTGCAGAGCCTCCAGATAGTAGTAGTCGGCATAGTTGATGGGCACGTCGATTTCGTCTTTCGCAGGGTGATTGCCTGTGCTGTGGAGGAGCAAGAAGCCTTGTGCTCCGAGTTGCTCGGGCTGATAGCGAGTCTCGAGCGAATGCAGCATCTTGTTGGCTGCCTCGCGATAGGTGGCGGCATCCTCCGGGCTTACGTAGGTGGCCAGCTCATAGAGGGCCGATGCGATGATGGCTGCTGCCGAAGCATCGCGCGGACAGCTGCCGTCCTGTGCCAATCCCTTTCCGGTCTTGATGTCGGGGTCGCGCATGTCCCAATAAGGAATCATGTCGTCGGGCATATCGGGTTGCGAGAGCCAGAACTTCGCAATCTTCTGTGCTTGCTCGAGATAGGCTTTGTCGTGCGTGAAGCGATAGCACATCGTGAAGCCGTAGAGACCCCAGCCTTGCCCGCGACTCCACACGCTCTCGTTGGCAATTCCCTGATGTGTGAGTCGCTTGATGACACTGCCGTCGGCAGGGTTGTAGTCGACGACGTGATACGACGATCCGTCGGGTCGGAAGTGGTTCTGCATCGTCTTGTTGGCATGACTCACAGCGATGTTCCAGAAACGCCGGTCGCCCGTGATGAGCGTAGTCTGGAACAAAAGCTCCAAGTTGAGCATATTGTCGACAATCACGGCAAACTGCCAACGGTCGGGCGTGCCCCAGTTCCACGAACGGATGCAGCCCACTCGCTCGTCGTAGCGGGTGATGAGTGTGCGGGCCGCGCGTACCACAACATCGCGATACGACTGCTCACCCGTCAGCTCCCATGCTTTGCCGAACGAGTTGTAGACCATGAAGCCAAGATCGTGACTGCCGTCGTGCATTTTCACACGCTCGATGGGCCACGTGTTGCTGATGGCCTGCTCGCGCCAGAAGGGATCGTGGCTGTACTGATACATCTGCCAGAGTTCACCGGAAAAGAAACCACAGCACCAGTCGGGCTGGCGCACCATTCGCAGACTGCCGTCGCGCTCCACGCTACGAGGCATCAGCGACCAGTCTTTCTTCTCGGTGCGAATCTTGTTGGCCTGTCGCAGCTGGTGGCGCAGCTGCACGTCGGCACGCGCAAAGGCGTCGTCGGTAGCGTCGGCGGTGTAATAGAGCAGGTAGAAATGGTCGGTGAACCGCTTCACGAGGTGCTGCTTGGCGCAAGCCAGATAGTCCTGGCGCTGTGCGTCGAGCAACGACAGCCGATAGACGTCTTTTGCCAGCTCGCGCTGTTTGTAGTCCCACTCGCTGATTTGTTGATACGGCCACTCGTCGACGTCCTTTCCCAGATAGGGAGTCAGGAAGTCGGCAGCCTTCTCGATGAGGTCGAGTCCCTGCAGCTCGTAGCCGGCATGCTGCGCCATCAGCATCACGTCGATCATGTGCGTCAGGTTGTACTGCGAGTAGCCGAAGGCCAGCGTGCGCCGCAACTCCTGCGGCTGGCGGCCGTCGGGTTCTATCTGAGCCTTGATGCGCTTTTCGTAGAACTGTCCCAGACATTCCCGCATCACCTTCTTGTTGCCCACGTAGCTGGCATAGGCGATCACCTGCACATCGCGGGCGGTAGCATGGTTGTTGCGCTGACGACCCTCCTCGATGCCTTGCTGACTGGTGAGAATCCAGTTGAGGAATGCCGAGAACCAAGCCTTCAGGGCCTTCGAGTCCTTCTTCGTGAAAGCACGAGAACCTTCCAGCAGCTGCACGCCGTCGAGCATCTCCACAAACGAATAGGCATCGATGACCCCATAGCAGCGACCTTTGCCGTCGTAGAGGCCGGGAACAATCTGTGCGTGGTTCAGGTTCGGATTCATGCGCGTGTCCTTATTGAGGAACCACACGCGCAGCAGCTCCGTAGCCTTCTCGGCATAGCGCTCGTCGCCACTGAAGTACCAGGCCAGCGAGAGCGTCGTCACACCGGTAGCCATCTGCTGCAGCTTTGGGCGGTCGAGCTTCTCCAACTCGGGATTCGACACTCCGTCACGACTGACGTAGGGCAGCCCGTCGGGCTTCGTGGGGTCGGGCCAGAAGTAGCGGCTCAGACTCAGGTAGTCGTGCTTGTCGCCACTTGCGGCAGTCTTCTCCTTCATCATCACCGACAGCGGAGCCTGCTCCATGCAGGCATCGGCCTCTTTGAGCAGCTGTCGGTAGGCAGCGGCATAGGTGCCGTCGCCAAGATGCTCCCGCACTCGTGCCAGGTGCGCCTGGTCCCAAATGGACTGTGCGCCTGCCGTCACGATGGTCAGAAGAAGCAGGGGTACTATCACAAACGCTCTTTTCATGTTTGGTTTGGAGTTTAGAGGTTTTTGGCTGGGGCAGACCCCGTGTCTGCCCCGCCAATGATTGTTTTTTCTTTGGAAGTGAAGGGCAGACACGGGGACTGCCCCTACACGGTGCTTTAAACGCAGTTATGCTGCTTTGCACCTTGAATGCTGCGCAGCTGCTTTTGAACGCTGCGCAGCAGCTTAGTTAATAGTCACTTTCACCTTGTAGTTCACCGTGATGCAACGCACCTCATACTGGCCGGTCTTGTTGTTGGGCACATAGTATTGGGTGTCGTCGTCCTTCGTGCCTCCGTTGGAGATGCGCAACTTGCCGTCGGCATCTACGTCCTTCGGATCGAAGGTCATCAGCGTCACATCGCCCTTTGCGCCGTTCAGCGCTTTCACGAAGATGCTCTGCAGACGGTGGTTCTTGGTGGCATCGGGCTTCTGCAGATCCCATGTCAGCACGTAGGCGCCGTTGC
>Ga0256404_1003466_pt1 | contig 32023 bp, 25 predicted proteins | sample RumenRJG_01DNA_FD_185990 | JGI IMG/M metagenome (GOLD analysis project Ga0256404, IMG submission 185990) | Bovine rumen microbial communities from Lethbridge, Alberta, Canada - RJG_01 | ecosystem: Host-associated > Mammals > Digestive system > Stomach > Rumen | place: Canada: Alberta | collected...
AAAAGATTACATAACAAATAAAATTATAGAAAATTATGAAACTATCAAAGAAATGTTAACAAATATTCTAGAATATAAAAAATATATAACAACAAATAAACAAATAATAAAAAGTTTAAATAGTAACATAATTTTAAAAATAAATAATGATTTTCAAAGTCTTAATCTATATTATAAAAACACTAATTCAAAATTTTCTATAATAATAAATAAAGATAAACCATTAATAAATTCTGAGTCAATAGAATTACATCATTATTTATTAGAAAATATAGATATTATTAAAGACCAATTGATTTTTTATAAAGCAGATTGTCCAATATGGATGCAAGACTATTGGAAAAACATTAAAAAAATAAGTGAAGAATCACCTAATATTAATGAAGAAATAAAACCAGTAGTAGAAGAATTATCTGATGAAGATGAAACAACATACGAAAATTCTCCAAATAAATTACCAAATCAATACAAAATAAGTATATGGCCATTCAAAAGAAAATAAAACATACAAACATGTTTTATTTTTTTAATGCGATATTAAATACACTTCATCTTTTGTAAGTTCTCGACACTCTCCTAGTGCTAAATCACTAGGTAAATTTAAACTTCCCATAGAAACTCTCTTAAGTTCTAAAACACTTGCTCCAAAGGATTGAAACATTCTTTTTATTTGATGATACTTTCCCTCTATTAAAGTAACATAGCAAGAGTTATCATCTATTTTTTCAAGTATAGACGACTTACACTTTTCACCATCAAGAATAATTCCATTAGAAAAGCCATCAATCATATCATTTGTAATAATAGAATCAATTATAACATAATATTTCTTCTTAATATGTTTTTTTGGAGATAAAATATTATGAGCAAAAATTCCATCATCTGTAAGTAATAAAAAACCAGTAGTATCCTTATCAAGTCTTCCTGCAGGAAACAAATTTCTATTTCTATAAGATTCTGGTACTAAATCAAGTACAGTTTTTTCAAAATTATCTAAAGTTGCTGAAACATAACCCTTTGGTTTATTTAAAACTAAATAAACATACTTTGATATTATTAATAATTCATTATCAATATAAAAGTTATCCTTTAAACTATCAAACTTTTCTTTAGGAGATATTACTACTTTATCATTTACTTTAATTCTTTTATTTTTAATCATTTTATGAATCTCTTTTCTTGAAATACCAGTTTGATTACCGATAATTTTATCAATTCTTTCTAACATATTTCCTCCTAATAAATAAAATCAAAGTAATTATCAAATAAAAAACATAATAATAATAAAAATAATTCACATACTTATTTCCATATAAAAAACTATTATATAATCCATGAAAAAGGACTGGTAATAATAAACTTAATAATAAATAAAAATACTTAAACTTATTTTTTTTATGAAATGATTTTTCAAACAATACACCCATCCAATAACTATTACATAAATGACTAAAAATTGCCGTAAAAGTTCTTTGAAAAATAGAATTTGCACCATAAGGAATCATATAAAAAATAGTATTTTCATAAACGGCAAAAGAAAGACTAATAAGAAAAGTTGATGAGATATAATCAACATGAAAAATCTTATTAGATAAAAAACTAATAAACCACTTATATCCTTCTTCTATTATTGCTACTCCAAATATTGCATAAAATAATATTTCATAATAATTAGAATAAATTACCTTTTTAAAATAAGAACCAATATGCATCTCAACTCGATAAGATAAATAAGAACCAATACATCCCAATAAAAATAATATAATAATAGTTTTATAATTTTTCTTTAAAGAATATTTTCTTATAAATGAAAATAATAATAAAAAAACAAAAAAGGGAATCATCCCTAATAGATAAACCATAAAATCACCTTTGACATTTCATACAATAGTAAGTTCCTCTTCCCCCTACTCTAATTTTAACAATTGGATTATTACATTCTTTACAAAGTTCTCCTTCTCTTCCATGAATCATAAGTTCATTTTGAAATAATCCATGTACTCCTTCACTACTAGTAAAACTTTTTATAGTAGTTCCACCTAACTGAACAGCTCTATCTAATACTTTCTTTGTATTAAATAAAATACTATCACACTCCTCTAAAGAAACATCGCAAGCTTTTCTTAAAGGACTTATTTTACTTAAAAACAATATTTCATCATCATAAATATTTCCTATTCCACTAATAATACTTTGATCTAATAAAACAGTCTTAATAGGTAACTTTTTAGAATGAATTTTTTTGTATAAATAATCTTTAGTTAAGTTTTTATCATAATAATCATAGCCTAAATTACAAAGAGGAGGATCTAAATACAATCTATCTTTTTGAATTAAATACATTTTACCAAATTTACGAACATCATGATATCTCCAAGAAATATTATTATCTAAAACAAATTCAACATGTTCATGTTTCCCTAGTTCTACTCCAACATCTCGAAAAGTAAATTTGCCTTCCATACGTAAATGAATTAATAAATAATAATCATCTAATTCTATCACAATAAATTTACCTCGAGAAAAAATTTGATAAATTTTTTGATTAGATATTTTATTTTGAAAATCAAGAGATGGTATATTTCCAATAATATTATCCCAAAAAACATGACAACTAGAAATTTTCTTTCCAATAATTCTTTCTTCTAAAGCTTTACAAACAGTTATTACCTCAGGTTTTTCAGGCATAATACTCCTCCTTATTTTACTTTAGTAACGTATATTCTAATTTTAAAAACTATTTTCTTTCATTTTTTTGCTTTTTTTCAAAGTAACATCACCAATTAAGCTTTTATCAACATCCTTCTTAAAATAAAATTCAACTAATTGGTAATATCCAATTCCATCCACTTCGTATGAAATATCAGTCCATATTGATAATACTTAAATACACAAATTATTATAACTTTCTTCTATTTTTAAATTATTCTCCAAAAAAAAGTTAAAAATATTATACTACGATATTATATACAAAGCAATAATTCTTACTTAGCCTCATACCAATTATCTCCTATTTCTATATCAACCTTTAAAGGCACATTTAATTGGAATGCATTCTCCATAATATCTCGAACAAGACCTTTTACAACATCAACTTCATCTTTATGGACATTAAGAATCAATTCATCATGAACTTGAAGAAGAATTTTAGACTTCAATTTTTTCTCATTTAAAGAATCATATAATTCTACCATAGCCTTTTTTAAAATATCTGCAGCCGTACCTTGAATAGGTGTATTTAAAGCCATTCTTTCTCCACTACTACGAACCATATAGTTTTTAGATTGTAATTCAGGAATTACTCTTCTACGATTCATCAAAGTTTTAACATATCCATTCTTATATGCCAACTCTTTCTCTCTTTCCATATATTCTGAGATTCCTGGAAAAGCCTCTAAGTATTGATCAATAAACTTTTTAGCTTCACTAACGTTAATTCCTAAATCCTCAGAAAGACCAAAGCTACTAATACCATAAATTATACCAAAGTTTACTGCCTTAGCAGTTCTTCTCATACTTTTAGTAACTTCATCAAGTGGAACATGATAAATATCAGATGCTGTCTTAGAGTGAATGTCTTTATCTTCAATAAAAGCATCCATCATTTGCGTAGCATTTGCCATAGAGGAGAACACTCTTAACTCAACTTGAGAATAATCACTAGATAAGAAAACAGAATCATTGTCAGGAATAAAAGCTTTACGAACCATTCGACTATATTCATCACGAGCAGGAATATTTTGTAAATTCGGACTAATACTTGACAGTCTTCCTGTACGAGTTAAAGTTTGAGTATAAATAGTATGAATTCTACCATCATCTCTTATTTCATTTAATAAACCGACAGCATAATTAGAATAAAGCTTAGATAACATTCGATATTCTAATATTTTATCAACAATAGGATGAACAAAACTAACTTTATCTAATATATCTTTACTAGTAGAATACTTTCCATTTGTAACTTTTTTTGGATAAGGTATTTGCATATCTACAAATAAAACTTTAGCTAATTGTTGAGGACTATTAACATTAAATTCTTGATTAGCTAAACTATAGATTTCTTTTTCTAAAGAAACAATCTTCTCATTTAATTCATCACGTACATTTTCTAAATAATTTTTATCAACTCTTATACCAGTAAGCTCCATATCAGCTAAAACATTAACAAGTCTCATTTCAATATCATAAAACAATTTTTCTTCATCATACTCAACTAATTTGTTTTTTAATTCGTCAACACTATCATAAATAAACTTAGCCTTAGAAATCGTAAACTCATGAAGTTTTTCAGAACTTACATCAATTGGCCTTTTAATTGTACCATAAACATCTTCAAAAGCATCAATGTCATAACCCATTGCATTAGCAACAAAACTAATATCATCTTTAACTTCATAATCACATAAATACGCAGCAATTGATGTATCAAATTGACAATTATTTATACTAATATCATAAGAATGAAGTAAAACAATACATTTTTTTAAATCATATGTATATTTTATATTATCTCCTTCAAAAAGATATTTATATTTTGTTATATCAGTTTTATCAAGAAAATAACCAAACTCACCATCATAAAAACTAATTCCTAAAATATCGCTTTTACTATAAACTTCTCCCTTACTTTCTATATAGAAAGAATAAGATTTAGTAACATCTAATTCTGAAATAGATTTTTCTATAACATTATTATTCTTAACTGGAAGAACTTCTATAGGAGATACATCTCCTAATAAATTATATTTTTTTAGTAAAGAATGAAATTCTAACTCTTCTAAGATCTCTTTTAATTTTAAAGATTGAATTCCAGTATATTTACAATCTTCTAAAGCAAATGGTAAAGAAATATCTTTAACAATAGTTGCAAGCTCCATAGATTTATAGCAAGCTTCTTTTCCATTTTCTAGCTTTTCTTTTATTTTACCTTTAACAGAATCAATATTTGCATATAAATTATCAATACTACCATATTCTTGAATTAACTTTATAGCAGTCTTTTCTCCTACTCCAGCAACACCTGGAATATTATCTGAAGCATCTCCCATTAAAGCTTTCAAATCAATCATACGAATAGGCTCTACTCCATATGTTTCCACAAACTTATCATGATTCATAATAAGATAATCATTACTTTTTAAAACTCGAACAACAACATCATCTTCAATTAATTGTAATAAATCTTTATCACTACTAATAATTTCACAATCAAAATCTGGATCAACATGAGCTAATGAAGACAAAGTTCCAATAATATCATCAGCCTCATAATAATCCATTTCATGATACTTTATCCCCATAGCATTTAATACTTCTTTCGCAACAGGAAACTGCTTTTTTAAATCATCTGGAGTATCACTTCTTCCAGCTTTATATTCTTGATAAGCTTCATGTCGAAAAGTTTTTCCTTTATCAAAAGCTACTAAAATATAAGTAGGATTTTCCTCTCGAATAATTCGATTCATCATATTAATAAAACCATATAAAGCATTAGTAGGAAAACCTTTAGAATTTCTCATAATTACACCACTGTATGCAGTAGCATAATAGCTTCTAAAAACTAAATTATTACCATCTACTAACAAAATTTTTTTCATATTTATTCACCAATATTAGTATATCAAAACAAAATAAGACAAACAAGAAAAACAAAAAAGAATAATATAAACGTATGTTTGACAGCAAAAATAATAAATGATAGAATAAAAAAGAAAGGAGACTATTATGGAAAAATTAACAGTAAAACAAAATTATATACTACAAGCTCTAAAAAAACTAATTGCCAAAAATGGATATCCGCCAACTGTACGTGAAATAGGAGAAGAAACTCATCTATCTTCCCCAGCAACTATTCATACTCACCTTAAAAAATTAGAAGAAAAAGGCTATATAAAAAAAGATGATAAAAAAAATAGAACAATAGAAATACTAGTACCAAATGAATATTTAGAAAAACAAGAAAAAATAATTGATGTTCCTCTACTTGGCAAAGTTACTGCAGGAACTCCTATTGAAGCAATAGAAACCCCAGAAGAATATTTTTCTCTACCTAGTAACTTACTAACAACAAAAAACGAAGTATTTACTTTAAAAGTAAGTGGGGAATCTATGATAAATGTAGGTATCTATGATGGTGATATATTAATTGTAGAAAGAAAAAATACTGCAACGAATGGAGAAACAGTAGTTGCAATGAATGAAAACAATGAAGCAACAGTTAAAACATTCTATAAAGAAAATGGATATTTTAGACTACAACCAGAAAATGACACAATGGAACCAATTATCTTAAAAGAAGTAACAATTCTTGGAAAAGTAATAGGACTATATAGAAAATTATAAAAAAAATTGGAACACATCCAATTTTTTTATTTACAAGTAGAACCATTCCATAAATTAGGTTCATAAACCACTCCAAAGAAAATAATAGTACCCGTATTTTTATCACGAATCATATAAGAAAATGGCTTATTAAAGTTAATCTCCATTTGATCAGAATATCCATCAATAGAATTCTTACTAATAACAACAGCCGTTGAAGCAGCAGCCTTTGTACCACTTTCTGATAAATCAATTGAACTTTTATGAACAATATCCGATACATAACAATCATCACATTTTATCATAGAAGAAAGCTCATCCCCAGGAGAAAAAACCTTTTTCATTCCAAGTTCCTGTAAAGAAGGCATAATTTTATCAAAATTAAAATCATTTTTAAACATAGGTAAAGATAAATAAATACGATTATCATCAGAAATCTTTTTATAATTTTGAAAAATATTTTTAATTTTTGAATCTGTAAAACTATCTACATAATCATTAATACTTGTATCTTTAGGTAATAAACCAATAAACTCTAAATTTAAACCATCTTTAGAAGACTTTTTATAAGGAAGAACAATTCCTAATTCATCATCTGTATCAATATAAAAAGCATCCCCAGACTTTAAAGATTGATGCATCATAGAAACATTAATTATTTCTCCACTATCCTTTTTAAAAGTCTCCTCTGAAGTATAATTACACTCAAATTGTTTCTTCCACTTAGCATCAATTGCCAAAGCATTAATTAATACAACAAGGCTATCGTCTAAAGATGAATCAAACATTTTAGGAATCATCTTATTTGTTTTTTGAAAAACCCAATCATTTATTTTTTTTACATCAATACTATCAAATATTTCTCCATTATACTTTTCTTGAACAATAGAAAGATATTTTTTTAAAACTAAATTTTTATAATCAGGATTAATAAAAACACTATTAGCAGAATCTAATCCAGGAACAACACTATAATCAGATATAACAGAATTAATCTCTTGTCTTGTAGTACCTACCGTTCCATCTTTTAACATATTTAAAGCAACGTTAATAGAATATGGACTAATTATATAATTATTATCATAATATTTATTTACCTGCAAAATCATTTTAGAATCAAAAGAATAATCACTTTTCTTTACATACAAATCATCCTTTGAATCACTTGTTTTAAGAAAAACAAAACAAAAACATAATATAGAAAGAAAAATCAAAATAAAAAAAGTAATTAAAATAATCTTTTTTTTCATAATAACACCTACCATAATTATTGTATCAAAAAAAATCCTATATGTATAGGATTAAGTTATTTCAAAAATTCTCGAATAATAAAACTCGCTATTAAAAGTCCCGCAGAAGAAGGAACAAAAGCCGTAGTACCAGGTACCCTATCATGAGTTTTTTGAGGAATCTCTCTAGAACTACAAACATAGATTTTTTGTTTAATTTTACAATCATTTACATATTTTCGAAGAATTCTAGCTAAAGGATCATTTATTGTCTTACGAATATCGGTTATTTCTAGTTTAGATGGATCAAACTTATTACCTGTTCCACAACAAGTAATAAAAGGAATCTTTCTCTTTAAACATTCTAATATCACCATCTTTTTAGTAAGAATAGTATCACAAGCATCAACAAAAAAATCAATTTTACTAGAAAATAATAAATTGATATTTTCATCTGTAATAAAAGATGAAATCTTAATAACTTGGCAATCAGGTTGAATCAAATGAATTCTATCTTCTAAAACATCTACTTTGTTTAAACCCACAGTTGAAGTTAAAGCAATAATCTGCCTATTAATATTGCTTTCATCAACAACATCATGATCAACTATAATAATAGAGCCTATTCCACTTCTTACTAAAGCCTCTACTACATAACCACCTACGCCACCACATCCTAATACCAAAACACATTTATTTTTTAAAAACTCAATTTTTTCCTGTCCAATTAATTTTTCAAAACGAGATAATTTATTATTAAGCAACATTAGAGTATCTCTCACTATTTTTCTTTTTTACTAATTGATATGCTTCACTAGTAATAAAATGTAACTTTTTATCATATAAAATTTCACTCAAATAAGAAATTTCAGATAATATTTCAGTATTAGAAGATGCAATTTTATCATGACGATTTAACTCATCAAATAAATTAGTTTTTAAAGCAGATGAATAATTAACTACCTTCTGTAAAGTATCTCTATCTAATTGATTATCCTCTACACAAACAAAATCAAATGCTTGAAAAAAATCAATTAATTCTTTAATATAAAAAACATTTGCTTTTTTTAGTTTATCATCTAATAAAGGAGAATCTTTATATTGTTTAACTATATGAATAAAACTAGCTATTTTATCAAAACTCAAAATATTAGAAAATCCAAGATTTTCCAAAGAAATATATCTTCCTCTCTTCTCAGCTCCTGGTATCTCATTAAGATAATCTAAAATAAGCTTTCCAAAAAGATTATCTAATACATCATTTTCTTGAAACTCAATAGGTTCAACCTTATATACATCATAATATTCTGAATCCCTTTCTGACTTAGTTGTAACTAAAAAAGGACGACGATATACTAATGACCTACTACGAATAAATTTTGTAGTTGAATCAGTATTGTGATCATGATAAAAACTAGAATCAGAGTATTTTTCACGATTAACAATAATTTCACTACTATCAGCATCATTAAAAAACACTTTTTTTCTAACCTTACTAGCATTATTATAATATAACTCATAATCAAAAATAGTATTAGAATTTTTATTCAAAACTGGTAAAATCAACACATATATCACCTTCTACCGGTATATTTTATCATAAAAATAAGAAAACAGCAAGAAAAAAATAAATGTTTAACCCAATAATACAATGTTTAATTATATAATCATATTTTTCTACCTTGTTGATATGTATCATTTTTAATAATAGGTCTAGCATTTACTTCAACTAAATAAATTGTTTTATTATCTCTTTCAATAACAGTATCATTTATAGTTTTAACACTTAGTATTTCAAAATCAAAGTTATCAGCATCAATTAATACTTCTTTTTGAGCATCACCAAATGCATTTGCATTTTTCTCATCTAATGTTCCAGTAAAAAGCTCCGTTGAAAAGAAAGCTACTGGTGAACCTTTTGGCAAATTAATTTTGTATATAACAGATTTACCATTATTCTTTCTTGTAACACTATTAAGAAAACTTAAAGCAATATTTGAATCAATCGTAGTAGACAAAAAACCAACTTCTTTTTTATTAATATCATCTGTACTTAAACCACGATATACAGTTATTTCATCATCAATAATTACCGAACTTAGTGTTTTTTCTAATGATGGAATAGAATCCAAAATAATCTTTTTAAATTGTTCATATGGAACAATATCCCCATTATTATCAAGTACCCCTATATCAGGACGATAATTTCCTTTTCCTGATTCTAAAAATCTATTATCTAATTTTCTCATTAACAATTCATCATAAGAAGCTTTTATTATTGAGTCAATTTCTTCTTCTGTAATAGTCCCATTAGTCCTTTTAGTTTTAATAATGTGATTAATAGGACGATATAATAAACTTTTATAAACCATCAAATTTTTTTTATCTTCATTAGAAAGAACTTCAGATTGTTTAATTTGAAGTTTTATAAAAGGATCTTTTACTTCACTTTTATCATCTTCTTTTAAAGGCACAGTCTTAATAGAATAATTAGAAACTAAAGATTTTCTTTCTAATTTAATCGGATTTTTTAATATTTTAAAAATATGTTGTTTTTCTACTTGGTTTTGTTGTATTTCTAATTCATTTAAATAATCTTCTGTTTGCTTTATATTACTATTTATTGAATTACAATATTTCTCCATATATTCAACAAATTCTAAAATTCCTTCATTCATATTTGTTATTATTTCCAAATCATTTTGTATAAGTTCATTATTCAAATAATCCGTAAAAATCATATCAAATTTATTTATATTTTCTTCTATTTTTGTAAAATCACTTTTAAATAGTGAAACAAAAATATTCTCTTTTTTAGAGGAGAATTTGCCTTTTAAAAGCTTTATTCTTCCTCCAAATGAATTTATTAAATTATCATAATTATCAATTCTTTTATTAATTGCATTTATTCTATTAATGTAATTAGCATACTTTTCAATAACAGATTTATTATCATTATATATATTTTTAAGTAATTTTAAATTTTCCAAATATTTTTTTTTAGCTTCCATCAAACATTCAAAATAAACTTCGTTTATATTGACAAGTTCTGAACCTTTAAAAAATACAATTTTATCATCATCATCAAATTCAACTTTAAGATAATTTGATTTCTTAAATCTATTTATTTCTTTTGTTTTTTTTAATTCACTTACTTCTTTTTCAATTTGTACTTTATTAGACTTTTCAATAACTTTATTTATTGGAATTCCCTCTTTATTGACATAAGAAACATTACATATACAACTTACATTTTTATCTTTATCAATAAACAACTTAACTACATTCCCCATACCATTCTGAGCTTTCAATAAATCTAAATACTCCTGAAAAACTTCATCTTCTTTAGATAACTTATAATCATATACCTCACAAGTCAAAGTAGGTACTTTTAATTCAGGATGCAATTTTTTCATTTGTTTTAAATAGGCAACTATAAAATATATAACATCTACAGAATAATAGTCTTTTTGAAACGGAAAAAACTTTCCATCTTTATATCTTAGAGATAATAATTTAACAGCATTAAAAGTAGAACGACTACCTAAAACATCATCCTTGTTAAGATAAACACAATCAATGTAAGAACTAATATCAAAACTATTAAAATTAATTTGAAGTGGAAAACTATCTTCAATATCATCTATATTAATCTCCATATAGCAGCATTTATATCTATCTTTAGGTTGCTCTGAATCTTCAACAAAAGTAATACTTGGAATATCTTTAACATTAACACTGGAAATATGATGGGCTTTCAAAAAATCTTTTAAATCCATGTTTTCACCTCTAATAAATAATAAAAAAAAGAAGTATAATCACCTTATAAACTAAAAAAGTCAGAAGATACGTCTTAGACTAACGATAAAACCTAATCTTATGACCAGGTGGGTGTTCATACACTATCTTTAGGATCCTTAAATTAATAAGTCTTCAACACCAATAGTAGATCCGAACTCCCGTATCGTTACTTTAGTCGGTTTTATATGTGTCCTTCTCGTAATCATCTGACAACTTCATTATATAATAGATTTTCTATTTTTACAATACCAATTTTAAAATAGGCATGAACCATGAAAAAAAACAATCATAAACTATTTTAGGTGATAGTATGTTATATAAAAATAAAAACTTTTCCTTTTATTATGAAATTTATGGAAATAGTCCAAAAGCAATACTAATTCTACCAGGATGGGGATATACAAGAGAAACATTTCAAAGAATAATTCAATATTTACAAAAAGATTATACAATCTATATAGTTGATTATCCTTATTTTGGAAATAGTCCTTTACCAAATAAAGAATTAACCATTTATGATTATGCAGAAACATTCTCTAATTTTATTAATGAACTAGTAATCATTAATCCAATAATAATAGCCCATTCATTTGGAGGAAGAATCACTTCACTTTTAATAGGTAAATACAACCTTAAAGTAGATAAAATTATATTAATAGATGTTGCTGGAATAAAAAGAAGAAAAAAATTAAAAGTTTTTCTAAAAGAAAAAGTATATAAAATAATAAAAAGATTAATAAAAATATTACCTAAAAAGAAACAATTAAGAATACAAAAAAAACTACTACAAACATTTGCATCAGAAGATTATATGAATTTACCAATAATAATGAAAAAATCTTTTCAGAATATTATAAAAGTAAACTTAAAAAAATATTATAAAAAAATACCTTCGGAGACATTAATATTATGGGGAGAAAAAGATATAGACACTCCACTAAAAGATGCAAAGTTACTCAATAAAATAATAAAAAATTCTGGATTAATAATCTTTAAAAATACAACTCATTATTCATATTTATATAATGAAAACTTAACGATTAAAATACTAAATAGTTTTCTAAATAACAAAAGCAATTAACAAAATAATTTGTTAATTGCTTATTTGTTATGGATTTAAACGATTTGGTCCACGGAATAAAAATTGAGTTTCTTTAATACCAGATAATCCTAAAAGTAACATTGTCATTCTATCTAATCCAATACCAAATCCACCATGAGGAGGACAACCATATTTAAAGAATTGTAGATAGAACTCAACATCTTTTGTAAGTCCTTTTTCTTTTGCATTCTTAACTAACTCTTCATATCTATGTTCTCTTTGAGCTCCACTAGTAATTTCTACACCCCTCCAAATTAAATCATACCCTTGTAGTTTCCCATCTTTATCTCTCATATGATAAAATGGTCTTTTTGTTGCAGCATAATCAACTACAAACATAAACTCTGATTGATATAATTCTTGAGCAAGTTTAAATGTAAGTTTTTCAGCCTCCGCATTCATATCTCCTATATCTTCAGTAGGTATTTCAAAATTATACCTATCATGTAATTCTTTATATAAATCTCCTAGTTTAATTCTAGGAAAAGGCTTTTTGGGAACAATAACTTCACAACCAAATACTTCCTTTATTTTTTCACCATAAACATCTTTTACTTTAGATAAACCAGCTATAAGTAAATCCTCTTCCAAACTCATTACATCTTCATAACTATCAATATGCGCAAACTCTAAATCAAATCCAGTAAATTCCGTAGCATGACGATTTGTATTAGAATTTTCAGCACGAAAGACTGGTCCAACTTCAAACACCCGGTCAAGTCCTCCAGCTAAAGCCATCTGCTTATAAAATTGAGGGGACTGAGCAAGGTATGCTTCTCTGTCAAAATATTTAACTTCAAAAACCTCACTTCCAGATTCAGATGCCGTACCAATTAATTTAGGAGAATGTATTTCAGTAAAATGATTTTTATATAAATACTCTCTCATACCTTCCGTTAAACATGATTCAACTTGTCTAATTAAAGTATTTCTAGGATTTCTCATATCTAACCATCTATAATCCATTCTAGTATCTATATTAACACCATCTAAATTATTAAAATCAAATGGTAAAGCTTCTGCTTCACTAGTAACTTCTATATTAGTTGGAATAATTTCTAATCCACCTAATTTAACAGCTTCATTTATAACCACTTTGCCAGTTACAGAAACAGTAGATTCAACAGTAGTATTTTTCATTAACTCTAGCATTGATGAATTACTCTCTTCACTTTTCTCAATAGTCATTTGAACTTTGCCAGTAGAATCTCTAAGTATTACAAACATAACCCATTTTTTATCTCTAACTGCATCTACAAAACCACTAAAAGTAATTTCTTTATCTACATAATCTTTTAATTCATTTACAAATATTTTCATTATTATTTTTCACTCCTATCATGACATTTACATTCTCCATGATTATGACATCCGCAATCACTACCTTCTCCACAATCACAATCATTAAGATGACAACTGCATCCATCAAAATCTTCTTGTATCATTGTATTAATTTGTTCATCTAAATAATAGATTAAAACATCTAAAGATATAATTTCTTCTTCTTTAGTTCTATTATTTTTTACTTTTACCTCATTATTATCTAAATCCTCACTATTAAGTACACAAGTAAATTTAGCTTTTAAGCGATCAGCTTGCTTAAATTGACCTTTTAATCCTCTACCGGTATACTCCGTATCAACAATAAAACCAGCAAGTCTTAATTCTTGAGCTAAATAAGCAGCATATTTCTTTTCTTCATCATTTACATACATCAAAAATAAATCAATATCTTCCACAATTGGTAATTTTACCTTTTCAAGTTCTAAGGCCTTTACCAGTCTACCAATTCCACATGCAAAACCAACACAAGGAGTTGCTGGACCACCTAGTTGATCAACAAGACCATTATAACGACCTCCACCTCCTAAAACGTTATTAGAGCCAAATCCTTCTACTTTAGCTTCAATTTCAAAAACAGTATGATTATAATAATCAAGACCACGAACAATATTAGGATCTATCTCATATTTTATTTGCATAATATCTAAATACTCTTGTACTTTTTCAAATCTATCTCTACTTTCTTCATTTAGATAATCTAAAGTTTTTGGAGCATTCTTTAAAATTTTGTTTTCCTGATCCACCTTACAATCTAAAATACGTAATGGATTTTTTTCTAATCGAACCTGACAATCTTCACAAAAATCTTTAATATGTGGTTTAAAATATTCAATTAAAGCATCTCGATAAGCATTTCTAGAATCAGTATCACCTAAACTATTAATATTAACTTTTATTTCTTTTAAACCAAGCATCTTATAAACATTAACTGCTAAAGAAATAATTTCAGCATCACTCATAGGATCATCACTGCCTAGTATTTCCATACCAAATTGAGTAAGTTCTCTGTCTCTACCACTTTGAGGTCTTTCATATCTATACATAGTCCCATTATAATATACCTTAACAGGTTGATTAGGATCCCCATACATTTTATTTTCAATATAAGAACGAACAACACCAGCAGTGCCTTCAGGACGCAAAGTAATATTTCTACCACCTTTATCCATAAAATCATAACTTTCTTTTGTAACAATATCAGTAGTCTCTCCTACTCCTCTATGAAACAATTCAGTAGCTTCAAAAATTGGAGTACGAATATAGTTATAATTATACTTTTCCATCAAAGCATCAATTACAGTATCTACATACTTCCATACTTTAGCTTCTCTTCCATAAATATCATTGCAACCTTTTTGTCTTTTTATCATATTTCCTCCTAAAAAATAAAAAAGATAACACTCCAAAGGGCGTATAATACGCGGTGCCACCTTATTTTCTCACTTAAAAACCGATAACGTAGTAACACGCTCCCAAAAATAAAGGATGTCTTCCTAATAACTCTAATAAGTATTTTCACCATACATACTCTCTCTAAAAATAGAAATTAAAAGTACTCTTTCCCAAGAAGATATTATTATTATAAAACAAAATATAAAATTAAACAATTATTTTTTTATAAGTTTTAGCTCTCATAATTTATTTGTCATAATATCACAATTTTATATAATAATTATTTTACTAAAATTAATAATTATGTTTTCTCTTTTTTTGACTTTTCAAACTAGAAAACAAACAATGCACATTTTCTAAATCTTGATATAAATTATTAGTTGATGAAGCAACTAATCACCTATCTAATAATCTATTCTAACACAAAAGAAAAGAAACTAGATAGTTTCCTTTACAATATCCATTCCCTTTTTTAAATCCTTTTTAAAAAAATGATATGTTGTACGAATAAGTAAATAACAAGGTAAGGCTGCCACAATACCAACAACTCCAGCTAATGTGCCACCAATAGATACAGCCATAATTGTAATCAATGGATTGACATTGTTCGTTTTACCATATACTTTAGGAGATATTAAATATCCATCTAATTGTGGAAAAATCAAACAAATCACGCCAGTAGCAATCATCAAAGGAACTGAAACAACACTTGCCAAGATAATAGCAATTATATTAGTAATAAGACCACCAAAATATGGAATAACAGTTGTAAGACAAGCTAATACACCTAAAATAAGCCAGTTAGGATGGCCTATTATAAAAAATAATAAACCATATTCAAATAATTGAATAACCATAAATATTTCTAAACCTTTTAAATAATTAGTAATTTCCTTATCCATACATTTAATATAAGAAAACGAACGTTTACTAATACTTAATAAAAAATCTTTAACACTACCACGTATTTTTTCCATATCACATAAGAAATAAATAAATCCTACAAATCCAATAATAAACTTACTAATAAAATTAATAGATTTATTAACTATATCCACAGTAGTAGAAGAAGTAAAGCTACTTAAGCTTTTTAATATTTCTTTTAAGTAATCAGTAATTTCTATTTCAAAAGAACCAATATTAACATTAAATTTATCACTAATGTTATTAAAAACTTCTATTATCATATTTAAAAGAAGACTTAACTGATCATACAATAATGGAAGTGTCAAAAATAATAATAAAGCAACTACAAATATAATTCCAAATATAACAATTAATAAAGAAGCAGTTTTTGGTATACCTTTATTAGTTAGCCATCTTACTAACGGAGTAAAAGCATAAGCAAAAATAAAGCCAACAATAAAAGGAGCTAGTAAAGAAATTATTTTAGCAATAATACCTACCCATAATCCAACATTAGAAAAACTTATATATAATAATAACATAAAAGCTGCTAGATTTATTATTCTATAGTTTAATTTATTATTTAACATATTATCTCTCCATTAAAATAGTAGTTGGTCCAATATTTTCAATAAAAACATCCATATCTGCACCAAATACACCAGTTTCTACATTAACATATTTTCTTAATTCATCATTAAACGTTTCATACAACTTAATTGCATTTTCACCCTTCATAGCTTTTATATAACTAGGTCGATTTCCTTTAGAAGCATCTCCATATAAAGTAAACTGAGAAATAGATAAAATACTACCTCCAAAATCTATAATACTCTTATTCATAACATCATTTTCATCAGGAAATATTCTAAGTTGAACAACTTTTCTTGCTAAAGTATGAATTGTATCTAAAGAATCTCCTTCAGTAAAACCAACCAATAATACTAATCCTTGATCAATTTCACCTACTATTTTTCCATCCACTTTAACAGAACTTTTACCACTTCTTTGAACCAAAACTCTCATCGAAACTCCCTCTCTACTTTATCAATATATTTTTCTTTATTTAAGTTTAGAATAAGTTTATTTAATTGATCAACTCCAGTTACATAGCAACCAACCTCATATACAGAATTTTCTTCCTTACTAAGAGTTTTAATACCATCTATTCCAACATTCATAATAGAAATTATTTGAACCAAGTCAACCATATAATTATTATTATCATTAGTATAAATAAGAATATAAGTAAGATATCTTTTATTTTGATTAACATTCCAATTAACCTCAAGTGTTCTATTCTCTAGCATATCCAAATTATGACAATTCATACGATGTACCGTAATTCCATTACCTTTAGTAATATAACCAATAATAGGATCTCCATAAACCGGATTACAACAATTAGCTAGATTAACCTTTACTTTATCAATTCCACTAACAATAATATCTGCATTTCTTGATTTATCGCTTACTTTAACAACCTTTGGAGATTGTTTTTCTTCATCTTTATAAATAATATTAATTACACCATTAACTGTTGATTTACCATTTCCAACATTTAAATATAAATCTTCTTCAGATTCTAATTTAAGAGTATCACAAATTAATTTAATATTTTTTTCTTTAAAGAAATCAACTAGAGGAATCTTTCTCTTTTTCAATTCTTTTTCTAAATTATATTTTCCTCTTTCAATATAAATATCTCTTTCATTTTTTGTAAAATAAGCTTTAATTTTATTTCTAGTTGCTGTACTTTTAACCATATTAATCCACTCTTTAGAAGGAGTAGAACTTTTATTAGTATTAATTTTAACAATATCATTATCTTTTAACTCATAATCTAATGGAACAATATTATTATTAACAATTGCACCAATAGTAGTTTCTCCAACTTTAGTATGAATCTTATAGGCGAAATCAATAGGAGTTGCTCCTTTAGGTAACTCAATAACATCTCCTTTAGGAGTGAAACAATAAATATTATTATTTAAAACTTCGTCTTTTACACTATTAACAAAATCTTCATTACTCATTTTATCATGACTTAAGTCAATAATAGATTTAAAGAATTGAAGTTTTTGTTCAGTAGTAGATTGTAAATTAGCAACTAGGTTACTTCCACCATTTTCCTTATAAGCCCAATGTGAAGCAATACCATTTTCAGCAACCTCATCCATATCATATGTACGAATTTGTATTTCAAATAAATATCCATCAATACCAAACACAGTAGTATGCAAAGATTGATACATATTAGGTTTTGGCATCGCAATATAATCTTTAAATCTTTTAGGCAAAGGGCGAAACTTAGAATGAATTAATCCAAGAGCTAAATAACATTCTTGCTCAGTATTTACTTTAATTCTTAAACCTAACAAATCATAAATATCATTAAATTTTTTCCCTTTATCAAGCTTATTATAAATACTATAAATACTTTTAGCCCGCCCCTTAATCTCATGAGGAATATGATGCTCAGTTAATAAGTTAGTAACATCCATTTGCATCTCATAAACAGTCTTATCTCTTTCAAGTTTTGTTTTATTTAACTTTTCAGCAATATCATAAAATACTTCTGATTTTAAATAACGTAAGGATAAATCTTCCAATTCACTTTTTATTTTATGAATACCTAAATGAGACGCAATAGGTGCAAGAATCTCTAAAGTTTCCTTTGCTTTAACTTTTTGTCTATCTTCCGGTAAAGCCCAAAGTGTTCTCATATTATGAAGACTATCTGCAAGCTTAATAATAATAACTCGAACATCTTCACTCATTCCAACAATAATTTTTTTATAATAATCAATCAAATATTCATTTTCCGTAGAAAAATGAATCATACTCAACTTAGTAACCCCTTGAACTAATCTTAAAATATTTTTACCGAATTCTTCTTCTAACTCATCTATAGTACAATCACAATCTTCTAAAACATCATGAAGTAATCCAGCAGAAATTGTTTCAAAATCTGCATAAATAGATGTTAAAATATAAGAAACATTTAAAGGATGAGAAATAAAATCTTCTCCAGTTTTCCGATATTGCCCCTCATGCTTTTTTAAAGAAAACTGATAAGCATTTTTTATGATTTTTAACTGTTCCTCATCCTCAATATAATCACCTGCTTTAGAAAGAATATCATCGATATCAATATCTTTCTTACTTTTAGACAAAGATTTCACATCCTCTCTTTAACAATTAATACCTTTTATATTTCTTTCTTCTAAATCATCCTTATATACTTTTTTCTTTAAAACACTTTTACCAAGTTTTTTCTTTTCAAATAACATAAATATAATAGTCGCAATAAAGATTGAAGAATAAGTACCAGCAATCAATCCAATTAACATAGCCATATTAAAATTAAATATTCCACTTGACCCTAAAAGAATTAATATAATAACTGGTAATAAAGTAGTAATAGAAGTATATATTGTACGAGTAAAAGTTTCTTGTATACTAGTTGTACAAATATCTACTAACTTATCATAGGTAAGCTTTTTATAATCTTGTTTTCCTAAATTTTCACGAATTCTATCAAAAGAAACAATTGTATCATTAATAGAATATCCAATAATAGCAAGAACAGCTGCTATAAACATTGAACTAACCTCAAATCGAAATATAGCAAATAAACTAAACATAATTAATACATCATGAATTAAAGCAACAACTCCCCCTATTGCATAACTAAATTTAAAACGAATCGAAACATAAATAATAATACCAATTAATGCAACTAATACTGATAAAATTGCATTTTTTACAAGTTCTTTTTGTACAAGATTGGATACTACACCGATATTAACCTTAGCCTCATATTTATCTTCAAAATAACGATTTACTTCCTTAACTTTATCCCCATCTAAACTATCATCTAAATAAACACTTATCTCATCAGATGATTTTTCAATTTTAGATGATTGAAGTTTTAATTTTTTCAAGTCATCACTAATATTAGTCTTAGATATCTTTTTATCAGAAACAATAGTAATAGATGTTCCAGATTTATAATCAATTCCTAAATTTAGTCCTTTAGTAGCAACAAAAATACCACCAATTAATATTATCAAAATAGATAAACAAACAGCAATCTTCTTCTTTGCAAAAAAGTGAACATTATGAAATCTATTTGGTTTAGCAGACTCACCCTTACTAACATTAGGAATATCATCTGGATTAATATGAATAAATAAATTAACTTTATCATTGAAATAATTTGTCTTTACAAATATCTTTAATAAAAATCTAGTCAAAAATACCATAGTAACCATAGTAACCAATACAGTAATAATCAACATAGTAGCAAAACCTTTAATACTAGATTCTCCAAAAATAAACATAATAATAGCAACAATCAAAGTTGTAATATTAGAATCTAAAATAGCACTAAAACTCTCCTTAGAACCTTCTAAAAAGGCATTAGGTAAACTTTTTCCTTTTAATAACTCCTCACGAATTCTAGCAAAAGTAATAACATTGGAATCAACTGCCATACCAATACCAAGTACTAAGGCAGCAATTCCAGGAAGAGTCAAAACTCCACCAACTACCCAAAATACACCAAATACTAAGAATGTATATATCATCATAGATACACTAGAAATAAATCCAGCAAAATGATATATAAACATTAAAAATACCATGATACAAACAATTGCAATAATACCGGCAACTAAAGTTGTTTGAAGTGTCTTTTCTCCAAAACTAGCCCCAACAGTATTAGATGATAATTCAGTTAACTTACTAGGTAAAGATCCACTATTAATTAAATCAACTAAATTACTAACTTCTTCTTGCGTAAAATTACCTTGAATAATAACGTCACTAGCAAATCCTTGAGATACAGTAGCAGCACTTAAACAATTAGATTCACTAGTTCCACACAAACTTCCTTCTTTTTCATAACTATCCATTAAGTCATTAAAATCAAGCCAAATAACAATCATATTATTTTCTTGTGAACTAATCTTACTAGTTACTTCATAAAATTTATCTTTATCTTTTACCGATAAAGCAACAGCAGGTTTCCCACTAGAATCTTGTCCTATTTTAGCACCACCCGCTTTTAAAACTTCACTACTCATCAACAAATTATCTTCTGTATCACGAAATGATAAAGTAGCAACAGTAGAAAGCTGGCTACGCGCTTCATCTGGATTTTTTACTCCAGCTAATTTAACACGTATTTTGTCATTTCCTTCAATAATAATTTCAGGCTCACTAACACCAAGACTATCTATTCTCTTACTTAACGTTTTATAAGTAGAGGTCAATTTACTGGTAGTCATTTTAGAACCATCAATAGATTCAGCCTTGTAAAGAATTTCAAATCCTCCTTGTAAATCCAACCCAAATTTTAAGTTATTAAATAATGGAATAAATAAAAAAGATATTCCAACTACTAATAAAATTAAAATTATAAAATGAGTAATCACCCTTTTCTTTGATACCTTTTTCTTATCTTTTGTCATAAAACCACCTCATATAATTTCTTTATCTATAAAAGGAACTGTCACATGATTAACCTCATTCATATATTTTTTAAATTCAGAAGATTCAAGTTTCATAATATCATCAACAATATCGGATAACATTAAATTAACACCATTCTTCCATTTAGACTCAATTAAATAATCCCAAATATCTCTATCAGAAAAATTTGTTAAACCAAGTCTTTTAAAATCTTTTACTTTAACACGAAGAGCAGGATGAACTCTATTCCAAAGCTCTTCTAATGAATGAAATTCAAAATCCATAAAAGACACATCCCTTTTAATTCAATTTTATTATACAAAAAAACAAAAAAAAAGAAAAGAGATAATCCTTCTTTTATTATAGAAAAATAAACAAAAATAATATATAATTATTAATGGGAGAAAAAAAATATGAAAAAAAATGAAGAAAATACAATCTTATGGATAAATAATATGCGAGTAATAACCGACATATTTCTAGGTCCATTCCTAACGGCTTATTTTATAAAAACAACAAAAAACAGCATACCTAGCATATCATACTACTATATATTATTATATACTATATGTATGATTGGAACTTATTTTACAGCAAAAATCATAAAAAATAAATTTAGAATTGGATCATTTAGATTAGGTGTTTTTATACGTTTTATTTACATACTATTAATTATTATATTAAAAGAAAAAATAATAAAACACTTGTTGTTAATAGCTTTTTTTTCAGGATTATCTACAGCAGTATATTGGTTTCCGTATAACTTATTTGTTATAAATAAAATCAATAATAAAAACAGAACAAATTTCACAGTAAAAAATGAAACAATGACAGCAACTATTAATATTATATTCCCAATATTATTAGGAACAATTATTTCTAAAACAAATTTTGAATTAACTGCATTAATAATTTTAGGAATATCAATTATACAATTACTTTTATCATTTTTCTTAATTAACGACAAAGAAGATAAATATCCTTCATTTAATATAAATAAAACAATCAAATTAATTAAAAACAATAAAGAAATAAAAAATCTCTTACTAGCACAATTTATATTTGGAATGACTACATATGGATCTTTAGAAAAGTTAAAAACAATACTTATAATTCAATCACTAAAAACAGATCTAAATTTAGGAATAATTACTTCTTTAGCAACAATATTATCAATAATAACTATAAAAATATATAGTAAAATTTATAAAGAAAAAAATGATAAAAATATCATTTTACTTTCAAGTATATTACCAGTTATTTCAGTATTTATCATATTTTTTATAAAAAATCCATTTACTATAATTTTATATAACATCTTTTATACAGTATTTACAACACTTCTACATTTAACAGCAAATATAAGACTATTTAATATATCAGATAGTAAAATTATAGATAAAAATAATCAATGTGAATTTTTTACATTAAGAGAAATTACATTAAATATAGGCAGAATTCTAGGCTTTATAGTTATGTACTTAATATCAAAAACAAATAATGAAATACTTCTTAATTCTAATTTACTACTATTAACAGTTTTAATTGTTTTAATAGGATTACTAGTAAGAAAAGTAAAAAAATATGAAGAATAAAAGATAGTTTTTGCAAACTATCTTTTACCTTTCTTAAGAGCTCCAGCAATTTCCCCATAATATGCTACACGATTTTGAACAGGCATAGCATGAAAAATAGAAGAAGCTATTTCATCAGTATTCATATTAAAATACAATACATCATTAGAATCAAATATATTATGACAAGCAAAAAAGCTATCTCCATTAGGTCCCTCTACTGGTATTCCCGAAGATTTATAGTATGATTCAAAACAATTATATTTATTGATAGCAGATACTACATTAATAAGAGAAGAATCACTCTTTTGGGTTTCTTTACTAAAAAAAGTATATTCTTGTGTACTATGATTAAAAAGTACAGCAACCACCTCATCATTAATTTTAATTTCTGCACAACTAAAATTATTACTATTACTATTATTATTATTCATAATTAAACTCCCCCTTTAAAACCTTATAAATTATATCATATTTTTATCAATTTGTAAAGTATTAACTAGAATTTATTTAGAATTTAAAACTTCATTAATCTTAACTGAAGCAGAATTAACAGTATTTTCATTAGGCCTCATAGCCCAGACTTCACCAGAACCAAGTCTGCCAATACCTTTTCCATCATATCCATCTAAACTCTGTTCAATAATATCATAATTAGGATTATCTAAAACAGACTTTACTAACTTTGTAATAACCCTTTTATTAATATTAGATGTATAAAGACCATCGAAAGAAGATAATACCTCATTATAATTAGTTAAAGTTGTAGTAGAAGCCAGTTTTTTTAATATACTAATCAAAATCTTACGACAATTTTCTTGTCTAGCACGATCTCCACTTGAATAATGAAGCCTTTCTCTAGCAATTGCTAAAGCCTCTAATCCATTATATTGACGACATCCCTTAGAAACATATAATTTACGATTGTTATCTTCATAACTACCTAGAGTCATATCATGTGTAGTATAAAAGCTTGAATTAGAACAAAATTCTACTCCTCCTAAAGCATCAACAACCTTTACTAAACTCTCTGTATAAATATTTAAGACATAATCAATTTTAGTATTTAATAATCTTTCTAAAGCACGTTTACTAATTTCTGGATCAACAGTACCTAAAGCAGTCAATGAATCATTCATGTCATAATCTGGAACATAAATATAATAATCTCTAGGAATAGAAGTTAAAACTATTTTATTTGTCTTTGTATTAATAGTTGCAATCATATTAAAATCACGTCTACTTCCAGAATAATCTAACCCATTAATATAAATATTATAACTATCTGGATTTTTTTGATTAATTGGTACTTTTTCAACGACTTCAAACTCTTTTATTATTTTAAATTGATTACTACTAAGTTCATTACTTGCATCCATAACAAACGAATAATCAGAATAACTAATTAAAAAATATAAATTTTCATTTCTAGTTTTAAGTAAAGAATCATAAGAATCATTTGTTTTTTGATAATTATAATTACCAAGCTTCTTAGTAGCAAGATTAACTCCTCTACTATATTCATAAAATAATATAGAAGTATTACTATCTAAATTATCTAAAGAACTAATTTCATTATTAGCTCCAGTAAGTAAAACATATTTAGTAGTAACATCATAAGTTTTAATATTAAAAGTAAGATCAATATAATCACTAGTCTTTCCAAAATAATAATACACAACACCATTAACACCAACACTAAGTAAAAATAAAATTACTCCTAAAACAATTAAAAATATATTCTTTCTATTATAGAATAAGAAACCTAATAAATATAAAATGATTTCAATACCCAAAAATAGAAATAAATATTTACTAGGTAAAATATCCATATGAATAATGGTATAAATAGCAACAATCATAACAATAAGTACAATAACACTTAAAATATTTTTTATTATTTTTTTCATAAAAGTCCTCCCAAAAGTTACTATATTATATCATAGATAAAAGAAAAAGAAAAGATAATTACTTAACTCCTCTAAAAAAGCAAGTGCAACATCAATATCTTTTAGATTCTTCTCTTTATCTTCAATCACCAATTCTTTTAATTCTTCAATACAATCAGAATCATCAATTTCAGTAAGTATGTTATCTTTTTCTAATTTCATATATGAAGTTTTCTTTAAATTATCAAGATTTAATAAAAATAATACTTTATCAATACCATAATTCAAAATTCTTACAACAAAATATCTTTTTTCACCATAAGATCATCTTTTTGTTCATTTAAAGATGGTGAATAATCTGATAGAGGATCAAAAGACCCATATGTTTTGTCATAGTATTTCGTACCATAAGCATTAAATATAGAAAAAACATTAATACCCGCAAGTGTACCAAAAATAGTTCCAGCTACTAATATTTCTTTCGGTCTAGAAAGATAAAAAAGATGCTAAAGGCGCCAAATATATTAATCCTATTTTAAATTTTACCTTATCTAACTCAGCTTTTGCTTTTTCTAATTCTTCAAGTGTTTGTACATCTATAATAATATGTTCTTTTTTATTCAGAAAAATCTCCTATTCTTCTTTAGAATCACTATATTGAACCAACACTTCTCGAGGCTTAGAATTACCGGTAGCCGGACCAATGATTCCATTTTCTTCTAACTCATCAATCATAGTAGCAGCTTTATTATAACCTATTTTAAATTTTCTTTGTAATAAAGATGCGGATGCTTTTTGAGTTTTTACAACAAAATCCACTACTTGATCATATAATTCGTCATCTCCACCACCTTTAGAAGGAGAAGGAGAATCTAAATCATCAGATGAATCTTTTTCAACTTCTAGTTTCATAAAATCATCACTATAAGAAGCCTCTTGCTGACTTTTTGTAAATTCAATTATTCTTTCAATCTCGTCATCATTTATAAAAGATCCTTGAATACGTATTGGAGAATTCATTCCTATAGGTAAAAAGAACATGTCACCTTTACCTAATAATTTTTCCGCACCAACTTGATCCAAAATAGTACGTGAGTCAATTCCAGACCCTACTGCAAAAGCAATTCGAGATGGAATATTTGCTTTAATCAAACCAGTAATAACTTCAGTTGATGGTCTTTGCGTTGCTACAATAAGATGAAGTCCAGCAGCTCTTGCCTTTTGAGTAATTCTTAAAATTGAATCCTCAACTTCTTTAGCAGCCACCATCATAAGATCTGCTAACTCATCAATAATAATAACAATAAATGGCATTTTATCAAGCTTTTCATCAGGATGAGATTTGTTCCACTTTTCAACATACTCGTTATAGCCTTCAATTTTCTTTGTACCAGTATTTGCAAACATATGATAACGCTTTTCCATCTCATTAACCATTTTTTGTAGTAAAATAGCTGCCTGTTTTGGGTCGCTAACAACCGGACACATTAAATGAGGAATTCCATTATAAACAGATAATTCTACAACTTTTGGATCAACCATTGCAAGTTTTACCTCATCTGGTTTTGCTCTCATCAAAATAGAACATATAATTCCATTTACACATACAGACTTTCCAGAACCTGTCGTACCTGCAATTAACATATGAGGCATCTTATTTATCTCACAAACTCCAATTTCACCCATAATACTTTTACCAAGAGGAACCATTAATTTTTTATCTTGAGACTGTAACATGACTTTACTAGCCATAATTTCATAAAAACTTACAGAAGATGGTGAATCATTTGCAAATTCAACCCCTACCGTACTTTTTCCAGGAATAGGTGCTTCAATACGAACATCTTTTTTAGATAAAGCTAAAGCAATTTCACGACTCAAAGTAGTTATTTTATTAACTCTTGTACCACTAGCTATCTCTAACTCATATTGAGCAACAGTTGGTCCAATATGGACTTCAACCACTTTAGCAATTACATTAAAACTCTTTAACACATTTTCAAGCTTTACAATATTTGCCTCAATTGCACTATTATCCGTAGATGTATTCTTATTTTTTGGTTTATTTAATAAATCAAGTGGTGGTAATTTATAACTAGGATTTATTGGAACACTAGAAGAACTATTTTCTTCTTTTTCTTCAGTAACAGGAGCTCCAATTTTCTTTAATTCATCTATATTTTTAACAACCTGCTTCTCCTCTTCCATTTCATTACCATTACTAATAATAACTTTCTTCTTATCATCTTTTTCTGAAGCATGATTATCAATAGAATCATCATCTTCATCATTATTTTCTTTCTTTTTATGAAGTTCTTCATTAACATAAACAAATCTGTCATGAAGAAAATCAACAATAGAAAAACCAGTAAACATACATATACCCACTACTATTAAAGTAATAGTTACAATTTTCATACCTGTAATAGAAAACAATTTAGAAAAAAGTAAAGCAAACACTCCACCTATAACTCCACCGCCAACAGTAATATCACTAGAAATCCCCCCTGATGACATTAGAACATTAAAACCTTTAATCAATTGATTAATAGTTTCTTTAAAAATCATACTTGTATTACCGCTATTTAAAGATACAAATTCCCAATGCATTAAAGTTAAAAAACCAATCACAAATAAATATAAACCAAACATTTTAGTAGAAAAAAACTCTGGCCATTCCCGTTTGAAAAACACATAAATACCAATTACAAAAAGCATAAACAGAGTAACCAAATAAATAGAACCCGTTAAAAACAATCCAAAAGAAGCAATAAGCCTACCGACTGGGCCAAATTTACCAATTCCTAAAATTGCTACTAGTATTAATAAAATCGCATATAACTCAATTGTTATTTCAATACTTGATTTATTTGTTTTCTTTTTCTTTCTTTTAGCCATTTTATATACTCCTATCTAATAATCATTATACAACATATTAAAGGAAAAAGAAAAGAAAGTTATCATTATTTGACAGAAAAAAAAGAAAAGATTACTCTTCTTTATAATCACAAGAAGAACACTTAATCTTTTCATTTTTAGTGACTAACATTTCACTACATTTAGGACATTTTTTTCCAATTGGCATATCCCAGTAAGCAGTTTTACATTTTGGATAATTTGCACATCCATAAAATATTTTTCCTTTTCGACTTTTCCTTTCAATAATCTTCCCATCACAATTAGGACAATCACATACTTCTTTTTGTGTAACTTCTTCCTTTTTGATGTATTTACACTCAGGATAATTACTACAAGCAACAAACTCCCCATATCTTCCTTTTCTCTTAACTAAAGGACTACCACATAAAGGACAATCTTCTCCAACTTCTTCTGGTGCTTTCTTTTCCATATCAGTAAAAGCATCCTTCACTCGTGGTTCAAATAATTTCCAAAAGTTTTTTAATACTTCCACAGAAGAAATATCTCCATCAGCAATCTCATCTAATTCTTTTTCCATATCACTTGTGTATTCAACATTTATTAAATCACTAAAGAACTCTTGTAGCTTATCTGTTGTCTCAATCCCTATCTCAGTAGGCTTAAACTTTTTTTCTTCCAAAATCACATATCCCCTAGAACGAATAGTATCAATAATAGTAGCATAAGTTGATGGTCTCCCTATTCCTAATTCCTCAAGCTCTTTAATTAGTCTGGCTTCGCTATATCTAGCAGGAGGCTGAGTAAAATGTTGTGTATATTCAACATTATTCGTAATACATATTTCTCCTTCATACAACTCAGGTAACTCTTTATCTTCATTTTTTTCATAATCTTTATAAACTTTTAAATAACCATCAAATATTAATACCGTACCAGTACTTTTAAATTTATAATTATTATTATCTAAAATAATTGTTGTTTGAAAAACCTTAGCATCTGTCATTAAAGAAGCGAGAGCTCTCTTATATATTAAACTATATAATTTAAATTCATCATTACTTAAGTACTTTTTAATCTTAGTAGGCTCTCTTAATATACTTGTAGGCCGAATAGCTTCATGTGCGTCTTGAACATTTTCCTTTTTCTTTGAAGTTTTTACATATCCAATATAGTCTTCTCCATACTTTTCTTTTATATATTTTTTAGTAGAAGAAACAAAATCTTCAGATAAACGAATAGAATCCGTTCTCATATATGTAATTAAACCAACAGTTTCATTCTCTAAATCAATTCCTTCATATAACTTTTGAGCAATACTCATAGTTTTTCTTGCTGGAAATCCCAACTTAGTAGATGCTTCTTGTTGCAAAGTAGAAGTAATAAAGGGAGTCTTACTTTTACGTAATTTTTCTTTTTTAGTAATAGACTCTACACTATATTTTTCAGATAAAGAATCTAAAACCTTATGAACTTCTTCTTCTGAATGTAATTCTAGGTCTTCTTCTTTATATTTAAATAATTCTGCATCAAAATTATCAAAAATAGCTAATATCTTCCAATATTCCTCAGGAATAAACGCTTCTATTTCTCTTTCACGATCAACAATTAGTTTTAAAGCAACACTCTGTACCCTACCAGCACTTTTAGCTCCAATTTTGTTTTGAAGTAATTTACTTAAACGAAAGCCTATTATACGATCTAAAATTCGTCTCGTTTCTTGAGATTTTACTAAATTATCATCTATCTTAGAAGGATTAGAAATAGCTTCTAAAACTTTATCATGAGTAATTTCGTTGAAACGAACCCTCATATATTTATTATCTTTAATACCTAAAGCATCCTTTAAATGCCAAGCTATTGCTTCTCCTTCGCGATCAGGGTCGCTTGCTAAAAAAATCATTTCAGAGTCTTTAACATCTTTTTTTAACTCAGTAATAACACTCTTTTTTCCTTTAATAGGAATATAATTTGGATAAAAATCATTTTCAATGTCAACGCCTAAACCATATTGTCCAGTGGTTGCTAAATCACGAATATGTCCCTTAGAAGAAACAACTTTATAGTCGTTTCCTAAATATTTCCCAATCGTTTTACTTTTACTAGGACTTTCCACAATAACTAAATTTTTTGCCATCCATTTCACTCCTTTTAATAATTTATATAATAATTAACTATTTTTTGTCAAATTTTTCTCAATATAATCCTTTACAGGTCCATAACTTCTTCTATGCTCTGGAATAACACCATACTTTTCAATAGCATTCAAATGTTTTTTAGTAGGATATCCTACATTATTTTTAAAATCATACATAGGATACTTCTTATCCAATTCATATAAAAGATGATCTCTTGTAACTTTAGCTAAAACAGAAGCCGCACTTATTGTAATACTTTTTAAATCACCCTTAATAATTGGTTGAACAGGAAGATTAATATCTAGCTTCATAGCATCCGTTAAAACATAATCAGGCTTAATAGAACAAGTTTTAATAGCTAAAATCATAGCCTCTTTTGTAGCTTCATAAATATTTATTTCATCAATTCTTTTTTCAGATACTATTCCAATTCCATAAGATATAGCTTGTTTCTTTATTTCTTCAAAAAAATACTCTCTTTTCTTTTCGCTTAATTTCTTACTATCTGTTAAACCATCCAATTGAAAATTCTCAGGTAAAATACAACAAGCTGCAACAACTGGCCCAACCAAAGGTCCTCTTCCAACCTCATCCACTCCACCAATTAAATGATACCCAGATGAATGAAGCTCTCTCTCATAACGATAATTATCTAAAGAATCAAGATAAAGTTCTAGCTTTTTTATAATTGCTTTATCATTAGTATTATTCTCCTTTTTTTTATTTTCCAAACATTTTTCTAATTTTAAAAAGAAATATCCACCAATTTCATCAGCATCATCTAAAGTAGAAACCTTATGAATAACACAACCATCAAAAGAAAAATCAACCAAGCTATTTATCTCAACAATATCACAATCTCTTTTCAATCCATGACAAACTATACTAGCATCATTGATAATAATATAATCATTCTTTGAAATAAAAATATTATTTAAAAGAGAAAAGATATCTTTTTTTTTCATCAAAATCACCTATTTCATTTTCTACTACTTTTCAAAAAAAAGCAAGAAAAAAATTCTTTAGGAATCTAATCGATCAAAAGTAACATTCCCAAAGAATCCACCTCTAAAATCTAAAACAATTATTTTAGATACTTTATCATAATCAATAATTCCACCTTTTTTTAAAGCTCCTCTTTTTTTACCAATCATTTCATAAATAGGTTCTATATCATCATCTAAACAATCTAAACCATACCTTTCCATTAATTGATTAGGATATAATTCTTTCATTTTTCTAATTATAAAATATGCTAAATCATCAATATTTAGTACCTCTTCTTTTATAGAAGAAAAACTTGCTAAAATAAGAGCCGTTTCTTGATTTTCAAACTTAGGCCATAAAATACCAGGAGTATCTAATAACTCAATATTTTTATTAACTCGTATCCAAGAAAGGCTTTTAGTAAAGCCAGGAATATTTCCCACTCCAGCAACTTTTTTACCAACAAGCTTATTTATTAAAGTACTCTTCCCAACATTAGGAGCCCCTATTATTAATACTCTAGCTGCCCTTTCTTTCATACCTTTTTGCATTCTATTTTTATTAATTTCACTCATAAAAATATTAGTCTGATTAATTAATTGATCACACTTTCCATGAATTAAATCTAACGGAATAACAGAATAACCTCTTTCTTTATATATATTTAATAACAAATCAGTTTCTTTTTTATCACAAATATCATATTTACTAACAATAAGAATCTTAGGTTTATTTTTAATTAACTCATCTATATCCACAATTTTAGAAGAAATTGGCATTCTAGCATCAATTACTTCATATACAATATCAACTAAATTTAATTTTTCAGAAATTTCCCTCTTAGTTTTTGCCATATGCCCGGGAAACCAGTTAATGTTTGTACTATTCTCCATCTATATCACTTCCTTACGCTTTATTTTTCATTTAATATATTTAAGCTTTTATCTAAAAAAACATACTTGTCCATATTATATGATAAATT
>Ga0256404_1003467_pt1 | contig 32017 bp, 21 predicted proteins | sample RumenRJG_01DNA_FD_185990 | JGI IMG/M metagenome (GOLD analysis project Ga0256404, IMG submission 185990) | Bovine rumen microbial communities from Lethbridge, Alberta, Canada - RJG_01 | ecosystem: Host-associated > Mammals > Digestive system > Stomach > Rumen | place: Canada: Alberta | collected...
AGGACTCCAATAAAATGCCGGCGTTGCCGCCCGTGTTCCGCGAGTTCGTGAAGTCGGCACCGAAGGACTTCCACCTGTCGGTCATCAATGCGCTGATGGCCATTATGGGTTTCCTCTCTACTTACGTGAAAGCGAAATATCCGTATGATGATAGGTGGCATACGTGCTCGTTCTTTTCTATTATCTATGCACCAGCGGGAACGGGTAAGGGTTTCGTGGAGCGACTGTTGGACAAGCTGATGGATTATGTCACGTTGCGCGATGCGGTGCAGTCAATGAGAGAAAACATCTATCTGCGCATTATCTCAAAGAAAGGTGCTAACGACAAGTCGCCAGATCTGCCGCATACTTCACTGCGTGTCATTCCTTCGAAGAATTCCGAGGCGGAGTTTCTGACGAAGCAGCAGGATAATCATGGGGCTCACATGTTTACCTACGCCGCAGAGATGGACGAATGGGCGAAGGGTGAGAAGGCCGCAGGTGGCAACAAGAGCGACATGATTCGTGTGGCGTGGGATAATGGTGAGTATGGTCAGCAGTTTAAGTCGGCCAATACCTTTAGGGGCAAGGTCAGGTTGTATTGGAACGTATTGATAACAGGTACGATGGCCCAGGTGAGCAACTACTTCAAGAACGTAGAAAACGGTCTAGTAACACGTTGCTGCTATACAACCATCGAGAACCAGGAATTCCAGCTTGCTACGCTGTGGAAACCTATCCCTACAAAGGGCTTGAAGATTATAGAGAACTACTGTAAGCGGTGTGATGAAAATACGTACGAAAAGCCCTGCACCGTAGATTTGGAAGAAGCGCAGATGTTGAGCGATGATGAATTCGACGAGCAGGTGGATTGGCACTTCCAGATCAAGGAAAAGCAGGAGGTGGATCTGTCGTGGATTATGCCGACCATTGAGAAGTTCCAGAAGGAGCAATGCGACAAGGCGGCATTGGCCTATGACAAAGCGCGTGACACGTTCCGCAGGCGCGTGGGTGTTCGTGGCTTCCGCCTGGCACTGTTATGTACGACGCTCTATCAGACGGTTGGAGCGAGAGAACGGAAGATTATCTGTAATTTCGTCGACTGGTGGATGCATCAGGATATCGAGTGTACCTTGCAACTATGGGGCAAGAAGTACAACGATGTCGTAGACAACGCCAATCAGGCAAACATCTCACAGCGTGACGTGTTCAAACAGCTGAAGGATGAGTTTACGAAGGATGACCTGTATGTCGTGTGTAAGCGCGAAGGTATCAAGACAAGACTGACAAATATTATTTGGCAGTGGAAGGATGGTAAGCACATTGAGGAAGTAGTTAAGAATAAACGTTGGAGAAAAATCACGAAACATGAGACCAAGTAAATTCGTAGAATCAATCATCAGGCAGGTGAATCCTATGGAACTGCCAAAGGAAGACGGAACAGCTTACGTTTTCTTGAATAGTCAGGAGAACTATGTATACGTCATGAATAAGATATACACAATAGCACCAAGGGGCTATGTGGATATAGAAGTGGTACTCTGTGGATTGTATAACTGGAAAATGTCGAAGGCAAACGACACTTATATCTACTGGTTTAAGAATAAGTTCGGGAAACGTTATCATATCATAGAGTATGGAGAACAAAAGACGAAGGCGTTTATGCGAAAGTTCCTTATAAGCCTGCATGAACGAACGCATACCCCCTTCGACCTGTTGGCTTTTGACATTGCTTATAAAATGCATCTGGAGTACATCAATTCTAACAAATTAAAAGTATCTGAAAATGGACAAAGAAAAGAAAAGTAAGCCGAGGGGCATTCGTAACAACAATCCCCTGAACATCGTGCAGACAAACGACAAATGGCAGGGTCTGCGTGAGCCGCAGTATGACAAGCGGTTCTGTGAGTTTGTAGATATGGCGCACGGCTATCGTGCCGCGTTCGTCATTCTGAAGAACTATATCAAGAAACACGGGTGGGTAACCATAGAGCAGATCGTGTCGCATTGGGCTCCAAAGAATGAGAATGACACGGCGGTGTATATCTTCGCGGTGTGTAACTTCATGGATGAAAAGAAGGATCATGTGATGGACTTCGGGAATATGCCGGATATGCTGATGTTAGCGTCCGCGATGACGGTGGTGGAGAATGGTTCGTACTACAATCCGCAGAAGCTGTATTATGACTTGTGGAGGCCGATGTATGAGGGTTATAAAATGGCGTTTGGTTCACGCAAGAACCTGGCGGCCTTAGAGTATTCGCCCGACCTGCATCACGAAATCCACGATGTGGAATTCCAGGAACTCCTGGCGCAACGCGTAGCGGATAAGGATGATTGTTTAACAAGGGCGTAACGCTACAAGATTTCGAGAAAAGAGCGTTATTTGTCTCAAAATAACCCCGAAATTGAGCAATAAATCAACTATAATCCCACGTTATAATGCATAACGTGGGATTTGTCGTCTCTGGGAATAGCCCTAAATAAAGGTGTTGCGAAAGATTTGCCTTTTTTGCCTTTTGCCTTTTTCTGGGCGTGTGCGCTATGCGTCGGCGAAGACTTTGCCGTCGGCGAGGGTGACCTGGAGCTTGGTGTACTCGGAGTGGAAATCGTTTTGCAGACGGTCGAGGTAGCGGCGGCTCTCCCAATGACACATGGGGAGGTCGTGGAGCAGGTAGTTGCCGCAGGACTCGGGCTCGGTGGCAGGGACGTGGTCCTGGGTGAGGATCCACTGGAGGCACTCGATAGTGAGTTGGCGCATGTCGTGGACGGTGTAGGTGCCGGTCATGACGATGTACATGCCTGTGAGGCAACCCATCGGGCCGACATAGACGACGTCGTCCTTGGCGCGGCTGTTGCGGAACCATGTGGCCATGAGGTGTTCGAGACTATGCATGGCAGCAGGCGCTACGGCGGGCTCGTGGTTGGGCTCGGTGATGCGCAGGTCGAACGTGGTGAAACCCTTGTCCTCGCGCGAGACGTAGATGCCGGGCTTGAGGTGGGTGTGGTCGATAGTGAAACTTTGAATGACTTCCATGTTGTTAAGTTGAAAGGTGAAAGTTGAAAGGTGAAAGTTGAAAGTTAGAGGGATTCGACGAAGGTGCGGGTGACTTGGAAGGAGTGGTCGGCGATGGTTTCCCAGAAATTGTGGTATTGAGAAGCATCAGTGTCGCGCAGGGGAATGTCGCTGATGACGCGGAAGGAGATGAATGGGACGTGGTTGAGGTAGCACGTCTGGGCAATGGCACACGACTCCATATCGACGGCCTTGGCTTCGGGGAAGTGGCCGAGGATGTCGCGCATCTTGTCCTTGGAATCGACAAACCAGTCGCCGGTGACGATCAATCCTGGATGGAGGCTGATGTCTGAGGGCTGAAGGCTGAGGGCCTTGTCGAGTAGGGTGGGGTCGGCGGCGTAACGCGCGGGGAGACCCTGCACCTGACCGTAGACGGTGGTGTCGTCGATGGCTCGTCCGCAGTAGACGTCGTGGTAGCAGAGCTCGGTGCTGATGACGACATCCTGGACGTTGATGTCGTCGCCATTGCCTCCGGCACATCCGCTGGAGATGATGCAGTCAGGGTGGAACTCGTTGATCATGCGTTGGGCGCCGAGTGCGGCATTGACCTTGCCGATGCCACACTTCTGGACGAGGACTTCAGAGGCGGGGAAAAGCTGCTGAAGTTGGCGTAACTCCTTGTCCATAGCGACAATAATACCTATTTTCTTCATATCTTTTTGCTTTTTGTGTGCAAAGTTACGAAAAAATTTGTAACTTTGCACGCAAAATATAGAGAAAGCGTTATGAAAAATTTCAAACAGTGGCTGCCAGACATCGTGGCAGTGGTTCTTTTTGCAGTAATATCGTTCGCCTATTTCTTCCCTGCCGACATCGAGGGACGCATCCTCTACAGGCACGACTCGTCGGCCAGCAGGGGCGCAGGACAGGAGGCATCGGAATACTACCAGCGCACCGGTGAGCGGTCGCGATGGACGAACGCACTGTTCGGTGGTATGCCGACGTACCAGATAGCGCCGTCGTACAAGAGTACGGAGCTGTTGCAGCAGGCGGAGAAGGCCTACCACCTGTGGCTGCCGGAGAACGTGTGGTATGTGTTTGCCTACCTGCTGGGATTCTATATCCTGCTGCGTGCCTTCGACTTCCGCTGGTATCTGGCCATGCTCGGCGGTATCGTCTGGGCGTTCTCGAGCTATTTCTTCATCATCATTGCCGCAGGGCATATCTGGAAGGTGATAGCATTGGCCTATCTGCCCCCGATGATTGCGGGCCTCGTGCTGGCCTATCGCGGGAAATACCTGTGGGGACTGGTGGTGACGGCACTGTTTGCAGCGCTGGAAATATCGGCCAACCACGTGCAGATGACGTATTACTACCTGTTTATCGTGCTGGCGATGGTCATTGCGTTCATCATTGACGGACTGCGGAAAAAGGAATATGCGCACCTGCTGAAAGCCACCGGCGCATGTGTGGTGGCAGGCGCGATAGCCATAGCATTGAACCTGTCGAACCTGTATCATACGTGGTCGTACGGCCAGGAGTCGATGCGCGGCAAGAGCGAGCTGGTGAAGGAGAACTCCGGCAACCAGACGTCGAGCGGACTGGAGCGTGACTACATCACGCAGTGGAGTTACGGCATAGACGAGACATGGACGCTGCTGGTGCCAAACACAAAGGGTGGAGCGTCGGTACCGATGTCGCGCAACAAGACGGCCATGGAGAAAGCCGCTCCGGAGTATGAGAGCATCTACCAGCAGATAGGGCAATATTGGGGCGAGCAGCCGATGACGATGGGTCCGGTGTATGTCGGAGCCTTCGTGATGATGCTGTTTATCCTCGGTCTGTTTATCGTGAAAGGTCCGATGAAGTGGGCTTTGCTGGCGGTGACCATCCTGTCGATCATGTTGTCGTGGGGAAAGCACTTCATGCCGTTCACCGACTTCTTTATAGACTACATACCGATGTATGCGAAGTTCCGAACGGTGTCGTCGATACTGGTCATTGCGGAATTCACCATACCCCTGCTGGCACTGCTGGCACTGAAGAAAATCGTGGACGAGCCGCAGCTGCTGAAAAAGCAGGCCCCGTGGCTGTACACGTCGTTTGCCCTGACGGCAGGCATGGTGCTGCTGTTTGCGCTGATGCCGAAGGTGTTCTTCAGCGACTTTATCAGCAGTACCGAGGCTCAGCAGCTGAGTCAGTTGCCGGCAGAGCACCTGCAGCCGCTGACGAAGAACCTGACGGACATGCGTGTCGCCATGTTTACCGCCGACTGCTGGCGTTCGTTCTGGATCATCGTCGTGGGCACGGCCATGCTGTTGCTGTATCAATATAATAAGGTACGCAAGGAATTGATGGTGGGTGTGCTGACGGTGTTGTGTCTGGTGGACATGTGGCAGGTGAACAAGCGCTACCTGAACGACGAGATGTTTGTGTCGAAGTCGATGCGCGAGGCACCCATCGAGAAGTCGGACGCCATTGACCACATCCTGCAGGACAAGTCGCTGGACTACCGCGTGCTGAACCTGGCGACGTCGACGTTCAACGAGAACGAGACCTCGTTCTACGTGAAGAGCATCGGCGGTTACCATGCTGCGAAGCTGCGCCGCTATCAGGAACTGGTGGAGGCCTATATCAACAATGAGATCAACGGCGTGTATCGCGCTGTGGCCGGTGCTGCAGGCGATATGACGCAGGTGAACGGCGACAGCATCTATCCCGTGCTGAACATGCTGAACACGAAATACTTCATCCTGCCGTTGCAGGGTGGACAGACCGTGCCGCTGAAGAATCCTTATACGTACGGCAATGCGTGGTTTGTGGACAAGGTGAACTACGTGGACAATGCCAATGAGGAGCTGGCGATGACGGGAAAAGTGGCGCTACGCCATGAGGCCGTTGCCGACAAGAAGTTCCGCGAACAGCTGGGCGATGCTGTCGTGCAGGATACGCTGAGCATGGTGAACATCAAGGCCTACGAGCCCAACCAGTTGACCTACGAGGTGAATTCGGACAAGGGCGGTGTCGTGGTGTTCTCAGAGATATATTATCCCGGATGGACGGCAACGGTGGACGGCGAAGAGACGGAGCTGGGCCGCGTGGACTACGTGCTGCGCGCACTGAAGGTGAAGCCCGGCAAGCACGAGGTGGTGCTGAGCTTCTTCCCGAAGAGTATCGACCGTACGGAGACGGCAGCCTATTCGGCGTATGTCGTACTGTTGCTGCTTATCGCGTTCCTCGGATGGAGAGCCGTACGTAGGCGCGGTGACCATACCACGCAACCACAGTCAGACAAAGCATCGGAATAACGAACGAGATGTTGGTGCTGGGCAGTCCGAGAATGCTGATATTGCTTTCGATGATGGCTGCCTGAATGGGTGGGAAGAACGACCCGCCCAAGATGGCCATGATAAGTCCGGCACCGGCTATCTTGATGTTTTCGCCTATACCATGCAGGGCCAAGCCGTAGATGGTTGGGAACATGAGCGACAGGCAGATGCTGACGGCGACGAGGCAGTAGAGGCCGTTGCGGTCGGTGAAGGTGATGGCGCCAAAGACAGCGACGATGCCGATGATGGCTGCTGACGACAGCAGACGTGCCGGTGTGAACCACTGCATGAGCCATGTGCAGATGAAACGGCTGGCGGCAAAGAAACACAAGGCAATGACATTGAACTTCTGGGCTGTGAGGTTGGCATTCTGTTCGGCCATGCCCTCGGCCATGAAGATACGTGTACCATACTGAATGATAAAGGTCCAACAGGCCACCTGTGCGCCGACGTAGCAGAACTCGGCCAGCACGCCCTCGCGGTAGTTCTCGTATTGGAACAGTTCGCTGAGGATGGTCTTGAGGGGTTTCTGGGTATCGTCAGTCTTGAAGTCAGGCATGCGCGTGAGCCAGATGACGACAAGGATGATGACGACAACGGCGCCGATGAGGATGTAGGGTTGGATGAGCACGCCGAGGTCGTGATCCTTCAGGATGTTGAACTGCTGGAGTGGCATGTTAAGACGGTCCTGAGTGTCTGTCGTGCTGATTTGTGAGTGGACGACTGTTGCCAGGAACATGCCGGCAACGCTCCCTAGCGCATTGAAGGCCTGAGCGGCATTGAGGCGCTGGATGCCCGACTGTTCGCCTCCCATACAGTAAATATAAGGGTTACACGACGTCTCGAGGAACGACAGCCCGCAGGTCATAATGAAATAGGACATAAGGAAGGGGTAGAAGGAGCCGATGGCTCTGGCAGGGAGGAAGAGCAGTGACCCCGCGGCATAGAGGCCGAGTCCGACGATGACGCCCCATTTGAATGAATAGCGCTGGATGAAGAGCGCTGCGGGAAATGCCATGAGGAAGTATCCCAGATTGAATGTCACAGGCACCAGCGTGCTTTCGAAGGTGCTGATGCGGAATATTTTTGAGAACGTGCCGACCATGGGTGTGGTGACGTTGTTGGCAAACCCCCATAGTGCGAAGCATGCCGTGATGAGCACGAAAGCGGGCAGAAAACCGCTGGTTTCGTCGAGGGAGAATGTCTTGTTTTGGAGTAGTTTCATCGCTTAGTATGATTATTTTTCGGCAAAGATAGTAATTTTTGATGAAAAATTGCTAACTTTGCAAAGAAAATGTGAGAAATATGATGAAGAAACTATTGTCGTTGCCCCCAAATGTGGTGGAAAGCTTCCATGAAGTGACTGGTTTGTCGCATGACGAATACTTCTGCACGTGTGACCCTATCGGCCATCGGTTGGGGTCGGGTGGAGGTACTACGTGGGTGTTGCAGCAGGCCGAAAAATGGTTGCAGGGCGAGCGTTGTATCATTCTGCATGCCGGAGGACAGAGCAAGCGGTTGCCGTCGTATGCCGTCAGTGGCAAGGTGTTGACGCCCATCCCCGTATTCCGCTGGGAGCGCGGACAGCGGTTATCGCAGACGCTGATGGACCTGCAGTTGCCGTTGTATGAGCGGATGATGGAACAGGCGCCGCGCAGTCTGACGACGATGATTGTCAGTGGCGACGTGTATATCCGTGCTGCCGAGCGCATCGGAGAGATTCCCGAGGCCGATGTGGTGTGTTACGGCTTGTGGCTGGACGCCTCTATCGCCAAGAACCACGGGGTATTCGTGAGCGACCGCCGTACGCCGAACGTGTTGAAGCAGATGTTGCAGAAGCCGTCGACGGAGACGCTGACGGAGTTGCTGAAGGACCACTTCTATCTGACGGATATCGGCATCTGGATGTTGAGCGACAAGGCGGTGCGGCTGTTGAAGAAGCGCAGCACTGCGGGCAACGGAGAAACCGATGGCATGAATCTCCGCGAATATGATTTGTATTCGGAATTCGGTTGTGCACTGGGGACCAATCCTACGATTGACGACCCGGAATTGAAGTCGCTGACGGTGGCTGTGGTGCCGTTGCCAGGCGGTGAGTTCTATCATTTCGGCACGTCGCGCGAGATGATCAGTTCGACGGTGGCCATTCAGAATATCGTGAACGACCAGCGCGACATCATGCACAACGACCGCAAACCGCATCCGAGCATTTTCACGCAAAACACCATTACGCATTATCGGTTTACGGAGGAGAACTATAATATCTGGATTGAGAACAGTTTTGTGGGTCCGCGCTGGACGCTGACGCACGACAATGTGGTGACGGGCGTACCCGAGAACGATTGGAAAATTACGCTGGAACCTGGCGAATGTATCGATGTGGTACCAGTAGGCGAGACGGATTACGAAGTGCGCCGCTATCGGATTGACGAGGCGGTAAACAGCAATGAACTGGCGGAGAGGGCTAATCTTCGGAGGTTGTTTGCGCAACGTCGGAAGTTCCGTAGTGAGAACTGGCCTGCATTGGCGAAGAACTGGCAGCATAGCGTGTTCTACCAGTTGGATTTGGACGATGCGGCACGGGAGTTTGAGAAGATGCAGATTCCACTGCCGGAGCCTGTTTCGGCTGATGCACCCTTGATGACACGTATTCATGATGCGATGTTCCGTGGTGACAGCAACGGCGCCTTCTCGTTGTTACGGGAAGGACTTACGGCGAGTGCACTGGCCGTGAAGCAGCAACCGCAGTTGTCGGTATATCACGACCAAATCGTGTGGGGCCGTTCGCCGGTACGTATCGATTTGGCAGGCGGATGGACCGACACGCCGCCCTACTGTCTGATGGAGGGTGGTTCGGTGGTCAACATCGCCATAGAACTGAACGGACAGCCTCCGTTGCAGGCCTATGTAAAGCCCTGCCAGACACCGCATATCGTATTGCGAAGCATCGACCTCGGTGCGATGGAGGTGGTAGAGACGTACGAACAGCTGGCAGCATATAATAAGGTGGGCTCGCCCTTCTCCATTCCCAAGGCGTCGCTGGTGTTGGCAGGTTTCCAACCGGGATTCTCGCAACAGACGTATGCCTCGCTGCGTGAACAGTTGGAGGCCTTCGGCAGTGGTATCGAACTGACGCTGCTGTCGGCCATTCCGGCAGGTAGCGGACTGGGCACGTCGAGCATTCTCGCTTCGACGGTGCTGGGAGCTGTCAGCGATTTCTGCGGACTGGGATGGGACAAGAACGAGATTGGCAAGCGCACGCTGGTTCTTGAGCAGCTGTTGACAACGGGCGGTGGTTGGCAGGACCAGTTCGGTGGCGTCTTAGGCGGTGTGAAACTGCTGGAGACGCAACGAGGTTTTGACCAGAACCCGCTGGTTCGGTGGTTGCCGGACGACATCTATACACAACCCGAGTATCAGCAGTGCCACCTATTATATTATACAGGCGTGACGCGAACGGCAAAGAAGATATTGGCCGAGATTGTGCGACGGATGTTCCTGAATCATGGTGGCGAACTGCGTCAGTTGCGGGCTATGAAGGCCCACGCACAGGATATGTACGAAGCCCTGCAGCGTCAGGACTTCCAGCGTATGGGACTGCTCATTCGTAAGACGTGGGAACAGAACCAACTGATAGACAGCGGTACGAATCCGGATAGTGTGCGCCAGATTACCAATCTTATCGACGACCTGTGCTTGGGTTATAAATTGCCTGGAGCTGGTGGTGGCGGCTATCTCTATATGGTGGCAAAGGATCCTGAGGCTGCAGGACGTATCAAACAGACGCTGACAGCTGCACAGCCGAATGCCAATGCACGTTTTGTGGAGATGACATTGTCGAAGAAGGGCCTGCAGGTTTCAAGAAGTTAAGATGGAATTTAGGACGATTGTTGATATTGCGAAGCCGGAGTTCCGCATTGAACCTTGCGAAGAACTGCTCTTTGTGGGGTCGTGCTTTGCTGACTCCATCGGACAAAGGTTCCGCGAGGAGGGCTTTCCCGTGACGGTGAATCCCTATGGGACGATGTATAATCCAGCTTCCGTGCTGCATACTATTGAGAAGTACGAGGGGAAACCTCGTACCGCGTTTATTACCTTAGGCACCAACCACGTTTACAGACTGAAGGAAACGGGTGAGATTGTGGACAACTGCGAGAAACGTCCGCAAGCGCTCTTTCAGGAAGAGGAACTCTCCGTCGATGCCTGTGCCGACTATCTGCGACAGGCTATTGCGGTGCTTCGTAAGCGTCGTCCCGATGTCCGTGTGGTGATGACGGTAAGTCCCATCCGTTATCGGAAGTATGGTTACCACGAAAGTCAGGTGTCGAAAGCGACGTTGCTGTTGGCGATAGAAAAAGTATTAGCCTGCGACCGAATCGCAGGCCACACAGCATATTTCCCTGCCTATGAAATCGTGATGGATGAATTGCGCGACTACCGATTCTATGCTGCGGATATGCTGCACCCTTCTGCCCAGGCGGTAGAATATATCTGGGAACGACAGGTGGAGAGCTATTTCTCACCTGAGGCCAAAGCGTTTCTCGACGAGTGGCGACCGCTGAAACAAGCGTTAGGACACAAGCCCTTCAACCCCGATTCTGAGGAATATCGCGCTTTAATGGATAAAACTATGTTAAAAGTAGCGGAATTACGAAAAAAATACAGTACTTTTGCACTATGAATTACACAATAGAAAAGATTACTACGCTCATTGGAGCACGTCGCATAGGCACAGCCGATGCATTCGTAGGGTGGCTGCTGACTGACAGTCGCTCGCTGTGTTTTCCTGAAGAGACGCTGTTTTTTGCGTTGAAAACCCAACGCAACGACGGACATCATTATATTGCAGACCTCTATCGTCGCGGCGTGCGCAACTTCGTTGTCAGCGATTTGCCTGCCGACATACCGTCTGACGCCAATTTTCTGGTGGTTCCATCCCCCCTTGAAGCCCTGCAGCGACTGGCTGAGCGCCATCGTGATGAGTTCGACATTCCCGTAGTGGGTATTACGGGTTCGAACGGAAAGACGATGGTGAAGGAGTGGCTCTATCAAGTGTTGTCGCCCGATCATCGCGTGACACGTTCGCCCAAGAGTTTCAATTCGCAGATTGGTGTTCCGTTGTCCGTTTGGTTGCTGAACGAACAGACGGAGATTGGATTGTTTGAGGCAGGCATCAGTCAACCGGGTGAGATGCCGGCTTTGGCAGACATCATCCAGCCGACTATTGGCGTGCTGACGTCTATCGGTGCGCCGCATCAGGAGAATTTCCGTTCGCTGGAGGAGAAATGTATGGAGAAACTGCAGCTGTTCCACGATGCGCAGGCTGTCATATACAATGCCGACGACGATCTCGTGAGCCGTTGTATCCGCCGTTCCGATTTCAAGGGTAAGCGTATCGGTTGGCGACGCGACGAGTTGTTGTCGATGTACCAGCTGCCGTTCATTGATGAGGCTTCGGTGGAGTGTTCGCTGGCGGTTGCTGCCACAGCATTGTACTTGGGTGTCACTCCCGAACAACTCAGCGAGCGTATGGCGCGGCTCGAACCTGTTGCCATGCGACTGGAGGTGAAGGAAGGCCAGCACGGCTGTACCCTCATCAACGACTCGTATAATTCCGACATCAATTCGCTCAATATCGCCCTCGACTTCATGGCTCGTCGCGAAGAGACCCAGCGCACGTTGATTCTCAGCGACATCTACCAGAGCGGCATGAGCGACTACGACCTTTACAGCAAGGTCAATAGCCTTTGCGTCGAGCGTGGCGTACAGCATCTCATCGCCATCGGTCCGCGCATCAACGCACAGCGAAACTTGTTTACGCTGAAGGAACAGCATTTCTTCGAGCGCACGGGGAAATTCCTGCGTAGCGACGTCTTCCGTCAGTTGCACGATGCGGTGATTCTGATTAAGGGAGCCCGCGACTTCGGTTTCGACCGTATTACCGAACAACTGGAGCAAAAAGTACACGAGACCATCCTTGAGGTCAACCTCAATGCCGTGGTCGATAACCTCAATTACTACCGCTCGTTCCTCAAGCCCGAGACCAAGCTCGTTTGCATGGTCAAGGCCGATGCTTACGGAGCCGGTGCCGTAGAGGTGGCAAAGACCCTTCAGGACCATCGTGTCGATTACCTTGCCGTCGCTGTTGCCGACGAGGGTGTCACCCTGCGCCGTAACGGTATCACGCAGAACATCATGATTATGAATCCTGAGATGACGGCCTTCAAGACGATGTTCGACTACGACCTCGAACCGGAGGTGTATTCGTTCCGATTGATGGATGCCCTCATCCGCGCTGCTGAGCAGCAAGGTATTAACGGATGGCCCGTCCACATCAAACTGGATACGGGAATGCACCGTTTGGGCTTTGACCCGGAGAAGGATATCGACGAGTTGATTCGTCGTCTGAAGTCGCAGAATGCCATCATTCCGCGCTCCGTATTCTCGCATTTCGTAGGTTCCGATAGCGACGATTTCGACCGTTTCTCTGCCGAGCAGTTCCGTAAGTTCGATGAGGGCAGCAAGAAACTTCAGGCCGCTTTCAGTCATAAGATTCTGCGCCACATGGATAATTCTGCCGCTATCGAGCATTTCCCGGAGCGACAGATGGATATGTGCCGTCTCGGCCTCGGACTCTATGGCGTCGACCCACGCGACAATCGTATCCTTCATACTGTCAGCACCCTGAAAACCACTATCCTCCAGCTTCGTCATGTGCCGAAGGACGAGACGGTGGGCTATAGCCGTAAAGGCGTTCTGACGCGCGACTCCGTCATTGCTGCCATTCCTATTGGTTATGCTGATGGACTGAACCGTCATCTAGGACGCGGGGCTTGCTATTGTCTGGTGAACGGACAAAAGGCTCCTTACGTAGGTAATATCTGCATGGATGTGGCCATGATTGACGTGACCGATATTGACTGTCAGGAAGGCGATATGGTGGAAATTTTTGGTGAGCATCTGCCCGTGACGGTGCTCTCGGATGTGCTTCAGACCATCCCCTACGAAGTACTCACCAGTATCAGCTCGCGAGTGAAGAAAGTTTATTTCCAAGACTGACCATACTCAAGAAAACGTAATAATTTACGTTAAATGGTGTCAATGCGGGCCGTATTCGACAAATTATTTGTAAATTTGCAGCCGTGAGAAGAAAAACGCTCATATTCATGCTGCTATTTGTCATCGTATTCTTGATGGCAGAAGTACCTGTTATGCGCTTCCCCCATTTAGGAGGGAGCCGTGATAGTGTGCTTACCGATTCCGTTCCAGCAGATACTATGAAGCAGTTTGCCGAAACCTTGAAGCATCTTGCGGATAGCCTGAATAAGGATACTGCGAAGAAGGACTCCTTGAAATCCGACACGGCAGGCATGGACTCCTTGCAAAAGGCCATTTGGATGCACAACAAAGTCATTGACGACTCGTTGCGTGCCGACTCTTTGAACCGTCAGCGCAAAAACGGTATCGATGCGCCTGTAGAGTATTCGGCAGAAGACTCATTGGTATATATGGGCGACACAAAACTCGCCTTCCTTTATGGCAAGTCTCACGTGCAATATGAGAATATGGATTTGGAGAGCGACCAGATTTACATGTCGATGGATTCCAGTCTGGTCCATGCCACCGGTTCGCGCGACACAACGGGTAAAAAGTACGGAACCCCTGTATTCAAGATGGGTAGCGACACTTACGAAACCGACACGATGGCTTTCAACTTCAAGACGAAGAAGGGTCTCATCCAGAATGTCTATACCCAGCAGGATGAAGGTTACATGACCTCGGAGATATCGAAGCGTGATGCCGACGGCAATATGTATCTCTATCACGGACGCTACACCACCTGCGACCAGCCACACCCCGACTTCTATTTCGCCCTGTCGCGAGCCAAAGTCCGTCCGGGCAAGGATGTCGTCTTCGGTCCCGCCTATCTCGTGGTGGCCGATGTGCCGCTGCCGCTGGCTATTCCCTATGGCTTTTTCCCCTTCACCAAGAGCTACTCTTCGGGTATTATCATGCCGACTTATGGTGACGAGTCGACGCGTGGCTTCTATCTGCGTGATGGCGGCTACTATTTTGCCATCAACGACAAGGTCGACCTTAAACTCTTGGGTGAAATCTATACCAAGGGCACGTGGGGACTCTCGGCAGCATCCAATTATAAGAAGCGCTACCGTTACAGCGGTTCGTTCTATGCCAGCTACCAGAATACGGTGACGGGCGACAAGAACATGCCTGACTACGTACGTGAAACCAGCTTCTCTATCAAGTGGTCTCACCGTCAGGACCAAAAGGCGAATCCCGTCCGTACACTCTCGGCCAGTGTGAACTATGCCTCACAGAGTTACGAGTCAAACAATCTGAATTCGCTTTACAACCCGCAGGCTCTGTCACAATCGACCCGTACTTCGAACGTAAGACTCGGTACAGGATTCTCGAGTCTCGGCATGACGCTGGACCTTACCGTGAGCGCCAACCAGAACATGCGCGACTCTACTGTCGACCTGACATTGCCGCAGTTGAACATCAGTGTGTCGCGTTTCTATCCCTTCAAGCGCAAGAACGGGGTAGGCGAGGAGCGCTGGTATGAGAAAATCGCCCTGCAGTATACGGGTAATCTTCAAAACACCATCCATACAAAAGAGGAGAAACTCATGAAGTCGAGTCTGACGAAGGACTGGCGCAACGGTATGGATCATAACATTCGCGCCAACGCCAGCTTCAACATCCTCAAATACCTGAACGTCAACCCCTCGTTCAATTTCAACGACAAGATGTTGACGCAGAAGTACAAGCGTTCGTGGGACGAAGAGAATCAGGTCGAGCGTGTCGACACTGTTCAGGGATTCTTCAATATGTACGACTGGGATATGAGCATGTCGCTCTCTACCAAGCTCTACGGATTCTATATCCCCAACCGCAAGATTTTCGGTAATAAGATTGACCGCATCCGTCACGTCTTCACGCCCAACATCAGTTTCAGCTACGCCCCCGGTTTCGGTGCAGAGCGCTATGGCTATTACGACCATTACCTGAAGATTGACAAGGACGGAAACTCTACGTTGGTTGAGTATTCACCCTACTCGGGAACCCTTTATTCACCTCCTAGCAAGGATATGCGAGGCTCTATGTCCATGTCTATCTCGAACAATGTGGAGATGAAGTATCGTAATAAGGAAGACTCGCTGGTGAAGGTTAGCCTCATTGATGAGTTGGGCGCACAGATGTCATACAACTTTGCCGCCAAGGAGCGTCCTTGGAGCGACCTCAGTACCACGCTGCGACTGAAACTTTCGAAGAGTTACACCTTCAACCTCAATGCCCAGTTTGCCACCTACGCCTACGAGGCTGACTCCGTGGGTGCCACGCCTTATATCGGCACACGCACAGAGTATAGCAAAGGCCGTTTCGGACGTTTCCAGGGCATGTCTCAGAACATTGACTACAACCTCACCAACGAGAAAGTCGCCAATTTCTTCAAGTGGTTGCGTGGCGAGAAACCCAAAAAGAAGAAGGACAAGAATAAGAATCAGAATGACGACGAGTACGACACAGGCTTGGATACCAATATCGACGACAAGATGGAGGCCAGCAAGCATAGTGCCGGTCGTGGCGAAAACGAGATGGCCGAAACCGACGAAGACGGTTACATGGCGTTCTCCTTGCCTTGGTCCATCCGCTTCGGCTATGGTATCACCATGCGTGAAAATACCGCTGGCTCCTTCAACTACGACACCATGCGCTATCCTTATAAGTTCACGCAGAACCTGAACATCAGCGGCAATATCCGTCTGTCTGAAGGCTGGGATATCTCGTTCTCGTCAGGCTACGACTTTGAAAACAATAAGATTTCTGTGACCACCGCACAACTGTCGCGCGACCTGCATTGCTTCAGCATGTCGTGTAGCGTGCAGCTGGCGCCGATAACCAGCTATAACTTCTCCTTCCGATGCAATGCCGCCACGCTTACCGACGCCTTGAAGTACGATAAGCGCAGCGGATATACAAACGCTGTTCAGTGGTATTAAACAACAACCATTAACCGTTAACCGATAACCGTTAATCGTTATTGCCGAATAGCGCGTCGAGCGATTCCTGCTCGCCCACAATCCAAAGGATGTCGCCTTCCTCGAAACGACGGTTCGGGTCGATGCGCGACAGGTTTTCCTTTCCTTCCTCCAGACCAATCACCATACAGCTGTAGAGATTGCGGATGCCGCTATCTTTCAGGTTCTTGCCGATAAACGGACTGCCTTCGCCAATGATGAGCTGGCGCAGCTTCATCTCGCGGTTCTCCAAGTCGAAGTCCTCACCGATAACCTCCGTCTTGATAGCGTGGGCAAACTTCGACACCTGTTCGTCGCTGCCGATGACCTGCAGCCTGTCGCCAGGGAAGATGACATAGTCGCCATCGGGAATGTTCAATCGGAAATTGGCTCGCAGGATGCTGCTCACGTGGACGCCGTATTTACGTCCTAAGTTCAGCTGTTTCAGCGTGCTGCCCATCCATTGCGAGTTCATGGGCACGTCGAAATCGGCAATATGGATATCGCGGTCCAGCAATCGTCCTTCGTACAGCGGACGTTTCTTGCCGTGCACCTGTGCCTCGATGTCGCGCGAACGCAGGTTCAGCATAAAGAGTCGCTCTAGCTTGATACTGCGCTGCTTGACCGTTCGCGAGACCACCATCAGCGCTACGACCATCACTCCGATGGTAATCACGATAGCGTTGGTGAGATGGCTCAGATAGTGACAGATGTAGAAGATATATGCCACGGCAATGATGACGCGCACCAGGATAGTAAACAGCAGGGGCAGACGGTTCTTGTTGCTCTCCTCCCATAGCTGCCGCCACTCTTCCGAGCGGTTTTTCTTCATGATCATTGCACGCAGGAATGGTGCGATGAAGATGACGGTCAGTACGCCTGTAATGAGGTTGCCGTATATTTCCAGATGCTCGCCCGGCAGCACTTCGTGGATGAAGGGCAGGAAGAACGTGAACATCACGGCAATGGTGGCTGACGTCAGGATGGCGTAAACCAGCGTGTTGACAGCCATCTGCGCAATCAGTTGCTTCCACAGGCTCTTCTCCGTCGATTCCGGACGGCTCATGCTCTGCTTGTTCAGCAGCTGGATGATTCTCGACGGCAAGTGATGCTCTAAACTGTTATATGCCGGTGTAGCCAGGCGAATCATGTATGGCGTCAGGAAGGTCGTGATGACCGATACGGCCACGACGACGGGATAGAGGAATTCGCTGATGACGCCCAACGACAATCCCAGTGAGGCAATGATAAACGAGAATTCACCGATCTGCGCCATCGAGAAACCGCAGCGCATGGCCGACTTCAGACTCTCGCCGCCTAACATAAACGAAAGCGATCCCAGCGTGCTTTGTCCGATGATGATTGTCAGCACCAGTGCTATGATGGGAAATGCATAGTCGATGAGTATCTGGGGGTCTACCAACATACCTACCGACACGAAGAAGATGGCGCCGAAGAGGTTCTTGACGGGTTCCACCAGCTTCTCAATATGCTCGGCCTCAATCGTCTCTGCCAGGATGCTTCCCATGATGAAAGCTCCGAAAGCCGACGAGAAACCAACCTTCGTTGAGAAGACAGCCATCGCACAACATAGTCCTAACGCCACGATGAGCAACACTTCGTCATTCACCAGTCTGCGAATCTTACGCAGGAAGGCCGGAACGGCAAAGATTCCCACCACCAGCCACAACACCAGGAAGAAGCCTATCTTGACGATGGACCCCAGCATCTGTCCTCCGTCGGGGTTGTCGCCGGCAGCAATGGCACTCAGCATCACCATCATGACGATGGCCAGAATATCTTCCAGAATGAGCACCGACATCACCAGTCCGGCAAACTGCTGCTGGCGCAGCCCAAGGTCGTCGAAGGCTTTGTAGATAATCGTTGTCGAACTCATGGCGAGCATTCCTCCGAGGAAGATGCAGTCCATTTTCGACCAACTGAACAGATGTCCTACCGCTACTCCCAGCAATGCCATGGAGAAAATGATGGTGATGGTCGAGATGATAGGCGACGCACCCATCTTCAGGATTTTCTTGAACGAGAAGTCCAATCCCAGCGAAAACAGCAGGAACATCACGCCGATGTCCGCCCACAGTTGTACGTTTTTTGTGTCAACTACCGATGCGGTATATGGCATGTGGGGACTCACGAGGAATCCTGCCACGATATATCCCAACACCAGGGGTTGCTTCAGTCTCTTGAAAATCAGGGTCACGATACCTGCCGACATCAGAATGTACGCCAGGTCGTTGATTAGTTCTGGAATCTCAGCCATTTTTTATCTTACCTCTTACTTCTTACCTCTCACCTCTTATTATTATATATTCGGCGTTTCCCACACCTTCGTCTTCGTACATGTCGTGGTCACGGTCAGACGGTCCACGCGCAACACGAAATCGCCTTCCTCCAACGTCCAACGGCAGTCGGCACCGACAAATGCCAAATCCTTCGCGGGCAACTGGAACGTCACCGTCTTCGTCTCGCCGGGCTCCAGCGCAATCTTCGTAAAGTCGCGCAAGCGCTTGTTGTCCGGGACGATGCTGGCCACGAGGTCGCTCGAATACAGCAACACGGCCTCTTTGCCCGCACGCGAACCCGTATTCTTCACGTCCACGCTCACCGTCAGCACGTCGTCGGCAGTAAACGTCGCCTTGTCAACCTTCAGATTGCTGTATTCGAAGGTGGTATAGCTCAGACCATAGCCGAAGGGCCACTGCAGCGAAACCTTGGCATCGTAGTTATAGGCTCCTTCCATCGTTCCCACCTCCTCAGAGACCTTGTAGTCGTAGGTGTTGAGGGAATTGATCTCACGTGGATAGGTGTATGGCATCTTTCCCGAGAAATTGGCGTCGCCTGCCAGCAGATTAGCCAGCGCGTCACCACCGTAGTTGCCAGGGATGAAGATATCCACCACCGCCTTAGCCAGCGGTTCGATGTCGGCGATGAGGCGCGGACGACCCTCGTTCAATACCAGTACGATGGGCTTGCCGCTCTTCGCCAGTGCCTTCACGAGGTTGCGCTGGGTCTCACTCAGCCACAGGTCGCTCAGGTTGCCGGGCGTTTCCGTATAGCTGTTCTCACCGATGCAGGCCACGATGACGTCGGCCGTGGCCGAAGCAAACACGGCTTTCTCAAACATGGGCTTGTTCTCCTCGTAGTAGGCTCCGTTTTCATTATACGTGATGGCTTGTTCCATCGTGACGTTCTCCTTGCCGAACTTGTTACACAGGGCCTCGTAGATGGTGTTGTATTTCTCAGACATGTCTTCAGCCCGCGAACCCTGCCACGTGTAGCTCCAGCCACCGTGCAGGCAGCGCATCTGGTTGGCGTTGGGACCCACGAGCAGAATCTTCTTGCCCTGCGCTATCGGCAGCACGTTGCGTTCGTTCTTCAGCAGCACCATGCTCTCTTCGGCAGCGTGAAGGGAGGCTGCGGCGAACTCATCGCTGCCGAACTTCTCGTAGCCCTTGCCGCCAGTATTCGGCTCGTCAAACAGACCGAGACGGTATTTCGCACGCAGGATACGGCGCACGGCATCGTCAATGCGGCTCATCTTCACCTTACCCTCGTTGACCAGTTCCTTCAGCAATACGCAGAACTCCACGCTGTACGGGTCCATCGACATGTCGATACCGGCATTGATGGCAATGCGGATAGCGTCCTTCTTGTCCTTGGCCACCTTCTCGCGCGAGTACAGATTATTAATATCAGCCCAGTCGGTCACGAGGAATCCGTCCCACTGCAAATCCTCCTTCAGCCATTTCGTCAGGTATTCGTACGAGGCGTGGACAGGTACGCCGTTCACCGATGCCGAATTCACCATCATGGTCAACGTGCCGGCGAGAGCAGCCTGCTTGAAGGGCTCGAAATACTTCTCGCGAATCATCAGCGGACTGAGATAGGCCGGCGTACGGTCTTTACCGGTCCACGGCGCGCCGTAGGCAAAATAGTGCTTCGTGCTTGTTCCTACGTGAAATTGGTCAATATGGTTAGGGTCGTCGCCCTGATAGCCCTTGATTTCAGCCACCACCATCTTCGCATTGACGATGGCATCCTCGCCGAAGCTCTCCCAGACGCGCGGCCAACGCGGATCACGGCTCAGGTCCACCACGGGATTATACACCCACGGACAATTGGCTGCACGACTCTCGTAAGCCGTAATCTCTGCACCAACACGCGCCAGCTCTGTATTAAATGTCGCACCGAGGTTGATAGGCTGGGGGAACAGTGTGCCACCCACAGTATAAGTCACGCCGTGGTTGTGGTCCAGTCCGTAGATATCGGGGATGCCGAGATACTTCATCGACTTCTCCTGAATCAGCCGAATCCACTTCTGCCAGTCGTCCTTGCTGGCAGCACGCGAACCAGGGGCATTCAGAATCGAACCCACCTTCCACTTCGAGATGAGGGTGTCGAGCATCGTCTCGTTGAGTTTCCACACGCGCTTGGTATCGCCCTGATAGATATCCACAGGGAAAGCGCCCAACCGGTCGATAATCTGCTGGTCAGTCTCACTCAGAACCTTCTTGATTTCTGCTTCCGACCTGCCATACTGCTGCAGTACAGAACGTACTTTTTCGCGGTCTACCTTGGCATTCTCAACGGTCATTTTTCCGATGATGTCGAGGTTCAGTTCCAACATCTGACCGATTTTCTCGTCCAGCGTCATCTTCGCAAGGGTTTTCTCTACCTTGGCCTCCAGCTTTGCGTCGCGGGGGATGGCCGGCGTCTGTGCATGGAGGCTCGTCACGGCCACCATCAGCAGCGTAAATAGTGTGGTTCGTTTCATAATTCTTATCATTTTTGCGTATTGGGCTTCAAAGTTACAAAGAAAAACTGACATAAATCAAGGAATTGTCAGAAAAATGGTAAAAAGTATGTTGTTAGCGCACACAATGTCAAAATACTTCTTACCTTTGCAGCCGATTTCAAGATAACGGTGCTCGAAAGTGCACCAAAGTATAATTAAAAAAATAGGTAAAAAAATTATGAAAAAGATTTTTGCTATTGCACTTGTTGCAATGATGACTATGACTGCAAACGCTCAGGTTTACGTTGGTGGCGGTATTGGTTTCCAGACCAGCTCTAACGATGGTAATAGCGAGACTACCATCAAGATTCTTCCTGAGATTGGTTACAATCTCGACGAGAACTGGGCAGTAGGTATCGCTGTCGGTTACGGTGAGAACCAGACCAAGATTAACGGTGTAAAGGTTAAGAACAAGGTTTTCGAGGTTGCTCCCTATGCTCGTTACACCTTCGTTAAGCTCGACAAGATTAACGTGTTCGTTGACGGTACTGTTGACTATGCACACGCTGATGCTGATGGTCTGAAGAGCAATTCTTTCGGTGTAGGTGTAAAGCCCGGTGTTGCTGTTAACCTCAACGACAAGCTCAGCTTCGTTACTCACTTCGGTTTCCTCGGTTACCAGTATGACAAGCTTGATGTAGATGGTGCTAAGGCTACAAACACCTTCGGTTTCGACCTCGATGGCAACAACCTGACCTTCGGTCTCTACTACAACTTCTAATCCACAGCGATTTAGAACGTAATAAAAAACAATCGGGAGTGGCCTCAAAACCGCTCCCGAATTTTTTTTCCCCAGTCATTTCGCTGCAGATGGCCTATTTCGCGTAGAACTGCTCTATCAGCTTGCCCACTTTGGCGATGTCGAAGAACTCGTTGGGCTCCAACTGGTAGTCGGGCTCTATACCACCGTCGATGTTCTGGCCTTTCGTGTTGATCAGACGCGCACGATGGGTGGAGTAGCGATAGCCGAAACCATCGGCAGAGGGGTTGTAGAGTACGCAGCACGAACCGCCTCCCGACTTCATGCCGAGCAGGCAGATGCCGTAGTCTTTCAGCAGGGCGGGCAGCAAATTGCCACACGAGAAGCTGTAGGAACTGATGAGCACGCCGATGTTCATCTTCAGCTTTACGTCCTTGTCTTTCTCGTCGAACTTGCCGTCCAGATTGCGGTCCACTTCATACGAGCATTTCATTTTCTGGCCGGTCAGCACGTTTTCATAATACATGTCGGGCTTGTTGGCAAATATCGAGGTGATGAAAACCACGACGTCTGACGAACCGCCGCCATTGGTCGATGTGTCGAGGATGAAGTTCTCGACCTCCGGATCGTTCTGTGCCTTTTCGAGTGCGTCAACGAGAATGACCAGCCAGTCGTTGGGATATTGTTCGATGGTGGGCTTGGGACCTTCGCCTTTGTAGAATTTGCGCCATCCGGAATCGTCGCACATGAACGAGTTGAAATGGCAATAGGCTGTGTTACCCACTTTCGTGTATCTCACGTCTTTGCCTATCTTCTCCACGCGCAGTGAGTCCAGCTCTTTCCTAAGTGCTCTGTTGTCCTCCTTTGCCTGCTTAATAGGCAGGTATTCAGGACAGTAGCCATAGAATTCCTCTAACTTCGTCTCTCGAATCGGTTTCAGCTTCTGCGTGAAGCTGCTGTCTAATTCGTTGATTGTCGTCAGGTCAGTATAAGTGTGTCCGCCGTCGAAGAGCAGACAGCTCAGCGTGGCAGTACCCGAGAAGAAGTCGTACATGTCCTTCGACTTCAGCAGCTCGCGCGTCATCTGACCGGCCTTGCCATAGTCCTGCAACGACTGGTCTAAGCCTTTCTCCTTCATGCTCTTCTCCAACAGCGTGCGCCCGGGATAGCCGAAAAAGTTGGTGAGCGTAAAGCACAGGTTCTTGTAGCTATAGTCCACCATGTCGTCCGTACGAGTCTCCTTGAGCAGGGGCGTGATGAGAAACTCAGGGTAACCGGCATCCAGGCTGTAAGCGCCGTTTGGAGCCACCATGACCGTTTGTCCATTGAAGTCAGCCATATGCATGTAGCCGTCCACGTACAGGTCGCTGATGGTTGCGAAGGGGAAATACACGTTCGTGCCGTCCTCCCTGATGTCAATGCCGTATTTGCCGTAATCCAGCGTCACGTTCACCTGCTTCGGCGAAACATCCAGCGACTTCCACCTGATGATGGGCAGCGCGTCGTACGTCGTATTTGGCATTCCTTGTTGCACCATCCCCATCATATTGGTAAACGCCTCGTAATTGCTGCTCGTGAAGATGTCTTTCTCCGTGTCCACCTCAGCCGTGGCGAACGGATTGCTCAGCGCATACTTGCCATTGCCGACTTTCTGCACCTGAATGGTCGTGCCGGGATATATCATCTCCTGAAAATGGCTCACGTTGATGTAAGCCACGTTGGGCATGTCGTTGTAGAAGCGCAGCGTCACCGTGCCTTGTGAATTTTCCTTCGGGTCCACAACAGGATACATCCGCTCTACATAGTCCTTTACCTCTTCGCCTCCACCGCCAGAACTTTCCTGATCGTCTTTGTCGCTACACGAGGTCAATGCAAGGCCGCCCACCATCATCACCAGCAGCAGCCAAAGTGTCTTGTAATGTTTCATAGTCTATACGTTTATTTCCGCTGCAAATATACACATTATTTTTGAAAAGTGCAACATATCGCGACCTATTTGTTATTTTTCCCGATTTCTTTGGTCGTTTCGAGAAATATCTCTATCTTTGCCACGAGATTATGAATAATGATGTCAGACGATATTTGTTCCGCAAGCTGAAAGCAGAGAATTGCCTTTGGTCTTACGACTTGTCGAAGATGAAATCCATTTCCGACGAGGCACTCATCGAGCACGTAATGATGTATCTCGACATCGACGACATCGACAAACTGTTTCCGCTCTTCGGTTACAAGAAGGTAAAGCGCGTCTGGCTCGACCGCGTAGCTCCTCAAGGAGCGATGTACCGCTGGATGAACGTTCTCTACGCGTGGTACTATTTTGGTGCCAAGCGTCCTGAGACCTACGTGAAAAGCATTGAAACCCGCCATATGAACCGTCTAGCAGCCGCCCCGCGTAAAGCCATCAAGTCAATGGTTAGGATTCCGTATTTAAACAACTTATGCCTGGCAGACATGGAGTCGATTGGAGCGATGAAGATGGAAACCATGCTCCGCAGGTCTAAGTTCAGGGATTACTACGATATCTATTCGATATTGCTCGAAGGTGGCTATATCAACAAGATGATTGCAGACGCATTGGAACATTCCGACCACAAGTTACGCACCAAGAGCCTTCTCTTCATGCTGACAGACGGCAGACGCTTTATCAAAGACAAAGGATTCGAAGAACTCCAGCCCATTTACGACGTCAGTTCTTCGGACATCGAAGCGTATATCAAAAGCTTGCTGGCTCAGAAAGATTTGTTTTGAGCCGTAAAACGAGTAAAAACTCAACAAATCGTGGCTCATTTGTTACTTTTTTGCCAATTTCTTTCCGCGTTATAGATTTTGTAACTAAAAAAGCCCGTAGCGTTGCGTTGCGCTGCGAGCTTTCCTTTGTTAATCCGTTAAATCCGGTTTTAGACTGGCTCCCCGAATATGGGGTCAGGCCGGTTGATAAGCTTGTCTATATACTTGTTGTACACCTGGTCGGCCTCGGTGATGACGAAGGGTAGTTTCTTGGCGCTGAAATAGTTCTGCACCCATTTTGTAATAGCCTCGCCAGGCCAGTTCTCAATCCCCACACGACAACCCATATGACGAGCCAGTTTCTGGTCGATATATGTGCTAAGCACCTCATAGGCTACGGTATAATCACACTTGTATTTCTGCATATACGCATACAGGAACTCACCATAATATTTTGCCCTCAGACTGTCATCCATAAAAATCTTCCTCAGTCCTTTATGAATACGGCTGTATGCTTCATCGCTGGGTTTGGCATGAAACTGTGGCACGTTGCCCGCCAGCAGCATCTTCATGTTGATACCGTTCTTGTGGTGCCGCTGGTTCTCGCTGATCTTGTCACGTTCGTTTTTGTTAGCCAGTGCGTTAGCCTTGCAGTCAAACAGTTCGTAGGGAATAGCCGGTTCCTCTATCTCCTGACCAAGTGTTGGCACAAACCGGTCGCCCACGAAGGGCGACATGAAAGCCTCTATCTTCTTCGTTTCTATGTTTCGTACAATCCGGAAAGCCTCCGATCGCTCTATGAGTGCGGTCAGTTCCGAGTCCTGTTTAAACCCTAAAGCCTTGCGCAGTTCGTTGAACTGCTCTTTGCGGTAGGCCAGTGTTACGTCATCCATGTATTCGTAGGCCCCGTCGAAGAGGTATTTGATTTTGCCGATGTCCGTCCACGAGAGTTTCTTGGCCCTCCAGTGGCGGTTATAATTTCTGGCCGATGTCGCCGCCAGCGCGATGTCGTTCTTATGTCTCATACTTTCTATTCCTATATGTCGGTGTGCCCTTATATAGGCACACCCACCTATTTATTTCTTCATTCTTATCTATGTCATGATAGACCCCTATAGGTCTATCTATGACTATAGATGTGTCCCTATTTATAGGATAGGGACTATCATATAGTCCTTATAAAGCAACTATCGGTAATCTCCGACTTCATATCTTTTGCAAAGATAGTGAAAAATTTCGATTTAGCGAAGGAAATGAGAATAAATTTTTATTTCTGAGCGAAAGATTGCAGCACAACTGCAATTCTGCGTGAATTCGACCCGAATTCTGCGTAAATTCGCCTCGAATTCTGCGTAAATTCGATGAGAATTCTGCGTGCAAACTTTCCGTCTCCAGCCACCGCCTGTTCAGCTCAGCCAACGTAATCTTCCCGGCCTTATGGATCGTCTCCACCAGCCAGATATATTCCTTAAATAATATAGGTGTCGTCATACATTCTGTTTGAAAAATGCCACAAATCGTGGCATTAGAAATTCAATGGATTCTCTTCCAAAAGGAATGGAATGACACCGATATACATAATGCCCTCCTCATCTGTCCATGCCTTTGCGTTCCCATCGAGGATGACAATCTTGCGGAAAAAGTCGCCAGAGTTTTTTAGGGAGAAAGTCTCTTGATCCTTCTTTACTTCTGTATCGACATTCAAAGCCGACTGGATATATACCTTTTCACGCCCAGTATTGACGATAAAATCAATCTCATATTGCGATTGCTGTCTCTTACCATCTTTCACAATGGTCACCTCCACAACACCCACATCTACGCTATAACCTCTGCGGAGAAGCTCGATGAAAATCATGTTTTCCATCAGATGTGACTTTTCCTGCTGGCGGAAATTCAACTTGGCATTTCGCAGGCCGGTATCCATAGAATAGAATTTCAGCGTATTCTCAAAATAGCGTTTCCCTTTTACATCGTATCGCTTGGCACTTGCAAACAGGTAGGCATCTTCCAGATAGTCCAGGTAGTTTTTGATGGTGTGGTCAGACGTGCTACGCTTCATCAGCGTGCCTGCAGCATTGGCTAGATTATGCGGATTGGTCAACGAGCCAACAGCAGACGAAAGCGCATCAATCAGTGCCTCCAGAACCTCGTCATCCTTGAGTTTGTAGCGTTCTACAATGTCTTTGATATATACCCTCTTGTGAAGTCCTTTCAGGTATTTGCGTTTCTCCGTCTCATCCTTCTCCAGTACCGCCAGCGGCATACCTCCGTAGGTCAAATACTCTTCAAACGCATCTGCCTTTTCCAAACCAGATACAGGATAATACTCTTTGAACGACAAAGGATAGACCTTAATTTCTGTACCGCGATCGCGGAAATTAGTGACAATATCTTTTGAAAGCATCTTCGAGTTTGAGCCAGTCACATAGACATCCAGGTTACTCCGTCCCATCAGGTCATTCAGAATATCATAGAAAGTGATGTAGAGCATGTCATGGTCCTCTTCGGGCACTTGGCTTTCGTCCACATCCGGATTCTTTATCTTGAACGACAACTGAATCTCATCAATAAACACATAGTAACGTTTATTCATATCCTGAGTCCGATTGACGACATAGTCGTACAACTCGTTGGGATTCCTGTATTTCACATGGGCTTTCTTGTCCAATGCAATCTCTACGAAGCAGTCATCCGTTACTCCTTCTTTCTTTAGGTAGTCTTTATACAGGGTAGACAGGAGGAATGATTTACCGCAGCGACGGATGCCAGTGATGATTTTCACTTTTCCGTTCCATCGCTTGCTAAGCAGTTCTTTTACGTAATATTCTCTGTTGATAATCATAATAATAACTCTTCTGCTGCAAATTTAGTCGCACTATTCGACCGTTTTTGCAGTGCAAAGATAGGTAAAATTATCGAAAGTTCCTAATATTTGAGGTGTTTTCTTCATTTATTTACTGATTTTAAACAAATTGGAAACCGTCACCCCGCCGCTCAAGTTGTCGCAGGACTACTGCCGCCTCGGCGTCGCCATGGCGTGGATGGAAACGACCACGAAACTGACCGCGGACGACATCTATGAAGTTATGAAAAAGTATAACATTTTTATCGTGTAAAACTATGGAAAAGAAGAATCATATTCAGCCCTCCATCGAGGACGGCACACGACGTATTAAGTTGTACAACGATTTGAGTAAGGCGATGCGCGATCTGTCGCGCGAAGAAAAGCAGCGGGTGTTGTTGCTGCTTGTCGTGTACATGGATTTGCAGGAGTGTAACCAGCTTATGGAAAAGCGCCTTTCGCTGGTCTACAGCCAGTGCACCACCTTCGTGTTCAACTATCTCTACCTCGCCGGGCAGTTGAAGGATGGAAACGTCGGCTTCGACCCCGAAATCCGCAAGCACATCGAGGACGTTATCATCACGTTAGCCACGGATTAATTGTTTTTAGACCACGGATTTTACTGATTAAACGGATAATTATGAATATTGAAATTAACGAACAAACCGCCGACCGTCAGTTGGTCGACGCAGGAATAGGAAACGACGCTGAGGAGCAGGCCGTTCGCCGCACAGCAGTTCGCCGTGGGCGACGTGAAGCTCATCATGCAGGCCACCGGTAACACCACCATCGAGAAGATGAACGGCGACGCCAAGCTCTCCTTCACCTCGAAGACCAAGGCGATGGTGAAGAGCCTCACCGGCAGCGACGCCACCGAGGAGAGCACCAGCGGGTCTAACGGCGGCGGTAGTTCGAACACGAATGGCACGAATCCCACGAATGGCGGTGGCACCAACACTGGCGGCGACAACACCGGCGGCGACAACACTGGCGGTGGCGGTAACCCCGGTGGCGGCATGGACCAAAACTAACGATGTCTGATGTAAGAGGTAAGATGTAAGAAGTAAGATGTAGCGTATGAAGAAGCGTTTTATTGAGATTGCAGTGAAGGTTGTAGTAGCCGCTCTCACGGCCTTTCTGACGGCCATCACGACGACCAGCTGTATGGGGCACGGACCCCTCGTATTCTTTGACTGAAGTCAAAGTGTGGCGTTGCAATTTAAACGACCACGGATAATACGGATTTGACGGATTGACAAAAAAATCGGGAGCGGTTTTGAGGCCGTTCCCGAATTTTTTTTTCCAATCAGTTCTATTCCTTCAGCGAGTACGTGATGGTGGTCACGACGCGGAGCTTCTTGATATAGGGCGTGTTCTGGTCGCGGTCCTCTATCTCGAACTGACCCTGCCCGGCCGTCTGAATCGGGCCTAAGTCACAATTGCTGGCCTCGGCAAACTGCTCTGCCGTCTTCTGCGCGTTCTTGATAGCCTCCGCCATCATCTCAGGCTTCATCTGCTGGAACGACGCATACTCATACTGCGGATTGCTGCTGTCGATGGCAACGCCCTGCTTCAACAGCTCTGCCTGTTTGAAGATGGCCTTGTTCACCTCCTGCACCTTGTTCGTAGCCACCGTAATCGTCGTGGTGACGATGTAGCGGAAGTTCTTCTGGTTGTCACCCCATTCGCGAGCCTCAAGGTCGCTGATGGAAGGAGGATTCACCGTGATTTCCTTCTCGTCCAAGCCGTTCTGACGCAAGAACCGCTTGATCTTGTCCGTCTGCATGTTGATATTCTCATAGAGCAAGGGCAGGTCGTTGCCCGTCACCTTCGTCCCGATGCTCCACGTCACCTTGTCAGCAGGCACTTCGCGCTCAGCCAGCCCCTTCACCGTCACCTTACGGTCCTTGTTGGCAAAATTGTCGATGCCAGCCTTGACAAACAATCCCAAAACTGCAATGCCCACAGCTATGAGGGCCGATGCAATAACACGATTTTCTTTCATACGCTTTTTCGTTTTAATCATTTGACGCTGCAAAAGTGCGAAAAAAATCCGATACCCCCACGAGGAAAACCCCTATTTCTGCAGGATGATTTCCCTATTAATCGCGCCGCGTTTGTTATTTTTTTACCGATTTCTTTCCACGTTAATGATTTTTTTACTATCTTTGCACCTAATAACTTAAAGCATATATGGACCTAAAAGAATATATCAGTACCGTCAATCAGAAATATCGCGCTGGCAATGCGACAGAACACAGCTACAGAGGCGCTTTGGAGCAGTTGATGCAGACGCTGTTGCCCAAACTGCGCATTGTGAACGAACCCAAGAGGGAGAAGTGTGGCGCACCTGACTATATTGCCAGTCGTAAAGATAATATGCCTGTGTTTTATATTGAAGCAAAGGATATTGGTGACAATGATCTTGACGGACGTAATCCTCATGGCCATAAGGAGCAGTTTACGCGCTACAAGCAAGCCCTCGACTATATCATCTTCACAGACTATCTGGACTTCCACCTTTACGAGCATGGCGAGTTTGTGGATAGTGTTCGCATCGCAGAAGTGAAGGGTGACAAGATTGTAGCCATCCAAGAGAATGAAGAGAAGTTCCTCAATCTCATAGAGCATGTAGGCAACAATGCCATCCAACGCATTACATCGGCATCTCGTTTGGCCAAGCTTATGGCAGGTAAGGCACGACTCTTGGAGAATATCATCGAGCAGGCCATGAACGAAAATACGGAGAGTTACGCCAACAAAAACTTACATGGTCAGTATCAAGCTTTCAAAGATGTACTTATTCAGGAACTGAAACCTGAAGATTTTGCAGACATCTATGCTCAGACCATCGCTTATGGTATGTTTGCAGCCCGTTTGCACGACGACACACCAGAAGACTTTAGCCGTGAGGAGGCTGCAAAGTTGATTCCAAAGACCAATCCTTTTCTGCGTCAGATATTCAACAATCTGGCTGGCAATGATCTTGACGAACGCATTGCTTGGGTTGTGGATGACTTGGTTACCGTATTCCAAGCTACTGACCTCAAGAAAATAATGGCCTCGTATGTGCGCGACAAGCTCCATCATGACCCCATGATTCACTTCTACGAGGATTTCCTTGCTGAGTATAACCCCAAATTGCGTAAGTCAAAAGGTGTTTGGTACACCCCGCAACCTGTTGTATGTTTCATTGTTAGGGCGGTTGACGAGATTCTGCAAAAAGAGTTCAACCTGCCAGATGGCCTAGCAGATTATTCTAAGATAGAACGTGATGTGGCTGTTGAGCAGAGCCGAGATGGTCGCACGAAAGATGGAATGAAGCATGAGATGAAACGTTTTCATCGTGTGCAGATTCTTGACCCAGCAACTGGCACAGGCACATTCTTGGCCGAGGTGGTCAATCAAATATATGACCGCTATCGTGATAATCAGGGTGTTTGGCAGCAATATGTGGAGCAACACTTGTTGCCGCGTTTGCATGGTTTTGAAATCCTGATGGCCTCTTATGCCGTTGCTCATTTGAAACTCGATATGCTTTTAGGTGAAACCGGCTATCAGCACAACTCTGATAAACGCCTTCAAGTCTATCTGACCAATTCCCTCGAAGAGAGCAATAATGAACCTCGTACTCTTTTCGCCCAGTGGCTAAGCCTTGAAGCAACGGAGGCTAATGTGATTAAGCGAGATTGCCCTGTGATGGTAATGATTGGCAATCCACCATACAGCGTCTCTAGTCAGAATAATGGCAAGTGGATAACGAATCTTGTAGCTGATTATAAGAAGAATCTAAATGAGCGAAATATCCAACCTTTGAGTGACGACTATATAAAGTTTATTCGGTTAGGTCAGGAATATGTAGAAAAGAATGGTGAAGGAGTATTGGCTTTCATTAGCAACAATTCTTTTATTGATGGCTTAATTCATCGTGAGATGCGTCATCAATTACTTCTTGCCTTTGATGAAATATATATCGTTAATCTGCATGGAAATTCTCGTAAAGAAGAACTATCTCCTGATGGGGCTAAGGATGAGAATGTCTTTGATATTATGCAAGGAGTAAGTATCAATATCTTCATTCGAAAAGCTAATCATCAGAAGGCATCGCTTGGTTTTGTTCACTATAAGGATGTTTATGGTTTACGTGAAGAGAAGTACGAATGGCTCAATGAACATTCTCTTGGGCAAAATATTGAATGGAAGGAAGTTGAATGTATAGCTCCTTACTATTATATGACTCCTAAAGACTTTTCCACCAAAGAGGAATATGAAAAGGGATTTAAAATTGAGGATTTAATGCCTGTCTACACTACTGGTCTTAAATCTCAGCAAGATAAAGCCAATATTTTCTTTACTCAGAAAGAAGCAGATAGAATGCGTCATGATTTCATTAATAAATCAGAAGATGAACTCAAACGAGAATATGGCTTTACGGATAACAGTTACTATGTTTGCAACTGGAAAAGTTACCACTGAGCGCTGAACATGCGCTAGAGAAGGTTTCGTTCTGCTGACAACGACGAACCTCTCCGCTACGCTCCGAGAACCCTCCTTGCCATTAGAAC
>Ga0256404_1003468_pt1 | contig 31996 bp, 31 predicted proteins | sample RumenRJG_01DNA_FD_185990 | JGI IMG/M metagenome (GOLD analysis project Ga0256404, IMG submission 185990) | Bovine rumen microbial communities from Lethbridge, Alberta, Canada - RJG_01 | ecosystem: Host-associated > Mammals > Digestive system > Stomach > Rumen | place: Canada: Alberta | collected...
CAATCTTTTCTATCTCATAAACAGTATTAGGATCAAAAGCCTTGCGTACCCTATCTATCTGTTCATCGAACGGAAGCTTCTCAGCCTCAGTATCCAGCTGCTCGTAAGTAGCAGTCGGAATAAAGAATCGAAAATCTCCTTTCTTATAATTACTCACAATTCCTCCTGCTTATTCAAATAATTCTTAAATAATTCATCCATTTCCTTATACCCCGGCATACTGTAAAAGGTTTCCATAACCTGTAACGCATATGCATCTGGATGACTGAGGCTAGCACCGTATATCGGTTTTAGACTATTATCATAACCGTTGATATGCAGTACTGTTCCGTAGTAAGACTCCTTACTAACATTAAACGCACGCTCCGAGCTAGGATACATTGATGACTCATCGAGGTCGTTAACAAACAAATTAACCTGGGTATTAGCATTAACTCCTTTAACAGCTTGAATACCAACACCTATGGCCTTTTCCGGTGGAAGTACAGTACCTCCAACCTTAGTCATTTCGTTATCCCATTTAGTAAAACTAGTAGTTCCTGCGGATGCTGGTACGTGATTATGTTCCTGTGCATAAACATAATCTCCATCACGTACCATGATAGTCTGCTTATTAAAGTTCTTTAGCAAACTGCAATCAGACAATCCTAATAAAGTATAGATATCATGATTCTTAAACTCCATTAACTGCATAATAACAACATCGTTAATGTTGTATGCGATGTAATGCAAAAAATCATAAGTCTGTGCTAAGCGGTGGTTCGTAATAGCACCAAAATGAAGTTTACCTTGGCCAAGCTCTTTAGTAGAGATATAATCAAGGGTATATGAAATATCTCTTCCATCTACTTTACGCAGGCGTGCATACAGGCACATGCTATCAATAAACTGACTATACCCGGTACAACTAAGCCAATGCCACTTATCTGTGATATGCTGTGCCATCAGGCCAGTATCTTTATTATACTTACAATAACGCAATTCCTTAGGAAGATCTGGCGGACAGAAGATATCTTCTGGTTTAGCTCCAAGTGCTGCTATACGTTCTATAACCTTAGGTATATCGAAGTCCAGATTCCAAATGCCGATAATATCTGTCTTGCACTCATGTATCCGAGCAAATATCCACTTGATTAAATCAAGTTCAGTTGGCTGAATAGTAAAGTGTAATTCAAATTTATTTTCCCTTAAGTTATCTCCAATAGTTTCATCAATAACTTTCAAGCAATCCTGTTCAGTAGCTGGTTTGAATGTATCTGCTTCTTTATTGTAAATATTACAGAAATCTTTCAGAGCTGCTGTATAGACTTGGCGTTCATGTATAAATGTAATAACGTTTATACGTTTTTCGCCCACCACCTCCGTTTCAATATCAAATGCTCCTGCTGTATAATGCGCAGATTTACCTGCAGGCTGATGCTTAAGATACCACTGCTTTATCAAGGTTTCGGTATCTATATCGGCTCCATATACGTAAGGAGAAGAACATAATTCACGGATACTGGCGTATTTATATTTCCAAGGATTAAGTCCTAACGCCTGAGCTAATTTAGTTTTAAGTTCAGAATCGTGGCAACGAAATGTCTCTAATCTGGACTTATCCTCAAATTCTTTCTTAAACTGGTGATTGCGAAACTGTGGCAGTGTAATATAAAAAAGACGTTCAGGATCTCGCATAATATTCAAATGAGGAGTCCATGTTTCTTTACCGTCTTCAATAGTACACACTTCCTCTTTAACCACAACAGCATTCCGTAGCGGATCATCCCCGTATTTACAATGGGTACTGTGTATGTAAAATCGTTCTACTTTTTTAGCCATGACTAGTTCTCACTGTTCGGTATACTAAACAATAATAGTAGTGCATTTTAACTAATTTAACATAACCATCACAGGCATTCTATAGATTCTACACTTAATCCATTAGGAGTATAGGCAGATGGTAACAGGTAACCGTAATATACTCAATTCAATCAAAGGAATAACTTCAGTAGTCAAGTTAACTGCTGAAGAAAAAACTGCGCTGGCTGACCGTGTATTACCAGCCAATGTGCTAGTAGTAGATAGTAGTAATATCATTTATTTAACAGATGGTGTTACGGCAGTTAAAGCGCTCAATCCGCTACTAGCATCTAGTAATAATTACGCTTATGGCAAAGATGTTGTACATTTAACTGGCGACGAAACTATAGCCGGAACTAAAACGTTCTTAACTGCAATAGCTAGCTCAGTAAAAACTAATACTTATATCGATGGTAACAAAGGTGTAGCTATTATAAATTCTACAGCGTCAGCCGGTTACAATATGCTATATCGTATCAAATCCACTAATGGTGTATTTACTGGCGGTGTTTTTAACCAGAACTATGAACTTCATTATACAGCAGACACTACTATAGCTGCTAACACTAATGCAGTTACCTACACAACTACGCTAATGAACGAGGCCGGCGATGCTACATTTGCTAAAAACGTTACTGTCGGCGTAGGACTGACTGTAAAGGGTGATGCAAATTTTGCTAATATTACAGCTAGTTATATCGCTGGGCTATTCACAGAATAAAAAATTTCAGAAAATATAAATCATCAGAGCCGGAGCTGATATCAGCTCCGGCTCTGATGGTATTTTCTTAGATATTACTATCTCTTCTCAAAATCAAAATCGTCCTCAGCAATAGCATCACCACGCTCAGCAGTCATCTTCATGCCTTCATCTTTAGCTTCTTGAAGCGATTGACGCATCTTGTCAGCAAACGCAGCTTTAGCTTCTTCTAATGAATTCTTAACATATTTATCTACAGCTTCTTTGGAAGGCTTCTCTACCTCTTTACCGGTAGCGTTGATTGTAACGGTAGCATCATCACTTTCTACCTTAAGAGCAGGAGTGTTACCTTCTTTAACATTATTAACATGCTTAGTAGCTTCAGCTACAATAGAAGCAAACATATCAGCAGCGTTAGACCTAGCAGAGCCACCAGTTATATCCATACCAACGGAAGTGTATCCTTTAGGCTTAACAGGTTCAGCCGGACTTAGCGGCTGCTTAGTATCCGGTTGGTTTTGAGTCATGGCGGACGAAGTCTGAGTTGCAAAACTAACTGACGCCCCAGGATATTTTCGCCTAATCATTTCTTCAAATGTCGGTGCATCTGTAGATAGCTCGGTATTATAAAACGGTCTATAGTTACGTGACCAAGTTCTAGCTTTTGTTACAGTAACTTTAACCGTATAAGCATACAAGTAGTTCTTACTAGGATATAGTAAACTTACTAAACTGGCAATACCCTGAGACGAATCACTAACATAGTCACTAACTATTTCAACTTCATACTGGCTATCGCGAATAACTATAGCCTTATAAGGAATAACCTTATGAAAAACTTCACTATCAGCATCATTAAGGCACTCTACCACTATGTTAGTAATTGAAGCGCGTAAATGTTCGCAATCCTCAACTCTAACTGGTGTACCATCTAACTTACCAACGATGCATTGCTCGGGCATTCCTTTAGGTAAAGGTTCTACCTTAAAATTACTCGCCATAAAATTAGGAAAATATCTAAGTTGAAAAATAACTCTGTCAACATTAGGAATGCTAAACTTAGCTAATAACGGATCTATACTCATTTGCAATACCTCTACAAAAAATAAAAAAAGTACCCAGTTAAACTGGGTACTTCACTCTACGTTAGTTCCTTAAAATTATAATTTCGCTTAGTCCGACAGCTCTTTCATCAGGCGATCCTGATAAGTAACCAGAACATCCTTGTCAATCGCCCTAGTTACCTTGATGACTTCACGGTAAACTCCGTACTTAGTCACCGACTTAGTACGATCCTGAGGGTTCTGCGATACACGGGATGCGGTTGCAGTAAAGGACTGAACCCCGTTAGGGATGTTCATTCTGGTCTCGAACTTAGCGTTCTTCGCCTCTTCATCCTTACCAGCCTTCTTCAGCTCCTTGACCTTCTCAATAACCTTGTCCTGAGAATATCTGTACAGCCCGGTCTCAATCTCCTTCTGGACTCCACTAAACTGATCCAGAGAAGATTCAGTGATTCCCTTAGCCTTGTAGAAAGACTTCAGATCACTAAGAGTCAGGTTAGCCTGACCATCCTTCACAGTCGCCTTGTCGTTCAGAAACTTGGCGAACTCCTGGCCAACTTCCTTGGCCTTCTCTTCTTCTGCCATTTGATTTCTCCTAAATGCAGATTGAACTTAATAAGCGTCAGATGACTCAAATAATATCTAACACTTACACCATACTAGTAATATATATTTGTAGGACTAATGAATTTTAATCAGATATAGAGGATTGTGCTTAACTTCAAAATAAGGTCGCGGTTAGATTCTAATGAAATAAACCTCTCCCAAGAAGTCCAGTTAATACCTTTGTATCGTAATCTAAATTCTTTGTCGAACAATTTACTTACATCAAGTAATGTAAACTTGTTTATAATAAATAAATCGCGAATGGCTTCTACAGTATTTCTATCAAATCCCGGTATAGCTAAACTCTTAAGTAATTGATCAATAGCTATATGCCCACGAATACTGTGGATATACTGTATAAAGATACGAGCATCTTGTGCAGTTACATAGCCATCAACAATATCAGTGTAATTCAGCAAAAACACATCAACCAAACTAGCTAATTTACCACGGCATACTAGTGAACTAATAATTCGTCCATTAGTACCAGTTAACGAAATCCCTAGTGCGGCCAAGAATGTAATTAAGTTATTGTACAGCTGAGCGTTACACGACCTGTTAATGCAACAGCCTAGGTCGCCATCAGTAAAATGTACTAATTTACTTCCACAAACCGGACAGGTGTCGAGCTTAAGATTTATACGCTTATTATCAGATTTACTTTTATTCACAACAGTAGCTAGGAGCTCGTTATCTCTGCTAACTGAGAAAGTTACTGTATCTCCAGCTGCTATATCGAAATCTGAATCTTCACTAAGCGCTAGCACAGATAACTTAGTAACATGTGTATACTCATCTAGTGCTATACCCGGATATAGATTTAAGTAAGGTTCGATAGCACCATCCGCATGATAAACGTATGTTATTTTAGCTATCTCCTGTGTTATAGTTGTAATAGGCACGTTCGTAGTTCCCCTGATTTTCTAAAACTTTGGTCGTGTTTTGGACTTAGGTCAACCTAAGAACTCAGGGTGTACATTCAATACATAAGTATCAAAAAGTAAAAAAGAATAAGAAAATAGATACTACCGCCTAGCAGGGCGGTAGTATCACTAATTTAGTTAGCAGCTATAAGTTTATCCACATCAGCTCTCAATGTAGCTATATTAGCTTCTATCGTATCTAGTCTTTTCGACATATCTGCTAAATTCTGTTTCATCTTATTAAGTGCTAACTGCGTATCTCCTACAGCAGTAGCATTATTTGCAATAATCTTATCCTGTGCTTCTACTATACTCCTGGCTTCATCTATAGCTGACTTATACTTAAGCTCAAGAGCTATGATCTGCGGAGCTACAGTAGCTTCAACTACTGTTTTTATATTGGTAACTGCCATATAGAACCTCGTCTTACTAGTCTATATCATTTATCAAGAAATCTTGTAGATATCTATTTAATTTACTAAATTTTATAGTTTGTTCAGGATACATTAACATGCGTATAAATTACATTTGTTTGAAAGGATTCAAGAGATTTCGCTTAGCCAATATTCAGCATTTCGAGGCTGAATTTCCTGAGGCTATAACTGTTATCATCGCCGAATCCGGTAAGGGCAAGAGTAGTCTCCTGGCTCAATTAAATCCACTCCCAGCAGTTCGTACTGATTTCGAGAAGGACGGCTATAAAGAAATCAGAATAACTCATGAAAATCATGAATACAAACTAATTTCTGATTTCAGTAATAAGACTGCACCCCATTCATTTATCTGTGATGAGGTCGAACTTAATCAAGGGCATACCACTGATGTACAGATGGAATTAGTAACTAAGCATTTCGGTTTAACTAATTTCATCTATGACTTAATCTACTCTCGAATTAAATTAACCAATACCACTAAATCAGAACGTAAGAATCTTTTTCTTAAAATTAACCCAATGGATTTAGGTCTCATACTGGAAGCACACAAACGAGCACTCAGTAAACTCAAAGACTGTAAAGCTAACATCCAGATGTTACAGTCTAGAAAAACTGAACTTGAAAACTCTATGCTAGATGCTAAAGTACTTGAGCAGCATATCACTACACGTGATAACTTACAGAAACGTAAGCAGGTAGTAGACCAAATAATTTATACACTTAGGCAACATATACAAACTATATTAAATACTTTCAGTGAAGATGTTGATTACTATCGTCAGCATTCAGCTAATGTAGTTCCAGTTGATGATATTTTACAGAACTGTAAAATCATTCGTAACCAGTTGCTTAAATTCAGCAGCGTAGAACGTGGGGATGCTTACGATATAGCTAAGCAGAAAATAGTTAGCGGTATAGAAAATACCAAACAAGAACAAGATACTATTCGCAGCTACATAGAGAAACTCTCTAAAGAAATCGATGAGTATCAGAGACATCTTGACGAAACTAAGGATAACCCAGTATCTAAACTAGAAGCTGAGCTTACCGAAATTAACGCAGCGATAGCCAAGTATCCAGAGAAGATAGATAAATATCTCAGCATTAACCAACTGGGTAACTATCAGCACCTACACAACAAACTAACTGAAGAACTTTTAGCTAGCATAGACGCTGAGTCCAAATATGTTACTCCAGCTGAGTATCAATCTAAACTAGATCGCGGTAGAAGTTTATACGAGTCTATTCAGTACTACAACCGTGAAATAGCTTCATTACAAGAAAGAGAACAGGAACTATCTAAACAGATAGAACAGGATAGTAAAGTAGCTAGTATACCTAGCGGCTGTATTCTAACTGGCTGTGGACTAAGACATATCTTCACTCAGCGTAGTCGGGCTAAGCAGGATAAAGTTAAAGAATTAAAAGCAACTATAGATAAGCACAGTGCAGAGAAAACTAAGTTAATTCCTGAATATACTGAAATATGTAAGTTACTGGAACCGTATAAGAAATATAACTTAGCTAATAAGTTCAATACTATCAAAAGTTATTTGAGCTATTTCAATATGACTTTTGATGATAGCGAATTAGTCCGGTTATTGAATACTAGCCCCATGAAACTGGCCAGAGATGCACAGGAGCTTATAGATAACACTATCGCTCACGATGAACTCACCAAATTACAGGTACGTAAAGAGAAACTCGAAACTGAACTTATGACGGTAGTTAAATCTACTGGAGTATCAGTAGACTTCTTAACTAAAGAACTAGCCAGTAAAGAGGCTGAAGTCAAAGCTAACTTAAGTAAACTTAATAAATGCGATACTAAACTTCAATCGTTACAAAATAAATACAATTTGTATTTGGAGTATAGTGCTGCACTAGCTAAAGGACAAGAACTACAGGATAAGTTTAACCGAGGTGAAAGGGCACTGCTAGTTAAAAGTGCTTACGATTACTGGAATGAACTTAAGAGTATATTAGAGAAATACGCCACTGAATTAGATAGTCGGTTACGTGAACTTGAGTCGCTGGTACGTGAGCAAGAGGTACAACGTAAAATTTACGATACTGAAATAGTAGCTAATTTGAATAAATTACTCGATGAGAAAATTGTTTACGAAAAGATAGAAACAGCACTATCCCCTAATACTGGACTAGCGTATAAATCTATGCTTAAGTACATGAACGTACTTATCAATAACGTTAATCACTTCTTAGCGCAAGTGTGGTCTTATCCTCTTAAGATAGATAACTACGCTGAAGGTGATACTCTTGATTATGGGCTACCGCTGAAAGTAGGAACTATCGAAAGTAAGGATATCGGCTTACTAAGCGATGGACAAAAAGAAATCATGGATTTATCCTGGACTATTGCGATACTTCTTCAGATGAAACTTCTGAATAAAGTACCGTTCTACGCTGATGAAATAACTCGTTGTATGGACGGGTACCACAGAGGTAAAACCATAGAGTTCTTAAATGCACTGATGGATAATAAACTAATAGAACAATGTTTCATCATCAATCACTTCGTCAGCGTAAGCGAAGGATTTAAGACCTGTAACGTAGTATGTTTAAGTACTGAGAATCTAAGTGACATTCCTGAGAATGCTAACGCGCATGTAACAATTTGCTAAAAATAAAAAAAATAAACGGGAGGGTTTCAGCTTTTTGGCACCTCCCGCTATTTCCTTAGTCCCACGCCGCATAATTGCTTTCGCTGTCTAACGCCTCTGCAGCAGCTCGAAGTGCAGCTGCAGCCTTATCGGCTGCAGCTGCTCTCTCGAGCAGCTCCTGCGCCTGACGGCGCAGGTGCTCTGCAGTCCCGTGAGCATCCTCGCTCATGGCACGAAGGCGTCTTAACTGATTGCAAACAGTGGCGTTAAAATCAGTAGTGTTATCCATACTTTTCTCCTTGCTCTTTCGAGCTTTAGTTAAAACTGGATTTTGGTTTCCCTATTCTCCACTTGAATGATATATATATATCCAAATTTGGTCTACACTATCCCTAGGTGCACTAGTGCACCTAGGGATAGCTAGTATCTTATTTAAGATAAAATGTTTTAATATTCAACTCGTTATCATTAGCTTTATTACTGTAGAACAAATCTAGTCTGGTGCCGTGCATATATTTCAAACACTCATCTATACCAGCGTCTCTAAGACCTTCTAAATTGTACAGCCTTAAATCCGCTATATTTCTATATTCCGTACTTATCTCATGTATACGATCCAACACTTCTCTATGCTTAGTATCAGGCTGTTTAAGTTCAGTAAGAGTATGAGGTTTTATACAGTAATACACTTACCCTCCTCAGTCATCTACAACTGGAACTTCTCTCTCGTAGATTCTATACCCGGTTAAGAACTTATCATCTTTGGTTCTGGCTTCGATGGTATCATCTTTACCTATACGAATAAAGGTATATCCCTGTTTAGTTAACCAAGCGGTTGCTTCATCGCCAGTAAGCTGACGGTAAGTAGATAGTATCCGTGGAGAAAGAAAGATAATTTTCTTAAATTTCATAAATTAACCCTTTAGATCATTTTCAGTAAACAGTGCGTAACTGAATACTGGCTTAAAATACTTAGTAGAAGTATCAATGATACGCATAAATTCAGCATAGTCAGAACTGGAGGCTATAACCTGGCAACCAGCTGACCACTTATCTACATACTTGGAAACTCCTGATGCAGTGGCACGATGGATATGGATTTCAGCCATCTCTTCAGTAGCCCTACCGCCAAAATCTAAAGTAGAATTCTTATTATTATCTCTCCAGAGAGTTAAAGGCTTAATCTGTACCAGACAACGGTATTTACCATGGTGAAGTCCTATACCAAAACTGTTACGGTAATAGCCATCTTTCAATATAGCAGTACCCTTAACATTAAGAGGATGCTCACGATAATACAATCCCGGATCAGTAGTAGCGTCATACTTCTTCAGAACCCACTTACCATCTACCTTATACAGTAAACAAATTAGGTCATTAAAAGTATTAGACTTATCATCAGCAGCACGAATACCGATGATATTCAGATTGTAATCTCCGTCAGTAAAAGGCTTCCATCCGCGTTTAGAATAAGCTGCAAGTAATACATCAGGAGTAACTTTACTAGCAAATGCACAAGTGCTCATTTATTTACCCTCTCTAAGTTTCTTAGCAGAATCAGCTAATGAAAACAAAGTATCCTTGGGAAGATGAAGATAATAACTATCGGGATGCTTATAGTTCTCAGGAAAACTAGGAAGTTCTTGACCAAAAATAATCTTCTGTTCGTATTTACGAACATCTGTAACGGCAGTAGTGTCTGTACTCATAAGGTTATTGATCTCCTTATTGCTCAAATTCATATCATTGCCTCAACGATGGTATGATTTGTATCACTAGCATTAGGAGAATACTTACTATGATCGGAGCATTGCGTACTACGCTCATGTATCTCATGAGTATTATACCACCTCAAGTACTAGAAGCAACATTCAAGCCATATAAATACAATACTTCATTAGACGATCGTATCTTGTCAGAAGTTATCTTGGCACGAGTTAGAGATGATGTTTCTGTACGCGGTGGAAGAGTATTCAAAATTATTCTTAACCAAAACTGGTGTAAATATACCAGTTCTCCGTCGCCTTATGCGCTTGGTATAAGTGGAGCATACACCGTATTCCATATACCGCCTGAGGCAAGAGGCAACCGCGATATCGTTTGCGCTTTAGGCGTGAGATTTCCGTACACTTTAGGAACGAGCAATAGTTGCAACTTCTATAGCAACGATAGCATCAAAGGTAATACAGTTAGTGGGCTAGCTTGTGCTGCACTGCAAGCGCAAACTGGAGCTAACCAGTTATCTGTACCGCAGGCTATAGTCAAAGAAGGCAATATTATTCAGCTCGATCCTCCACAGTATAATTTCGTACCGTGGGAGGTTATCACCAGACTAAGATACGACGATACTTTTAGCAGTATGGATGTTAGTAGTATCGAATCATTTAAGAAATTGTGCGAATACGCTGTTAAAAGTTATATTTACACACATCTTATTTTTGATGTTGAGTCTAACTTGGTATTCAGAGGTCAGGAACTAGGAGTCATCAAAGATATCGTTAGTAGCTACTCTGATTCAGAAGACAAATACAATGACATGCTTAAAGAATTTGGAGGCGCTGCTATATATGAACCAGATCGATTACGCAATATACTTATTCGCTGTGTACCTAAACGTTAAATAAAAATTACGAAAAAGGTTAGTACGAGCCGAATTCGGCTCGTACTAACCTAGTATTCATAAATAAACGAGCTAATTACCACAACTCATAGTTGGCTACCCGCTTAGTCTTATCCCAGAGAGTTTGTTTAGCTGCCTTCGCATAGGCCTTCTTCCCATAAACTCTAATCTTTTCCAAAACTTTCGCTCTTTCAGGTCCGGCTAAAGCAGAACTCAGCTTAGCATCGCACTCAACTAAAGCCTTCTCGAGCATAGCTAATCGGTTTGCTCTAGATAAGATGTTTCTTTTCATTTCAGGAGTAATACCTTTAACCTGATCACTTTCTACCTTGCTTAAGTATTTTTTATCTTTATCGAAAGACGACAGAGCTTCAATAATTGCGCTAGCTTCTTTTGAAGTTTTCAGATAATCATTTTTGTACGTTTCAAGATTATCTAAAATTCTCTTGTTCTCATTTGATGATTTTTTAAGGTCTGATAAATACTTCCTAATTGCATTTTGATCAATACTGAGCCAACCGTTCTTACTAACACGAATACCTTTGTGGTCCTTAATTATATCATAAATATCTTTGCCGTTATTCTTCTTGTAACCACTGATATTACTAAGAGATTGTTTGGCACTCTTAAGATCTTTGAAACCTGCTCCAGGCTTTCCTTGCTGGTCTGCCAGTATCTTTTCTATAGCAGCAATCTGCCTATCCAACGCATCTAAGTCTTTTTGATAAGTGTCTTCAGAAGCATTAAGCGCAGTTAATTTCTTCATAGTCGTAACGGCTTCTTTATACGCTCTACGTGCCTCTGACGAATTTTTCATATAAGCTACAAGCTTATTTTTATCGTTAACCGTTTCCTGCCATTGATTTTTCCAAAAATTTACGAATTTAATACCCATAGACTTTAGAAAGCCTGGTTCTTTGGCGACTTCTTCAGCAGGAACCTCAACTACAGCTTCCGGCCCGGCTTCTTGAATCTGTTTCTCAACCTGATTAACTTTAGCTTCAGTTGAACCAAATAACTTCTTTACCCAGTTATAAACTGCACTTACTTTTTCTTTAATCCAATTCCAGATCTTAGCAAAAAGAGCCTTAATCTTAGCCCAAATACCTTCGCCTTCATCTTCCATAGCTACCATAAACGCAGTGGAAACACGATCATAAGGAGAACCTATTACATCCATAGATTCACATGAAGGGAACTGCATACCGATGGCACGATCAAGTTCATTATGTGAGTTATAAAGACGTAAAAAAGTCTTATCAATACCAAACTGAGCAACGTGATCATACATACTCGTCATACGATCAACGGCATAGCCAAACATGTTAAGATTGGCACCCTCAGTCACAACTGCAGCATTGGCATTAGCTAGCTGAGTAGACGCCTCTAAAAGACCAAAATTGCGTAAAGCCATAATTTATAATACCTCAAACAAATTAAATGTCATCTACAGAATCAGCACTAGAATTTATATTATCATTTAGCTTCTCTTCGCTAGAAGAACTGTCAGTGTGTGCAGCAGTTTCCGAAGCAGCGCTTACAGTTAAAATCAAATACTTACGAATCTTAGTAGTGCCGCAAATCAATTCATAAGCTATTTGCGCGTTATCCTGATATGCATAAGCTGATATCTTAGCAATGTCGGCGTTAATCTCTTCTGAGGTTCCTGAAGTGATATACATACTGCCTGGATTGACAGCGTGAATATTATTCTTGAAACCAAAGATATTACAGCCAAACGGAGTTATATGTAATTCAAGCTCTTTATTGTCCTTGTCGCTTACAGTAACTGCAGGTGTAATAACACTGTCCGTGGCTAGTTTAACAGTAACCGATTTAGGAATATTAAGTTCAGGAATAGATTCCGCCGGCCGTTCTTCAACCAAGATAGGTATTTCAATAGCATTAACAGCACTGGCACCGCCGGTCAAATCATCCAGAACTATCTTAACCGATGCTTCTCCTACAGTAGGGCATACCACTACTATATTACGTAGTAAAGCATTAAGCCGTTTAGTATCGCCAGTAACCGTAATCTTTGCTTTGTTCTGAATAGTCACATCGCTATCGATAGACGATACATAGCCATTGGTTGCAGTTATAGTTAAGCTAAGTGCTCTGTCTTCAGTATCCAATACTGTTACTCTAGTAGCAAACTTAGTTGCTCTATTAACTACGGCAGAAATAATATCACTTTCGCCATTGGTAATGCTAGCGTGTCTAACTGTAGCAGCTGGCATAGCTGGCTTATGATCCTTATCGTAGAAATAAGCCTGATCTCCAGAAATAGTGATGTACTCTGATAAGCGAGCACGCTCTTTTCTAAGACTCCTAGTAAAGGCTAACTTAAATGCATCAGATGAATCACGAAGACCGCACCAATTAGCAATCTCACGCCAACTAAGATGTGTTGATAGTTTAATAGATTTAAGTACAGCACCAACAGTAATGGTGCCGTCAACACTCAAAGGAGAAATAATATACCTATTGTTAAGGCTTTCCAGTCTTGCAACTGGCTTTTTCATATAACGTACAGCTGTATCCATACATTGAACCTACTAAGGTAAATTGATCGGAAAAACTTATAACCTACCCACACAGATTACTTAAAAATACAGATCTTAAATAATTAGTTGTTTAGGTCAACGAATAATATGTGAAGTATATTGCTCTATTGTATAACGACTGCAAACCGCTGTACTGCCAAATTAACAAAAAATAAAAGTAGGGGACTTTTACAAGTCCCCTACCGAACAATCAGATAACAGCCGACGATTTATTACTTATCGCCGTACTCCTCAACACGTTCTACATCAACATTACTGTTGGTATCACATGAGTTACTGCCATCGGTCTGCTTCATTCTCTCGCTAAGCTCACGCTGCCATGAAGCAAATTCAGCCTGCCGATCTCTCTCCATGTTAAACTTAACTGCTGGAGGAATGTCAACTCCCGGCATAGGAGCACCCATTCCAATGGAAGCAGTTACACCATCCGATCCCGGCATACCCGGCTGAGCATAAGGCATACCTGAAGTAGGTATCACCTGCGACCCATAGCCAAACGGAGGCCGAATAACGCCAGGTCCACCAAAATACGGCGGATTAAGCGGCCTGCCGAGAATGGCATTAACCGCTGTTTCGCAGCGGAATGCTTCCTCACTAACCGAACAATACTCAGCCATGAGGCGATCGATCTCGATCTTGAGCTTGGTAGCTCTCTCACGACACTCCTTGCAGCGGCTATTAAGATCCGCTACGGTCTTCTCCATTTCTGGAATAAGCATACGTACTCTCTCGCTATTCATAATACCCCAACGTGTTAAACAAAGGCGCTAACTCATCTATCGCCCTTTTCACATCCTCATCGGATGAATCCGCACCTAACTGACGAACAGTCGGTAAAAGTTTCTTAGCATAATACTCGTTAAGCTTGTATAGCTTATCGAATGCCGCATCGAACACTTCTCCCAAACCTTCCTCAAGAAAGATTCGACGAGTTGTGCTTCGTTTTCCAATCAACTTGCGACAATTAAGTACTCTAGCATTAAGCAAAGTACTTATCCCGTAAATGCCATAATTGGCATAACTGTGGTTCTGATATATCCCAGTGAAAATGTTCGTAAGCTGCTCAGTGTACGAATCGAGCAGATTACTCCACGCCTCCACGCAATGAACCGGAGTTCCAGTATCAAACGGATCCTCCAGATTCACGAATTTCGGCTTCTTAGGTTCAGTAGGTTTCTGAACTTCAGCCGACTCCTGCCGAGCAACCGGTTGCTCGGCAACAGTTTTAGCTTCCATCGAAAAACTAATCCTCTTACCATCTGCACAAGGCAGGTTCAAAATTTGTGCAACAAAAGTAGCTGCAGAAGTTCTGTTAAACGTCGACACCGACGCGATGCTCTTGTTGCGCGAGTTAGCAGAACTTACCGTAACCTCAACTGTAAGCACTTCACTACTGACTGCTGCGGTCATAGCTGCAGCGTTAGCTTCAAGCCAGAGCTGCTTATTACTTTTTCCCATTATGTTACCTCAATTACGTAACAAGTAAATGTTACACAACTAAATAATATATATTTACAACTCAAATGAACTAATATATAGTTACCAGTCAGTTAAAACTGACTGGTAACTTTTGTATTAGTTAGTAACTCGCATAGCTTGTATCAAAGTTCTATTAGCTCTACCTATACAGGCATCCATAACCTTAGTGTTACTACACGTCATAAAGCTAACTTTATTCATATCAAAAGCTTTAATATTCTTAATACCAGTGTCAGATGTACATAGCTTCTTAACACTGTCGCACCCTGACTGCTTAGCTAGCCAATCATATTTACTTACAGATGAATCATCAGCGTTAGTATCGTTAGCTATCAAAGTACGAATATCATCAGCTGGGGTAGCTACATTGTTCTTACCAACCAAGTTAAAAACAGATGTATAGGTATTAACATCACCGGTTATAGCAATTTCAGGTAACTGATCACTCAGTACAGATCTTGTAGCATCGGTAAAACATCCAGTATTTTTACCGCAAGAACCCATCTGATCTATCAGATCTGGCATGCCGTTTTTAGCAGCTAAGGCTAATAGCATTCCATAAGTTCGTGAATCTATAGATCTGTCAGAAATGTTAGGTACAGTGACATTAGGGCATACAGAACTAGCAGCTCCGTATAGACCAGTTACAGTACCTACTGCATTATCGCCATAGAGTTCATTAACTGGAGAGCCATTATCATCAACTAAATAATGTATATAATCAGAATGCTTACCCGAAGAAGATTCACGTCCAAGTAATCTAGCATAAATTTCGCCTAAATTACCTTTAAGTCCTAAACCAGATACTTTATCCAAAGTGTTATTAAATGCAGCTAGTTTAGCCTCTACTTTAGCTTCAATTTTATTCTCTATAAAAGAATCAGCTTTACTTTTAAGTTTAGCGCCAAGAGGCCCAGGCAATGCATCAGCTATATCGTTAATAAAACCTTTAGTACCATCTATTACTTCATGATAGCCATCAATAAAAGGCTGAGCAAAACTTTTAACAGACGATACTACATTTTTTACAGTGGCGTTTATTGCTTTAGCTGTAGATCTTATCGGCTCTAATACAGCTTTCTTAACTTGGTTAACAGTATCTTTAACTTTCTTAACAACTGATCTGGCAGTATTTATTGTAGATTTAAGAGTAGACGTTACACTTTTAACAGCACCGGTTACTGATGAAATTGTCTTCTTTATAGAACTTCCAATACTTTTGGCAGCTGCAGCAAGTTTACCAGTCTTAGGAAGCGAATCGTCTTTAGTTTTGGTCTCTGCAGATTTGGTTGGGTTGGTAACTACCTTAGTCTCAGCAGACTTAAACGCTACAGGCTGCTTTACGGCTTCGTTACTTTTAGCATCAAGAGTTTTAACTTTAGTATCAGTTTCAGCAGGGCCTTTATCTGAAGACTTAGAGGTTAATGCCTTTTTATCAGAACTATCATCGGAAGAGAATAGTTTGGATATACCATCTTTAATTCCGGTAACCGCATTAGATAAACCTGCTGTTAATTTTCCAACAGCCTGCTCGGCAGTATTAGCTAAGTTACTAACAAAACCAGTAGCAGTATTAACCACTCCTTTAACTGTACCGGTAGCCGTATTAACTGCGCCTTTGACAGTATTAGTAGCACTATCTACAGCACCAGTTACTCCATTAACAATGGAGTTGGAAATAGAATCGGTTGATTCGTTTGATGCAGCATCGGAAGATGAACCAGCTGATGAAGCATTATCCGATTTTGTTTTGCCATACTGGCTTGCTAATTCTAATGAACTAGAGAATTTACCGGAAGTGCCGTCGTCCGCTCGTTTCTTATAAGTAGCAGTATCGTAATCATACTCGTATAGCGTAGCCGTAGAAGGAGTGGCTAGCTCGGCCAAATTGCTATCGTAAGATGTTTCCTGCATTATAGAGTATTTATCATAATCGTGACAAACTTGCTCTAGCTGATCTTGTTTCTTTGAAATACGCTTACGCATAGCTTCTATATCGTCTTGGCTAGAGCTCGAAAAAAAGCTATCCATTTTACTAAGTTGTTCACGATCTGCAGCAATAGACGCATTAAGATCTTTTATCTTTGTTTTATATTGCTTAATTTGATCACTTGAACTAGCCATAGTTGCACCTCTTACATACCAGACGCATTGGACTCTATGAGTATACCGCTATAAAGAACATCAAGAGTAACTGCGGATCTTACTTTAGTACCGGTATCCCTATCTACCGTAGTAGTTCCGGTTTCCTCTAATTCGCGCTTAAACTCAGCGAAAGCTACTACATCGCCACCACGGAATTTAAGTAGCTCACGAAGAGTTTTATTTAATCCACGTGCGTATAGACAACGAGTTTCAGGTTCAGACAAAGATGCTGCCTGATCTGGTTTAACTACCTGACCTGAAAGCATATCGATACGGCTATCGCCTTCAGCAACTGAAAGCTTATGATCTACGAACTGTGCCATACGGCGTATCGGGCACTGCAGCACCAAATATTTATGCGGTGTATAATAATACGTATTATTAGTAGTATCATACATACGAAGTCTTTCGAATAATTCAAGTCCAACACTTTTAGCTGTACTTACTAAATCCGGCAAACTCAAATGGTCTACAGTGTTAGCACTATAGATAACTAAAACCTCTGCTCTATCACGAATACGCTGCATAAAATCAGCAAAATCCTTATCGGACATTTTAGCAAACTTAGCTTCATAATACTTGGTATTTTTACCGGTTTTATCCATACTAGATATAACTGATAAAATTTTATCTTGTATCTTTTTACGCTTAGGCGTCATGATTCCTCCTGAGATTTACATCATGTCATGTAATAGTGTTTAATCCGTATAATTAACAGGCACTAGCACAAGGAGTGCATATGTCTATAAATTCACTATTTCCTGGAATGGAATCTTATCTCGAAGGTGACGTTGAGATCAATAATAACATCAATGCCCCAGATAACAGAGATGACGATTTAGAAGCTGCTGCAACTTCTGCAGAAGTTGCCGAAGGAACTGCACAGGCTACAAATGAAGCCAAAGATAATGAAGTAGCCTCCATGCAGTTACGCTATATGCTTAACATGTACGAACACGTTAAGCAGTACGGCATCGATCGTACTTTCGTAAGTCTCTATAATCAGCACGGCGAGTTGGATAGATTATGCCATATGAGATTTCCTGCCTGTGAATCTATGAGCGTTAAGAGTGATCGTTACCGTAGATACAGTCAGGCCTTCATCGCTGCCATGGAAGATGAAAAAGAAGGACTTTGGGCTAAATTTGTTGGCTGGATGAAAAAGATACAGGATTGGTTTAATAAAACCATCACCCCTATTTGGCAGAAAACAGATCAGCTAGCTGGCCTCAACAACAAAAAAATATCTAAAGCGATGGAGTGGCTGAAAGGCCTAGACCCTAATACTAATATCCAAGTTACCGGATTCCTTGGTATGGCAACCAGTAATATCGGACAGTTTCAAAAAGATTACGGTGCTGCTACTGTAAACTTAGTAGATGCAGCTGGCGCATCACAAAAAGCTTTAGAAACCGCCGGCAAAGCTGTCGAGACTATCAAGAATAGCGGCAACATAGATACCAACAACTCAATAGAAGTTAATAACAACGTAAAAGCAGCTCAGGGCAAATTAGCTGAATTCGACAATACTTGCAAAGCTATATCAGAGTGGCTAAAGAACGATACGACTTCTAATGCCACAGCCCAACAGGTGCTTTCAGCAATAGCAACTATTGCAAATGAAAAACAGAATTGCAAAGGAAAACTAGATGCTCATAAAAAAACCTTAGGCGGTCTTTCTAAGAGAATACAGAATGCTGTAAACGCTATACAAAATATTCCAACTGGACCTAAATCAGGATTCGCTAATAGCGGAGCTGCTTCTGGTGGAAAACCCGGTATGGCAGATGCAAACGATACAGCATCGACCAACACTGCAACAACTAATACATCTACAGCAACTACTGCAGCAAACAATAACAACAACGCTAATGCTGCCAACAACAAATCTAGTTCAAATCCTAAACTTAGTTATACACAAAAAATTGTACAAGCTGCACAAGAAGTTAGCAACCAAGTTATACAGAAAATAACTTGGCTAACTGGCGAGGTAGAGAAGGGTATAGCCAACTCCAAAGTATCTACGGCTGATGGACAGAATCCTGATAATTCAAAACCTCAGCAGAATCAGCAGCAAGATCAGCAACAGCAGCAAAACCAACAACAAAATCAGCAACAAAATCAGCAACAGCAAAACGCTCAGCAAACACAGGCTAATAGCGAGAACGCTCCCACTATGTCATCCAATCAAGCTATAGAAAACGGGCAAAAAATAGTAGAAGCCGCTAAACTCGCTGACGGCAAACCGGATCAGTATAAGAAGATAATAGAAGCGACTGGCCACTATGCTGGCCCTGAGGCTATGGACAACTTTGCGGCTTGGCTGGACGGTGATATTTCTGAAGAAGAAATGGAGAAGCGTGAAGAAGCTCTTGACAAAAAACACGGTAAAAAAAAATAAAAAAAGAATGGTCTACACTAGAAGTAGTCTACCCTAAGGGTAGACTACTCTACTGCATATGGTTATAACTTACTCAATCTTAATATCAGCAAATACAAACGGTATATAAGTATTTAACTCATTCCAAATCTTCCAAGCTACATCTCTAATCTCTTCCTGTGCATGAGGACTCATACGCAGACTAATAAAATGCATCACTTCTCTAAAGTTCATAGTTACTAGTATCTGAGTAGAGATAGCATTAGGATAAATAGCACGGATATCTTCATTCTTGATACCTGCATCTCTAAGCTTAGCTATATCTTCAGCTACTTGCTGCATATGTTTATCAAAAATAGCAAAAGCTTCTTCATTATCTCTAATCTTACTAGGTACTACAATATCAAGATCACCTTTCTCGCCGACATATCTCTGAGACAGCTGTGAATAAGAAGCAAGTCTATGCCTTACTAACTGATGAGTTAAACTACGAGATACGTTTGATAACTTAAAGGTAAAAGTACCGTGCTCAATAGGACTCTGATGATTAACGTGGCCTTTAATGAACTTACAATATCTCAGGAATCCAGTAAAATTAACAATACCTGCATCTCGGACAAAGTGGTTATATAGTCGCTGAGCAACTTGATCAGAACCGTTGCGTTCGGAATAATCAGGATCGTTTTTATCGTAAAAAACTCTATCTCCTAACTTCAGCATATCTACGCTCTTGCCAAACTTATTCTCAGCAAGTACGGACTCAACGATATGCTTCTTATACAGATTCTCAAGTTCAGTAAAATCCTTCTCTGTAAGTTCTTTCTCCATCTCAGGAACTTTAGAATAGCACTGGCGATAGCCTAAATAAATCTTGTACACCTCACCGTAGTACGGTATTTTAGTAGGATGTACATTAAGCTCACGAGAAATCCAATCGATCTTAGGCTCGTGAATGTAATTTATAGCCATAAATTCAATATCTCCTAAAAAAATAAGTAGTACAGGTTATAAGCCTGTACTACCGCTGAGGAATTTGATTAAGCTAAATCCTAAAAGAATCCAGCGTTAATCATACCTCCAAATATATCATTAGCCAGATGACTAACATCCCAAGTATCACAGACTGAACGTCTGTAGCCTGGATTATAGCTGCTCCGGTCTTGCATGTACCTGGCTAACGTAGTGTTAGCGCAGATAACATGAAAACCAGAGCTTCCTGGATGAAATACTTCAACAACTCCCCTTCTAAAAGAGGAGTACACCATCACACTCCGCTCAGCGCGGACTATTCTGGTGTAGTTATCTGCCACGCTGCGAGCCGGTGTACCGACATCGGACGTAGCTAATTCCCGAGACCAATCATCAGGAAACCAAGTTCTGGTATCCTGATGATCCCTAATTATAACAACCCTAGGCTGCGCGGTCTTCTGACCTCTCTGGGCCTTCCAATCCGCGAAGTTGAGTTTCATTTTTTCCATTATTATCATACTCCCCGTCATCAAGTTTCTGCTCGATGACTTCAAAGTCGCCTATTTCAATAGGCTTTTCCTTCATGGATCCGAACCACTTATACCAAGTGGCTCGAGGCGTCCATGATCCCCTTCTCATATGAAGCGTCCACAGCTCCACACCGTTTAACCTTACCTTTGCCTTTTCATAAATGAAATTTCCGGCATTGGTTTTAATTTTTACCGTGCTGTGTTTGATAGGGCCAGTTATAAACTTGTCCTTCACAAACAGCTTGTTAATTAAACCGACACAGATATCTCTGTGTACTGCTATGTTCTCTTCAGTTGCCTTATCTACAATGTAGATTCCGGCATTAAGTCTATTATTTGCGATCCGAGCAGTACACTTATGTGCGTAATTCTCGTATTCAAAATTGAAATACCAACTTCCCTTAGGATACTTGGAAGTCAAGTACATGAGAACGTTAATAGATTTCCTTGTCATCGACGAAAGCGTATAGCTTCCAGTCGGAAAGAAACTGTCAATCACGTTCGTGATTGCTGCTGGTGTACTCTGAAGTACATTGACAGCATGATTTGTTATAGCCTTCGGCATATAACCTCCTTTTGTTAATTAACAAATGGTAGCACAGCACTGTTGCTACCACCGTTTTTGTAATATATAACCATAATCCCGATGGGATTATTCGTCACTTAAATTAAGTATACGGCAAGTGTGTACTACGGTATGCTCTAATTTATGCGACCATTTACCGGATTTAGTCAAATCAATATACTGATGATTCTCGCCGGTACTAAACATCTGTGCAATATTCTTAACGATAAGCTGACTTAAATTTAAGTTCTTCAAGCAATCATCAGGAATATTTAAGTAGATGTCTTTAGTACCTGTATTAAATACACCCAGTATATGTAAATCACCTGTAGCCGGGGTATATATCTTACCCACGTTATTTACACCGGTCAAAATTCTATCGATACGGATAGTATTCTTTTCCGAAGAATTCATGTGCAATACAACTACATCGGCACAGGTATTTGGTAATGCATACACAATATCAGTTTTACTACCACTACTTACGGTTTTACGTATGGTAAAGTTAGTATACTGCTCTACTGTTACACTACCAGTTCTATGTATTGCATAAAACTCTTTAGTTATAGGAAATACATGCCAGCCAGTCATTAGGCCATCGACATTTTTCTCAACAACTGCAGTACTACCATTATCGTTGATACACAGCGAGAGATTTTGTCGGTTATCTGGATAGCAAACTACACCCTCACACATAATCTCTCTAGAAGGGTTAATCATCGGTACTAGCTTGCCATTGCGAATATAATACCTTAACTCTGACTTGGAATTATACAGATGAATTTCCTTCCTGATAGAACCCCATCCCTTACTTTGCAGTAGATTGTACATATCTTCTTCATCAAAGAAATGAACAATACCTAAATTGCCGTATTGCACATATCCCTTGAAATCTGAAGAGTACTGGGTCTTCACTGTTTTGTCATACTTACTCTTCTTAAAATATTGAGCGTCATTATAGATTATCTCATCGATACGATTGCCGTGAAACTTATCGTTGACTTCATCAATATCTTGCGATAATGTCTCTAACTCAGTTAGAAGTTCTGCTTTATTATAACGAGCCAACCTCTGTAGGGGTTCATTCGCTATAATTCCAGCCTGCTTAACTGACAGACGCCTATCCGCAAACCTCAAAACCAAAGCCTGAATTATATCTGCTTCATTTTTATTATTCTGATTGCGAATAATACTTATCACTTCATCAGTATTATCGCAGATAAGTAGAATAGCCTCTACCCTACGCTTCTTCTCGATTAGCCTAACTAACTCATACTTCAAGCCACCAACAATACTGATATGCCTTTCGTTATACCAGTCCATCAATACCTGAAGCGGAGTAAGTTCCACTAATTTATTATTACTATTGGCGAATAGCCAGCAAGGGTGAATCTTATTATGCAAACCTAAGATTCCGCTAATCTTCTCTAACGCCAAAAATGGATTTCTACCCTTTATCTGGAAATAGAACTCTGCATCTTCGGCTGATAACGACTTAGCGTTTTTGATGTAATTCCACAAATCCTTTTCTTCTTCAGTCTTTTTGGCGGTCATCATAGCTCTAAGTTTAGCAGTAGCTTTATCAAAGCCAGGGCCGCCATACGCAACTGATCGAAGTATAATGCTATCGCCAGACAAATCTACTACACCGTCTGTACAAATAGGTGCATTAAAATTGCCAACAGTATATTCGCGTATCAGTTCTTCCTTATTAGTAATAAGGTTTCTTATCGGATAAGATGGTACCAACAGCTTACCATATACCTTTGGATTAGGAACAACGCCCCAATTATTCTTCTGTGCTTCGGCATACTTCATTACCAGATCACAAACACTGGCTAATGACATCTTAGGTATAACTCCTTTGAAGCCTACGCCTACTGACAAAGTAGGTATAAGTAAAGCCGTTGGTAGTTTGGGTATCAGGTATCTAGGCTCAAGTCCACTAAAATCCTTAGACTGCTCCATCGGGATAGTCTTAAGACTTACGCCCTTAAAAAACAAATCGTATGCGAATTCTGAAATGGCTACTTTCAAATACCTAAATGCAGCATAGCCTTTAGGATTATAATATTCGCCATTCTTGCCCTGGATATAAATAAAAGGTTCGCCCATCACAAAATCCTGAGATAGGCGAATAATGCTTTCAACGATAGTCTGGTCGCCTGACGTGTGTATTTCCATTACGCCGCCCAACAGCTTGGCCAGACTAACTACGTCCTGGTACTCCTTGGCTTTCCAGAGGATACGACGATGTATCGTCTTTAAGCCATCGACAAGAGAGGGGTACTTATCAGCGACAACTGCCTCTGAATAAGTACTTAACCCTCTCATCATCTCCTCAGTACCAGAACGGTCTCTAGTTACATAGAAACCGTTCATTAAAACTACTCCTTCTTACCAGCATCTGCTGTATCGATATGCTGAGTCTGCAGAGTATTTGCATCAACACAGTTGATCTGAATACCTCGTAAGCCGTGATAATCATTCGGAAACTCGTTAGATATCCGCTGATTCACGTCATTCATACTCAGCGTCTTCACCTCACCGGTCTCAGGGTCTTTCAAGGTGAGCACAACATTCTGAAGAATCAACCCAAACATCGGGAGAACATCTACCACAAAAGTTCTCCAAGTGATGTTATTCTTCTTCAGAGCCTTACTAAGATTGCTGCGCTTGCTATCGCCCACGATATGCTCTCGCTGGGCATATCTGCGCCACATCTCAGTAAACTTCTCCTCGGTGACTCCGTTAGTGATGAACAGTAACTTGACTAGCTTAGCTACCTGATCATCAGACTCTCGAAGATCCTTAGTGTCGAACATCGGATTGGCAGTACGCTTCGGTCCCTTCAATACTTGCGTTGCCTTATGCGCATCGACACTTTTCCTAATTATATCTAATATGTCTGTCATACTAGATCTCCCTTTTATTTTAATCTGCCTAATAGGCGAGTTCGGTGTCGCAATGAACTCACCTCTTTTACGTAATATATAAATTCGTCGTTACTGAATTTACTGAACAACATTCCAAGAGCTGAGCAACTCATTCATTCTCATGAACGATGAGCTCAAAGATCCATTAGACGCCATCAAAGCCTTACGGTCTTCAACGGTATCTCTCCCAACGAGTCTATAATTCTTGGAAGTATCTCCAGCGTTAACGATGTGCGTAAGCGATCTTGTAGTAGGATCCATCAAAGTCTCAAAGCACGAGTCTTTAGGCATCTCACCTAAACCCTTATACCTCTTAACTTTAATTTCGTCATTAAGCTGAGTCAAAATCGTATACAGCTGCATCGGCGACATAAGCTGGTAATCATGATTAAGAGCACTTTTCAGTTTCCATCTGAAATTGAAGTAAAGATTATCGTACTTATACTTCTTTACTAGAGGCAGTAAATAATCCTTAATCACTTTACCAACATCAGTAAGACTTACCGGATAATCTCTATCACCAATAGACACGACTAAAGTCTGCTGTTCAGGAAGAACATTAACCTGAACGGCATCACCGTCCGAACTAGCAAAATACTCGCAAAGATGGTCATAGTCGATAACCGGATAAAGATACCGAATGGCATAAACGAAACGTTCCAATATAAGTCTTGGAATGTTAAGCTGCTGTGCTACTACATCGAACTGTTCTCCTATATAAGTTATTAAGTAGCAAATCTCACGATACAGAGCATCGTCAACGGCAATCGTATTCGTCTTATCATTAACCTCAGTTACTATCTGAAGTTCAAATGCTTGCGAATAGATAAATTCGATACGTGCATCAGTGAGGGCTTTCTTGTCTCTAAGAAACAATCTCTTGTTCTTATTAACATCGATACTGTACAGAGGCGGGTTAGCTACCCAAACCAGTCCTGATGAAATCAGCAAAGGGTTAATAAGATACAAATCATGTATGTGCAGCGTGCTGATGTGGTAGCCATCCGGATCAGCATCTGTTGCAATAATGATCTTACTAAACCTACACTGATGTATATCAGTTGTTCTAGGATTTACATTCAGAATACGCATGATATCCTGATAAATCTTATCCTTACCCAGCTCTCTACGATCTAATTCCATTCTTGCTTCGCAGTGTGCTGGATTGAGGGGCTTACCTCTGGTAGTATAAATTGCCTGATAGTCTGCATTACGAGTACTTACTATACTACCAGCAGAAGTTCCTTCTACTATGTAGAGCTCAGTTTTAGTATTATCCGTACTTCTGCACTCGTAATAGTTATCCGGTAAATTCAGATCAGTGAATACGTGCTCATCTGCTTTCTTAATTGGAATATCGTAATAACTACTATAACGAGCTACGATATCGTTAGAAAGAAGCTCATAAAGTTTCTGCCAATACTCAGTCCCTCTAGTCGCTAATAAACCATACAACTCGGTATAGTACTGCAATTCGAACACTTTATTTCTAAAGCTACTCTTAGTAGTACCTCCATGAAGAGCTCCATTATACAGAATGCCTATGGCTGCAAGCATTGTAGGAAAAGTATACTCTTCCTTGACAAACTTCTTGTAATTAGGATCCTGTACATACTGACTAAGAATATCCCGCATAACTTTAACTGTAGCAACAGTGGCGCTATCAGTACTGTAGTCCTGCATCGCCACGTTATTAACCGTTAAGAAATACTGCGGTGAAGAAGTCGGAGATTTCTTCGTAAAATAAAGTCTAACATCGAATTCCAAACGATCAGAGTCACTGATCGGTTTCTTCAAAAGTCTATCTGAAAACTGTGGAGCGTGTATCAGTTTCCACTGTGAAAACAGATAGTCGCTCTTATCAACTTCCCGAGACGAATCGAATTCACATTGAGAATTAGCTATAGCCCGATTGATAATATCAACCGATTTAGCAACGTCGCTATCCCAGAAAACCTTAGGTAAAAGATGTTCCGATCTAAATACCCGGAAGGTAGCTATTTCGTTGAAAATGCTTAATCTCCGACACATGTTAACTATGTCAGAAGAATTAACTAAACCAAAGTTAATTCCAGCCAGATCAGTAAAGAACTGCATATCCAACTGAAATGCTACAGTGACACCGTTAGGTATTCCAACGCTAGGCACTATCTCTGATTTAACAATAACACCATCCTGAGTATGAAGTAACGATACCTCATCTTCCAGGTAATTCTTAGAAATAGCCTTGAACTGAGAAGATAGTGCGGTAGCTACTTTAGCGCCTTTACCAAATTCACCAGTGGAACTACGGTAAGCACTATTCTCATACACTTTACCCGATGTGTTGAGCTTAGTGTAAACGCTCTCCAGTTTCTCCTTAGGAATGCCACGGCCATCATCTCTTACGATGATTTGAAACAGATTAGATGCGTTATCGCACAGTACAACAACATCAATAGTTCCACTTTGCTGAAGAGCTATATACTCATCCAGCGAGTTAGTTACGTATTCCCAAATAAGTTGAGTAACACCGCCTGCGCCCATATCAACTAGCAGCGCATTAGGTCTCCGCCGAATCGACTCCATGTCAGACATGGAGTGTATAGACTCGGCAGTATACTTTGTGTTATTCGCCATCCTGTATACTCCCTCTTAGTTATACACAATATAACTTTATTAAGTTAAAATTTATATAAGATGTATATAATATATACATCAAAACGTCTATATAGTAATATATAGATGAAGATGCTATGATTGTTAACAAGAGCAGGAGATTGCTTATGGCAGTTGAAGATCCCTTTGCTGGTCTCGAAGTAGATACTACTGTTGAATCTACGCCGCATACCAGCGTCGAATACAAGAAAGTATATACTCCAGATACAAAAATTAAAGATATTCTAGACTCAATGGGAGTCTATGATAGAAATATAATCAGTACACAAAGAGCTCGTGAAGCATTGGCTGCTAAATTGGTTGAGATAGCGTCTGATATTGATTTGAACGAACACAATGCTGAAATGTTTCAGGCTAAACTAGAGGCAGTCAACACAGCTAAAAACTTACTTAACGATCTTGACAAGGCCGCTAAGGATCATGTGACTGTCAAACTCAAGCAAAAGGATACCGAAACCAACGCTACTGCTGGTATCAATATCGCTGAATTCTTAACTAAGATAAAAATGACTGACAGCGTGAATAGCGGTACCGTAGTACAGACTAAAGAACAAATCGAGCAGGCCCTCGACAAGCAGTTCGAAGATAAAGGCACTGTTGTTCTTGACAGCGAATTAGAGATGGGCGGTAATATGCTCCCTCCTGAAAACAAAGAAGCCAATAATAAATAATCATGTACTTGTTGTAAATGTTATAGTGGATGACTGACCCTGAGATGGAATGACAATATGCTTACTTCGGTGTACATTTTTAGCAGTTTACTTGGTCGTGGCTGCTAAATAAGCATACTAACCACTGCAAAATACTACTACCGTCCTTTACAGGACGGTAGTAGTGCGTTTGTTTTTTTATTTTAACGTATTATCTTGAACGCCTAGCTAGCTGTATAGCAACCCAGTTAGGGAAATCATCAGAACGGAACAAATTACGAATAACTTCAACAGAAGTATTCTTAGTAGTAGCTGTATTATTAGCTAATGCCATCATGATTGTGTAAAAAATACGTACCTTATAATGCAAAGTAGTCTCTAATGAAGAAATGCCCTGCAAAGCTTTAGACTCTGAAAGCAGTTCATTAGTACGATTTTGATAAAAGAACTTAAGGATATTGTCTAAAATATCTTTTTTAGGCTGTTTAGATACTCCATCAACTACTTTAGCTAAAGCCTGTATACGATCAGCTACTTTAGACTTAGGATCAAGATACTTCTCTAAATTAACCTGAATAAGATCTCTAATGCGCATAGCGCTACGATCAGCAGCAGTCTTCTTAGGCTTAGAAATAACTCGTTCAGTCGGATCTTTAATTACTACTTCTTCAGGTTTATCTTCTTTAACTTCAGGAATTGAAGTTTCAGTTGTAGAAGATACAGGTTCGGACGCAGCATCCTTAAAGATAGCGGCTGTTACAGCGGCAGATAAGGTATCTATTTTGTTACTCATGATCACTCCACGCATAAATAGTGAAAACGCTCATATTATTTAGTTCCCTTGAATTTAATAAACTTAGTTATATCAGTTACCGTTGAAACATAGATTGATGACACGTGCACCGCTTTCATTGCTGCGGTAATCATGCCTTCAGCTATGGTTAAGGTTTGAAGACCGATATTTTCCGAATGAAGTTTCTTAATGATATCGCCGCAACAAGTATAGCAATAGCCGTCTTTACACTCGCAATACATCGGAGATCTGATTTTTATAGTTTTACCGATAAGACCCTTGAGTTCAGCTTCTGTGTAAATCTTACCGTCAGCGGTAAATCTGCCCGTATACATCTTGTAATTGTTTTCAGTGATAGGTACAGTTAAACACCGCTTAGTATGACAGTCTTCCGCTGTTATCTTAACACTCTGGAATACACGAGTAATAAACTTAGACTCAGTACCACCGTCAGCAGTTCCTTTACCACGTTCGTAAGCACCACGCCTAATCTCATTAGCCAACGTAGCCATATCCTCAGGCTTATAGCCTTCGGCCATAGAAGACTTAATAATATTAACCTTGTTGGACTTCTTAGCAAAATCAGGCATAGAGCCGAACATGATGTACATCTTCTTACGCTGTTCAGTATAAGCCTTACTGCCAGCTGCTTCCCAGAATGCTTCAGACTCGTCGCCTTTAATATAAGCGCGATCCATATCAACCAGTTCTTTCTCGATACGAGCAATAACCACTGGTTCATTAAGCTTATCTTTATACTGCTCCAGTAATTCCTTTTTACGCTTAGCTATAGCTGGATCAGTACCCAACGATTTAGGCGACAAGCTCTGCGTTGCTATAGTTCCATCTTGGCCAAACCAATAGCCATTATTCATATAACGATTATATTCTTTACGCCCAGCTTTCTTAGCTAAAATTGCATTAGCTACCAAAGAATCAAGATCATCGGCTTTCATCAACTTATTTTGATACGGAATAACATCGCCAAAAGGATCTGCTAGGAAAATATAATTGCAGAGAAACTTACCTACATCAGTAAGCATTTTTTCTGATAAAGTATAATTAGCTATCATGCCGTTAGTAAGATAGAACTTTTCGCCCATATCGTAAATAGGCTCAGAACTATCATCGGACAGTTTAACAAAAGCTAACTGATTATCGTTAATTGGAATAACGCCATAAACCTTATACTTACCTAACGGATCTACTACCGTCAAATCAGGAACATCTGGAGCATCTGAAACGTGAACAATAGGGTATTCCCTAATTGCACGAATTTCCTCCGGATGCCCAGTAACAGTTAGATAATCTTTACCTAGAACTTCTTTAGGCATCGTAAGGATAGGACGATATGCTACCGTGAAAAAAGAAAGTATTCCACGTTTAGTTAAGACCTGAGCAATCTGCTCAGTGTAGTAGAAAAACTTAGGAGCAAGATATTCATTAGTTATATCCTGTACTTTATACTCGAGCATTTATCACTCCTTTTCATTACGAATGAAATCAGCTACAAATTTAGTTATAGCATTTACCATACGTAACTGATTCTCATCAAAAAACGAGCCTGACTTATCTACCATTTCTTTAACTTTAGAAACGAAATCATCCGCGTTAACTCCGGGTTCAGCATGATGGCAGACTAGCATAATTAAATCGTCTATGGTAAAGTCAGTATCGATACCAGCTAGCCAATGCTCAATATGATGCGGTGATCTTAAATGATGAGCATCCAGTTGTTCTTTCTTGAATTCAGCTAACTCTTCGTTGGCTGGTTCATCTTCATTGTCTACCTTTGCATAAGTACTAATAGCCTCTGGAGCTATTTTGTCGTAATCGTAATCCTTAATAAGCTTATTAAGCTTAGTGAGATTAACCCCATAGTCCACTAACTTATCTGCTACAGCTAAGGCAATAAGTTTAACTCTTACTCGACCAGCATTAATTTTAGCCAGATACTTCGTAACTGCCGGCAAGTCCTGCTCGGGTATGACAGTTTCAGTATCGTCAGTACTTTCCTCAGCTTCAGCTAAAACATCCTTGAGATAAGCTACGAAATGATCATCGTTGTAAATCATTTCGCTTATGTAAGGAAGTTCAGTTAATTCAAGATTACGGGTTTGCGTAGCTTCCAGAACTAACTTAACTAGCGAATTGAATAAATACTTGTCAGTAGAAGATGCCTCTAAAAGGCTGGCTACCTTAGCAGTAATATTAGTAGACTTCAATAAAGAAATAAAATTATCCCTACGGATAAATTTTGCTACCAGATAAATGTAGCCACAAGTAAAGATATCTTGAAGTAACTCATCTTCATTTGTATTTACATACAACCCGATCTCTTTGAGATCGGATAAAACAAAATTATAGCAAGCTCCTAACACGTCTTTAGCGGTGTACGTTTCATCTTCATCAAAATCGTACTTGTACATACCAGTACCGATATAATCATCGATTGTATCGTACATCGCTCTAAGCGATGCAAAATGCCGATCTAGTGGCATACTGAACATGGCTCTAAACCTCTAAGTATAATACAACTATAGCAAGGTTCAAGACTATAGCTAAAAAAAATAACGTCCAGCACAAAGGCTGGACGCTATCCCGAAACCACAACTGGTTTCTCACTGTCTACGATAATGCTTACGGCACTTACGAAGTTCAAGTACCGCCTCATAGGTGTAATAAGCAACCGTTAAAACACGATCGCTGCACTGCTGTAGAAGAGCAGTATAGTTTACCACCGACGACAAATACTTTTTCTGATCCTTCTCATCCGAGATATTTGTCAATTCCTCCATACTCACATCTGTAAGTACTTCGATTGTAGCCAACCGAGTACTAGCCAGATCAGGATCACATAAAGCCGAAATGGCCTTCATACGATCCACTCTAGATTCAACCATAAAGGTTTCATCACGATCAATCGAGTCAAACACCCTACGTAAAACGTAGGGATATGTAATTGCAAAACTCCTACGATAATCGATAGATCCACAATAAATGCGAATCATATCTTTCTCAAAGTTCGAATTGGGTCCCTTAGGAACGTAGTATATCAAATCGCATACTACGTCGATAAAAAACTCTATCAACTTTACAAACATAGAACCTCCAATAACCAAAAGCTACGGAATTGTAACTTCTAATCAAAATAATGATATATATTTGTTTTTCTTACGAAATTTATATTTTTTCATATGCTTAAATATATGCTATGCTGATGTATAATCAGCTGAAGTAACTTATCTGAGTTTATTATTTTAAGGAATAAAATCTATGGCTGTTGAATATAAATGTACTCCTGTAGAAGTGAACTTCTTACATGTAGTTCCTGCTGACTTCGATGCTTTTCCGTACTACGATGAAGTGAACCGTGTTTATCTTGCTTGCCAGCAGTTCTACAAAGGTACCACTGCTGATGTTGGTTCTCTTACTAAGGAGCAGGAAGAATCTATCCTTGCTGATTACAAGAAGTTCTGTGAGGAGTCGCTGTTCGTTGGTGATCAGTACTCGG